>Ga0163151_10003042_pt1 | contig 24720 bp, 21 predicted proteins | sample OliLakLV19MP5IB2_FD_145596 | JGI IMG/M metagenome (GOLD analysis project Ga0163151, IMG submission 145596) | Freshwater microbial mat bacterial communities from Lake Vanda, McMurdo Dry Valleys, Antarctica - Oligotrophic Lake LV.19.MP5.IB-2 | ecosystem: Environmental > Aquatic > Freshwater >...
GGTGAACAAGTGCCAACACCACTCGAACACGCCCGCAAAACTCGAGCCGCATAGTCAATAACCGCCCTTATGACTTGGTTACGCTTGAACTTGTTCAGGTAGGTCATGAATTTCACGAGCGTGAAGTTTAGAGATCAGCACGGAATATCCTTTAAAGTATTGATGATCTCCCACAACCAATAGGGAATTTTTAAATTCATGAACTACAGTGGAAAGCTCCCTCGCTTTCCACTTTTCTAATCGATGACAAATATCGCAGGCGTTAGGCATTTGGTCCTAATTAGACCGACGCCAAAGGCCGCAGGGAGTTTTTTGAGGCGTAATCCACGCCACGGCTTGAGCGATTGAGGTATTCTTCTTGCGAAAAATCATCAACCTGAATTGCTTCATATCTGGTGATTTCAGCATCTTTAACTGTTTGAAATTCGTCTTTGGTAACGACACCTTTATCCAGTGCGGATTGAAAAAGGGCCGCCCCTTTTGCTTTAGGAAGTGTTCCTTTTTTAACTGCACTACGTACTTTTTCTTCTATGGATTCTGACCGCTTTACGATACGAAAAGCATGCTCGAGTCGGGCCATTTGTTGGTTCAAATCTTTTGGAATATAAATGCCTTCACTGATACGCGCACGTTGTTCGGTGTCCGCCAAAATCAAAGTAGCAATTTTATGCGTGTGAGCATCAAATGTTTCACCAGCGACAGAATTTAAATCGCTCCACGGACGAATGATTCCACGAAAAATCCAATCGAGTCCGGGTACTTTGAGGTTATTAAAAATTCCATTAAATGCTTTCTGAATTTCATATAGCGAGTGATTCATCGTAAAATGTACAAATGGAAGATCTTCTTTTCGTGAACCCTCGGCCTTAAAGCGCCTGAGGATGGCGGTGGCAATATACATCCAACTGAGAATATCAGCAAAGCGCCCGGTGATTTTCTCTCTTACTTTTAAGCTGCCACCGAGTGAACCCATAGCAATGTCAGCAAGTAAAGCAAATGAAGCGCTACACCAGCTGAGCCTGCGATAATACTTTCCTACTCGACCCGCCCCCAAACTGGGAGCAAGCCAACCACGAGACCAACTGAGCATGATACAGCGAAAGGCATTACGAATAACATGTCCGACGTGGCCCCATAATGCTTTGTCAAATGCGTAAAGATCATTTTTTTCTAAAGCCAAAACTTCTTTATAAGCGTACGGGTGTGCTCGCAGTGCGCCCTGGCCAAAAATAATGAGAGTTCGAGTTAAAATATTGGCGCCCTCTACCGTAATACTAATGGGTGCCGCAATATAATATGAAGCAATGAGGTTTCGTGGTCCTTGAGAAATTCCATTGCCTGCCATAATATCCATACCATCATTTACGATTTTTCGTTCAAGTTCGGTCGAATGATATTTTACGATCGCGGTGACCACAGCTGGTTTGATACCTTGATCCAAAGCGCCCAACGTATACTTTCTCATTGCCTCCAAGAGATAGGTAAATCCCGCAATGCGAGCGAGGGGTTCTTCGATGCCTTCAAACTTGCCGATGTTGACTCCAAATTGTTTTCGAATAGTGGCATGGCAGCTTGTCACTCTTGTTACTAGTTTGGCAATTCCAGCGGCCTGAGCTGGAAGTGATATTCCCCGCCCAGCACCAAGACACTCCATAAGCATCTTCCAGCCGCGGCCTGCACCAGCAATTCCACCGACAATATGGTCGACACTAACGACAACATCTTTACCTTGCGTGGGACAATTATAGAAAGGTACGCCCAAGGGATCGTGCCTACGGCCTAAAACTATACCGGGAGTTTTTGACGGAATTAGGACGCAGGTAATGCCGACGTCAGGACCCTTTCCTAAAATATTTTCAGGGTCTTTTAAGCGAAAGGCCAATCCCAAAATTGTCGAGATAGCAGCAAGCGTAATGTAGCGTTTATTCCAATTGAGGCGTAAGTAGAGTTTACCGTCAGTTCCTTTAAATAGAATTCCATCTGCCTGTATTGAGCCGGCATCGCTGCCCGCTCCGGGTTCTGTAAGCGCAAAACAAGGAAGCTCTTCACCCCGAGCTAAGCGTGGAAGCAAATATTTTTTTTGTTCCTCTGTGCCATAATGTACGAGTAATTCTGCTGGCCCTAATGAGTTGGGTACCATTAATGTAGTGCAGAGAGAAAGTGAGCGACTGCTGACCTTCGCCAAAACTTCACTATGGGCCATAGCTGTAAATCCCAGGCCGCCAAATTCCTTGGGAATAATCATTCCAAAAAAACGCTCTTTTTTTATAAAATCCCATACTTCAGGAGGGAGGTCTCGTTTCTCCCACGCCTGCCAATCGTCAGCCATTTCACATAATTTTTCTACAGGTCCGTTAATAAAATCTTGCTCTTCCTTCGTTAGTTTCGGATAGGGTTCATTCATTAATTTTTTAAAATCAGGTTTACCGCTAAAGAGTTCACCTTCGGCCCATACTGCTCCTGCGTCTAACGCTGTTTTTTCGGTCTCGGAAATATGCGGCACAAACTTCATGATCCTAAATAAATGCATGATCCAACGAGAAATTAACTGGGCACGTAAAAAAGGAATGTTATAAATAATGGCCCAAACTAAGAATACCAATTGAACAGATTTAGGTGCGAGTAAGGTCGGGATGGCTAGGAATATTGTCCATAACCACAGAGGTGCTCCATAAAAACCCATTACCAGAATCGGTATAAAAAGAATGAATGTCGCCAAAAACAGGCTACCAGTGACTTCTTGTAGCTGAATGTAAAACTCCTGCATAGGATACCTCTATAATTTAAATTTCTTTTTCAAATCCTTTAGTGCTTCTCTGCCTTTTTCATTGGCTTTTTCCTTGGCTTTCTCTTGACCCTCTTTTTTGCCAGAATCTAGAGCTGACTTTTTTGATTCCTCGAGCTTGGCCTGTGCTTGCTGTTTTATTTTGTCGACTTCTGCTTTTTTGCTGTCTATTTCCTTTTGAAATTTTGATTTGATCTCGTTAAACTGGGCATTCAATTTTTGTTTTTGCTGATTGATAGCGTCGTTGACAAATTTATTTAGTTTTTCTCGGGCCTCTTTGATTTTCAGGTCGATCTGTTTTTTAAAACCCTGCTCTATGGCTTCGGCTAGGTTTGAGCGAATCGACATATCAAGATCTTTTAGACTTCCTTTGACGGAGGCATCTAAAGTGACCACGGGAATTCCTGCCGCTACTCCTTTTAAGACCTCATCAACGATTTTATTTTTAGCTTCAATCTGATAGCCAATTTCTGAAAAACTATTTTTTACGGTCATTTCTAATGACTCGCCAATTACCTGAGCTTTGATATCACTGCCGCCGCGAGCCTTTTCAAAACCAAATTTTACGTCGGTAGAATTTGACAGAGATTTTTGTCCCACCGGGAAGGATCCTATTCGGGCCAAGAGAGTATCGACACCTTGATCCTTTGTACGGTCCAGTGTGAGTTGAGCCGAAAGACCTGTATACTGTTGTTTCGGAAAGTCACCTTTAATATTAACGGTAATGGGGAGGCCCAAGTGTTTGGGATCAGTCGTCACATTCCTGACCTCTCCCAAAACATCTCCAGAAAAGCCAGCCTCTGTTGAAGTAGAACTTACCTTTGCTAGCTTTAACCAAAACAAGGGGTAAGACATAGGACGACCAAACTGATAATTTTTACCCTTGGCTCTTTCGTGGGCCTCAAGTTTTTCTGCCGCTTTTTCTTCTTTGGATTTTTTGGGCGGCAAATACTTTTCGTACTTCTTTTTGTAATTCTCTATCATGTTAACTTTTGAGAATATTTCAGGACCAAAAAGCACATTGGCGAGGTTTTTTGTATCGAGTTTAGGGATTTTTAGTCGAGCTTCAAGATCATCGATGTCGTCTTTTGCTATTTTTTCAAGATCTTTAATTGCGTCACCGTACTTATCGATGTCTCCAGTTAACAGACCACCGGTTGCTTTCAAATTTTCGAATTTATTTTCAATTTCTTTTGTTATCCTGCCGGCTTCTTTAAGTTGAGCGGCAAATTCCACAGGATTTTTTGTATTGAATTTCATGTCTTTGAGTTTTTGGCTTAAATCTTCAAACTCTTTGGGCTTGGGCAAGGATTCAAAGCGAGACTTCCATTCCTTTTCTTTTTCTTTAAGTTCTTTTTCTAGTTCCTTCGCTCTGATATTTGATTTTAATTGGTCAGCCACTAGGTTTACTTGCTCTTTACCGCCCTTATCTTCGATCATTGTGGCGACATCGCCAAGAACGTTTCCCTCAAGCTTATCAGCAGCTCGACCTAGTGTTTTTTCAGCAAGTTTTTGTGCGGCTGATGGCTCGTCGCTCGCTTTGAGCGGAGGAGGAACCTTGCCTCTATTTTTTCGAGGGGTTTGAATTGCGATGTTATTAACAGAGGCTTCATCAATGACAATTTTTCCGCGCAGAAGGGCATCCCAAAGCATTTTAAACCGGACACTTTCGACCTGAACTCTATTGTTTATGGGATTTTCGGGATCGGTGAGTTGAATATTTTTGATATCAAGCGAAGCGTTCCAAAAACTAGTACGAACAGAGCCGATGTTAGTTTCAGCTCCATTACCTGAAGAAAGCCCCATCTCAAGGCCTAGTCTAAAGTGAGTATCAAAAAATAAAACGAAATAAAGCCATACGGCAAAACAGACCAAAAAAAAGGGAATAATCGCTTCGAAGCGGATAGGCCCTTTTTGTTTTATTATCTTAACAGGTTCGCTTTTATTGATGTCGGTCATGGTTGTTGCCTCTTAAAATCTTAGCCATATAGTGAATCGTATTTATAGTACCATTGGTAGAGTGAAGTAGCCTTAATAGCGTTCCAAAACTTGGTTTGCTTAATGTTTTCTAAAACTTTCTCACGATATTTAAAAATTAAAATCCTGGCAAAAATGAATACAAAGGGAGAACTAACAATGGCAACAACACCGGAGCCCATGACGATGGTGTTATAAAATCTAGTCCAAGGCACGATCGGTAAATTATAAAGCGTCGTAAAAAGTTCTTTTAGTGACTCCAATTCTAAAACTTTCTGGCCAATGAAATGAAATAGAGGGTCTAAAAGGTAAGCTGGGAACATAAAAAAGAATGCCGTAATCGTAGCGGCTCCGATTTGTATACGAAAAAAGAACATACACAAAATCACCAAAACGGTTTGTAGAGAAAAGGCGGGAGTCATTCCTAAAATAAATCCACAGGCTACACCAGCCGCTATTTGATTCGTGCCAGTGTCAGAATTTAATAGTTTTAAAAACGAAAAAATCTGTTTTAATAAAAATGTCATTTGTGTTTAAGCCTTTACTATATTAGGTGCAGGTTCAAGATAGACACCGCGTGAGTCTACTATGAGTGCGGCGTTTTGTTTAATCATGGCGTAATCAAACTTGTCATGATTGGTCGCTAATAATACACAATCGTACTTTTTAATATTTTCTGGCGTTATGGCCACACTCTTTAAATCAAAATAGTGCTCTCGCATTTTGGGGAACACGGGAATCAATGGGTCTGAGTAGTCAACGAGGGCACCTTTTGCTTTTAGAATTTCCATAAGCTCAACCGAAGGAGACTCTCGCATATCGTCGATATTTTTTTTGTAGGCGATTCCTAATACTAAAACTTTAGAGCTTTTAAGTGATTTGGTGCGGTCGTTAAGTGCGGACATGACTTTATCTATGACCCAGTGGGGCATGTGAGTATTAACTTCTCCGGCAAGTTCGATAAAGCGGGTGTTGAGGCCAAACTCTCGAGCCTTCCAGGTTAAGTAAAAGGGGTCAATGGGAATACAATGTCCACCCAGGCCGGGCCCGGGATAATAGGGCACAAAACCAAACGGTTTAGACGAAGCCGCACGAATGACTTCGTGAATGTCGAGACCCATTCGATCAGCCACGATTTTCATTTCGTTTACTAAACCAATATTGACAGCCCGGTGAATATTTTCAAGAAGCTTGGTCAGTTCCGCAGCGCGGGTAGAGCTTACAGGCACTACCTTATCTACGATTTCGCTATAAAGAGTAACGCCGGCTTTTTGACAGCTAGGTGTATATCCACCACAAACTTTAGGAATTGTTTTAGTTATAAAATTTGGATTTCCGGGATCTTCGCGCTCAGGGCTAAACACCAGAAAGAAATCCTCGCCCACTTTTAAACCCTTTTTATCGATATAAGGTTTAAGGACTTCATCAGTGGTGCCCGGATAAGTGGTGGATTCAAGAGAGAGGATTTGATCTTTCCTGAGAAAGGGAGCGAGGGAATTCATGGTTTCAATAATAAAACTGATGTCAGGCTCTCGTTGTTTAGTAAGTGGTGTGGGGACACAAATAATGAGTGCATCGCAATCTTTTGCTTTCGAATAATCGCTAGTTGCCTTAAATCTGCCAGACCTTGCCATATTAGAAATATGAGATTCAGGGATGTGGGCGATATAGCTTTTGCCATCATTAAGAGATTTTACTTTTTGGGAATCGATGTCTAGGCCATAGACATAGAAACCAACTTCAACAAGTCGGAGTGAAAGAGGAAGCCCTACATAGCCCAGGCCAACGACGCCAATTTTTGCTTCTTTCTTTTTTAATTTCTCAACAAGTATATCGAGCGACATATTTACCTTTCTAAACTAGTTCAGATAATACCGTATAAGGATATGCGAAGATTATTGAAATTCCAGCATTTTTTTGAATTTACGCGGTTGTGAGCTTTAGGTATATTTTTGCGTTAGTGGTGATAAAATAAGCACAAACTCGGCCTTTTGATCTTTTACTTTTATGACTAATTCAGAGAGTTTTCCAAAAAGTGCTTTCTCTGTGCTTTGTGTTAGATCAAGTCCTAAAAAAGCATATCGATTGGGCATCAAAACTGAAAGCTCGGTTGCTAACTTCTCTAATCTGTAAGGCGTATCCATTAAGATCTGAGCTTTGGGTTCTTTTGCGACCTGAATCAAGGCTTTTTGTCGCTCTTCTGTTTTTTGCGGTAAAAATCCCACGAAAAGAAAGGAGTCGAGTCGCATTCCTGAGAGACTAAGTGCTGTGGCAAGTGAGGACGGGCCAGGCAAGCTCGTGACGGGAATATTTTCTTTGCGGGCCAAGTTTACAAGTTCGGCCCCAGGATCACAAAATCCAGGAGTGCCGCAATCAGAAATCAGCGCTACGCTTTGGTCTCGGCACAGACTCGCTAGGGCCACGATATCTTTTTGGTTAGTGTGTTCGTTGAGAAGATGAGTTTCATTGGGGTCAAGCCTGTTCATTTTTATAAATTTAGAAAGTTCGCGCTCTTCTTCGCCAATGATAACCTCGCACTTTTGCAATACTTCGAGGGCTCTAACAGTGATGTCTTTGGGGTGTCCAATAGGGGTTGCCACAACGTATAGAGGCATTCTTTAAACCCCCATTAGACTTTTGTCGAGCAAGTGAGTGGGTTTTACACTGCTAAGGCTAGTGAGAAGTGACTGTTTGATGTCGGGGATTTTAGCTTCTAACACGCGCAGCATTTTTTTAATAAGAATGCGTTTACTGTCAAATTGTTCATTAGAACCACAGGCGAGCGGGCACTGACAGCAAACGATCGGAAATTTTTTTTGGTAGGTAAATTGTTTGATGTCTTCTTCGAAACTGTAAACGAGCGGCCGAAAGACGGTAATTTGTTGTTTTTCTGTTTGTAAAACAGGGGCCATTGCCGCCATTTTGCCAATGTAAAAAATATTTAATAATAATGTCTCGATAAAATCATCTGCATGATGACCCAGGGCAATTTTATTACACTTGTGTTTTTCAGCAAGACCTGAGAGTGAACCTCGGCGCAAACGTGCGCAAAGGGAACAGGGCATGTCGCCAGGTTTGGTTTTTTCGGCAACGATGCTGGCGATGTCAAATTCTTCCATGGCGTACTCATAGCCTTGGGTTTTGACATAATCCTCGATGATATCTTGGCGGTAGCCGCGGTAACCTTGGTCAATGTTGACGGCTACCACATCAAAATTGATCGGAGCTTTTTTGCGCAACTCATTTAAAACCCAGAGCATAACCCAAGAATCTTTGCCTCCCGAAATAGCGACAAGAATGCGGTCGCCCTCTTGGATCATATTAAATTCGGCGATGGCTTTACCAGTTTTATGCAGCAATTGTTTTTCTAATTTATAGAGAGAGATTTCGGGCCTGGATTCAGCGGATGGCGAAACTGGTGCCATGACTGGAGTTTTACAAACATCAGCTTGGGATTCCGAAAAAACCTGGCTGATTTGCGACAATAGTTCGAGTTGCGAGGGGACTTCCATATTCTAAATGGCACTCAAGACGGCATCGATAATGTTTTTTTGCGTCTCCCAACTCATATCAGGGTACATCGGCAAACTAATCACACCACGAGCGGCGTCTTCACAATGAGGCAATCTAAATTTTTCTTTTACTTCTCGGTAGGCCTCTTGATGATGGATGGCGCGCGGATAGTGAATGGAAGTGGGAATACCCTTTTCTTTTAATTTATTTTGGAAGGCGGAGCGGTCTTCAACCCATAAGGTATACTGGGCATAAACGCTTTTAGCACCTTTCATAATAACTGGAGGATTCAATTTTTTCTCTTGTTTAATAAAGGCTTCTGTAAAACGCATTGCGATTTCATGGCGTTTATTAACTTCCCACGGAAAGCGTTTTAGTTTTTCGATGAGGATGGCGCATTGAAGGGTATCCATACGGCCATTGAGACCAATACGCACGTGTTCATAGCGAGAGGCATCTCCGTGAGTACGAATTTGCTTTAAGATATTGGCTAAACTGTCGTCGCTTGTAAAAATCGCGCCACCGTCACCGTAACAGCCTAAGGGTTTGGCGGGAAAAAAACTCGTAGTCGAAACCGTTGTTAAATTTCCACTTTTTTTGCCATTGAGCTCGCCCCCAAAACTTTGAGCAGCATCCTCCATGACAGGAATTTTATGCTTTTCAGCGATTTTGTTAATAGCCGTACAGTCAGCGGGTTGACCGAAAAGTGAAACAGGAATGATGAGCTTTGTCTTTGGAGTAATAGCGGCTTCAAGTTTTAAAGGATCAAGATTATAGGTTTTAGGATCAATATCGACAAAAATGGGAACAGCGTGCGCTAGTGAAATCATTTCAGCCGCAGCGAAAAAAGAAAAACCGGTGGTAATGACTTCGTCGCCAGGTTTAATCCCTAAGGCCATCATGACCATGAGGATTGCGTCGGTACCATTTCCACATGTTATTGTGTGCTTTATCCCTACGTAATCGGAGAGCGCTTTTTCGCATTCCGCAACTTCGGGCCCCATAATATACTGCCCATGATTCAGGACATTCTGAATTCGTTCGTTAATTGGTTTTTCGAGCGCCCTGTATTGCGTTTTTAAGTCGATAAATGGAATATTCATAATTCGCTAAGATATATCGAAATTGGTGGGGGTGGTCAACCTATACGGATACTTGTTCGAGAGGGGCGATGGGGCCTATCCGATTTTCTTCTTTTTGCGTTGTACTTCTTTAAATTCCGGCAGAGATTCATAGCCATTAGGGTAGAGCAGAATGCTGGGATGAACATCGAGAAAAGCAGCAATTTTAACAGCCAGCTTTGGGCCTACTTCACGACGGTTGTTTTCGATAGCACTTAAGTTCGCTTGTGATATCCCACAAGCCCAGGCCATGTCATCTTGAACAATATCAAAATTAGCTCGAAATGCCTTGATGATATCTCCAGCTTTAGAGCCAGGAATTGCAATTAACTCTAGTGGTTTTTTCATTTTTTTATGTCCTTTCTATAGTTGTGGTCAGGGGTAATTCGTGCAATCTTAACCTTCACTATTTCATCAACAATCCGATAAATTATTCGTCCTCGGCGAGAATAACAAGATGAACGATATCCTCTCCATTCATTTTCCAGCTCGTGATCATCCCACCGCTTTTGTCCTCGAACCGATTCAGGGCCACTCAAAGTAACTTGTCTAATCCAGGCACTAATCACCATTCGGTCATCATGGTTAACAACACCTTTTCGGATGTAGGCCTCCACCTCATCATGTGCCTTTTTAGATTCGAACTCTACCCGCCACATCGAGATCCAGAATAGTATATCATATTTGATATGTCAACAATGAAATGCGATTATCTCAGGAGATAAAGGTTCCTGCGTCTTTGCGAGAACTTTGACTAAACATCAAACTCACCTCAGTGCCCACGCCCTCTTTGCTTTTGATAGAAAGCTCGCCTCCCCAAGATTTAACTGTGCTTTGGGCATGCCAATAGCCAAGGCCTGATCCTGCGGGTTTGCCATAAGTATAGCCTTTGGTGCCTATCTTTGAGAGAACATCGGGGCTCATCCCATTGCCGTTATCTCTGATTTTAATCGCAGCGACACCTTGGATATTATCTAAACTTACGGTTATCTTAGCTTTGGGATCTAGTTGATTGGGGAAAGATTCAGAAGCATTGTTTAATAGATTCGAGACGATGCGAAAAAAATCTGAACGTACACCGGAGATTTCGGGAGCCTGATTAATTGTTTCAAAATTAATAGGAACTTTTTGAGTCTCCCTTTTTTCATTAACTATTTGCCCTACAATCTTAGCGATATCTATTTTTTCGAGAGGTGAGGCCTGCTCGGGGTTTTTGGCTTTTTGTAAGTCTAAAAAAACAGTTTCAGTTCGTTCGATTGTTAGATCTAAGAATTTCTTTAGGCTCTCCGGCAATTGTTTACTTTTCGCTATTGCACGTAATGCTGAAATTGGCGAAGCTATATCATGCTGGGTCTGGCTGGCCAGGTCCATGAGCCACTGGCGCTCAAACTCAACCCGAAGCGCGCGAGTTTCCTCTTGGCGATTTTTTCTTTGATAATAATAAACTAGGCCTAAAAAAAGTCCGAGCAAAATTACCCTTAAGATATTGTGACTAAATACCAGCCATGCATCTTTCTTGGCCTTAAATTCTAGGTGCCACTGATTATTATTTAGACTTGCCAATTTACCACTGAGTAGTCCACTGGAATTTTCACACCCGTCGCGGTGGCTCGAGTCGTAAAAATATCTTTCTGACGGAGTCGTTTCTTTTAGAACCACACAATTGATCCAATTGGCAACCTCCATATCGCGTAGAGTTCTTGAGAGCTGATAGGAGTTAGCAAGATCGGCTTCATTTCGTAAAAGCGCCGTCACACTCTGCCATACTGCCTTTTGCTGGGAACGCTCAAAATAATAGAATGCGGCCTCGGTAGCGGTAAACGCTACAATGGCAGCAATGGTTGGCACCAATAATCTCTTCAATATAAGAATCTGTTTGCAGGGCCTAAATGCCACGGTGTCCATCCTAAAAAAACCATTCGTGCTAAATAGAATATCTCAACCTGAGTTTCATTAAAAAAAGATATATGAGGCATCAGCCAATTTCTTTTTTGGCCCCTATCTAAAATAGAATTAGCTTCACCCGCATTCTTGGCAAAATGAAAAATACGATTGTAGGGGAACCTGCTACTCGAGGGACTATTTCGGAATATCAAAAGATGACGAAAGGCCTCCAGCAGCGAGTGCTCCCATAGGTTTTCTCCCTCAAGAGAGGCCGTACTCCCAGGAAAAGCTCCATCTCCCGAAAATCCAACAACAAAGCCGACGTGTCCTAACACTAGTTTGCCTTCTAAGTAAAACGCCACTGATTTTTTAAAAAAGCGAATATGCGAAAAGTGAGATACAAAATATTGACAGACGCCATCAAGCTCTGGGTTAAACATCTCGTCCATCGCATAGTCGTGATCGATCCATTGGCTAAGTGCCCAGCGCTCTAGGGCTTCGAGTACAGATCGAAGAACGGTTCTGTTCCGATCAAACCCTGCCGCAAAGCCGCAGACTGTGGGGTGAGTATCAAGAGCCCATGCTTTATGAGACCCTTCATCTTTTTTAAATTTTTGGAATAGCGAGCGTTCAACAAATTCACACGCAGCAATTTTGCGGGCTTGATCCAACTCGCGGCCAAAACCGCCTGAAAGTGGTAGCCCCGATTGGGTAGTTATGGTTACGTGCCAAGCTTTTTTACCCTCTGCAGTAGTTATAGGTGTTTCTTGAAAATCTTTGATCTCAGGATTTATTCTTTTTAGGGCTTCAACCATATTATTTAAACTTTATTTCGTCGAATCGCACTCTGGTAATCAAAGAGCTTAGGCTATTGGTATCGATATCGCTGCTCATCAGATACTGCCCGCCCACGTGAAAAAGAGGAATCAGCGCAGAGTCTTCGTGAATATATTTGTTAAAGCGATCAATCGTCTGCTGAATAGGTAGTTCAGTCATCTCATACTCTTTGGCGAGTGCACAAATACGACCCGAAGGGTCGGCAAACTTAGGACCTAATTTACTGCAAAAAAGCATATCGGCAATCCAACCCTCAAATCCGCCGCCAATTTCAGCGCCCACTCTTCTAATATCATAGGTTTTAGTGTCAGTGAAATCTTCCCAACTCAGGTCTTTAGAATTGAAAATTTCATATGGCCAATCCAAATCCTCGAAGGCCCCGCGTAGGGTGTCTTCAACTAGCGCCGTCATTGAGTCAACTGGCTTGGGGACGGAACGAATTTTAATTACATTGCCCGGTTTTTTTATGGCTTTGGAAGGAGTTGGCAGCGCTGCCAGTTCGCTAACCTGGTTAAAGTAAAAAAAATCGGCGGCATTAAAGGAGAAGTCTGAAAGATCTCTATCTTTAAACTTTTCTTTAACCTTATTTGAAAAGATTCTTCTCAAATCAAGATCATCAAATATTCGATTTTTTCCTGTGCTAATACTAAGGGTCATCAACGTGCCGGGCATTTGGCGAACCATCGTAAAACCTTTAGGTATGACTTTGGGTTTATCGCTGGTTTCAAGAATAAAAGATGTTGAATTATCTTTGAGATCATCAACTGTTCCGTTGCGAATTTTAACCCGATCAGGAGTGTAGTCTGGGTTGAGTGGCCAGTCTTTTCTTTTTTCGAGGGTATAATGGCTGCCGGGCTCAAATTCAACCAAACGATAGGGCCCCGAAGATATAAACCGAGTTTTGTCTTTCCAAGCATCACCATTATAATTGTCTTCACAAATAAAACCGAACGGCGCCATAGTCAGGTATTCTAAAAATCCGCTACGAAATTTTTCGGTAAACTCAAATATCAGTTTATTTTCTCTTGATGAAATACCAAGTACGTTGCCATCGCCAGTTTTGCGAAACTCCCGATAGCCCTTTAATTTATTAAATACGGGTTGTTCTTGGTCTTTTGATAACCACTTAAGGCTGCGAATAAGGCTTTTTCGCATACCATCGGCCGTAATTAATTCGCCGTTTTCGCACTTAATACCTTCCCGTAGATCGAAGGTCCATAGGTTGCCGTCGTTATGCCAGGATTTTGCTAAAAAAGGCACAGGTCTTTCATCGCTATAGTAAACAACGAGGGTAGCGATCATCGGGGCTACCACTAGATTATTGCTGTAATATTCAGAATCAAAAATAGAAGTCGACACCGGGTGTTTTAGGTTCTTGTATAAGAATGTAAGCGCATTATGCTTAGTAGCTTTCAATTTTGACTCCCAAAATTTATCATGGATTCTTGAATTAAATCCCTTTATTAGGTGCTGGGGCCAAATCCATAACAGGTACAGTGACAGTAATGCTGTCAGCAGTACTAAACCTAATATTTTTGCCCTCTTGGTCTGCGGTAACACTTAGGAGATCCTCCCAGTTTAGATTAATTTTTGCCTGATTGTAAAAAGCTTGCTCCACCATTTCAAAATTAATGCCATAGGTATCAGCGTTATAGCGATCGATGTACAGAGGGCCTATAGATTCGGCTTGTGCTAGATTTGCTAAAATGGCGGCACTGGTGAGTATAAGTTTTTGCATTTTTCCTCCTGATGGGGTGGGGCTAAATCAATGAGAGCGACTATACCAAACCAGTCCGTCGTTTCATATGGGAGGAATGTAGTCGTGCAAAAGTTACTTTGTGTTAACACTTTCTGGCGCCCAGTTAGGGCCATCTGATTAGTTTAATTTGGGGTAGATATAAATTGTTTTTGTTTGGGCGTCGACAATGGCAATCGAACGTTAGAAAATCTTAGTTAAGTTGAGGCAGCCCCTTAAATCTAACTTGCTCAAGCTAAAAGCATCTCCCACCGACTAACACCCCGCAAAATCGCCTTGAGAAAAAGCAATTCCTTGTGAATACGCAGGGTTTTTAGTAATTCAAGTAACGCAATTACACTCTTAAAAAAAGCATGCAAATAGAAGGAAAAATGCCCTATGTCCAAAAACCTACTTGTTACTGGCGGCGCGGGATTTATTGGCAGTAATTTCGTACGAATGAGCGTGGGCGAGGGCCACAAGGTAGTAGTACTCGATTCCATGACCTACGCAGGTCACATGGAAAACCTCGAGGGCGTTAAGGGCCCGGGAAAATTTGAGTTTTATAAAGGTAGCATCACCGACAAAACCATCGTCGGCCAAATCCTGAAAGAACATAAAATCGATACCCTAGTAAATTTTGCGGCCGAGTCGCACGTTGATCGCTCGATCGACGGCCCATCGGTGTTTCTAGAGACCAATATTTCTGGCACCTACAATTTACTCGATTGCGCACTTGCTTATTTTAAGAGTCTTGGCGAAAGCCTTAAGCAAAGTTTTAGATACCTACAAATTTCAACTGACGAAGTCTATGGTGCCCTCGGCGCCGAAGGTAAATTTTCTGAGACCACCTCATACGCTCCTAACTCACCGTATTCGGCCTCGAAAGCGTCGGGTGATCACTTGGTGCGTGCCTGGCATCACACGTTTGGTTTGCCAACGCTCACTACAAATTGCAGTAATAATTATGGGCCATATCAGTTTCCAGAAAAATTAATTCCCACAATTATTCGCTGTGCACTAGCTGATAAACCGCTGCCTGTTTATGGCAATGGCGGCAACATTCGCGACTGGATTCAAGTTGAAGATCACTGTCGTGGAATTTGGTTGGCCCTTGAAAAAGGCAAGGTGGGTGAGACTTACTGTTTCGGCGGCAATGCCGAAAAAAATAATCTCGACGTTGTTAAGACAATTTGTCATGAAATGGATCGACTAAAACCCAGACACAACGGCCAGAAGTATGAGTCGCTAATTAGTTTTGTACCCGATCGCCTTGGTCATGATTGGCGCTACGCGATTGACGATACCAAAGCTCAAAAAGATTTGGGCTTTAAACGCAAGTATAATTTTGAGCAAGGATTAACCGAAACTATTAAGTGGTATCTCGGTAATCAGTTATGGATGAAAAAAGTTATGGAGAAATCCTCATGAAGGGCATTGTTTTAGCAGGTGGCAGCGGCAGTAGGTTGTTCCCGTGCACAGCGACCATCAGTAAACAGATTTTACCAGTCTATGATAAACCTACAATTTATTATCCTCTCTCGATGCTCATGCTTGCCGGCATCAAAGATATTTTGGTTATCAGTTCACCACGAGATATCCCGATGATTCGTGATTTATTAAAAGATGGCTCTCAGTTTGGAATTAAACTGAGTTACCAAGAGCAGGCTCGGCCGGAAGGCATCGCACAAGCCTTCATTATTGGCGAGAAACACATCGGTCAAGATTCAGTTTGCATGGTTTTAGGTGACAACATTTTTTATGGACACCATTTAAGTCAGTTACTGCAAGATTCGGCAAAACTAAAAAAAGGTGCGACGGTTTTTGCCTATCACGTGACGGACCCAGAGCGCTACGGTGTGGTTGAGATTGATAAGTCAAATAAGGCAGTCAGCATTGAAGAAAAGCCAAAAAGTCCCAAGTCGAATTTGGCTGTCACTGGACTTTATTTTTACGATAACGAAGTAGTAAATATAGCAAAAAACCTTAAACCTTCGGCGCGAGGGGAGCTTGAGATTACAGACGTCAACAGAACATACTTGAGTAAAGGCGACCTCAATGTTGTACAAATGGGGCGTGGCGTGGCGTGGTTGGATTCGGGCACACCTGACTCGCTTTTAGAGGCTGCCGAATTTGTAAAGACCATTGAAAAACGTCAAGGATTGAAAATTGCCTGTCTCGAAGAAATTGCATTTTTAATGGAGTTTATCAGCCTCAAAGAATTAGAAGCGACCGCTGAGAGCTTTCCAAAATGCAGTTACGGTGATTATTTAAAACATATTGTAAAGTTGCAAAGACTATAAATGACAAGTCAAAAGCATAAAGAACTCACTCAAGGAAAACTGCTAGCCAAGAACACGGTTATCAGCCTCATCGGCCAAGGTGCGCCGATGTTTATCGCATTGGTAGCAATTCCAATTTTGATTAAAAAAATGGGACTCGATCAATTTGGTCTGCTCTCACTTTTTTGGGTGGTGCTCGGTTATTTTAGTTTGTTTGATTTGGGACTCGGGCGAGTTATCGTAAAACTGGTATCAGAAAAATTGGGACAAAATGAAATTGGCGAGATACCGGCCATTGTGTGGACCGCGTTACTCCTCACTTTACTCGTCAGCATTTTCGGTTCACTTATTATTTATTTATTGGCCCCTTTTTTAGTGCATGACGTATTTAAAATTCCCGAGGCACTTGAGGCTACATCTGTGCGCTGTTTTTATTTGCTGGCAATTGGCCTACCGGTAGTTACCATGACCGCCGGCATTCGCGGGATACTCGAGGCATTACAACGTTTTGATATTACCAACGTTTTACAATTTTTTTTAGGAGTATTTAATTACCTGGGGCCACTGTTGGTGCTACCCTTCACCAACAATGTATTTTGGATCATCTTGGTTTTACTGGCTGGTCGATTTGTCACTTGTTTGCTGACATTGATTTCTTGTTTTTATGTGATGCCAGAACTGGCTACCGGAGCTAGGGTCAACAGGGTTCTCATGAGACGAATCATTAAGTTTGGCTCATGGTTAACAGTCAGCAATGTCATAAGTCCCATTATGGTTTACTTAGACAGATTTATCGTAGGTGCGATGGTTTCGGTAACTGCAGTAGCCTATTACTCGACGCCCTATGAAATGGTAACTAGACTTTGGGTTATACCAGGAGCCATGATTCAGGTTTTGTTTCCAGCCTTGAGTACTTGCTATCATGCTGATCGACCAAGATTAGTTCTGCTCTATGGTCGTGGAATTAAATTTACTCTTCTTACAATATTCCCCATAGTGCTCTTGATTATTGCCTTTTCTCACGAGGGCATCACGCTGTGGCTGGGAGCTGAATTCGCTCAAAATAGCGGCAATATTTTACAGATATTAGCTCTGGGTGTTTTGTTTAACAGCGTGGCACGCGTGCCATTTTCGCTGATTCAAAGTGCTGAGCGTCCGGATTTAACAGCCATTATCCATTTAGTTGAGCTTCCTTTGTATATTATTGCGCTTTGGTATTTTACCAAGACCCATGGCTTGACTGGTGCAGCGTTAGCTTGGGTCTTGCGAATGGGCCTTGATATGGTGTTGATGTTTGTCTTTGCCAACAGAGTACTGCCATTAGCTAAGCGCGAAAGTTATAATGGGTTAGGTTTTACGCTCGTTATCACGATTTTATGTGTGTTAGTGGCGCTTCCCCAGACGTTAGGATTAAAAATTATCTTATCCCTTGTTTCAATTATTGGGTTGTCAGTAGTTTTTTGGTTGGTAGTATTAAGTTCTGACGAAAAATTACTCTTTAAGCGTTGGTTATCGCGTCTGCAGTTTAATAAGGCAATTGAAGTGGAGAGTTTAAGCAAATGAACCGAGTCTGCGCCGTCATAGTAACCCACAATCCTGACCCTCGATTTATAGAAAATGTTGAATTAATCGCAACTCAGGTAAATCAGATCATTATCGTGGACAACGGTTCGCACGAAGCCGGCCGCAGACTTGTCCAAATTGTCGAACGTTTAGAAAAAGTAAAGGTGGCCTACAATCCTGAAAATCTCGGAATAGCTGCGGGCCTAAATATTGGTTTTAAGAACGCCATCAAGGGCGGTTTTGATTGGGTACTAACGCTCGATCAAGACAGTCGCCCCGGTGCTAAAATGGTTGAGTCTCTCTTTGACGTCTACGATAAATGTCAGAATCAAAAGCAGATTGGTTTGTTAAGTGCGGTTGCGATCGAAGAGAGAATCCCCACAGAGATTTCAAAAGTTCCTTGTGTCAATTCCAATGGGCTTTATCATGATACCGAAGTCGTCATGAGTTCTGGCAGCTTGGTTAAGACCTCAGTGTTTTTAGAAGTTGGGGGTTTTGATGAAAGTCTTTTTATCTATTACGTCGATCATGACTATTGTTTTCGGATTTTAGCTGCAGGCTACAGGATTTTTCAAACCCCACTTGCGACTTTTTATCATAATACTGGCCTGATTTCTCGTCATAAGTTTTTACACCGGCACTTTTTTACAAACAATTACAGTGAAAAAAAGCGCTACTATATTACTCGCAATCGCTTAGTGCTTTATCGAAAATATCTTTTGGCAAGGCCCAAGTGGGTATTCGACGACATGGTTCGATTTGCCAAAGAATTTATAAAGATACTTGTCGCCGAAGACAACAAAGTAGAAAAAATCTACTCTATAGGCAAAGGTATTACGCACAGTCTGCAAAACAGACTGGGGTCTTATGGCCACTCCAACGAATTACATTGACCGATCTTTTTCAGACCATGAGTTTCAGCGCACGCTGATTCAATACTCGCTAAAGATAAGCTATTTTTTTGATAAAATATTTAGGCCCAAAGCGCTTTATCAGTACGAGGCCTTGTTAGAAATTAATAGTTTAAACGCTGAGCAAAGATTGCAGAGTCTTAAAAGTTTAAAACAGCGCACTCTGATCAAATGGGCTTTTGTTCTGCATGCTTATTTTGATTCTTCGAGACTAATGAAAGAGTGGACTTACACTTTTTTTCTTTGGAGCAAATTTAGTGTAAAAAAAATAATTCGGCACAAAGACAAAGATTTTAAACTATGGATCGAAAAAATTGAGCCGCAAGAAATCGAAAAAATACAATCGAGAAAAGTAAGTTTCTCGTACTTAGCTCTGACAGTTGAAAATCCAACTTTTGAGAGTTTGCTAAAATGCCTTGAAGAAAAGGCAGCAGATTATGTGGTTCTTCAGCTTTCCGCAGGTCATGCCAGCGATAATTTGTATAAAGCGGTCGATATTTTTTTAGCTGAACATCCCGAAGCCGAAATTCTATTTGGTGACGAAGACACTCAAGAATTATCCGGTGAGCGAAAAGATCCCGAGTTTCGCTTTTCGTGGTGTATTGACCGATTTTATGCCGATGATTTTTTATCTCATTTTAGCATTTATAAGACGAGCTTTTTACTTAAAGTAATTCAGCAAAATAAAAACTCCTATGGCCCGCTTAAATATAATCTCCCGTTTCTTGCAATAGAAAGTGCCCAAAGCAAAGAAATTCGCCATTTACCATTTATATTATTTCATCGACTGAAAAAGTCGTCGAGATCTGAGCAGTATCAAGAAGCCGAACGAAATCTGCGTAAGAGTGCGCTTGACCAACACCTGCATAGGTTAAAAGAAATGGCAGAGGTAGAGGTCACAAAAAAGGGAATTCCTCGGGTAAAGTTCTTAGCTCCAATAGAGCTGCCATTGGTTTCGTGTATTATTCCGATAAAAGACAAAGTAGAGCTTTTAAGAAATTTAATAAATGATTTGAAATATAAAACAGACTATCGAAATCTCGAAATTATTGTGGTTGATAATAATAGCAAAGAATCAGCGACGCTTGAATACTTAAGCCAGTTAAAATACGAACCTGGCGTAAAGGTTGTGAGTTACCCCAATGCCTTTAATTATTCAGCGATCAATAACTTAGGAGTAGGCAGTGCCACGGGTAAGGTGTTGGCCCTTTTAAACAACGATTTAGAGATTATAAATCCAGATTGGCTGGCCGAGATGGTAACGCATGCTTTAAGGCCCGGCGTTGGAATTGTAGGTGCAAAACTTTATTATAAAAATGGTTTTATACAACATGCCGGTGTGGGCGTCGGTGTTGGACCTATCTCGGGCCATCTTCACCGACAGAATCATCGAACCGAAAGTGGATACTGGAATCAGTTACTGTTTACACATACGGTGGGTGCGGTAACGGGCGCTTGCATGGTCATAAAAAAAGATCTTTATGATAAAGTTGGCGGATTTGACGAAATCAATTTAGCCGTAGCTTATAATGACGTGGACCTCTGTTTACGCACACGAGAGCTGGGGTACCGGGTTGTTTGGACCCCTTTCGCTGAGCTTTATCATCTCGAGTCGGCAACAAGGCCCAATGATGCGCTACCGGCACAAGTTGAGCGCTATTTAAAAGAAATTCAATATATGAAAGCTAAGTGGGGAAAGTACCTTAAAGATGACCCATTTTATAATATCAATCTCACTCGTGATTGGTTCGATTGTGAGCCGCGGAGAATTTAAACTCACCACGACTCCGAATAGGTTTTAGTAATTCTTTGAAACCTGCGGTGAAGGAAAAAGTATTCATTTGCCGGCTGATCGTCAGAAACTATCAAGGTTAAATCGTCTCCTAAAAAATCTTTCGGATTTAGTTCGTTAGCCACCATTTTTTCTAAAAGAGATAAAGCTGAAACTCCGGGATGCCACTCGATCATGTCCTGCAAGGCAGCCTCAGGCATTCGGAGCAGCAGCTCTGCTGCGCTCGGAACATTAATCGGCACGTTTGAAGCTAAGAAATGATAGCCGCTGTCTTTTATAGATCGAAAAAGTCGCACATAAGGAAATGAATTTAATAGGGACCTGGTAACCGCGTTCAGAATGCGAGTGTCTCCACCGGGAAACCATTGGGCGAGCATGCCATTTGGTGTAAGTCGAGTTTTAATTAATTCGTAAAATTCAGAGGAATATAACAGGCTAGATCCTGCCGCCTCTATTGGTGGGGGAGGATCGATGGTTACTAAGTCAAATTTTTCTTTTGTTCGAAGTAAAAATCGCCTGCCATCGTCAATAACAATTCGGCCTTTAGGGTGATTAAGGTACTGGGCGGCGTCGCTATGAAAATACGGAAAAACATCTCGTACAGAAGGTATTAATTCAACCGCAGCGGAGTTAATATTCCACGTTAAAAGGGACCTGAATGTTGTGCCCATACCAAAACAAATCACCAAAGTGTTTTTGGCGTCGTCAATTAATACTAAGGGAAAATGTGCCATAAATTTTGTGGCGGGTTCAAGCGAGGTTATGCCCACACCATTTACGAGAAGTTTTTTGTTCATATCTAAACCATGAGCGACTACAGTAGCTGTGTGATCTCTTTTGACGACGGCGGTGCCGTAATAAATGCCGTCCTCATAGCTATGGCTAACGAAATATCCAATTAAAAGAAATGCTATGCATGCCGTGCCAAGTCCCACTCTGAGAGACTTTTTTTTTACTGAATTTAATCGCATAAACGCCAGACAGACAATGGGGAGACTTAAAATCAACAATGTAACTTTGGTGCCGACCCAGGGGAGCAGAAAGTAGCCGGCGACCAGTGGTCCCAAGATTGAGCCCAAAATGTTGATGGCGTAAGCCTGTCCCATGAGCTTGGGGTCACCTAAAGAAAATCGATCCACAAGTTTTGGGGTTAGATATCCTAAAATAAAACAAAATGGAAAAATACTAGCAAGGGCAATGTTTGTAGTAGGGTGTAAATAGGGATCGCTCAATATGACCGGTAAGATTGAGGTCGCCGCTGCTAGAAACACAAGTACACCATCAGAAAAAACAGTTTCCGCTTTATAGTGTCGGCGGAGCATAAAGGCCCCTAACCAAGTACCTACCAAGTAAGTAGCCAAAATTTTGGCGAAAGCATATATCGTAGTGAGTGTGACGGGAGTAAAGGCGCGCACCCAGCCTACTTCCATCGCCATAGACACAAATCCGGTGATAAAGAGGACAGAAAGTAGATACCACTTTGGTGTGACTTCGGCACCGGAACCCTTAATAACTACCCCTTCATTTTCTAGAGAAGAATAATCTTGCTTCTTAGTAGAGTAATAAATCGCCGCAAGGCCGATGGCAAAATTCACTATGGCGCCTACGATTAAAGTTTTATGAAAACCCAGTAATTCAATAAGAGCCATTGAAGTTAACCAAGTACCTAGAACTGCGCCGACTACATTTGCCATGTACAAAAAGCTAAAACTCGTGCGAGCATTTGGCACATTTCTCTTAATGTGACCGATCATTAAAGGTAAGGTTGCACCCATCAAAATACACCATGGGAGTAAGGAGATACAAATGAGCATTGCGGACCAAAACAGGTAGGCGGCTGAATCAGAAGTTTCAAGTTTTAAGAGATAGTTGTTACTCCATGAAAACAAAGCGGGAACGACAAAGGCTCCCAGGCCTATACCAATTTCGGCTATGCCGTAGGTTTTGAGCAAAAAACCAGAGTCTGAGAGAGAAAGTTTTTCAAATTTTCCGCCGAAGACGGTGCCTAGCGCCAGTCCCAACATAAAAACTGAAATTACGACGGAAACGATGGGGGTAATTACGCCAAAGTTAGCAAAGGCGAGTCTTAACCACACGATTTGGTAGAGAAGACCACAAAATCCTGATAAAAGAAAAAATAGGAAAAATAGACGGCGTGTTGTCATGTGGGGCCCCCTGAAACATTTGAAGTGTTAACTAAATTTAAGAGGTGTTCAAGTCAAGATAGCGCAGGGCATCATTCAATTGAAAGAGGATTTGAAAACAGATTTTTAAATCTTGATCTCATGGGGCAAGCTGGATAAATTCAAAAAACTAAACTTCTAACAGGGGAATCTCTAGTGCAAAATAATAGCTTGGCGCTATTGAAAAAGTCTTTTAAAAAAGCTTTACTAACTCGCCTCAGTGAACAAGCCGTACAAAAAGAATACTTCGATAACGAAATGAAAACTCCTGTTCACTTGAGCATCGGAGCTGAAGCCATTTCAGCTGGTGTGCAAGCTTGTCTACCAGAGCCGTTTCAAGCTTTCGGAACGTATCGCAATCATGCTCTATACCTTTCTATCACTGAAGACACCGATACTTTTTTTGGTGAACTATTCGGTCGAGTGAGTGGATGTGCGCGTGGTAAAGCGGGATCTATGCATATGTCAGCTCCTGAAAAAGGTCTCATCGCTACCTCCGCTGTGGTTGGTACAACAATACCATTGGCCGTCGGGGCGGCTGTTGCTAATCGGATTATGAAAAAAAATCAACAGGTCGTAGTTTTTTTTGGTGACGGCGCGGTTGAAGAAGGCGTGTTTTGGGAGAGCATTAACTTTGCCTGTTTGCAAAAGCTCCCGGTGTTGTTTGTCTGCGAAGACAATCATCTCGCCATACATAGCCATAAACATGCCCGGCAGGGATTTAAAGCTCTGGGAGACGTCGTTGCTGGCTTTGATTGTTATTATGATTTCGGTGATGGTTCTGAGTTGACCGATGTTATCGAGAAAACACAAGGCATGTTAAACAAAATGCAAGCAAACTCTAAACCCGGTATTTTGCACTTCGAGTATTTTCGCTTTCTAGAACACGTTGGCCCAATGGAAGATTTTAAGTTTGGATACCGAGAAAAACCCGAAGCGGCTGAAGCCAAACATGATCCACTAATCAAAGCCGAAAATAAATTGGTTTCAATGGGCGTAGATGCCCTTGAAATTGAGAGCTGGAAGTCAGAGTTTCTGTCCAAAATTAAACAGAGTATGGAAAAAGCGAGGAGAGCGCCATTCCCTGACCCATCGGAATTATTCACCGATGTGTTGACTGAGGAACCCGCGACCAGTAACTCCCAGGGTTTAAGTCATTAATCTGAGGTAAATATGAAGCTTTCCATGCCACTCATGAATAATAATATTACCCGTGAAGATCGGGATGTCTTGATAGAATTTTTAAAGGGTGACCCCATACTTACACAATCGACCAACGTGAAGGCGTTTGAGAAAGAGTGGTCACAGTGGCTGGGAGTTAAGTACAGTGTGTTTGTTAATTCGGGATCATCCGCCAATTTTATTACGATGAATGCCATCAAGCAGATTTATGGGCAGGGTGAAGTCATCGTGCCGACACTGACTTGGGTGTCAGATGTGGCCAGTGTTATAAATGCCGGACTAAAACCAGTATTTGTAGATATTAATGAGCGCCATTTAGGAATGGATTGCGACCAAATCTTATCTAAGATTACAAGCCAGACACGCGCTGTATTTTTGACTCACGTTTTAGGTTTCAATGCTCTTTCAGATAGGCTACTTAAAGAATTAGAGGCGCGTAAAATTCCTTTGATTGAAGATGTTTGCGAATCTCACGGCGCTACCTTTAAAGGTAAAAAACTTGGCTCCTATGGCTTGGCTTCAAATTTTTCATTTTATTATGCCCACCACATGACCACAATTGAAGGTGGCATGATATGCACCAATGATGAAAAAATTTACGAAGTTTCTCGCCTCTACCGTTCCCACGGCATGGTACGGGAAGCTACTTCAGAAGACATGAAAAATTCTTACATCAAAGAAAATCCAGAATTAAATCCCGAGTTTATTTTTGCCTATCCAGGATTTAATATGAGGAGCACAGAGATCAATGCCGTTCTTGGTCGGAACCAATTAAAAAGTTTGGATGCCAATAATGAAAAAAGAACGAAAAACTTTAAACTTTTTTTAAGTCTACTGGATGCAAAAAAATACCGAACTGATTTTGATATTGAGGGCAGCGTGAATTACGCGTTAACTTTAGTAATCAAAGACGGCAATCCTGAGAAAGCTCAAAAGGTGATGGCAAATTTGAAAG
>Ga0163151_10003044_pt1 | contig 24708 bp, 14 predicted proteins | sample OliLakLV19MP5IB2_FD_145596 | JGI IMG/M metagenome (GOLD analysis project Ga0163151, IMG submission 145596) | Freshwater microbial mat bacterial communities from Lake Vanda, McMurdo Dry Valleys, Antarctica - Oligotrophic Lake LV.19.MP5.IB-2 | ecosystem: Environmental > Aquatic > Freshwater >...
GTGTTCACAGACTTCACCAAATTGTTCAATCAATGTTTCATCCTTGTCACATGATACTACCATGATAATGACAAGAAGTATTAAAAATATCTTATTCATAACTTTTCGTTTTTTGCTTGTGCATAACGTTTTGGCGCTTGGCGAAGGGCGGGATTTTACCACCAAACTTTCTACGAAGCCGTAATGTTCAAATTTACGAAAAACTGTCATACTGAGCACGTCAGCCCCGCTTGCGCCAAACCGCTGTTATGGGCAGGCATTCTCTGTCACAACTTAAGAAGCAGGATAATAATAACGCAAATAACTACCGCTGCAAATAAGGTATATTTTTTCCAAGCTGAAATTTCACTTTTTAGTTCTTTGGTCTGTTGTTGTAAACTGTCTATTATATTTTGTGAATTTTCAAGCCTGATTTTATTTTCTGAATTAGTTTGATTTAGTGATACAGTTATTTCCTTTTGTTTAGAAGAGTCTTTCTTAAAAGTTTGAATACTCGTTGCTAACCTTCTATTTTCTTGTTCTAAATCATCAGCTTCCTTTTGAATCGTTGTTATTTTATCAAGTTTAGTCGCAAGTTCATTTGTTAATTCGATGATTCTTTTGTCTTTAGTATTTACGTTGCTTGTTAGTTGCTCAATGCTGATTTGTAGAAGCGAAATTTCTTTTTCGAGTTCTTTGTATTTTTCGCTTTTACTTTTTAATTGATTTAGTTTAAAAGACAAAAATCTTTTGAAATATGGTTTTGCCAAATCATTACGAAATTCAAATGCTTTTGTTAAATTCTCGAAAGCAGAACTAAATTCACTATTATCGAAATCTTTTAAACTTTCATTATAATAGTAGTTGGCTTGTCCGTTTGCCAATTCATCAGTTATTACTTGTTCATTGTTTGCTGTTTGTGATAAGCGAATTACTTCATCACGCACAATTATATCACTTGGCTTTATTGGGGTTCTTAGTTTAATTCCCTCAAATGTCTTACACCTACTTAAAGCAACGTAGGTGTGCCCAGCAGAAAAGGCACCATCTCCCATATCAATAATTACATTGTCAAATGTTAGCCCTTGGCTTTTATGAATTGTAATTGCCCAAGCAAGTTTGATAGGATATTGGGTAAACGTACCAATTACTTTTTCGACAATTTTTCCTGTAGTTTCATCTATCTCATATTTGATATTTTCCCAAGTTGCTTTATCAAGTTTGTAGGTATTTGCTATTCCATTTTTTGTGAGGGCTACTACTATTTTTTCTTCATTCAATTCTGTTACCTTTCCAATTGTTCCATTTACCCATCTACCACCCCTGTCATTTTTGACAAACATTACTTGAGCATTAATTTTCAAGTCAAGTATCTTATTTGTAGGTAATAAGTCATCATTAGTACTATTTTCCTTTCCAAATTTGCCTTCGATTAATCCTTCAAACGAATATTGTTGTCCTGGCAGTTGTTGTATTTTCCGAAAGTTTGTAGCATCGACAATATCTCTTTTTGTTGCTAATGTTATAAAGTTTTCATTCCCATTGGGTGAAAAATTTGGGGCATAGCTTTTATTTAATTCTTGTAAGTCTTGGACTTGAGCTTGTTTTGTACGAACCTTATTTAGAAGGGATATAAATTTTTCATCCTTTTGACGATATACCTTTTTTAGTTCAATGTTGAGAAAATTAACCTTTTGAAATGTCCTTGCACTAAAAAAATATGGGGAAGCGTAGAAGCTTTTTACAATATTCCATTCTTCTGGTTTAGCAATAGGTTCTAATTGAAAAGTGTCTCCTACAAATAGAACTTGCTTGCCTCCAAATGGTAAATTTCTCTTGCCTCCAAAATTTCTTAATCTAAAATCAATTGCATCAATTGTGTCTGCTCTTACCATTGAAATTTCATCAATAATTATTATGTCAGCTTTCTCAATTATTTCTCTTTTTTCTTTACTGAAGTTGTAAAAATTTTGTTTTTGAGCGTCATTAAATAACTCCCAAGCAAAAGGCGTAAATGGTAGTTGAAAAAATGAGTTAATGGTCACTCCACCTGCATTAATTGCAGCAATACCTGTCGGGGCAACGATTATATGATTTTTGGTAGTATTTTTTGCAATGTAACGAAGGAAGGTAGATTTACCAGTTCCAGCTTTGCCTGTAAGATAAATTGAGCGATTGGAATACAGAATTAACTGCTCTGCAAACTTGAATTCTTTATTATCAAGGTCAAAATTTTCGGGAAACTCATTCATAATTAGGGTGTGTCAATATGCTTGCCTATAACGTTTTGCAGCTACAAGAAGTTGGCGATTTCCCTGCCTGACTGCCTCAAGCAGGCAGGGAAGCACAAAACTTTCTGCCACCACAAAACTTGTTACGAAGCACAAAGCTTCGTTTTACCACTGAACCGCCATTTTCTTGTAGGTGCTTTTATCGGTTGCTCTTCTTTCCGTCCAAAGATGTGTTGTGTCAAAAGTCTGCACAAACCTGTCCACGAAGCGATTTAAATTAGAAGCGATGTCCCTCCGAATTAGCATTGTGCGTTGGCAAAAAAAATTAAAACACCGAAGGGTGGGAAAAAAAATAATTTGAATTTCAGCTTGTTTGGAAGCACTAAATGCCTGAAAGCAATTGTCCCAAGATTTGTATCTATGAAATTCATCTGCTGTGACGACTGACAAATATTTTGTAATTATTTCCTGAATACTTGTTTTCATTGGTTACATATAAAAAGCATAAGATTCCTTTGGTTGTTCATTTTCGCCCATATACTTCATTATTTCACCAACTCGTCTAGCACAACCAATTGTAATGGGATATTTGTTGTCGAATTGGGTATTATTCCAATTCATTTTTGTCAAGCCAAGAACTTCTTTACAAACTGTCTTTACAGATGAAACACAACTGATTATTCTGATTTCCAAAGGTGCAGGAATATACATTCCCGGATATGTTTGATACTGATGTACTGAACCTCTCGTATAAAGTATGTGTCTTTGTTCTGTTAATGAAAATAATGATCCTCGAACTGGTGGATAAAGATTATTTCTAAAGAATCGTAAATCTGTTTCCATTACGGTTGCTATATCATATTCAGTTATTCCTAAATCTTGCAATGCTTGTGTAAAACCATGCAATTCGTCTTTGTAGTATTTTGAAGTTTTATGAAGAACTACACGGCCTGGTAATGTGCCTGTCACAAATCTGTATTTGGTTAGTGCTTCTTTCAAAAGGCTTAATGATTGCTCATACGATAGATGAGGCTTTTTATCGTCCTTATCTTCCATTACTGGCGTTCCTCGAAGTATTACACCTTTACCGTTCTCATTGAAAATTTGAGCTAAACTGGTTTGAATAGTTTTTTTGTCTCTGCTTTTATAGAAGCCAATACCTACAAAACAAACCTTTGGCTTGTTTTCGTCAACTTCTAGTTTCCAAGGAATGGTTTGAAGTCCTTTATAATAAAGTGCAGTACAAAAATTCCAAGCTTTTGTTGCAGCATCTTGTGATTTGTTGCTGTCGTGCAATACATATTCCCTTAACAACTGAATTGGAGTATTGTGTCTCATTGCTCGGGCTTTTAAAGCACGTCTAAAGTTTAATTCTAATTCGGGCTCTTCACTATCTTCTGCAACTTGCTCTACGGGTTCATTATCTTTATTTTCTTTTACAATTTTCCCTTCAAAGCTTTTGGGAATGATACAAATTATCACATCACAGTTTTTAATATCGGAAAGAAAACCAATGTTTTCGCCAAACAAGTCAACGGCATCAATGACTCTTTTATCTCTATTAGATTCTTTCAAAATCTTATTTATATCATTTGGAGAAAGAATTCGTTCATAATTTGAATCGTAAATTAATTTTGCACAAAATCCTTTATCCTGATTGAACCCTGAAAATGATTTAAATAGCCCTTTTTGTTTGCCTTTGGGGTTTGCAGGAATATAACTTTCAAATCGCTTTAACCAGCCTTTCAAATTCTCAACATCTTCTTCAATTCCGATGATGCCGAGCAATAATTGATTTTTCCTTGCTTCTATGACTGTGTCATAAACATTTAATTCTGCAATGCCTTCTCTTGGACAAATACTTTTGCCCTTGCCAAACAATAAAAAAGGTTCTTGTATATAGTCCGCTTTCATAGTCTAAATAAATCTACGTCTCCATCTTCGTCTCTTAGTTTTTTCTGTGCTCCAATTGCTTCTAAACTGTTCCAAACTGTATCAGGAACAATAGGGGCAAAGTCAAACTTTTCAATTTGTTCCAACTTTAAAAATGGATAATCTCTATATTCTGTGAACAATGATTCCGTTTGTGAAGGTTGGAGGTAACGAAGGATGAAATTAAAATGATTAAATACGTGCATATTCCGTTCAGTCTTTTTCAGCCACTGAATGTTTTTGAAAGCGTAATCGCAAACTCGCAAATCATTCCAAAGAAAAATCCATTCTGGCTTTAAAGAGATATACCAATCGTTATCAAAGTTTTCAAATCCTGTTCTAAAAGCATTACACCGTAAATTGAAAACTTTGGTTTTATCTTTTAAATCATACTTTATATCAACAACTTTTCTGGTAGCAGTTTTCTTTGTCTTCGTCCACGTATGCGACCTTGGTTGCCATCTGTCTAATTCATCTTTTTGAGATGGAAGAAAGGCAAATAATCTTTCCTCTTTAAACCATTTTATTTTTAGTTTGTGTAGTTTCGCTTCAAGGCATTTTTTCAAAAGATATTTAAATTGGGACAAATGGTCTGCTGATATATCATAAAACTCATCACAAGCAAAGGGCTCTGCTGTTCCTTTGTCAATGATTTTGGTTAAGCCTACCGAAGCATCTTGCAGGTTATGAAAGGTGATGATTTTTCCATCCCAAACTAACCAGTCGTGAGGGAATGAAATATCCTGCATATACAAAGCTGAAACAGCGTAATCGTGAAGGCTTGGTTTAAAGAAGGGTCTTTTTCTTTCTTTGTTGTATTGTTGAACAGCTTTCTTATCAATATCTAAATCGGCAATGTATATGTGGCTTGGAAATTGAATTTTTACAAGGTTGGAGTAAACAGCCTCTGTTCTATTGAAATATTCATTTTGCTTCTTATCAATTTCAGTTTTTAATGCTTGTTCCAGTTCCTTTTCCAATTCAAAAGCGTCTGAAACTGTTTTTCGGAAATAATGAAGCTCAACACGCCCTTCAAATTCTTTCTGTAAGGGCTCTTTTGTATAAAAAGTATTTATAAAGAGTATCGGTATGTTTTTACTTCTTGCCGTTTGATATTCTAGTTCAGTAATGGATTCTTTGTCTTCCGGTTGCCATCCGTAGCGACCACCTAAAATCAGTACATAAATGTCTGATTCCATTACTTTGCTTAAACAAGCTGTTAGAGAATCTGTGCTTTGAGCTTCCATTGTTTGTTCAGACATAACGGGAAAGCCGCCAACCTTTTCAACTGCTTTCAATGCAGCCTTTCGCTCATTGGGTAAATCTACAATGGTGCTACTGATGAAAATTTTAGGTTGGGTGATGAACATGTTTATTGAATTAGAGTAATTAGGGGTTGACTATTCTCTAATTGAATTACTTCATCCCAAAATCTATTCATTGTTACTTCTTCCTCATTTTCAATAAATTTGCACCACCTGTTTGAGAAAAATTTCATCAAACGCCAAGATGTATTACCACTCATTACCCAATTTACAGTTGCTATTGTCCCATCAGTTGATTTTTCATAGCAATGAATTTTAGGATTAGTAAGTATGTTGCCTTCAGTTGATTTAATCCACCTTAGATTCTCTTGAAGTTCTATTTTGTATTCCCAGATTTTTCCTACACCGTTGTCAAAGCGGAAACACAAGTTTTTACCTGCTTCAAGCAAAATAGTGAATTGAAAAGTTCCTAAATTCTCAACCAATTTTTTTGCCAAGTTGAGTTCTCTTTTGAAAATTGGCGTTCCGATATTATCGTGAGAGAAAGGATTGAAATACCAATCTTTTAAATTTTTTAAGTCGGTAAGTTCTGTTGCATCAATTCCGTTTTCATCGCAGTAGCTGATGAATCTTTCAATGTATTGATTCAGCGTTTTTAGTTTCTTGATTTCTGTACCTCCTGTTTCTGCATCAGGATATTCAGCATATTGTAGGTTTGATGGAAGCAATTCTTTTATTCGTTCTTCCAACGCTTTCCGCAAGTGATTAGCACACGAAGGATAATCATGTTTTGAATAATGATAGTTTGCTTTTTGAAGATAGTTCAATGAAGTGTACAGTAAAGGTGTGTTGAAAGTTAGACCCGCTCTTTGGTTTGCAAACATTTCAAAGTAACACCATTTGCCCGTTGATTTTGTTTCAAACCAATTCTTGGCAACGCTAAACCAAAACCTATCATAAGTGGAAATAAAAATTTGATAGTTGCGAAAGAATGGTGTCGCATCGGTTTGGATTACTCCCTTAACTTTTTGCAATTGTTCTACAATTGCATTGTCCTGTTCTGCATCTAAAATTTGCTCAATGACTGGCTTCTTAAAGTTCTTTAGGATTTCCAAAAGCGGAAGTCGGTTACTCATATCCAACCCAATGAATATGTCATCAAGGAAAAGAATTTTGAAATCAAAATTGTCCTGCGGTGTATTGATGAGTGAAGCCAAATAAATTGAAATTGCAAGCGAAGACAACCGGGCCTCATTCAAAACGGTCAGGTGATTTTCTTCGTCATTATCTATGCTCTCACCAAACAAAGTCACTTGTAAGTCAATTTCACAAATAGGATACTTACCCCATCTATCCATTCGTGGCGAATGGTATTTTTCAATTTCACTTCTACTTAAAATAAGTTGAACGTTAAAACCTTTTTCAAAATGTTTAAGTAGTGACGGCAGTAATAAATTGATACGGTGAATTTCATAAGACAAACCCTTTGTAAACTTTTCAAGATTTTCTTCTTTATACCATGCTCTCGGTGCAAATAAATTCTCCCATGACTTTTGAAAAGCTTGTTGTGTTGCGGAGTTCTTTTGCTTTGCTAAAATTACTTCAATGAGCAACTGTGCAAACTTCAAACGGAACTCTTCGCGGTTCTTTGGGTCTTCCATGAGATAAGTTCGCAACAACTCACGGTAAGAAAGAAAAGTGTTTAACAGGTTTGCTTGTGCAATGTAGTTTGTGCCTTGTGTATCATTATGCGGCACACCGAATGTTTTTACCTCATTATCATGCTCATCAGTGAAGGTTATTTTTACTGAAACTTCATTTGAAATTTCTGTTGATGTTTCTTCGGGTGTTCCTGCATTTTCAACTTCTGTTCGTGTCTCGGCAATTTTAATATGTCTTGCAGGTGTTGTTTCAACTGTATTATCTGAACTTGCAAAGAATTGTTTCAGTCCTTCATAAATGCTTGACTTTCCGCTTCCGTTTTCTCCATATAGCAAAACACTTTTTCCATTGGGAATAAGAATTTTGTTGTCCTCTCCGCTTTCATAAAACGCTTTGTAGTTTACAAACTCTATGGCTGAAATTCTTTTCATAGGATGTTGCTATTCATGATTAATTCAATTTGCGGAATAGACAACATTTTGAAAATTGATTGCTTCACTGTATGATGGTCTTGATTGATTGAAACATAAATTTTTCGCAATTGAACAATGGTTCTTTCAGCAGAATTCAAATTTGGCAATTGTGTAAGATATTCTGCAACGGAGAGTTTTGCATTTTTAAATTCATCTTCAAAATAGAACTCAAACACCAAAGCGTTTGTAACTTGTTCAAAGTAAATGAACATTAGTTGGTCGTTGCTTTCGGTTGATTTTTCTTTTTTAAAGGCAATCAGATAATCAACCATTTTCGCAAATGGGATTTCCTGTTCATCAGTTATTTGCTTGATGGGAATTTTGTCAAAAAAGACCTTTCTTAATTCCTTTGTGCCTCCCTGTAGTTCAGGGAAATTGTCGGAGAAGCAATACTTGAAAAGCTTAGAGTTTAAAAAACAAGTTAGATATTTAAGATTATTACCAGTTAAAATAAAACTTTTGTCATTTGAGTAAAAACAATCAGACTCATCATAAACAAAGGGCAAATACTTTGTCATGTTGGGATAAATGATTTTGGGTTGTTCAAAGTTTTTCCAATAGGAAATTTGATCTTGTGTTTCAAACCATTGATTTCCTGTTTTCTTTCTACCTTTTCCATTTTGTTCTAATCTATCTTTACCAACTGATAAAAGATATTTCTTAACTGCATTATACTTTTCAATATCGATATTTAAACTTGGAAATGTGCTAATCAACCAAAAGTTTCCATAATCAGGATGCCAAGCAGAAATATCTTTACCTCTCAAAACGGGCTTTAATATTTCAATGCTTTTAGGCTCGTCTTTGATTAATTTTTCTTTTACATCTTCTGGAATAATAAACGCTTCGTTAAGGCCCGTTTTAACTCCATAGTTTATTGTTGTCCATTTTCCAATTGGCACCCCTTGTTGCTCAATAAATTCCTTTATACCATAGATGTCTCTTTCGCCAACAACCCAAGCATTTTGGCTTAGCGATGAAAGAGAGTAGCCATTCTTTAATACATATTCTTGCAAGCTTTGGTCTTCAATGTTGAAGTCATTATTTATGCGAACTGCAAATGCATCTTTATTCTCGTGTCGTTTTGCTTTAGGCTTATTTTGAAGTATTAAAATATTTGTATCCACTGTTGCCGTTTCAAATACTTGTATATTCCCAAAGTCAATTAAAAGCAGCGGATGTGTTTTTTCTGCAAAGAATTGCCGAGTACTAGCACCATAATTTGCTCTCATCCATTTGTTAGATGTTATATAGCAAAGTATTCCTTTATCATTTAATAGTTGAACACCTCTTTCATAAAATAACGAATAAATGTCGCCTGTCCTTTCAAACGTATCATATTTGTATGTTTGGTAAAGTTTAGCCAGACTGCCACCATCTTTCTGTAGTTGCACATAAGGAGGGTTTCCAATCACAATATCAAATCCTTCTTTTACGCCAAACATCCACCAAGGGTCGAACCAAGAACAAGGTGCAGCTTCAAAATCAAAAGGATTGAACCCATAGAGTTTGGTATAGAAATCATAATTTTCCTTAGTTGTTAGTTCACGCAAACTCAATAAATCGTTTTGCACCCTTTTAAATTGCCGCTCTAAATTTATTTTGCTTTCACTGCTTACATTAAAAAAGTCGTGGCGTATTTTTTCTAATTCTTTTACTGCCAAACTTGCTTTCGCTTCCATATCTAAGCCATTAAGTTCACCTAATGGAACAAGTGTGTTGGCACAAATAATTTTAAAATCGAGGTTTGGTAATGGTTGTGGTTCTTGTTCATCAACCACCAAACTCAACCAAAAACGCAATCTGGCAATGTCCACAGCACCGCCATCAATGTCCACACCGTAAATGCTTTCTTCAATAATGTGTTTTTTAATATCAGCATCTGTTTTAGCTTTTTTAAAGCCTTTGAGTTCCTGCAAATAGATTTGTGCATTAAAAATTTCCTGCAATAATCCCATTGGGAAAGCACCCGAACCAATGGCAGGGTCACAAATTTTTACACTTTCTAAAGCATCAATTATTTTGTAGGCGTTTTTCTCGGCAAATGTTGTTTCGTCTTCGTTCAGTTCTTGTTGCTGAATTATTTTGTCAATTGTGGCTTTCGCCAAGTCCTCTGCATATTGTTTTTCATCTTGTGCAAACAAATAGGATTTCAAACTCTCCTTGCACATATAATGCACAATTTCCTTTGGCGTGTAAAATGCTCCTTTGTCTTTGTTGTCTTCCAGTAAGTTTTCAAAAATGTGTCCGAGCATTTCGGGGTCAACAGCAACTGTATGTTCATCTGGTGCATCTTCGTAAATGGTAAAGTTGTAGTTGTTAAATGTGTTAAACATTCTTTCAAAAACATCTTCGGGTAAATGTAATTTGTTGTATTTGCGGTCTTGCGTGTCGTCAAATAAACCACCGTTTAAATAAGGGAAGCGTTCGTCTCTTGCTTTATTTTCAGAATCTTCATTATTTAAGCGAGTAAAAAACAAAGGCACTAATTCACGGGCATAGAAATCATCTTTTTGTTTTGATTTTTTAAACAAGTCATACAAATAATCGGGATTTCCTTCACCCCATTTTTTGCCCTGTTTAACAGAAAGCCAACCTTTCTTTTGTATGAAATATAAGAATACAATTCTGCCCATCATTCGCTTAACAAAATCACGGGCTTGTTTTTCGTCTTTGCCAAATATTGCGGTAAGTTGCCAATTCGGTTCGCTAACTACTTGTTCGGCATATTTGCTTCCCTTTTTTTCAAAGCGCTTTCCAGTTAGGAATTGTACAAAGTCTTCGTAAGCGTTCTTGTAGTTTGCAAAAAATTCTTTGCTCAATTTTTCTACAGAGAAGGCGTCTTCAAAGTCATCTAATGAAAGCAAATCAAACAGATTGGCTTTTTGTTTTTCAATCAGTTTGTCAAAACGAATAGCAGCAGTTAGCGCTTTTTCACCTTTACCAAATAAGTAGGTGTATCGCTTTGGTGCAGTTTCTTTGTCCTCTATTTCGTTGGTATCCTTGTTCTTTATTTTTCTCTTACTGATGTAACTAAAACGCCATTTGTCGCCCTGCACAAACACGACCATTGCACCTGCAACTTGTTTGGTTAAGTCCTTAATCAAATTTCTAAGAGCAACACGGTTTCGGGTGATGTTTACTTTCTCATTCAGTTCAACTTCAAAAATTCCGATTTTGGTGTATTCGTTTATTTCATAATTACCCAAACTCAGGCATTGTTTGCTCAGGGTTTTATCTGATAGAGAAATAGTGCGGTCTTCTGCATTCAGTTTATTATTGGTAAACTGTGTTTGTAAAAAGCCTTTCCATACTTTTCTATCGTATGGACTTTCGAGTATTTGTCTTATTTCTTTTACTGTCATTAGTCAATTCTTTTAAGAAACAAAAGTTTCGGATATGATAATTTTTGGCTGCAAGGGTTCTAAATCCTTTTTGACTTCACGCTTTATTTTAGAAGTGTATTTTCTTGAAAGCTTTATCAATTCCATTTCCAATTTCATTGGATTAGTTTCGTTTCTTAGTTTATAAACTTCGTTTGTTAAGTTGGTGTATGTACCGTGTTTCAATAAAGGCAAAAGGTTTGTCCCTGCTTCAATGGCTTCGGGTGATGAAAGAATTTGGTTAGCTAACCAATTATTCAAATCATTCAATGCCTTGTTTGACCTTACGTCCAATTTATCTTCATTTCCACCAATAATTTCGGGAGTGGTTATGTCTCTTTCAAATTGTTCTAAGATGTGATTAATCTGTTTGTAATGCACGTCAGGCATTGGCAAAATACCTTCCTCTGATTTTGGTGCTTCAAATATTTTTACTGCTTTCTCAAATGGTAGTGCAAATGATTTGCCTTCTGAATGCAAATAGATATTTTTATAATCCCCATTTTTTACAAAGGCAATACTGATTTCTTTTTCAGTGGCTTTGCGAATGCACCGAACTTTTAAAGGCATTTTTCGGATTGCATTAAAGTGCTCTTCGTTTTGCTCTCTGTATTTACGCAACCATTCCAAATATTCTGTTCTAAGGTCTTTGTCTTCTTCCTTCTCTTCAAACATTCTAAATTGGTCAATAATTTCGTCCAGCGTATAGATTTTATTATCCTCTCCAAATGTGCTGTGGCTACTTTGTAGTTTTACCAATGACTTTTGACGAAGGTTAATTCTGTTGTCTCCGTGTTCAGAAGGGTAGAAGTTGTAATTATAAATGTAGTTTGCTTTTGAGCCAATACGGTTGATACGCCCTAACCTTTGAATTAATCTTGTTGGATTCCAAGGCGTGTCATAGTTCAGAATTACGTTTGCTCGGTGTAAGTTTATTCCTTCTGCCAATACATCGGTTGTTAGAATGATGTCGAAATCATTCCTAAAAGTGCCTTCGTAGTTGGCATCAAAGTTTTCTCTAATAGTTTCAAACTCCTTATTTCTGTTTTCAGAAGTGATGCTTAATACTTTGTAATTTGTTTCCTTTTTAAGTCGAGAAGTTAGATAATTCAATGTGTCAGCCGATTCGGTAAAGATTACCAATTTGCCAAACTCGTTTTTGTCTTTATTAAAATATTCGTTCTCTATCAATTGAATAAACACATTCCATTTCGGGTCGTTGTTTTCTTCAATGGCTTGCCATCTTTCATTTAAAGCATAAAGGTTTTCATAATCATTTCGCAAACCTTCGATAAATCCTTTTTTAAATTCTGACTGTTTGAATTTCTTGTTTTTGGGTTTGTCATCATCAATTTTCAGAATTTCAATTTCAATTTCTTCATCTGTATAACCTTTGTTTAGCAAGTCTGAAATGTCCAAATCAGGTGCAATAAACACACTATCTCTTTCATACATTTCAATCATCTGCTTGGTTGATGCAGTGATTTTGCTTAATGATTTTTTGAATGCGTAAAAGCTGCTTTCCAAACGTTTGATTAATTGAGTTTGCATAATGAAAGCCAATGAACGAGAAATCGTTTGCGCACTTTGGTATAAACCACCATTGGCTTCATCAGTCAAATATGCAATTGCTTGATAACGAAAAAAATCAATTTTGTTTTTGTCAATGATGCTGTTGGCAGTATCAAGAAACAAATTTGCTAAATCGTGAGGTAGTTGATATTCGTTTGCAAAAGGGTCGGCAACTTTAGGAAAAATAATTCCTTGCTCTATTAAGTCTTTTGCATAGCGTTCATTTTTCTTTAAGTCCGTTCTAGTTCTACGGATGGTAATATCTTTTACAACCTTATCTCTAATGTCTGTGAAAATGTTTTGAATTGCTTGCAAGTCAAGCGGTGTTTGCTGAATTAGTGTTTTATACCGAATGGTATGAGGATAGAAATACTTCTGTAAATTTGTTTCCGCCAAATTACTATTTCTAATATCTTGAAATAAAGAAATGAGGTAATAAATATCTTCAGGTTTGTTGTTTAAAGGAGTAGCTGAAATTAATACTACCTTTTTTTCAAAGCCTTCAATTCCACCAATATTTTCCCTTCCTGATTTGCATATTACCTGCAAATTCTCAAACTGCTGGCTTTTGTGATTTCTGAACTTGTGAGCTTCATCCACAAGAATTAAATCGTAACGTTCCTTGTCAGCATAGTTGTGGTCGCCTTCAACAATCTTATTCAAACTTCCATTTGCTATGAAATGGCATTTCTCGTCAATTCTAAATTCTTTGAAAGTGCTTTTCCAGTTTTTTTCAAGTGTTGGCGGATAAACAACAAGAATTTTGGTTTTCGGTCCATTATTGATAATGAACTTTTTTGCAAGTAAAGCAGCCATAACCGTTTTGCCTGTTCCAACAACGTCAGCCAAAAAGAAACCGTTGTGTTTTAAAAGTAATTCATAACCCTGATTAACTGCGTCAATTTGATAGCTTAGTTTTTTAAACTTCTTTAGCGGAATATCACTAATACTGTCCGGGTCGTATTCAATGTTTTTACCGAAAAATTCGATTAGGAATTTTACATACAATTCAAACGGTGTCGGATTTATTTCTAAATAAGTTTTCTTTATTAATGAAGGTGCATCAACTGGAAGTATGGATGTACTTTGTTGCCAAAGGTTTTCAAATTCATCATCAGCATATTTTACGTTTGCATAGTCGTTCAGTTGAATATTCATTTCGTAATTATGTTGAACATCTTCTAAGCCTAAACCTTGTGCTGAAAGATTAGATGAACCCATAATCACCATTCCGTTCGGATTGTGTTCGTTGAAGTTTGGCGAAAGGAAAATATAAAATTTAGAATGTAGTTTTTTTGAATTATGTGCTCTTATTTCTATTCGTCCGTCAGCAATGTCATCAATGAGTTGAATAATTCCTTCTTCAATGTCCTTTCCATATTTGGCATTGATGATGTCTTGCTGAATTGATTCAATGAAAGAATCTTTTGTGTCTTTAGCGTTTAGGTTAAATAATAGTCCTTGTTTTTGTGCTAATGCAATGAATGGGTCAACATTGATGCCTGCAATGATTTTTACTTTTAAGTTGTCAGGGAAATGTTTGCGAATTGCAAAATATCCTGATGCTCTAAAATAACCAATTACCGATTTAAAATATTCTATATTTTGCATATGCTCAAACACACCTACAAATTTTTTGTAGAGTGTATTCTCGCCTTGATTTGTAAAAAAGTTTGATGCCATTTATTTCCCTTTTTTAATTTTCTTAGAAACTGATTTCAATGCTTCGTCCGCCATTGGTTGACCTTCAATAACATTATAGAGTTGGTCTGACAACCAAAGCGTTTGAAGTTCTTCTTTGTCAGCTTTAAGAATGTCAGCCAAGATTGCAATTTGCTCTTGCTTTATTGGTCGGTCGCCTCGTTCCATTTTGCTAATGATTGAAGTGTCAACATCAAGTTTAGAAGCAACCTGTCTTAACAACAGATTTTGTTTAGTTCTCAGCTCTCTTATTTTATCTCCTAATTGTGTCGCCATTGTAAATTTATTGTCTTGACAAATATTGGCAAATATAACAGAATAAATGATACTGTTTCCTGTGCGGTGGGAAAAATTTGGCTCTTTTGGTTTTGCGAAGGGTTGGCTTGTGTGTCGGGCAAAACCAAATGTGCCAAATGCGGGTTGGCTAAAATTGTTTTTAAAAAAGTGCGGTGGGAAAAAAAATAAAAAACATTGGGTCGGCTGGAGTGTCGGCTTACCCGTTTTAGAGTTGAAATATGGTCTGTATGTTGTCCACTTGTCAAGATGGTTTGTCTATGCGATAAAGTTTAAATTCTGGTTGGTCAGTTGTCGTTTGCACGGTCGTCCTACAATTGGCTATAACGGTTTGGCGCTTGGCGAAGAAGCGGATTTCGAAGCACTAAACTGTCTGCCAGCACTGAACTTGATACGAAGGAAGAAGCTCCATTTAAGCACTGAACCCGCTTTTTTGCCAAACGCCTCTTATGCCTTCGTTGTTTTTCTTCTGGCGTGGTTCGTCTGTCCATTGTCGGTCTGTCGTGGTGCGTTGGCTTGCAAGCTCTTTTTATTTTTTTCTACGGTGGCTTTAGCGTTGGCGAAAAAATAAAATGTGCTTGCAAATGCGTTGGCTCCTATTCATTGATTACATTTCTAAAGTAGCCATAATTTCTGTCGATTAATAATTTTCTGTCCAAATACAAGTTTGAAAGTTCACAAGATGTTTCAGGTGTCAATGAGCAAGAATGGCAAGCGGATAAGTTTAATTGTCCAACACCTTGACCTGTTGAATCTAAACAAATTGGGTCGGAAGAACAGTCAGTAGCCCGAAATATAGCACTTTCAATTATCTTGCTCAAGTTTGTTAGGTCGTTGCACAAGTTTGAAAGACCACCCAAATAACCGTCTGTACCGTCAAATGCAGATATTGAAAGTCCGTGCATATTTTCACTTACAAAAAGTCTTTCTTGCAGTGAAGATGTTGGATAACCACTTACATATTCTAACTCACGCATGATTAAATGTGAAACAGTATGAATTAAAATCTTTCTTGGAGTTAAAGTTTCAGCAATAATTTTATGAGATTTCCAATCAGCACTTGAAGCGTTCAATTTTATAATTTCTGTTCTTAAAATAACTTCTTCTTGCATTTCCCATTGAGAAAGAAGCTCATTGTCTAAAACAAATAAAATGCCTTCGCCATAACTTTCAATTGCTGGAAGAGTTTTTGTGTCAAAATTGTTTTTTGAAACGGATTGTCTTTTTACATTGTATTCATAATTGTTTTGGTCTTGCAAAATAGAATCAACATCAATAGGCTCGTTTCTTGTGAATGAGGTTTGAACACTAATTCTCTTTAGCTTGTCAATTTTAATAAGTTTAGAGAACCCAAATATTTGGTCTTCGCAATTTATTACTCTAAATTTAATTTGTTTGTCATCGGGCTGCTCTTTATTCAAAAAATACTCGTATTCTGTTTGCCTGTAAACATTGTCAGGTATATACTTTATATCGCCTGTTTCTAAATATTGCTCAACTAACTCTTTTGAGATTTGTTTCATATCACAAATTAATTCAGCAATCTGCTCATTAGAGTATTTTTGTTTAGAAACTAAATTGTCGATTTCAATTCTATTTTCACTGGAAATGTTTATCTGCAAATCCGGAATAAATAAACTACTCAATGTATTTGCATAATATACGCTATTGCTTGTTTTAACTTTTACAGAAGTGGTTTGCTCACAAGGCTCATCTGAAAATCTGCCAATTGTTTGTCCAAGCCAATATTTCTTGCCTAAACATTTTTGCTCGTAGTTGAAAATACCTTTTAGGTTTGCCTTTTTCTTGCAATTTTCACAATCAATCCAAATACCTGATAGTTCTGTATTTTCTCTACTTATCTTATATTTCAATGATTGATTTTCACAACATCTTTTTGTAAAATCTAATTGTGGACCATTTGACTTAGTTTCAGTTTCCTCATTATTATCTTCAATATTGGTTTTGTCATTTGGCAAACGATTATTCCAATATGCCCAAGGTAAATCGTGAATATGTCCATCTGCACAGGTAGAAACAAATCGTATCTGCTCTAAATGGCTTTCCTTACAATCCTTGTTTGTGCATTTTGGTGGGTCGAAAAAATCAAGTTTTTTCCCTGCACTTTGCCAACGCTTTTTCCATTCGTCATAATCGGCAAATTTGTAACAATAAGGGCAGTAAAACCATTTTGGGAAATAATTTGCTTTAGGTTGTACTGTGGGAGGGTTATTTAGCCTATAGGATTTGTACGCTGGAATAGAAACTAAGTGTTTCAAATTCGGGAATCGAATTTTTAACCTTTGTAGTAATCTATCATCTTTTAAAATGAATTTTGATAAGGCTTCATTCAAATTTGAATATCCCCAATTATCAAAGGTTTCTATAATTATGGAGCAATCTGTTGTTTCTATAATAGAGCCAACTCCACCATAATTTGATATATGTTTACTTCTACTGTGTTGTAATTTAAGAAATGGCATGGCTTAGTATTGTTTAATTAAAATTTCAGAATTTGGCTCTACACTTCTCATAGATTGCATTGCAACCAAAACATCTGAGTCATTTATTTTTTCTTGTAATGGCGTAACCAATGATTCTTTTTTATGGTCTTTCCAATAATATTTTAAATCATTTTGCGATTCAACTTTGTATCGCCAACTTTTTAGTATTTCATCAATTTTTTCATTGATTAGTTCCAAATCTTGTTCAGCAAACTTGTGTGCTGAAAAAATCTTTTTAAGATTAGTCTTTAATTCCTTTTTTACATCGTCATTAATTAAAGCGTTAGCCATATTATTAGCGGTGTATTGAGTTGTATGGCGGAAATAGGCAAGTATCATTGTAAACAACATTTTATCCAAAGCATTTTCAGCAAATGGTGTTACACTTAAAGGTTCAACTTGCTTGTAAAAGGTTTTATGAAACTGAACAAAATCTTCATAGAATGAAATATCTCTTGTGTTGAATGGGTCGTAAAGTGTAAATACAACTCCTTCGTATTTTCTTGCCACACGACTACTTGCCTGTATATATTCTGCTGTATTTGGTGGCATACCGTTCATAAGCATTACACCCAAACGGCTTACATCAAGCCCAACACTTATCATATTTGTTGCCAAAACAATGTCATAAGATTTGTGTTTTTCAAGACTTCCGTCAAATTGAGTATCCAATTTGTCAAGGTTCTTTTTTATTTTTTCATTGGGTATTCTGCTTGTCAATTCGACATTTCGATAAGAAAGTTTTTGGTAATTATTTGCAAGCAAATAGTTGTCATTCAAATATCTTACTTGTAATTGTTTTACAGTAGGCTTTAGTTCTGAATTTATTTTGTTGGCAAATCTGCCAATTTCTTTTAAACTTTTGAAGTAGGAAAGTATTGTCCAGAAATTATCAGCATCTTCTTTGTTCGTAGATTGTTGCCAAATTTCAAGTCTTGCATACATTAGCGAAGCTAATAATTGCAGATTGGTAACGACTGTTGTTTTTCCTGTGGGTAATACTCCAATATATTTACGCTTACTTTCAGGAATTACTTTTGAAAAAAATGTATCATCTGAATTTGTGGCATATTGCGGAAAAATCCTTGCACCTCTTCCATATAAACCAAGTATTTGCTTATCTACATTTTTAACTGTTGCGGTTGATGCAATAATTTTTGGTTTCTGATTTTCTGTAGAACAAAGTGCTAACATGGCGTTTTCAAACAAACCAACTAAACTGCCTAAAGTCCCATTCAGCAAGTGTAATTCATCTTGAATAATTAAATCGGGTTTACGATTAGCATTTTGATTAAATAAATTTGTTGCTTCGCCTTTCCATGCCAGCATAGCAAATTTATCTACTGTTGCAAATAATATGGTTGGCGGTCTGTTGTAAATATCTTCATCAACTAAAACAATAGGCAAACCATTTTTTTCTTCCGAAAAACAGCATTTACTGTTCAGGCAAAAACTATTCAATTTGCTATTGCTTATCCTATGCCCAATTTGAAATGAGGCATCATTTTGATTAATCTTAGAAATCATTTTTGTATTACACCATTGGCAATTTGAAAGCTGAAATGGGTTTACATCTCTATTTGTATTGTAAGTTTGTTTCTGAAATTTTTCAATTAACTTATTAAGTTTTGTTTCCGCACCTGTTCCAAATGAGTTTCTTATTTCATTTGGTATGGAAGAACTACCAACCCAAAACCCGATTGAGATTCTTTCTGTTCCTAAATCTTTGAAATTATTACGGATAAATTCACAAGCCAATATTAGTTTTGATGCTCTTTCAAATTGTTGAGCCGAAAGTAAACGGAGTGTGTAACGTATGATAATATTTACACCTCCATAGTTTTCAGGAAATTCTAATCTTCTCCAAAAAGTTAAGAATGCCGAAACGGCTAAATATGCCTCTGTCTTTCCTCCACCTGTTGGGAAATAGAGTAAATCAATCAATTCTCTTTCGTTACATTTTTCATCTACAAACGAAGTGATAGATTGCAACACAAAAGCTAATTGAAAAGGTCTCCAAGCTGGTTCTATATTATTTGGAAATGGCTTTGTTCCGTATTCTGAATATGTGTATTGAATATTTTCGTTTTGTTCCCAAACTTCATAACCTTCTTTCTTTTCTGCAAAATTTAATTGGCTTTGGAACATTTGCAAATAGATAGCTGTGTTTGCCAACTGAAAAGAACGTAAAGCATTAGCGTTCTTTTCTAAATGCTTTATTCCTGTATTTATTCGATTATAAATTACTTCGCACTTTTCAATATTTTCTAAACCAAATTCATTTCCCAATGCTTCTCTATTTTCTGCATCAATCCATTTTCTATATGCTTCGGCTACTTGCTTGAGATTAGAGATGATTTCATTTGAATTAGAATTGTAAGTTGATAGTTTTTTAATGCTTAAAATTTCAGAATTGATTTTGTCTGTTTCAGAACTTTGGCTCTTTACATCATATTCAGGTAAAAAGGTGCTTTTAATCCATTTAGGAATTTCATTTGATTCGTTGTTGTACCAAGTACAAGAAGTATTATGTCCGATGCCAAAAGCCAATTTTTTTTTGTACAAATAATCAAGCATTTTGTCTTCATCAGTTTTAAATAAATGCTTTTTGTAGTCTCTAAACGGCAACAAATTAGCACACTTAACAAAAATCTCTGTTTGAAAACAACTTACTTGATTTACTTTTTCTTTAGAAACTGAAAATTTATTTTTCTCTATTTCACACTTGTTTTCTAAAACTACTTTTATAAAGTATTTGTCTGAATCCGAATAGATTTTTAAATGCAAATACAATCCATCTTTCAAAGCTTTATGCCATTGCTCTGAATTGCAATTTGGTTGGTCAGACAACTTTAATTCGAGGTGTTGATTTTCAGATTTTAATATTTCATCAATTGAAATTTCCAGTTCAATCTTGTTGTCATTTCGTTTGTATTTATCCTTGAAAAATAATTTGTTTATAGACTTCAATAATCCTAAATCATTGGAAGTTTCACTTCTCAATGATTTTAAAGCATCTGAAAAAAACAGATAATCGGGGTTTATTTGTTTGTCCTTAATTCTTTGAAGTAAGCCAACTTGAAACAGTAATTTGTTTTCTTCATCGTATTGTACATACTGATTTAAACCAAAATTTTCTAAATAATGTAATTCTCCACCTTGATAGGGGAGTTTTATATCAGTATATTTTGCTTTTGAGTAGTTGCCAAAGTTTATTTGAGATTTAAAGGTTTTACATGATTTTTCTGTTGAAAAGGTGATTCCATAATGCGATGGAAAGAAAGATTTTGAAACATACTTTGCTTGAGTATCAGTATGGTCAATTTCATCTTCCTCAATTGGCTCATCAGCATTTTGATTAATATCATTTTGAGTTTCATTTTCAACCAAACCAACATTATCAACCACACTTTCTTCCTCTGTTGTTTCACCAGAGCCGTTGTCTTCTGGATTAGATTGTATTTGCTTTGGAAATAAAATTGCCGAAAAATACCTTTGCAAAGGTTTACCTTCAATTATTTCATCTGTATAATCCGAATTGCACAAGAATATATCGGAACCTGGCCCGATTAATTCCTTTCGCACTCTATTTATTACAATATCCCTTCCTTCTTTTGGCTTCATAAGTATTTATTGAAAGTGTAAATCTAATTCCGTTATTTCAAGCTGTTCTACAATCACCGATTTTTCTAAGATAAGATGAATTGGCATGTGGTGTTCAATGAATGTTTGTAAAGTATTTTTGTCAAAGTTTCTCTTTTCTAAAATCTCTCCAACTTTTTTCTCCTTTAAAAACAGTTTTAGTTCTTGCTTTAATCCTCTTCCCAAAACAATCATTGTGCTATTATAGGTTGTTTTAGATTTCAAAATTGGTTTTAGAATTACATCAATTTCATGTGCAGTTTTATCAGGATAATAAAATTGAAATATTGCCCTTAAATCATTGTTGAACATCGGAAATTTCCTTACACCTTTTCCATAAGATTCTAAAGTTGCTGGTAACACCCTAAGCCCCTTTTCTTTTAAACTGTTATGTAATTGTTCTATGCTATATTTCCTTTTAAGTGCATTTATTACTTCTTGCCAATGCTTGGAATGTTCCTCAACTTTCCCGAAAACTTCGGGTTCTGTTTCCACAGCTACTTGGTATAAGTTTTCAGCCAATTGTGCTTTTGGATAAATTCTTATTTGCTCACCAATTTTAACCCTAAAAGTTTTGATAAAATTTCCATCTTTTGAAAATAGAGTATCGCAACTTTCTAATACATAGTTCCCTTTGTCAGTTTTGATTTTGTAAAACACTTTTTCTTCAATGTCATCAAGCAAAATATCGCATTCCGTTTTATATTCATCATAAGATCTGTTTCCCCAGTCGTCCAATCGATTAACTATATTGTCAATCGTAGAACTAATAGAAAATTCTAAATTTTGTGGTTCGATATATTTAATTCCGCAAATTTTTAATCTATCAGCTGATTGTATTTCGGCTTCAATCAAATTCTTTCTGAGTGTAATTTGCTTTTGATATAGATTGTATTCGTGTTCATAAATTATAAGCACAATGTCGTTATAGTGATTGTAAATAAAATCAAAATCTTTTTTGCCGTTGAATGAATGGAATACGATTACCTTCTTGTTGATATCAATCCTTTTTAACTGATTGTAAGAAATAAACTCAATTTTATAGCTGCGTATTTTATCTTTAAATATATCTAAATCATAGTTGTCAAAAATTGCAATTGCTTTTTTTTGTGATGCTTGAAGATGCGTAATCAACTTACTTTCTTTCAACTTTTCGGTTTTCAAGTAAACAATTATTGCCTTTAAATCTTCTTTAGGATTGTTGTTTTGTAGATATTCAAAAGTATAACCCCCTGCATTATCTAATCCTCTTTCAAGTTCTCTATTAATTTCAAGCCTTTCTAAAATATTATTAAATGTATCGGTCTGAATAGAGTTAAAAGCAATGCGAAGCATTGCTTCATAACTTTTCAATTCAATCCCGAACTCACTTTTGATAAAACTAATGCTTTCATCAATCTTGTGGATTAAGGTGTTTAATGGTTCATCTTTAATTATTAAAAACTCTATCATAAGGTTTCTATTATTGCTAATTCTTCCTTAAACCAATTCCAACAAGGGATTAAATCGAATTTTGTCGGGGTATTGGAATTTGATAAAACTAATACATTGAATTTATATTTTAATTGGTCTTGCATGATTTGGTTTAACTTATCCGCTTCTGTATCAAAGATTACAATAGTTTTTATTTTCTCGCCTTTTTGCAAAAGTTGCTGGTAGCAAACTTCGTATTTGGGCGTAAAATATATCATACAATCAGAAAGTGCCGGAATTGACCTTGTTTCTGTCAAATGGCTTTCTTCTCTTGGATTCGGGAAATAAGTAGATGGTATTTTATTTTTAATCCCTAAACTGTCCCAAAGAGGTTTCTTAGATATGAAAACAGATTTCATGTCAAAATTACTTCTTGGAAAATCGCTGCCTTGATTGTTGAGTTTCGCAAAAAAGTCAAAGTAGTTTTTAATTGTTTTTTCACTAACTCCTGAATCTACTTTTACAAATCCTTTTGTGATTTTATCGTAATTAATGGCGGGCATTATTGCAGGAGATATTTCAAATTTTGTTTTTCTTAATACTTGTCTAATTGTATATTGGCTATTCTCAGCTTTAATTATTTCATAATATTGATTATCCTTGATTCTCTTCAATTTGTCGCCAACTACAAAACTGTCTGGCAGGTCGTAATGGTTAATGTAAATATCATTTGCTAACTCAACAAATAATTGTCTGGCTACCTCTAAAATAGATTCTTTCGAATTTTGAAAATTAATATGGAGTGATTCGTTTTTTCGGTAATGTTCAAGTATCATCTTAACTGATAGGTCAACGGAATTGTCTAAACTCTCAATTGATAGAGTTTGGACATTTTGAAATTTGTCCCAAAGTGATTGATAATATGAGTTGTTGAGAATCATTCAGGTGAGAATAATGTTTCTATGGAGAGGTAGTGCGGTTGGGCAAAATTAAATGTGGTGTTTTTGTGTCGGCAAGTGCGTTGACAAAACACCTCTTTTAATTTTGCGAAGGGTTGGCTGTCTTTCATTTTTCTCTTGGTTAATTTTAGCACTGTCGGTCTTCCTACAATGAGGCATAACTCTCTTATACCCGCTACTAAGTTTCGCCTAGCCACCCAAATGGGATCGCTTGGCGAAGGTTTATAGCTCTTAGTAATATATTTATTTTCATCTATAAAGTATCAAAGGGCGAGATTATATTTTGAATGCTTTTCGTGCTCACATGCGTATATATTTCCGTGGTTTTGCTACTTGCGTGTCCCAATATTTCTTGAATATAACGCAAATCAGTGCCCGTTTCCAACAGGTGAGTGGCATAGCTATGTCGCAGCCAGTGAAGCGTAACTGGTTTTTTGATCCCTGCTTTTTGTAGTGCCTGTTTCAACACTAATTGTAAACTTCGCGCATCATAGGGCATGCCCGCTTGTTGGCCTTCAAATAAATATCGTTTGGGTTTAAATGCCTTATAATAGGTTCTTAATTGTTCAACAATTTTAGGGCTTAGTGGAGCAATGCGGTCTTTGTTTCCTTTAGCATTTTTTATAATGAGTATCATGCGCTTCGAATCGATATGCTCAGGCTTTAAAACTAACAACTCACCGCTGCGTAAACCACAAGCATAAATCAGGCTTAACATTGCCCTATGTTTTACATTTTGAATAGCCTCCAACAAGAGCTTAACTTCTTCTTTACTCAATACGTTGGGTAAAACTTTGGCCTGCTTTGGCCGATGTATTAAACGCGGATCGAGTAAACGGTTTTCGACCACTTGAAAAAATAACTTCAATGCATTTACTACTTGATTTTGAAAGTAGGAAGAAAGCTTATGCTTTATGGGCATCTCTAAAAACTCCGCTTACCCTTCTCTTCCTATAGCTATCGGGATGGAGAAGGGACAGGGGTTGAGGTAATGAAAGCAAGGGTTTTTAGAGATGCCCTTATGATATACTCGTTGTTAAACCGAATGATATCCGCATTTTAAATTTCGGCACTTGATTTTTCAGGGTAGAAACGCAGAAACGTTCGCAACGCTTCCGTATACGTTTTTATCGTGTTACTACTGTAACGCTTCGACCGGAGGTAGCTTATGAATTGATTAAGTTGATTTTCATGTTGGGTTATAAGAGTAGGTCTAGCAACAGCCGCTTTTGCCTTATTTGTTGATGCGGCAACTGCTTTATGATCGTTTTTATTTTTATCAACTACTTTGCTTTGGTTAAGTCCACGTAGGCCAAGTCGCGTAGGGTATCTATTGTTTGTTGGAAGGATGAAGGTGTATCAGGTAAATACCAACAGCGCATGGTTTTACTCCACGTGCAATTGGCCAGTTGCTTCACAGCCTTCTCCAAAATAGAATCGCGATCAAAATACAAGCATAACACCTGCACTCCGTTGTGCACTGCTTTTTGCATCACAATTCTTTTCATGGATAGCTATTTGCACAGCTAATTTACTAGTAGTTGCCAATAGTCAGTTTTTTCAAAAGACCATTTTTCTGGAAGGAGAGTTTTTTATTTATCCGGGAACGTAAATAGCAACCGTTATTTCAATACACCGCCACATTCGAAATCACCGGGCATGCTTTTGAATCGGTTATCGAAATTCTTACTTTATCCG
>Ga0163151_10003045_pt1 | contig 24700 bp, 21 predicted proteins | sample OliLakLV19MP5IB2_FD_145596 | JGI IMG/M metagenome (GOLD analysis project Ga0163151, IMG submission 145596) | Freshwater microbial mat bacterial communities from Lake Vanda, McMurdo Dry Valleys, Antarctica - Oligotrophic Lake LV.19.MP5.IB-2 | ecosystem: Environmental > Aquatic > Freshwater >...
ATCAATCAACTGGCCGACGCGATGGTGGAAATGGATCACCGCGTCGGCCAGTTGATTGATACCGTGGCGCAACTCGGCATTGCGGACAACACGCTGTTCATCTTCGCCAGCGACAACGGTCCGGAATTCCGCCGGCCGTGGCGCGGTTCGGCCGGGATGTGGCAGGGCACCTATCACACAGCGATGGAAGGCGGGTTGCGCGCGCCGTGCATACTGCGCTGGCCGGGGCGCATCCCCTCCGGCGTGTCGAATGAAATCGTGCAGGTGACCGATCTCTACACCACACTGGCCGGTATCGCCGGTGCAAAGCTGCCGGCAGACCGGCCGATCGATGGCGTTGACCAGTTCGATTTTTTGACTGGAAAAACCACGAAATCGGCACGCGAAGGCCTGGTGTTTTACATCAAGACCGAACTGCGTGCCGCCAAATGGCGCGACTGGAAACTGCATCTGGTCTGGGAACCGGAGCCCAATGCCGGCGCGAATCACCTCGAATCGCCGCTGCTGTTCAACCTGACCCAGGACCCGAAAGAGGAAACCGACGTCAACAGCCTGGCGAGCTGGGCGCGCACCCCCCTGCGGCACATGATCCATGAATTCCAGGAAGGCCTGAAACGCAATCCGCCGATCCCGCCAGGAGCGCCCGACAGTTACCTGCCGCCAGTCAACAAGAGTTGACGCCGGATTCCCGGCGGTGTCATGGACAACCCGCCGGCTGCCGCGGGAATAGAAGTTTGCTGCCGCTTGTGTCTTGTCAAAAGACAGGCTTTGGCCTAGTGTTTGCGCCTGTCTTTTTAGCTCGCTTTCAATTCTGAACCGGAGGAGATGACCATGAACGACATGCTGCGTGAAGACCTGCTGGCCCTCGTTTCCAACCGCACCACGGTGTCGCGCCGTGAGTTTGTCGCTGGCTCGCTGGCGGCAGGATTCGCACTGGCTGTGCAGCCGGTGTCCGCGCAAACCATGATTGCCACTGACACCAACGGCCTGACCGCGGGCGAAGTCAAAATCACCACCGGCAACGGCGACATTCCCGCCTATCGCGCGATGCCCGCCGGCGGCAAGAGCCTCGCCACCATCCTCGTCGTGCAGGAAATTTTTGGCGTGCATGAACACATCAAGGATGTCTGCCGGCGTTTCGCCAAGGCTGGTTATCTGGCGATTGCCCCGGAAATGTATTACCGCCAAGGCGACGTGTCGAAGCTGAAGGACAACAAGGAAATTTTTTGCGGTGGTGGTGAGTAAGGTGCCGGACGCGCAGGTGATGGGCGATCTGGATGCCGCGGTGGCGTGGGCGGCGAAAAACGGCGGCGACGGCAAACGCCTTGGCATCACCGGTTTCTGCTGGGGCGGACGCATCACCTGGCTCTACACCGCGCACAACAAAAACGTGAAGGCGGGCGTGGCCTGGTACGGCCGCCTCGTTGGTGACGCCAGCGAGATGACGCCCAAACATCCGCTGGACCTGGTCGACCAGATCAATGCGCCGGTGCTCGGACTCTACGGCGGCGCTGACGCCGGAATTCCGAACGACACCGTCGACAAAATGAATGCCGCGCTGAAGGAAAAAGGCAAACCGTCGATGATCCATCTTTATCCCGACACGCCGCATGCCTTCCATGCCGACTATCGCCCGAGCTACCGCAAGGCGCAGGCGGACGATGGCTGGAAACGCGCCACCGAGTGGTTCAAAAAGAACGGGGTGTGATCCGCGCAGATTCCGGCGGCGCAAATCAAAACGGGGCCCGCTGGCCCCGTTTTTTTGCGTCGGTCATGCCAGTGCGCGCAGGATCAGCGACATCCCGCTCAGCACCAGCAGCGCGCCCATCACGCGGATCACTGTTTCCCGCGACAGGCTCAGGTGCAGGTGGTGGCCTGCCCACAGGCCCAGCGCCATGACCGGCAGCAGCACCAGCGCGGCGAGCAGCGCAGTCGGCGAGTACAGCCCGGCTGCCGCAAACAGCACGATGCGCGCCACCGTGGTGAACATGAATATCATCGGCATCGTGGCACGGATCTGCGCCGGTGTCGCATTGCGGCCGGCGAGGAAAAAAACATAGATCGGGCCGCCGATGCCGAACATTGCCGCGACGGTGCCGCCGAAGAGGCCGATGGGCGCGCCGGCCCAGTGCGGCAGCGGCAGACCCTTGCCGCTCTTGATCACATAAGATGCGCCAAAAATCATCACGAACAATCCCAGCCCGCCCAGCAGCAACTCGCCATCCAAGCGCACCAGCAGGTAAACCCCGGCGAGTATGCCCGTTGCCATGAAGGGCAGCAGCAGCAGGATCTCCCGGCGCATCACCTCGCCGCGCAGCCGGATGCCCATGCTGAAGGCGCCAGCGCAGTCCAGCAACACGAAAAACGGCACCACGAACTGCAGCGGAAAGAGATGGGCCAGCAACGGCACTGCGATCAGCGTCGAACCAAACCCGGAAATGCCGAACACCACATAGGCCGCGAATACGATCAGCGGCGCGAGGATCAGGACGTGGGGCTGCAGCAGGTCTTCTATAGGCATCGCGGGGAGTATAAACGGTAGAATTCACAATGCCGGACCAAGTGCTGCGGGGTTGATTTTCTGTGCGCCCGTTCACGCCTTCACACATTCACTCATTCACAGTTTTCAATGACCCAACTGATCCTGATCCGCCACGGCGAAACGCTGTGGAACACCGAGCGCCGCATGCAGGGCCAGCTCGACAGTGCGCTGACCGAACGCGGTGTGTGGCAGGCCTGCCGGCTTGGTGAGCGCTTGCAGGCTTTGCCGTTTACCACCTTGTATTCCAGCGATCTGCCGCGCGCGCGGCTGACTGCGCAAGGTATCGCTGATGTCACCGGCCACGCGATCATCGATGACGAACGCTTGCGTGAACGCCATTTCGGCCTGTTTGAAGGCATGACCCGCGCCGAGATGGAAAAGCTCGATCCGGAAATCTATGTGCGCTTCATGTCGCGTGACCCGCACTACGCCGTTCCCGGGGGCGAAAGCCCTGCCGGATTTTTCGCGCGCTGCCGTGCAGTGCTGGAGGAACTTGCAACGCGTCATGCCGGTGAAACCATTGCCATCGTGACTCACGGCCTGGTGCTGGATGCGGCTTATCGCGCTGCCACCGGACTCGCGCTGGAGGCACAGCGTCCGGTGCCGCTGGTCAACGCCAGTCTCAACTGGTTTGTCTGTGATGGCGGTCGCTGGAGCGCCGGGCGCTGGGGCGATGCGGATCATCTGGGTGCCGATGGGGTTACCATCTTCGGCGATGGCACGGTATAGGCAATGATAAAAAATACAAATAAAAACAATTACTTATGAGTTATCGCGTAAACTATCGCGCTCACGAAGTAATTGTTAACAGGCACTAATGCCGCCCGTAACAACTACCGAACCGGTCATCATCATCCACGGTTTGTGGGTGCACGGTCTGGCCATGGGCTGGCTGGCACGGCGGATTGCGCAGGATGGTTTTGCCGCGCAAACCTACTCCTACCCCACGATGCGACTGACGCTGAGCGAAAACGCCGAACGTTTTGCGCGTTATTGTGCGGGCCTCGCGGCGCCGCGGGTGCATATCGTGGCGCACAGCATGGGCGGACTGGTGGCCTTAAAAATGTTGCAGATGAATCGCCAGCTGCGTTGTGGCCGCTTGATTCTGATCGGTACGCCATACACCGGCAGTTTTGCCGCGCAGCGCCTCGCGCAGCTTCCGGGCGGCAAGACCTTGCTCGGTCGCAGCATTGCTGAATGGTTGCAGGGGCCGCGGCCGGTACCGGACGGCATTGCGGAAATCGGCATCATCGCCGGCACCCGCGGTTACGGTCTGGGCCGGTTGATCGCATCCGATCTGCCGCAGCCGCACGATGGTGTGGTCACACTCGCCGAAACCGCGGTTCCCGGCGTGACCCGCCGCATTACGCTGAAGGTCGGGCACACCGAAATGCTGGTATCGCGCGAAGTGGCGCGGCAGTGCTGCGCATTCCTGCGTGGCGGACAGTTCGCCTGATGCGCGCCGCAACGACAGTGCTGATGACGTTGCTGCTCGCAGGTTGCGGCAATTTTTCCTATTACCTGCAGTCCGTCGGTGGCCAGCTCGAAATCTGGGGGCGCGAAGTGCCGGTTGAACGTCTGCTCGGCGATCCGACGATCGCGCCGCCATTGAAAGCGCAGCTCGAACGCGCGCTGCGCATCCGCGATTACGCCAGCCGCGAGCTCGGTTTGCCTGACAACCGCAGTTATCGCTCGTATGCAGATCTCGCGCGGCCCTTCGTCGTGTGGAACGTGTTTGCCGCGGCGGAATTCTCGATTGAGCCAAGGCAGTGGTGTTTCCCGCTGGCCGGTTGCGTCAAGTACCGCGGCTATTTCAGTGAAGCGGAAGCGCGGAACTATGCGCGGGAGATGGCCGCGGCAGGAAACGATGTGTATGTCGGCGGTGTGCCAGCCTATTCGACCATCGGCTGGTTTGCCGATCCGCTGCTGAACACCTTCATTCACTACCCGGAGCCGGAACTGGCGCGGCTGCTGTTTCATGAACTCGCGCACCAGGTGCTGTACGTACAGGACGACACCGTGTTTAACGAATCCTTCGCCACGGTGGTCGAGCAGGCCGGTATCGCGCGCTGGCTGGCCGCCCATGGCAGTGATGCCGACCGCGTGCGTTATACGCAGCTGCAGCGTTACCGCGCTGATTTTCGTGCACTGGTGACGCAGACGCGTACGGAACTCGCCGCACTTTATGCCGGCAATGCCGTGCCGGAAGAAAAGCGCCGGCGCAAAACTGAATTACTTGCAGTGTTGCGAACGCAATACCAGCAGCGCAAAGGCGATTGGGGCAGGTTTTCCGGTTACGACCGCTGGTTCGCGCAGCCGCTGGGCAATGCACATCTGGCGTCAGTGGCGATTTATACCCGGCGCGTGCCGGCGTTTGAAGCTCTGCTGCGACAGCAGGGCGGCGATCTGCCGCGTTTTTACGCCGCGGTGCGCGAACTGGCCGCCTTGCCCGCGCTGGAGCGCAACGCACGTCTGGATGCGCTGTCCCCACCCTGAATCCTGCGGGAGTTTACATGCGCAGTTGTTCGGCGATGGTCACTGCCGGTGTGATCTGTTGCTGGAAGCGCCGGGCCACCGCGCTGCCCGCCAGCGCGACGCGCGCGGTGATGCGGGTGATTTCCGGCATCGGGCTGGCTGCGAACTCCGGCGCCGTTGCAATGGTCAGCTGGACCACGTCACCGGGCTGTACGGCCATGCCTTCGGGGTTTTTTGCAAGTTCGTTGCGCGGTTTGCCGGCATCGAAATGGCGCACCCTGACATCGCTCCAGGTTTCAGCGGTTTTATGGGTGCGCAGCAGCCGGGTTTCAATGAACAGGCCTGGTGCGATTTTGACGTAGACGGCTTCTACTGCGCCCAGCGGGAGCGTCTCGGAGCGCAGGGGTTGCTCCGCGGTGGCTGTCGCTGCGAGCGCTGACAGCGCGCCAGCCAGCAGCATCTGAACGGTCGTTTTCATGGGATATTCCTTTGTTTTTTCCGTGGGCACCGGTCTGTCGCTGCAGGAGTTCGGTTACCCTGTAAGTATTACGACCGGTGCGAGACAACCTTGAGCCCGCCGGCCGCTTGCAGAGTGCGCTTTGCTATAATCAAAACGCCGAATATCTGTAGGAAAAAGGATTACCTGCACATGAAACTGACCAGCACCAGCTTCGGCGACGGCCAGCCGATCCCGGCCGAATACGCGTTCTGCAAACCCGATGCCAAAACCCATTGCACTCTGGGTGCCAATCGCAATCCGCAACTGGCGTGGAGCGATCTGCCTGCCGCTACAAAATCGCTGGCGTTGATCTGCCACGATCCTGACGTGCCGTCGAAGGGGGATGACGTCAACCAGGAAGGCCGCGAGGTTCCGGCTTCATTGTCGCGCGTGGATTTCTTTCATTGGATATTGGTCGATCTTGATCCTGCTTCCGCATCGATTGCTGCTGGCGAGTTTTGCACTACGGTCACTACGCGCGGCAAGGCCGGTCCCAACGCTCCGCGCGGCACCCGTCAGGGTATCAACGATTACACCGCCTGGTTCGCCGGTGACAAGGACATGAAGGGCGACTATTTCGGGTACGACGGCCCATGTCCGCCGTGGAATGACAGCATCAAACACCACTATGTATTCACGCTGTATGCGCTGGATATCGCGAAATGCCCTGTCGCGGGCAAGTTCGGAGGAGCCGATGTACGCAGGGCCATTGCCGGGCACGTGCTGGCTGAAGCGAAGTTAAGCGGACTCTATACCTTGAATCCAAAAGTAAAACTTTGATCCTGCCTTGCATGGTGCCAGGGCCGGTGACCGCCGGCCTTTTTTGTTTGCGATGATCAGAAGTTGAAACCCCCGACGTTAAAATCCCGTTCGCCAGAAGACATTGCACAACGTCTGCGCAACCTGCCGCAGCTGGTCTGGCCTGAAGACCTGCCGGTGGTCGGCAAGCGCGAGGACATCGCGCGTGCGATTCGTGAGAATCAGGTGGTCATCGTCTGCGGTGAAACCGGTTCCGGCAAAACGACGCAGATACCCAAGATCTGCCTCGAACTGCGGCGTGGCGTACACGGCCTGATCGGCCATACCCAGCCGCGGCGCATTGCCGCGCGCACGGTGGCCACGCGGATTGCGCATGAACTGAAGAGCCCGCTGGGCCATGCCGTTGGTTACAAGGTGCGTTTTGCCGACAAGCTGTCGACGAACACCTACATCAAGCTGATGACCGACGGCATTTTGCTCGCCGAAACCCAGGGTGACCGCGATCTGCGCGCCTACGACACGCTGATCATCGACGAGGCGCACGAGCGCAGTCTGAACATCGATTTTTTGCTCGGGTATCTCAGGCGCTTGATGCCGCGCCGGCCGGATCTCAAAATCATTGTGACGTCGGCGACCATCGACGCCACACGCTTTGCAGAGCACTTTGCGACCGACGGCAAACCGGCGCCGGTGATTGAGGTGTCCGGACGCACTTATCCGGTGGAGGTGCGTTATCACCCGCTGGCCAAAAACGACAATGAGGAAGAGAAAGACCTCGATCAAGCCATTGTCGATGCCGTTGCCGAGCTGTGGCGTGAACCTTCAGGGAAAAATGCGGGCGGCGACGTGCTGGTGTTTTTGCCGGGAGAGCGTGAAATCCGCGAGGTGGCCGAGGCCTTGCGCAAGAACCATCCCAAAGGCGCGGAAATCCTGCCCTTGTATGCGCGACTGTCCTTCGAGGAACAGGATCGTGTATTCAAGACCGGCGGCGCGCGGCGCATCGTGCTCGCTACCAACGTTGCCGAGACATCGCTGACCGTCCCCGGCATTCATTACGTGGTGGATACGGGTCTCGCGCGCATCAACCGCTACAGCTATCGCAACAAGGTCGAGCAGTTGCAGATTGAAAAAATTGCCCGCGCCTCTGCCGACCAGCGCGCCGGGCGCTGCGGCCGTGTCGCTGCCGGTGTCGCAATCCGGCTCTATACCGAGGACGATTACACCGCGCGCCCGCAATACACCGATCCGGAAATCCTGCGCTCGTCGCTGGCCCATGTGATTTTGCGCATGAAGGCGCTGCGCATCGGCGACGTGGAGGATTTTCCATTCCTCGAAGCGCCGACCTCGCGGATGATTGCCGATGGTTACCAGCTGCTGGCTGAACTCGGTGCGGTCGACCAGGAAAAAGCGCTGACCCCTGTCGGCTGGCAACTCGCCAAATTCCCGATTGATCCGCGCATCGCACGCATGATCATCGCCGCGAAACAGGAAAATTGTTTAAACGAAGTGCTGATCATCGCATCCGCCTTGTCGGTACAGGATCCGCGCGAACGGCCTTTCGACAAGGCCGAGGCTGCGGACCGCGCGCACGCACAGTTCGTCGATGACAAGTCGGACTTCATGGCGTTCCTGAAGCTGTGGCAGTTTTTCAGCGATGCCATCCAGCATAAAAAATCCAACAGCAAGCTGGCACAGGAACTGGCGGCGCAGTTTTTGTCGCAGCGCCGCCTGCGTGAATGGCGCGACATCCACAGCCAGCTTGCGTCGCTGGTGGCCGAGCTCGGAATGCAGGTCAATGAAATACCGGCCAAGCCCGAGCAGATCCATCGTGCGTTGCTGGCTGGTCTGCTCGGCAACATCGGCTTCAAAAACGAAGAGGGCGAATATATCGGTGCACGCGGCATCAAGTTCACGATTTTCCCCGGTTCGGGTTTGCGCAAGGCGCAGCCCAAGTGGGTGATGGCCGGCGAACTGGTGGATACGGCGCGGCTGTATGCGAGGAGTGTCGCGCGTATCGAACCGGAATGGATCGAGCCGTTGGCGCGCGATCTGGTCGACCGCCATTATTTCGATCCGCACTGGGAGCGTGAGCGCGCAATGGTCACGGCCTTCGAGCGCGTCACGCTCTACGGCATCACCATCGTGCCCAAGCGCCGCGTGCATTACGGTGCGATCAATCCGCAGGAATCGCGGGAGATCTTCATCCGCCAGGCACTGGTTGCCGGCGACTACGCCACACAGTCAAAATTTATTCAACAAAATCAATTACTTATAAAAGAGGTGCAGGAACTGGAGCACAAGGCGCGCAAACGCGATGTGCTGGTCAGTGACGAAGCGATCTTTGCCTTTTATGACGCGCTGATTCCGCAGGACACCGTCAATGGCGCTGGTTTTGAAAAATGGCGCAAGGAAGCGGAGCAGAAAAATGCCGCGCACCTGCTGCTGACGCGTGACTACCTGATGCGGCATGCCGCCGAGGACATCACCGAAGCGCAGTTCCCCGACAGCCTGCATACGGGCGAATTCGATGTGCCGCTCAACTACCGTTTTGAGCCCGGCCATGCGCTGGACGGCATTACCGCCACAGTGCCGCTGGCGTTGTTGAACAAACTCGATGCGGCGGCTTTCGACTGGCTGGTGCCGGGAATGATTCGCGACAAGGTTGCGTTTGCGTTCAAGGCCTTGCCGAAAAACTGGCGGCGCACTCTGACGCCGCCAACGGAACATGTCACTCGGTTTCTGCAGACGGAAGGTAGTGCCCAGGGTCTGCTCGGCGATGCAGTTGCGCGATATGCATCACGCGCTGCCGGTGCACCGCTGGCGCGTGAAGAGGCCGCAGCCATTGATTATCCGCCGCACCTGCGCTGCAACTACCGTGTAATCGATGAATCGGGGCGCGAACTGGCGCAGGGCCGCGATCTGGTCGTACTGAAAGCCCAGCTCGGCGAAGCCGCGCAACTGACTTTTAGCACCACCACCACCGGCATTGAGCGCAAGGACATCCGTGCCTGGGATTTCGGCGATCTGCCGCAGACCCTCACCTTCAGCCGTGCCGGACGCAAGGTCACCGGTTATCCGGCGCTGGCGGAGGAGGGTGACAGCGTGGCGATCCAGTTGTTCGACGTCGAGCAGGCGGCGCAGGCGGCGATGCGTGCTGGCGTGGTGCGGCTGATGCGCTTCACGCTGAAAGAGCAAATGCGCCAGCTCGAAAAAAACCTGCGCGGTTTCGAGCAGGCGGCGCTGCAGTTGCGCAGCGTCGCCAACGTCGATGAATTGCGTGCCGACCTGGTCAGTGCTATCTGCGACCGCGCTTTCATCGGTGATGATGAACTGCCCAGGGGATTAAAAGCGTTTGAGGATCAGGTCAAGCGCGCACGCACGCGTTTGCCTGCCGTCAATGAAGCAGCGTGCCGGATCTTCACCACCATCGCCATGGAGCATCACCAGCTGTCGCTGGCGCTGGCTGCGGCCAAAGGCACTGTCACCCGCGCCGCCAACGACATCCGTGCGCAACTCCAGCGCCTGGTCTACAAGGGCTTTTTCAATGCCACGCCGTGGCCGCAGCTGACACACTTGCCGCGTTATCTGCAGGCGATGCGCATGCGGCTGGCCAAGTTCCCGACGAACGCCGAGCGCGACGTCAAACATGCGGCGAGCATCGCCCAGCTGTGGGGACGTTACGAAATGCGCCTCGACCAGCAGCAGAAGGCGGGCATGGTTGATCCGCGTCTGCTGGAGTTCCGCTGGCACATTGAGGAACTGCGCGTGTCACTCTACGCGCAGGAGCTGAAGACGCCGTCCCCGGTGTCGTACAAACGGCTCGACAAGCTGTGGAGTCTGATGGGCCAGTGAGCAAGAAATATGCGTTCGATTAAACTACAAAATTCTGCACTGAGGGATTCCACAAGATGAACGAAACACCCCGCGACCTGCCGCTGCTGTTTACGCCGATCAAGCTGCGTTCGATCACTGCGCGCAATCGCATCGTCAGTTCCCCGATGTGTCAGTACCTGTCGGACGACGGTGGTCCGGAAGAATGGCAGCTCGTCAATTTCGGCCGTTTTGCCATGGGCGGATGCGGCATCGTCTTCGGCGAAGAAACCGCCGTGGAGCGACGTGGTCGAAAAACCCATCATTGCGCCGGTATTTACAGCGACAGTCATATTCCGGCCTATCGGCGCATTACCGATTTCATCCGCTCACTGGGCGCGGTGCCGGCGATCCAGCTGGGTCACTGCGGGCGCCGTGCTTCGCAGCACGGACCGCTGAAGGATCGCGCCACGCTCACTGAGGCCGAGCGACCCTGGCAGGGACTTGCCCCCAGTCCCTTGCCGCCGACGCCGGACGGTGCGATTCCGCGCGAGATGGATCTCAAGGACATCCGCGAAACCATTGGCGCTTGGCGCGATGCCACGCAGCGTTCAGTCGATGCCGGCTACGACATCTGCGAGATTCACGGCGCTCATGGTTATCTGATCCACCAGTTTTTGTCGCCGCTGTCGAACCTGCGCGCTGATGGTTATGGTGGCAGCCTAGAGGGCCGCATGCGTTTTGCACTCGAAGTTGTCGAAGCGGTGCGTGATGTCTGGCCCGCGGACCGGCCGCTGTTCTTCCGCACTTCAGCTGTCGAAGGTCCTGGCGGTGTATGGGGCATCGACGATACGCTGGCACTGGCCCGCGAGCTGAAGCTTCGCGGCGTGGATGTGATTGATTGTTCGTCTGGCGGTATTGGCCTCGGCGGCGAAGGCTTGTCTGCGGTTCCGCGTGTGCCCGGCTTCCAGGCGGGGTACGCGCGGGAGATTCGGCGCGAGACTGGCATGCCCACTGTTGCAGTCGGCATGATCAGCGATGCACACCATGCGGAGGCTCTGCTGCGGGAAGGGCATGCCGATCTGATTGCGCTGGCGCGTGGCCTGATGGACAACCCCAACTGGCCGCTGCATGCGGCGCGTGAGCTTGGATACGCCGATCATCTCGGACTCGTGCATACCCGCGAAGCGCAGCGCCTTCGATTGCTTGTGCAGCACCGCGAGGAGTATCCGCCCGGCACTGCCGTCGAGATTCCGTTCGGTGCGGACGAGCGGGTTACCTATTCCTGGGTGGCGGGTATCGCCGGCCCCAGGGATCGTCGTTAGCGCTGCGCCATTCGTCAGACGGGCGAACGCCTACTTGCCCCGCCTCGCGATGAACTCCAGCGTGGTTTTTGCCGTGAGGTCGGGGTCGGTGCCGGCGGCGTGGTAGCCGTCTATCGGCAGAATCGCCAGTTCCGAATCAGGTATGGTTTTCTGCCAGCCCTCAAAGACGGCCTTGCCGCGGCGCGCAGTGTCGGTGCCGATGACCAGCGTAGGGGCCTTGATGTGCTTGAGGTCTTCGCGGATGTCGATGGCGCCGACCCAGCGCATGTAGGCGTGGATGGTTGACAGCGGCGCGCGGCCCATCATGTCCGACCACCAGTCGATGCCGGCTTCGGGCATTTTGCTGCCCATGCGCTCGCGCTGCGTGCGTTTGGCCCAGGCGCGCACGCTGCTGCGTTCCATTTCCGGGATCCAGCCGTCGGCGATGGGCGGGGTCACCGGAGAACACGAGACGGTGACTGTTTTCACCAGTTCCGGGCGCGCTGCGGCCAGTGCCAGTACGCTGATGCCGCCGCTTTTTCCGCCAACAATATGTACCGGGCCACCGTTACAGACTTCCCTGATGACTTGCGACAGATCGTCGATGTAGCGCTCGTTCGTCAGCGGATAGTCTTTCGGCACCGGCGTCGACAGGCCGAAACCGCGCTGATCGATGCGCAACATGCGGTAACGCCGCGAAAAATGCGGCACCCATGCGCGCCAGGCTTCCGTGCACTCAGTGAAGCCGTGCACGAACAGCACGGTGTCCGGTTGGGTCCAGCCATCGGTGTGGTCGTCGACCAGGTAATGCATCCTGCAGTCCGGCAAATCGAGATACGGCATGGCTTTTCCTAATATGATTTTTTGATTAATGACAAACCAAACCCGTTCGCCCTGAGCCCTTCGACGGCGCTCTGGACAGGCTTGTCGAAGGGCAGCAGGGCTTCGACAGGCTCAGCCCGAACAGCGTGATGTTTTTGTGTGGATCAATGGTGATTCTGCTTACTGGCGGATGCCGGTGTCCTTGATGATCTTGGCCCATTTCCTGATGTCGGCGCGGACGATGGCATCGAATTCCGCCGGGGTGTTGCCCACGGCAGTCGCGCCTTCGCCGACCAGCACTTGCGCGAACTCCGGCGTACGCACCACCTTGACGATCTCGCGGTTCAGTCGGTCGATGATGGCTTTGGGCGTGCCGGCCGGGGCAAGGATGCCGTTCCAGCCGCGCGCTTCATAACCGGGCAGCGTATCGCTGATCGGTGGCACATCCGGCAATATCGACAACCGCTGTTTTGCGCCGACGCCGAGTGCGCGGATGCGTCCGGCCTTCACCTGCGGCACCACGGTGCCGGCAGAACCGATCAGGTAAAAATCAATTTCGCCGGAAATCACCGCCGTCAGAGCCTGCGGCGAGCCCTTGTAGGCAATCTGGGTGAACTGGATGCCGGCCATCGAACGCAGCAGTTCGGCGCCCAGCGAACCCATGCTGCCGGCGCCGACCGAACCGTGATTGAGTTTGCCGGGGCGCGACTTCGCCAGGTCCAGCAGTTCCTTCACCGAACGCACTGGCGACTGTGCGCCAACAATCAGCACCGGTGACACGGCGCTCACCAGCGTGATGCCGGCAAAGTCTTTTGCCGTGTCGTACGGCACATCCCTGAACAGGCTCTGGTTGACCGGATGCGACGGAAACGCCATCAGCAGCGTGTAACCGTCGGGCGCGGACTTGGCGACGATGCCGGTGCCGAGGATGCCGCTGGCTCCGGGCCGATTGTCGATGACCACCTGCTGGCCGAAGCTGTCTGCGAGTTTCGGCGCGATCGCGCGGCCGATGATGTCAGTGATGCCGCCGGCACCGCTGGGGATGATCATGCGGATCGGGCGAACCGGATAACTTTCGGCGGCATGCAGGGCAGGGGCGGCAAGTGCCGTGACTAGCAGCAATCCGGAGAAGTATTTCATGTTGGAGCTCCTGCAAAATCATTAAACGCGAAATTATAAAGAGAGGACTGCAACGCAGGCAGCGTTGTTCCAGACTGCGGCCAGTGATTCAAGTCTACATATTTTTGTGTAGTACATTTTTCACGCCACAGCACCGTAAAATGTGGTCCCGCATGCAAAGTGGCGGCCGCGCCGTTGCGGTGTTCGCGCCTGCGGGTTTTGCCCCGCTCATTACAACTTGTCCGGCGATGTGTTGCCATCGGGCGCAACCGGCGAAGAATTGCCGGAACATGAAGAATTGCGCATTCATCATGCTGGACGCCGGGTTTTCGCAGCTGATGCCGCCGGGATCGAATGCCTGCCATCTGCTTGTGTGAGGTCTGGGCAGGCATGGTATAAATCAATATAAACAATAAGTTACGTAATTCATATATTACGTTTGCGCGGAGAATGGCCCGGCATTCGCTGTCCGCAGTGCGGGAACTGCATGGCGCGCAGCCGGCGAATTGCCTACCATTACGCACCAAAAAGCATTTCTACAGAGGAGCATTACCATGTTTGTAAATACCCGACGCGTCGTCGGCGCGCTCGCTGCCGCCGCGATCACCGCGGTTTCAACCACTGCCTGGGCACAAGTCGATATCGCCAAGGATTATCCGAACAAGCCGGTGCGTTTCATTTCGCCGTTCACGCCGGGTGCCGGCACCGACACCACGGCGCGCGCGCTGGCCGCGCATCTCAGCATCTTGCACAACCAGCAGTTTGTGGTTGACAACCGCACTGGTGCTGCCGGATCAATCGGTGTCGAGCTGACCTCGCTGGCGCCGCCCGACGGCTACACCATCTGCCTGATCTCCGCTTCGCACAGCGTCAACTCCGGCACCAATCCCAAGATGCCCTATGACCTGGGCCGCGACCTGCAGGGCATTTCGCAGGCGACCTCGCTGTTCTATTCGGTCTACGTCAATCCGAAAGTGCCGGCGAAGACCATCCAGGAACTGATCACCTACGCCAAGGCCAATCCCGGCAAGCTGAACTTCAGCTCGTCCGGCACCGGCGGCCTGCAGCACTTTGCCGGCGAAATGTTCAACCACCTGGCCAAGGTGCAGATGACCCACGTCCCTTACAAGGGTACTGCGGCGGGCGTCATTGCCAATCTTTCAGGGGATGTGCAGGTCGGTTTCGGTACGCTGTTCGGCGTGCGTTCGCACTGGCAGGCGGGCCGCCTGCGCGTACTGGCCATCACCGCCAGCAAACGTTCCCCGGCCGTACCCGATGTGCCGACAGTCGCCGAGTCCGGTGTCCCCGGCTATGAAGTGGATCAGTGGTATGGCGTGATCACCGGCGCCAAGGTGCCGAAACCCATCGTCACCAAGATCCGCAACGGCATTGTTGATGCACTGAAACAGCCTGAGACTGCCAAACGCCTGGCGGCGGAAGGTTCGACGGCTGTGGGCTCGACACCGGAGCAGTTTACCGCGCACATCCGCTCCGAAATGGCGAAGTGGAATAAACTCGCGAAAGCAGCCAAGCTCGATCTGAACTGAACTGAACTGAACTGAAGTCCACCCATCGTGAGCAAAGGGTGAACTGAAGTCCACCCATCGTGTGCAAAGGGCAACAGATGAAAAAATCCTCCTACGCTGCCGTTGGTGTGACGGCAATCACAGTTGTGTTGGCGATTGCCGGGCTGCAGCCTGCAGCGGTACAGGCGCAGACCTATCCGGTCAAACCGGTGCGCCTGGTCGTGCCGTTCCCACCCGGCGGCAGCAACGACATCGTCGGCCGGCTGGTTGGCGCGGGCCTCGGCGAACGCCTCGGCAAACAGGTGGTCATCGACAACCGTGCCGGCGGCAACTCCATCATCGGCACCGAAATCGCCGCGACTTCGCAGCCCGACGGCTACACGCTGCTGGTGATTTCGACGTCGTTCACCACCAACCCGATCATCCACAAGCTGCCCTACGATTCGAAAAAAGCGTTTGCCTGGGTGGCGATGCTGGGCGTGGGACCCAACGTGCTGGCTGTCAACCCGAGCTTCCCGGCGAAGTCCGTGATGGAGCTGATCGCACTGGCCAAGGCCAGGCCTGAATACGTGATCTACGCCTCGACCGGCGTCGGCAGCAACGCGCATTTTGGCACCGAGCTGTTCAAACACCTGACCGGCACGAAAATGCTGCATGTGCCGTACAAGGGCGGCGGCCCGGCAATGATCGCCACGATAGCCGGGCAGGCGCACATCTGCCTGTCCTCGCTGATCCAGGCCATCGGCCACATCCGCTCCGGCAAACTGCGCGGTCTGGCCACCAGCGGCGCGAAACGCAGCATCACCCTGCCCGACATGCCGACCATCGCCGAATCCGGCGTGCCCGGTTACGATACGGCCAACTGGTGGGGTGTGGCCGCGCCGCGCGGTACGTCACCGGTGATCATCAAGCGCCTCAATGCCGAGTTCAAGGTCGTGCTCGAAAATCCGGAAACGGCGAAACGCATGATCAACGAAGGTGCGGAACCGATGACCAAGTCGCCGGAAGAACTCGGCAAACACGTGATCGATGAAATGGACAAGTGGGCCAAGGTCGCAAAAATCGCCGGGATCAAGGGCGAATAAAGCCCTCGGCAACGGCCCTGGATCCATAACCCACCAAGCCCGCGCAACGCGGGTTTTTTTCTGGCGGCCGGTGTCCAGCGTTTGCACTGTTGTACATCCAGCGCGGCTGCAGCGCCCCAAAGCAGTGCCGCTTTTGCCAGTGCCGCACTGCTGGCCGCTAACGGTCAAGTCACTGTTTTTTAATGGTAATGCCAGAAATTCTGGCGCTGGTGCGGTCTTGGTACACCTCTTGCATCCAACCTTGTATACCGCTTGAGATGCGGATTGATCAAAAAGGACTGAATCGTGAACCGTCGCCAACTCCTCAAATCCGCCGGCGCACTGGCCGCCGGTGCGTCATCGCCACGGCGTTCATCAACCTGCCGTTTTACGCGCGGGTGGCGCGTGCCGAGGTATCGATCCGCCGCAACGCCGGTTATGTGCGGGCGGCGCGGCTCTCCGGCAACTCCGAATTCCGCATCCTGATGTTCAAGATCCTGCCCAACACGCTGCCGCCGATGATGGTGCAGTTGTCGCTGAACATGGGCTGGGCGATCCTCAACGCGGCGGGTCTGTCGTTCATCGGCCTCGGCGTGCGGCCGCCGACGGCGGAGTGGGGCATCATGGTGGCCGAAGGCGCCAACTACATCATCTCCGGCGAATGGTGGCTGGCGCTGTTCCCGGGCGCGGCGCTGATGCTGGCAGTATTCACCTTCAACCTGCTGGGAGATGGCCTGCGCGACCTCGCCGATCCGCAGCGCCGCACATGATGAGCACACTCCTGCACAATCCGCCGTTGCTGACCGTCACCGACCTCTGTGTCGAGTTCGCCACGCGCAAGGGCCCGGTCACCGCTGTGCGCTCGGTCAACCTGCAAGGGCCCGGTCACCGCTGTGCGCTCGGTCAACCTGCAGATCGCCAAAGGCGAAACCCTCGGCATCGTCGGCGAATCGGGCTCCGGCAAATCGGTGACCTCGTATGCGGTGATGCGCATCCTCGACCGCGCCGGGCGCATCGTCTCCGGCGGTATCGAGTTCGGCGGCATGCCGCTGCACGATGCCGATGAAGCGACGATGAGCGACTTGCGCGGACGCGAGATTTCGATGATTTTCCAGAACCCGCGCGCAGCCCTCAATCCGATCCGCACCGTCGGCAAACAGATCGAAGACGTGCTGATCCGTCATGCGCAGACCAACCACGAAATGGCCTGCGCCAAGGCGATCGAGGCGCTGGAGCACGTGCGCATCCGCGACGCCGCGCAGCGTTATCACGCCTATCCCTTCGAACTCTCCGGCGGCATGTGCCAGCGCGTGGTGATCGCCATTGCACTGGCCTGCAAACCGCAATTGCTGATTGCCGACGAGCCGACCACGGGGCTCGATGTCACCACGACTGGCCTGCAAACCGCAATTGCTGATTGCCGACGAGCCGACCACGGGGCTCGATGTCACCACGCAGCGGGCCGTGATGGAGCTGGTGCGCGACCTGACGCGCTCCCAGGGCATGTCCACGCTGCTGATCACCCATGACCTCGGCCTCGCCGGGGAACACTGCGACCGCATTGTCGTGATGGAGCAGGGCGCCGTGGTCGAGCAGCAGGACACGCGCAACCTTTTTGTTTCTCCGGCGCATCCGTACACGCGACGGCTGATCCGCTCCATGCCGCATGCCGCACAAACCATCCGCGACTTGCTGCCTGCTGATCTGCGTAACCCGGATCTGCGCCTGCCACCGCCGCTTGCGGCGACGCTGCTGCCGACCGACGAGCCGCTGCGGGAAGTTCGCGATCTGGTCAAGGCCTTTGATCCACCGGGCGGATTTCTGCAGCGGCTGAAAAACCGCGGCACAGCCGCGGCGCGGCCGATGCGTGCCGTCGACAGCATCAGTTTCAGCATCGCTCGCGGCGAAAGTGTCGGCCTGGTCGGCGAATCGGGCTGCGGCAAATCGACAACCTCGGCGATGGTGATGCGGCTGCTCGATTCCACTTCCGGCAGCATCCGTTTCAAGGGCACGGAACTGACGACGGTGCCCGCCGCCGAATTCGCGCGTTCGCCGCTGCGGCGCGAACTGCAGATGGTGTTCCAGGATCCGCATGAAAGCCTCAACCCGCGCGCGACCGCCGCGCAGTCGATCGCTGATCCGCTGCTGCGGCTTGAAGGCATGACCGACGGTGCCGCGATCCGCGCCCGCGTCGAAGCCCTTGCCGCGCAGGTCGGGTTGCCGCTCGACCTGCTCGACCGCCTGCCGCACCAGCTCTCCGGCGGGCAGAAAGCCCGTGTCGGCATTGCCCGCGCCATTGCCACCAAACCGGAGTTGCTGATCCTCGACGAACCCACTGCCGCGCTCGATGTGTCAGTGCAGGCGGTGGTGCTCAATCTGCTGGCCGACCTCAAGGCCGGGTTCGGCATGAGTTATCTGTTTGTCAGCCATGACCTCGAAGTGGTGCGCCTGCTGTGTGATCGGGTGATCGTGATGCGCGCCGGCGTCATTGTCGAGGAGGGCACTGCTGCCGAGGTGCTGTCCGCGCCCAAGGCGGAATACACCAAAGAATTGCTGTCGGCAATCCCGCGTCCGGCGCACCCGACACGGCATGCCGGGGAGCACGTACAGGCAGCACGGGCATGAGTTCATTGCATACCGCCTCCGAAATCCACAGCGCCGTAGTCGGGGGCAAGGTCCTGGCGGCGGATTTCCTGCGCCGCCGCTGGCAGCAACTGCGGCAACTCAGCGAGTCGGCCCGCGACCCGGCCTGGATCAGCCTCGCCACCGAAGCGCAACTCGAAGCGCAGCTAGCCGCACTGGGGCAACGCGATCCGTCGCTGTGCCCGCTCTACGGCGTGCCGTTTGCGGTCAAGGACAACATCGATGTCGCCGGCTGGACCACCACCGCGGCATGCCCGGAATTTGCGTACGTTGCCGCGCACACTGCGCGCGTGGTGGCACAGTTACAAGCGGCCGGCGCGGTGCTGCTCGGCAAAACCAATCTCGACCAGTTCGCCACCGGACTGGTCGGCACGCGCTCCCCGTACGGCGGCGTGCCCAACGCCTTCAGTGCGCAGCACATCAGCGGCGGCTCGAGTTCGGGGTCGGCGTCGGTGGTCGCGCGCGGACTGGTGGCTTTTGCGCTGGGTACAGACACCGCCGGTTCGGGCCGTGTGCCGGCCGGTTTCAACAACCTGATCGGCTGCAAACCGACGCCGGGCATTTTCAGCAACGACGGTGTGGTGCCGGCCTGCAAAACCCTCGATTGCGTGTCACTGCTGACACTCACTGCGGCCGATGCCGCCACAGTGTTTGCGGTGATGGCCGGCGCCGATGCGCTGGGTCCGGCGGAGCCGGTGTTCAACCGGCCCGCCCGCCAGTGTTATGCCCTGCCGGCACAACCGCGCGTCGGCGTGTTGCGTGATGCGTTTTTTGTCAGCGCGGGTTATCGCATGCTCTACGATGCGAGTTGCCGGCACCTGCGGGCGCTGCAATGCGAGCAGGGCCTGTTCGACCTCGCGCCGTTCACCGAAGTCGCAACACTGCTCTATCAGGGGCCGTGGGCGGCAGAGCGTTATGCCATTGCCGGCGAACTGATCGAGCGCGGTGTGCCGGGCCTCGATGCGGTGGTTGCCGAAGTCATCAGCGTCGGCAAGCGCTTCTCGGCGGTTGACGCCTTCAATGCGCTGTACCGGGTGCGCGAACTCGAAGCCGAGACGCGCAAGGTGTGGGACGAGTTTGACGTGCTGATGGTGCCGACCGCGCCCAACCTGCCGACAACGGCGGAAGTGGCGGCGGAACCGGTGTTGCGCAACAGCGAACTCGGCACTTACACCAATTTCGTCAACCTGCTCGGGCTGTCGGCCATCGCCGTGCCCTTCGGGTTTACCGAAGACGGCCTGCCCTTCGGCGTGACCTTCATCGCACCCGGCGGCAGCGACTGGGCGCTGATCGAATTCGCGGCGCAGTGGCAGCGTTCGCGCGCCTTGCCGCTGGGTGCCAGGCTGCGCGCGTTGCAGGCGGCGGACATCCTTATTGCCGGCACGCCGCCGGGCTCGATGCCGCTGGCGGTGGTCGGCGCGCATCTCTCCGGCATGCCGCTCAACCATCAACTGGTCGACATCGGCGCGCGGCTGCGCACGGTGACCACCACCGCGGCCGGCTACAAGCCGCGGCCGGCTACAAGTTATATGCACTGGCGGGCACCATGCCGCCGAAACCGGGGCTGGTGCGGAATAACAACACTGCGTACAACAGTGCGAACAACGGTGCTGACGGCGGGGCGCAGATTGCGGTCGAGGTGTACGATGTGCCGGTTGCGGCGGTCGGCGGATTTCTCGCCGGCATCGCAGCGCCGCTGGGCGTGGGACGCGTCGAATTGCAGGACGGCAGCTGGGTCAACGGCTTCATCTGCGAGCCCTGGGGCCTGCAGGATGCGGAGGACATCACCGCGTACGGCGGCTGGCGCAACTATATCGATGCCGTCGCCAAGAAAAAGAGCGCATGACCCATGGCAAAAATTGTCAACATCAGCAAGGACGCCGGTAGCCTCGCCGACCAGGCGTACGACAAGATCAAAAAGCGTATTTTTGATTTTGACCTGATGCCCGGCGACCGCCTGTCGGAATCCGATGTGGCGCAGCAGATCAATGTCAGCCGCACACCGCTGCGCCAGGCCTTGCAGCGGCTGCAGCACGAAGGTTTTGTCGAGGCCATCCCGAAAGTGGGCTGGCTGTTAGCGCCGCTCAGTTTCGGGAAATTTGATGAACTCTATGATTTCCGCGTGCTGATCGAATGTTTTGCCGTGCGCGAGCTGTGCGCGGCCGGGCAGGAGCGTTCCGGGTTGCAGAAACTGGCGCGCATCTGGCAGGTGCCGGTCAGGGAACGCCTGCAGGATGCAGTGAAGGTGGGCGGACTCGACGAGTTGTTTCACTGGCAGATCGTCGAATCCACCGCCAACCGCGAAATGCTGCGCACCTACCGCGAAATCACCGAACGCATGCGCATCATCCGCCGCCTCGATTTCACCAAGCCCGACCGCATCGCGGCGACCTACGACGAACACGCCAAAATCCTCTCGGCCATCCAGAAGCGCCGCGCTGACGAAGCGCAGCGGCTGCTGCGCGCGCATATCGAACAAAGCAAACTCGAAGTGCGCAAGATCACGCTCGACATGCTGTATCAGGCGCGCAACCGGGGGCGCGCAGCGCATAAAGACTGATGATCGCGGGCCGCCCCATTAAAAATACAATAAAATCAATATGTTACGATCTGGTAGCCGTCGTAATAACTCGACGCGCGTCCCGAGTTCCCTGGTCTGAATCGCATACCGGTCAGCCTCGCTCCTGATGAAGGCGATGAACTCCTGCGGGGAACTGCTCAAGGGCTCCGATCCGTCAAGCGCGAATCGCCCGCCAACTTCGGGGGACTGCAGGATTTTTCCGTTTTACCCGCGATCCTGTCGACTATGGGCTTCGGTGTCGCGGCAGGCATCGCAACACCGTAAAAGCCGACCACGGAGAATCCCGGAACTCCGGACTCGGCGCCGGCGGGCAGAACGGGCACCACCTTCGAGCGGGCCGGAGAGCTTATCGCGAGCCAGCGCAGGCGGCCCGCCTTGACGTGCTGCTGAGTGCCGATGATTGTTGTGAACTGTCCGCTGATGTTGCCCGAGATGGTGTCATCGATGACCAAAATCCCGCGTTGCCTCTCCGTAGCTGATTCCGAATGTGTCCGCGACATGCTGATGCTTCGGGGTAGGGTGGAGCTGTCCAGAATTCACGGAAGCGGGCGAATCGCTGTCTCCCGGGCGATCTGCGTCGTCAATCCGTGCCTTCAGCCCCCGCCGCAGGCGATCATCTGGTGGCCTGTGAAATATCCGGGTTAGTCAATCGAGCCTTGATCGATCAGGGAGAATCCCGGCGAAGAGGATTCGCCGCTACGACTCGACACGGGATCCTTTGGGCAACATGCCCCCACTGTTGGCGCCGTGGTCCATCCGGCGATGTGCGTCAGCGGTAGCCTCCGCCGCCGCTGACGTACACCGTATCTGCGGTCATGAACTGACAGGCGTCGGAACACATGAACAGCACGAGTTCGCCGATCTCGTCAGCATCGGCGATGCGCTTCATGGGAATGCTGTTCAGCGCGCGCTCCGCCTGCTCTTTCGAAGTGCCCGACGCGGCCTGAAAGGCGGTGTCGACCGACGCCGGTGAAATCGACAGGCAGCGTATGCCACGGTCGGCAAATTCACGAGCCACACCCAGCGTCATGGTGACGACGGCGCCCTTGGCTGATGCATAGTGAACGGACGTGCCGGGTCCGCCGCGCTTGTGCGCCATGCTGGCGATGTTGACGATCGTTCCGCCGCCGTTGTCCAGCATGTGTGGCAGCACTTCCTGCATGCCGTAGAAGGTGCCCTTTACATTGAGATCGAAACTCAGATCCCAGAGTGCATCGTCGATCTCCAGGAAGGCGGATCGCTTCAGCGCCCCTCCGGCTGAATTGAGCAGGAAGTGGATTTGGCCGAAACGCTCACGCCCGGCACCGATCAACCGGCGCACGTCCTCTCGCTTCGTGACATCGGTTGGAACGAAGATCGCCTCGCCGCCCGCAGCCGACACCCGTCTGACGGTTTCCTCTCCTCCGGCCACGCTGATGTCACCGCAGACGATGCGCGCGCCCTCGCGGGCGAAGATCACGGCCGTCGCCGAAAATCACGGCCGTCGCCAGGCCGATCCCGCTGCCGGCGCCGGTGATTGCGATCGTCTTGCCCTTGAAATAGCCTGGAGTTCTAGCCATGGATTTGCCTTGATCGAGTAGTCGCGCCGGGGCGCTAGTTGAGCACGAGACCGATGTCCTTGATGACCTTGGTCCACTTTTCCAGATCGGCGCGAATGACCGCGCGGAATTCCTCGGGGGTCGATCCGACCAACCGCCAGCCATCAGCTTCAAACCGCTGCGTGATGTCCGGTGCTCTGACGGTCGCGGCGATACCGTCGCTCAGTTTGCGTACGATCGCCGACGGTGTCTTGGATGTAACCACCACGCCATAATATTGGTTGAGTTCGTAGCCGGGCAAGCCCAGTTCGGACACGGTTGGCAGGTCAGGCATGACGCGCATGCGCTCGCGCGACGTGACGGCCAAGGGACGTGCGCGGCCTGACTGCAGGTGCGGACGTGCACTGGACAGGGTGATGAAGCCGATCTGCACTTCGCCGGCAATCGTCGCGACGATGGCCGGCGCGCCACCCTTATAGGGGACGTGGTTGAATCTCGCGCTGGTCATCTGACTCAGGACTTCCCAGCCCAGATGCTGAAGGCTGCCGGTCCCCGGCGTACCGTAGTTGAGCTTTCCGGGATGCACGCGGCCGTAAGCGACCAGATCCCTGAAAGTCGTGAACGGCACCGAGGGGTTCGTGTAGACGAGATAGGACAGTGCGGTTGCCTGACTGACTGCAGTGACGTCGCGGGTGATGTCGTACGGACGCTTGGCCGACGGCACCGAGTTGATGACATGGTCCGCCGACATCATCAACAGCGTATAGCCGTCGGGTATGGCCTTGATCGCAATGTCAAAGGCAAGAACGCCGGATGCGCCGGGCCGGTTGTCCACGATGACACGATGACTTGCTGGCCCCAGGCTTGGGTCAACTTCTGCGCGATGGCTCGGGTGGTGGTGTCCAGACCGCCGCCGGCCGCGACTGGCACGATCAGCCGGATCGGCCGCATTGGAAACCCGCTATTCGCCTGCCCGTGGTCAGGAAGGAGGGATGCGCCCAAGATCGATGCGAACAGCATGCATCGCCGCAAGCCACTATAGTTCATGGTTTACCCTTTCGAGATGCGATCAATGTGCGTGATCGTTATGCGAATGATGAAAGCTGCCAATTTTCGGCTCGCCACGACTGCCTACTCGATCCGCATGCCGAGTTCCCTGATCAGTACGGCATAACGTTCGGATTCGCTGCGAATGAAGGCAGTGAATTCCTTTGAGGAGCCGCCCACGGGCTCCGAGCCGTCCAGCGCGAAGCGGCCGCCTACTTCCGGCGACTGCAGAATCTTCGAGATTTCAGCACTGACCCTGTCGACGATCGGCCTGGGTGTCGCGGCCGGCATGGCAATCCCGTAAAAGCCGACAATGTCGAAACCGGGTACGCCGGATTCGGCCACCGTCGGTAAATCGGGCACGACTTTAGAACGTTTTGCCGAGCTGATGGCAAGCCAGCGCAGGCGACCGGCTTTGACATGCTGCTGGGTGCCGATGATCGTCGTAAATTGACCGGTAATATTTCCCGAAATTGTATCGTTGATGCCGAGCACACCACCTTTGTAAGGCACATGTGTCCAGGTCATTTTTCCCAATTTGGCGAACAGCTCTCCGGCGAGATGGCTGAGCGAACCGATGCCGGCTGACCCATAGAGGAGTGCGCCGGGTTTGGCGCGAGCCAGGCTCTGCAGTTCGCGTACGTTGGTTGCTGCTACCTTGGGATTGACGGAGAGGCAATACGGCTGTGCCGTGAGCTGGCTGACGCCGACAAAATCCTTGAGCAGATCGTATGGCAGATTTTTTGCAAGCGATCGATTGATGGTATGTGTGGTGGTCACCAGCCCCATGGTGTAGCCATTGGGCGCGGCATTGGCCAGTGACTCGAGGGCGATATTTCCGGCGCCGCCCGGGCGGTTGTCCACAACAACCTGCTGACCAAGGGCATCCGACAACCTTGCTGCCACCGCGCGGGAGCTGATGTCGGCACCACCTCCTGCGGAAATGGGAACCAGAAGGCGGATCGGGCGGA
>Ga0163151_10003046_pt1 | contig 24699 bp, 28 predicted proteins | sample OliLakLV19MP5IB2_FD_145596 | JGI IMG/M metagenome (GOLD analysis project Ga0163151, IMG submission 145596) | Freshwater microbial mat bacterial communities from Lake Vanda, McMurdo Dry Valleys, Antarctica - Oligotrophic Lake LV.19.MP5.IB-2 | ecosystem: Environmental > Aquatic > Freshwater >...
CGTGGTGACGGGCGGGGGCGCGCGGTGGGTGACGGAAGCGGTGCGCTCGCCGGCACTCCTCATCGAGGTGCTGCCCACGCCGCTCTACCATCGCATGGGCATCGCCATCAAGGCCGGCAACGCGTGGGACCCGTCGTGGTCCATGGCCACGAAACAACTGATGACCGCGGGCCGCCCGGTGCCGTTCACCGACCCCTGGCTGGCCCAGCGGCTGACGTGCGTGGCCGTGGTCCCCGCGACCGCCGAAACGCTTTTCTCCGCCGACGTCATGAAGGCGATGGCCCAGCTCAAGTCGTCGTCGCTGCGGGTCTCGCTCGGCATGCCGAACCTGCGCCTGGCGGTGGATGGCGGCGCCGGCACGCCCACGCTCCTGCCCGCGCTCGTCGCGGCCGGGGTGGCCCTGGCCGACCGGTACCGCGAACTCGACGCGGAGTCGAAGAAGCCCGTCGACCTCTAAACTGCCTCAGCCGCGCTTCTTGCGCAGTTCCGAGCCGAGGCTCTTGTAGGGCGGGTCGGTGGGCTTGGGTTCCGGGGTGGGCGACTTCACGGCGGCCGGCTGCGAGCGGTCTTTGCTCAGCTCACCCTCGAAAAAGCCTTTGCGCTTCTTTTTGGCCGGCGTCGGCGAGGCTTCCGTGGTGAGCTTGGTCTTCGCGTCCTGCGTGTTCTTCTGAATGGTCCCGATCTTTTCGTTCGCGCTCTTCTTGGCGTCGGCCGGCGTGATGTCAGCGCGAAGCGGGGCGGCAAGGACGAGCGAAAGGGTCAAAAGAGCCGTGATGTTTTTCATGCGGGAAGTTTAGCGGATTCTTTTCCACAAATAAAAAGGCGCTTTCCCGAGCCCGGGAAAGCGCCTTTCTTCGCTTTCTGGCCGGCTTCGCGGGTGTTTTTCTCGATGGTCTGGCGCTTGTCTTCGGCGCCCTGCTTCACATCGTCGGGCGTCACGCCGTCGTGCGGACCGTCGTGGGCATGGAGCGGAATAGCGACGATGGCCGCCATCGTAAACGCGAATGCGGCGAGGTTAAACAACTTCTTCATGAGTCCTCCTGGTTCGGTTATTGGGCCACTCGGGCCTCCTCATCATTACGCACGGAAATTGCGATCGTCGCCCGTAGTGATGGCATCCTGATCCCGAGAGGTTCCACATGAAGGTTCTTCAACCCGTTTTATTTCTCGCGTTTTCGATCATCGCCGCCGGCTGCGCCAACCGCTGCACCGTTCGCGGCAATGAGAAGCTGGAATTTTATCCCACCTATGCCGTGAAGTCGGTCGATCAGAAAACCTGGACGGCCAACGTGCACGGGCGCCTGAGCGAACCCCACGCGCCGTCCACGGCCGAGGAAGTGACGCTGAACGTGGCGCGGGGCTTCGCGATGCTGTCCAAGCGCGACGAGGAGATGCGCATCCTGGAAGAACGCCTCGAGCCGTTCCGCGCCCAGGCGAAAGACGGCCGCGCCGTGGCCGTGGCGTTCACCGATCAGACGTTCAAGCTCGCGAAGTCGGACAAGAGCGGCGACATCGTGGGGCAGGCCGTGATCAAGGCCGACGCGGTGCCAGCGGCCACCGACCACCCCGGCTGGGTGCCGTTCAGCCTCAAGGGCTGCAAGGCCGGGGACGACGCGTGGGGCGGGCGCGTGGTGCTGATCGAACCGCAGGGCGTGTCGGTCATCTCCGACATCGACGACACCATCAAGGTCTCGAGCGTCACCAGCCGCCGCGCGCTGATCGAGAGCACGTTCCTGCGGCCGTACCGCGCCGTGCCGGGCATGGCGAATGTTTACGCGCATTGGCAAAAGAAGGGCGCGCAGTTCCATTACCTTTCCATGAGCCCGTGGCAGCTCTACGGCCCCCTCTCCACTTTCCTCGACCGCGAAGGGTTTCCCGCGGGCGTGCTCCACCTGAGAACGGTTCGCACGCCGGGCCAGGGCGCCACTGCCCGCGTCCTCATGGAGAGCCTCTCGGAGCTCATGGCGCCCGCGCGCGAGGTGAAGTTGAAGGAGCTCGAAACGCTCTTCAAGGCATTTCCGCAGCGAAAGTTCATCCTGGTGGGCGACAGCGGCGAGCAGGACCCGGAAATTTATGCCGAGATCGCCCGGCGCTTCCCAAGCCAGGTGAAGCTCATCGCCATCCGCGATTCCCAGCGCGACGGCGACCCCGCGCGCTTTGCCACCGCGTTCGAAGGCCTGCCCACAGACCTCTGGCGGGTGTTCCGCTCGCCCGGCGACCTGGAAGACGCGCTGTAGCGTCCGGACACCAGAACGATTTTCTTTTTCCACCGCCCATTATCGCGTAGATTCAACCGTATGAAGTCCAGGGGCATCCGCCCCTCAATCCCAAATGACAGGAGACTTATCATGAAGAAGTTCGCAATCGCTTTGGTGGCCGGCGTGATGTTGGCCACGGGTGTGCAGTTCGCGCAGGCCGGCGGCGCGTGTCCGATGAGCAAAGGAGAGTCGTGCGGCAACTGCGAGGACAAGATGGCAATGATCCTCGATCTCAACGACAAGCAGAAGGCGTCCGTGAAAGAACTGGCCGACGCGAAGGGAAAGAAGATGAAGCCGGCCTTCGAACAGATGGAAGCCGCCGCGAAGTCAGCCCACAGCGAGTTTGAGGCGGGCGTGAAGAAGATCCTCACCGCCAAGCAGCAGGCCAAGATGGAAGCTTGGATGGGCATGGAGAAAGGCGGGAAGTGCGGATCCTCCTGCTCTCACTAACGATCGTTTAGCTCGTTCGCCCAACGGACGGGAAAAGCCGGGCTCGTGGAAACACGGGTCCGGCTTTCTTTTGCGCCGGAATCCGCGCGGAGGTAGACTTCACCCTATGAAGAAGTTGCTGATGGGCGCGGCGCAGACCCAGGCGCTGGCCGCCGCCCTGAAGAAGATCAAATTCTTTGCGGACATTTCTCCGGCCGACCTCGAACAGGTGATCGAGGCCACGCATCTCTACGCCATCGATGCCGCGCGCAAAACGGTTTTCAAGAAAGGCCACATCGGCGACGCGCTCTACATCATTCACAAGGGCACGGTGGAAATCGTCAAGCCGCACTTCCCGTCGCCGCGCCGGCCCATCGCGCGCTTAGGCCCCGGCGACGCGTTCGGCGAGATGGCTCTGCTCAATCACCCCTACCGCCTGGCCTCGGCCATCACCGATGGCTACACCGAGCTCTTCGTCCTGGTCAATTCCGACTTCGCCAAGATCTTCCAGGCCAACCCCGGCCCCGTCCGCGTCCTCCGCCAACTCGCCACCCGCCGCCGCCGATCGGCGACTTGAACTTTGATCAAGGGCGGCGCGTCTGGCTCGGTCTGGATCACGTGGGAGCGCCACCGCCGCACCAGGGAATTGAGCCGATATTTACGCATTCCCCTGTTTGAGTTCGAGAGTTCCCACTCGCGATGGGTCAAGCACCCCTGGTTTTGTCTGCGGACGCTGGGCATTCTCCTTCGTCGCCCGGAAACCGTTTTCATTCAATGCCCCTCGGTGCTCCTCGGCTTCCTTTGCGCGATTCTCAAGCCGCTGTTGCGATATCGGTTCGTGGTGGACGCGCACAATGAGGTGTTCATTCCCGAAACCTTCACGCACCCGGCGTATGTTCGCACGATGCGGTTCATCGTAGCGCAGGCGAATCTCGTCATCGTGACGAACCGGGGGCTTTACGCGCGGAGCGCGGCCCCGGAAGCGGAAATGGTGGTTCTTCCCGACCGGATTCCGGATCTGCCGGCGGCCGGCGCCACCGCGCGCGCGCGGCCCCGGGTCACGGCGGTGTGCTCCTACAAGGTCGACGAACCGATTGCCGAGATGCTCAAGGCCGCCGCGCTGCTTCCGGAGTTTGATTTCGTTTTCACGGGGCCAAGCGGTCGCTTGTCCTCGGCCCTAATGAAGGAGGCTTCCCCCAACATCACTTTCTCCGGGTTTCTCGACGAGCCGGCCTACGTGGACCTGTTGCGCACGTCGTCCGTCATTCTCGCGTTGACCGTCACCCCGGACTGCCTGCTCTGCGCCGCGCACGAGGCCGTGGCGGTGGAACGCCCGCTGGTCACGTCGGATACGGCGGCGCTTCGGCGCCACCTGTCATCGGGCGTGTTGTTTACGTCGAACGTGGCGGCCCAGATCGCGGGGAATATCCGCTCAGCACTCGAACACCAGGACGCGCTGGTGGACGACCTGCGCCGATTGAAACGAACGCTCTCCGCCGAATGGGAAACGCAGGCGGCCGGTTTCGAACAAAGGCTCCGGTCCGTCGCGGTCAGCTAGCTGGTCCGTGGCGCCCAGGTGACGAACCGGCGGCCACCGACGAACTGGAAAAATGCCGCGATCGACGCCAGGTTGAGCAGGCAGAGATAAAAGGCGGGCGAGAACACCCGCACGTTTCTTCCGGCCGCCTCCCCCAGGAACCCGATGAAGGCCGCCAGGTAAAATCCGACCTGAACGCCGAGCAATCCCTCGAAAAACGGAGACCCCTCCCATCGCGCCACGGTTGTCGCGAACAGGCAGATCTGCCACAAGCCGACGGAATAGCGGAGTGGTTTGTGGAACAGAAGCTGCAGCGCGGCGACCCCATGCCGGAAGGGATTCATGAGTCCGCGCATGTCCCACAGGACGTGGTAGGTGGAGACGATCACCCGCACGCGCATCTTCCATTCTTCCCGTCCCCGGTTCAAGGCGGGCTCGATCAGAATGGCACGGGGCTCATAAATGACGCGCAGTCCTTCCGACATCAAACGCAGGGGCAGGAAAAGATCCGCCATCAGCTCGTCGCGGACGGGTTGAAAGGAGCGTCGCCGCATGGCGTCGATACCGCCGCAGACACCGATGATCCGTCCAAAACGTGATTCGAGGGAGCGCAGCATGTGCTCGTACATCATGTAAAGCGAGCATCCCATCTCGACGGCGGACCTCTTCGGCTGGAGATACATCATCCGGCCCGTGACATAGCCCACGGTGGGATCGGCGAAATGCCGGACAAGGTGGTGAATGGACTGAGGCAGATACATCGAGTTTGCGTCGCTGAAAACCAGTACCTCCCCCGTCGCAAGCTGCGCACCCGCGTTCATCGCCGCGGTCTTTCCCTTTCGTTTGTCCTGCACCGCCAGGCGAACAGGGGAACCCACATGCCGGCGAACGATTTCCTCCGTTCGGTCAGTCGAGGCGTCTGATACCACGATGATCTCGATCTTCCCCGCCGGATAGTCAGACGCGAGCTTGTTGCGGATGACGGCATCGATTGTCGCCTCCTCGTTATGGGCGGCAATGATGACCGTCACGGATGGCTCGTAAATCTCGGGCGCCCGTCGGGTACGCGTGAAAAGCGAAGCGATGGCGAGAACCAGCGGGTACCCGACGTAGATGGAGGTAATGGCGGCCGCTGAGAACCACAGAAGAGCTGTCACCATGCGCCGCGCACCAGCAACGTCAGCCGCGCGGCGAGTTGGGATGGTCTCCATTTTTGCCAGCGCCCATGCGGGCCGAAGTGGAGAATCCATGCGCGTCGAATGTCCGGCGAGTTGTTTCCGTCGGCCCCATGCATTGTGAGAGGAGCGTGAACCGTTCCGCCGCCCGCCGCCACCGGACAATGCACCGCCGAGCTGCCGTCCACGCCCTCCGCTATGAGCGTCCTTCTGGCGGCGCCTTCGCCGCGAGGGCGGTGGGATGCCAGACCGAGGCGGTGGCTGCCAGGGATGAACTTCATGCATCCGCCGTCGGAAGCGACGTCTTGCAGGGCGACCCAGAAATGAACGGAATCGAGCGGAGCCGAAACGCCGGTATACGCCTGATCCTGGTGCCAGGGCGTTTCGTTCCGGCTCAAGGGCGGCTTATAAAGGGCATGATCAAAAACATAATCCACGGGACGGGCAAAAAGCTCTTCTGCGATCGTCCGGCAATTCCGGTAAATCAGCGAGCGGCCAAGGCCTGGAAGAAGGCGCGTGACGCTATTTATTTCCTGCGTCGGCCGCGAATGAAATGAGGCGGGATCGACATGCTCAACGGCGCCGCGAACATGCGGGAAGCGAGCGAACAGGCCGTCTAATGCGTTCCGAACCCGAATGACATCCGACAGCGGAGCGATGCCGTCCAGCTTGAGGTAGCCGTCGAGATGAAAAGCGTTGATTTGGTCGATCGTCAGCACGCGGCCTCCTCGCCCTCCTTAGAGGAACGAAGCGGGCCGGAGCATAGCAAAGGTGGCAAACCTAACACTCAGTACGTCCGCAATCCGCCGCCGTCGATCGGCGACGTAAAAAGCCCTTAATTTGCTCTAAATCGCCATCTTTTACCGGGAATCCCGGTACGTTGACAAAGTACCGGGATTCCCGGGACGCACGCATCAGCCCGCGTGCGCCCGGATGACTTCTAAAAACTTCTCTCCGAAATCCGCCAGCTTCTTGGGGCCCACGCCCGTGATGGACAGCATCTCGTCGTCGTTTTTCGGCGCGTCGGCGGCCATCTGCTTGAGCGTGTTGTCGCCGAAGATGATATAGGGGGGAACGCCGCGGGCCTCGGCCAGCGTGCGGCGCACCGCGCGGAGTTTCTCGAACAGGCCCTCGTCGGCGCCGGTCACCTCGCCGCGGTTCTGCAACTTCTCGCGCTTGCTGGCGGTGGGCGCGATCAGCTTGGTGAGCGTCACCACCTTGCGGCTCTTCAGGCCTTCGAAGCCCTCGGCGGTGAGCTGCACCACGGGGTAGGCGCCCTCGGTCTGCGCCAGCCAGCCCAGGCGAATCAACTGCCGGGCGATCTCGCGCCACTCGGCCACCGCATGGTCCTTGCCGATGCCGTAGGTGGACAGCGCGTCATGGTTCCACTGCATGATTTTGTCGGTGCTGCGGCCGCGGAGCACGTCGATGACGTGGCCGATGCCCGTGGCGAAACCCGCTTTCTCGCGGATGCGGTACACGCACGAAAGAAATTTCTGCGCGGCCAGCGTGCCGTCGAACGTGGGGCGGGGCGCCGTGCAATTGTCGCAGCCGCCGCAACCGTCGCCTTCCCGCGTTTCGCCGAAGTAGCCCAGCAGGAGTTTGCGCCGGCACTCGGCGCTTTCGGCGTAGTGAACCATCTGGTCCAGCTGCTTCTTGGCCACGGCCTGCTCGCGCTCGTCGGGTTTCTCGGCGATGAAGCGCATCTGCTGGGCGGCGTCGGAGGCGCGAAAGAGCAACAGGCAGTCGGCCGTCAGGCCGTCGCGGCCCGCGCGCCCCGTCTCCTGGTAATAGCTCTCGATGCTTTTCGGCAGGTCGGCGTGGATCACGAAGCGCACGTTCGGCTTGTTGATGCCCATGCCGAAAGCGATGGTGGCGCACACCACGCGCACGTCGTCTTTCAAAAACTTGTCCTGGTTGCGCGACCGTTCCTCGGCGGAGAGGCCCGCGTGGTAGGCCACCGCGCTCACCTTGTCTGCGTTGAGGCGCGCCGCCAGCGTCTCGGTGCCGTTGCGGCTCATGCAATAAACGATGCCGCTCTCTTTTCCGTGCGCGCGGATGAACGCCAGAATCTCTTTGTACGACTCGATCTTCGGCCGCACCGCGTAGGTGAGGTTGGGGCGGTTGAAACTGGCCAGAAACCGCGCGGGGTTGCGGAGCTTGAGCAGCGTTACGATGTCGCCCTGCACCCGGGTGGTGGCCGTGGCGGTGAGCGCGATGATGGGGGTGTGCGGCAGAACGTCGCGGATCTCCGCCAGGCGGCGGTACTCGGGGCGGAAATCGTGGCCCCATTCGCTGATGCAATGCGCTTCATCGATCGCGATGTGTTTGACGTTCCACTTCACGAGCTCGAAAAGAAATTCCGGCATCATGAGACGTTCGGGAGAAACGTACAGAATCCGGTATTCGCCTTTCGACAGCCCGGAGCGGCGAGCGGATGATTCTTTTGCGCTGATGGATGAGTTTAAAAACGTGGCCGGAGCGCCGTTCGCAGTCAGCGCGTCCACCTGGTCTTTCATCAGGGCGATGAGCGGCGAGACCACGAGCGTCAGCCCATCGCGCATCAGCGCGGGCAGCTGGAAGCACAGCGATTTGCCGCCGCCCGTCGGAAGAATGGCGGCGACGTCGCGCCCGGCCATGACGGCGTCGATGATCTCACGCTGAAGCGGACGAAAAGAGTCGTATCCGAAATGGGTTTTGAGCGCGGCGGAAGCCTGTGGCATGATCTTTTCCTTTGTAAACTTTACCAATGCGAAACCTTCTGATGGGCCCCGCCGAAATTAAAGCACTGAGCGCCATTCTCCGGCGCATCCACTTTTTCTCCGACCTCTCCACGCCCGACCTCGAACGGATCTTCGATGTCACCCAGCTCATCGGCTACGAGGGCCGTCACACCACCATCTTCAAGAAGGGCCAGCGCGGCGACGCGCTCTACATGATCCACCGGGGCGCCGTGGACATTGTTCTCCCGCGACTGCTGCGGCCGGCGCGCAAACTCGCCAGCCTCAAGGAGGGCGACTTCTTCGGGGAGATGGCGCTGCTCAAGCAGGCGAACCGCACCGCCACCGCGATCGCCGACGGCCCCTGCGAGCTCTTCGTGCTGTCGCTGCCGAACTTCAACGATATCGTCCGCAAGAACCCCAACTTCCAGCGCGAGCTTGAGGGGATGGCCGCCCGCCGCGCCTTCGAAACCGAAATCAGCGGCTGATCAGCCCGCCATCGCGCGGCCGGCGAGAAATCCCGTGGTCCACGCGTTCTGAAAATTGAATCCGCCGGTCACGGCGTCGACGTCCAGGATTTCTCCCGCCAGGTAAAGGTCCGCGCAGGCGCGACTTTCCATCGTCTTGAAGTTCACTTCCGACAGCTTCACCCCGCCGCAGGTCACGAACTCTTCCTTGAACGGGCTTTTGCCCTTCGTGGTGAATCTCGCCGCGGTGAGCGCCTCGGTGATGGCGCTCATCTGTTCCTTGTTCAAATCGGTCCACCGCTGGGCGGGAAGGATGTTCACGGACTTGAGCATCCGCTCCCACAGACGGCGCTGGGTGCCGAAGGCCGGCATCGACGCCACGTAACGCTTCGGGAATTCATCCTTCAGATCGCGCAGGCCGTTCTCAACGTCGTCGGGCGCCCAGGAAATCCAGTTGATGACGAGCTCGGCCTCGTAGTTCGCGTCCGCCAGAACCCGGGCGCCCCACGCCGAGAGCTTGATGACGGCGGGCCCGCTTAAGCCGACGTGCGTAATGAGCACCGGCCCGGTCTGTTTGAACTTCGTGCCCTTGAGCTTCACCTCGGCCTTCGGCATGGCGATGCCTTCCAGCCCTTTGAGGCGCTCGTCGGGAACGTGGAACGTGAAGAGCGAGGGCACGGGCGGCGCGATGGTGTGGCCCAGGTGCGCCGCCCAGTCGAAACCCCGCCGGCCGCTGCCGGTGGCGAGCAGGAGTTTCGCGCACGGCATGGTTTCGCCGCCGTCCAAATGCAGGAGAAAGCCGCCGCCCTCACGTTTCTCAACGGTGGACACCGACGCGCCCGTGCGCACGCTCACGCCCGCGCGCTCGGCCGCGCCGGTGAGCGCATCAATAATGGTTTGCGATGAATCGGTGACGGGGAACATGCGGCCGTCGAGCTCGGTTTTCAGCTCCACGTCGCGCGCGGCAAACCAGGCCACCGTGTCGCGCGGCTGGAAGGCGTGGAAAGGGCCGAGCAATTCCCGGCCGCCGCGCGGGTAAAAGGCGGTGAGCGCCTTCGGGTCGAAGCAGGCGTGCGTGACGTTGCAGCGCCCGCCGCCCGACACCTTCACTTTCGAGAGCGTGGCGCGGCCCTGTTCGAGAATGATCACCAGTTTCTTCGGGTTGGCTTCCGCGCAGGTGATGGCGGCGAAATAGCCCGCGGCCCCGCCGCCGATGATGACGATGGGGAGCGATTCGGTTCCAGATGTGGGGGACGGGGTGGCCATGCGCGGGTGCGACGGCCAGTTTAGTTGTTTCGACGCCCTACCGTTTCATGTCGATGACGAAGCGGTACTTCACGTCGCCCGCGATGGTGCGTTCATAGGCCTCATCGATCTTCGACGGACCGATCACTTCAACGTCGGCCAGGATCTTCTTTCGCGCGCAGAAGTCGAGCATCTCCTGCGTTTCGGTGACGCCGCCGATGAGCGAGCCGCTCAACGTTCGCCGCCCCATGATGAGCGAGAACGCCGACACTTCCATCGGCTTCTCCGGCGCGCCCACCTTCACCATCTCGCCGTCGGTCTTGAGGCAGGCGAGCAGGGCATTGATGTCGTGCTGGGCGGAAACCGTGTCGAGGATGTAATCGTACGTCCCCGCCAACGGCTCGAGGGCCTTGGCGTCGCGCGTGACCACGAATTTCTTCGCGCCCAGGCGCTTCGCGTCTTTCTCTTTCGAGGCGGACGTGCTGAACACCGTGACGTCGGCGCCCATGGCGGCGGCGATCTTCACGGCCATGTGGCCCAGACCGCCCAGCCCGACGACGCCCACTTTCGTGCCGCGTTTCACGCCCGCGCGCTTGAGCGGCGAATAGGTGGTGATGCCCGCGCACAGCAGCGGCGCGACGCGCTCGAGCGCCTGCCCTTCCTTCACCTTCAGGACATAGCGGTGGTCGACGACGATGCGCTCGGAGTACCCGCCGCGCGTGGGCTCGTTGCGGATCGGGTCGATCGCGCCATAGGTGAAGACGCAGCGCGGACAGAACTGCTGGTCGCCCGTTTTGCAGGCGGGGCATTTGCCGCACGACGACACGAAACAGCCCACGCCGGCGAGCTGGCCGACCTTAAAGCCTTTCACCTTCCTGCCGACTTCGGCGATGCGGCCCACGATCTCATGGCCGGGAACGAGCGGGTAGCGGGTCTCGCCCCATTCTCCGCGGACGGAATGAATGTCGGAGTGGCAAATGCCGCAGTAGAGGATGTCGATGAGCACGTCATCGGCGCGCACGTCGCGGCGGTCGAATTCAAAAGGCTTGAGGCCGCTCGTGCCGCTGCCGGCCGCGTAACCGCGTGTGGGAATCATGGGGGATCTCCTTAAAAAAGGCTTTCACAATCCACTACGTTTGAGAGGGCGTTTTCTCTCCACAACCCCCGGCGATGGCGGCGGACGCCGGTTATCCTCAGGTCATGCTCCGCACCGCCGCCCTCGTGTCCCTGTTATTGGTATTGGGAGCCGCCTCTTTCGCCGCGGACCGGCCGTATGGCGTGGCGGCGGGCGTGAACATCGGGGGCGGTCAGATCGACTGGCGCCCCAGCGCGAACTGGATGTTCGAGGCGCGTGCCCAGGCCGGCGCCGAGAACGGAACACAGAAAACCACCTCCGCCCTGTATGGCCTGCGCGCCTACCGTTTTCTTCACGTGGGCCGCCCGTCGTTCTTCGCCGGCATGGGCGTGGCCAAGACCACGGCGAAGCGAGAGGCGACCTCGTACCGCGCGGATGGCGTGGCCGCGGGCGCCTTTCTCGGTTTTGAATTCCGCCTGATTCCGCACGTTTACTTTCTGCTGGATGCCGGGCCTTACGTCATCTCGCTTCATGAAAACCGCTCGAGCCTCAGCCGCACCTCGCTGGATTTCGTGGGTGACGCGGCCCTGGTGGTGGGGTTCTGATGCGCCGCGCCCTCTTTATCGCCCTGATGTTCGCGGCCGCGACCGCCCGGGCCGGCATGCACGTGGGTCTCGCCAACGCGGTGGCGAAAGAGTCGGACTCGCTCATCGATCAGGCGGTGGAGGAAGACCGGCGGGCCGCGGTGGGAGACCTGGCCGCTCAGAATCTTCCCTCGTGCGGCGCCTCGGCTCCCTATTCGCTTCTTCCGACGGACTTAAGCTCCGTCACCGCCATCGTTCCGCTGGGCGCCATGAACCCGCCCGCGCACACGTTCCCGACCGACCACATCTACTTCTATCTCAATCCCCTCGATCCGCTGAACCCCGGTGGACCGCGCGCGACCACGCCGCTCTTCGCGCCCGGCGACATTCTCGTCACGATGATCGCGACGACGGAGTACCTTTCCGCCAGCCCGCCGTTCATCGACTACGGCGTTTATTTCTACGGGTGCCGGGAGGTCAAGTCGTACTACTCGCACATCCAGCTCGATCCGTCGTTCTCAGCCAAGGTGGGGGCGATCGACCAGAACTGCACCACGTACACCACCGGCGGTTCCACCTTGCGGCGCTGCCAGGAGAGCATGGCGGTGCCGATCTCCACCGGCGAACGGATCGGCTCGAGCGGCGCGCCCTATGCCGGGGCGTTCGATTTCGGGACGTATGATTATCGGGTGAGCCGCCCGCTTCTGGTGCCCACGCGCCGAGGCGGCGATACCCTCCACACGGTGTGCCCGGTCGACTATTTCTCCACGCAGCCCCGACAGCAGATGGAGAGCCTGATGGGACGTTTCGATGGGGGATTTCAGCGGACGGTGGGGCCGGTGTGCGGGGAAATCGTCTTCGACGTGGCGGGATCCGCCCGCGGGCTCTGGTGGAAGCCGGGCGCGCCGGACAACCCGGAAGATCCACACCTGGCCCTCGTGCCCAACAACGTGGATCCGACGATGCAGAACATCTCGTGCGGAACCTCGGTGGCGGGAATGAGCGGGGCCTATGCGTTTATCCCGACGAGCGCGGGCCGCGTGAACCGCGACTTCGCCCAGGTGACGCCCGATGGGAACGTGTACTGCTATGACAGCTTTTACGATCCCATTGGACAGCCGGGTGCCGGCACCTTCCGCATTCTGATCAGCCTTCCCACCTCAACCACAGTCCAGTTCGAGCGTGATGCGTCATCGCTCACGTGCGGTTCCGGACCGTGGTCGCTCTCTGGAGCCGCCGTCACCTTCCAGCGCTAGCCGTTCAGCTGGGGCGCGTGATGCGTTCGAGCGTCTCGTGATAATGATCGTCGGTGCGATCGAAATGCTGCTGGGCGTCCTTGCGGAGGCTGGCCCATTTCTGGTCCTTCGCCGACTGGAGTTTCGTCAGCCGCTTCTGCGACGCCTTGATTGACTCGTCGAGTTTGTTCGCCGTGGCCTTCGCGGCGCTCTTGAGATTGCCCGAGAGCTGGGAGGCGCCGACCGTGGCCTGCAGCGTCTGCTTGTGCTGTTCGAGCTGCGCGATCTGCAACTGCACCTGACCCTCTTCTATCTGGCGAACGTCGCCGAACATGGCGGCGGCGGGATAATAGGCGTCGGCCAGGTCGCTCATCGAGGCCTGCGCGGCCTTGTAGTCTTTCGCGAGCGTGTCGACGGAGGCGCGTTGAAATTTCAGCGACATCGCTTCCGCTTCCGAGACGTTGTTCTGAAGTCTCTCGAGGTTATTTCGCTCGAAGCCCTGGATCGTGCCGGCGCGAAGGCCGGTGTCGATGCGCTCGGCCACCAGACGGGCGTTCTGCAGGGTCATGCTCGATTCCATGACGAATTCATCGCGCTCCTGAAGCGTGAGTGGGGCCGCGGACGCCACCGGGGCGGCCTCGGCGGGGGCGGCGGCCGAAACGGCGGGCGTGGTGACCGAGACCGAGGTGGATTCGTTGGACTCAATGGTCACCGACGTCGGGTTGTCGATGGTGACGGACGACGGCTGATCGGTGGCGGGGTCCGCGTAAGCGGCGCCGGCGGCCAGCACGAAAACGGCGGTGAGAATTAAAGACGGAATGCGATGGTCAGACATGAAGGGGCCTCCTGAAGGATGGGTGTACCTATTCATACGCGGCGAGGCGGGCCGCGTTCACCGTCGCAATTGTTACAGAACGGTTGCGATTTCTTAAGGCCGCTTTAAGGGGTCCGGCGGCATCATGTTGTTATGAAAACATTCACGATTATCTGCTCCGTCATCGTGGCTGTCTCACTGGTTCTGATTCTTCAGGTGGTCCTGATGGCCCACAGCCTGCCGGCCCCCTACTAAGAGCACCGATTTCCAGCGGTTTAATCGGCGCCACCCTCCGGGAAGCCTCCCCCGAAGGGTGGCGTTTTTTTGTCCTGACGTAGCGGGGACGTCGGGCCGGGACGGCCGGGCGGCGGGCCGATCAGTCATTCGCGGAATGTTTTCGCGAGCGGCCGGCCTTGATCTCGCCGTGGTGCCGCTTATCGACGACGTTGCGGCGGCGGGCGGACTTGCTCGGCCGGCGCTTCTGGCGGCGGATAAGTTCGGAGGCGTGGCGGGCGGCGTCGCGTCGCTCGCGTTCACGCTCTTCCAGGCGGTCGATGAGGCGGCGGCGGGCGAGCTCGCGGTTGAGCGCCTGCGACCGCTCCGTTTCGCACCGCACCGAAATGCCGCTCGGCCGGTGCGTCAGCACCACGCACGTGGCCACCTTGTTGACGTTCTGCCCGCCCTTCCCGCCGGAGCGCACGAACGTCTCCTCGAGATCGTCTTCCCGGAGCCCGAGGCGGGCGAAGCGCTCGTCGATGGTGCCCCGGACGTCGGTCATACGCCCAGGTGCTTGATGACGTCCTGTTGAAGGGAGGCGATGCCGAAGCCGTCTCTCGAGGTGAGCCAGAAAATGTCTTTCGGTTCCCCGCCGAGCGTCGCGGCGATCTTGGCCCGCTGCGTGGCGTGCTTGTGGCGGCCGAGGCGGTCGGTCTTGGTGCCGACCAGGCGATAAGGAACGTCGTGGTCGGCCAGCCACTTCACGAGAGAGATGTCGATGTCGCCCGCGCCCACTTCGGCGTCGATGAGCACGTAGGCCTGCTTCATCATCGGGCGCTCGGCCAGGTACTTGCCGATCATCTCGGGCCAATATTCCCGCTCGCGCGCCGGGCCCACGGCGTAGCCGTAACCCGGCAGGTCGACCATCCACCGGCGGGGGCGGACCTCGTAGACGTTGATGCCGCGCGTGGCGCCGGGCGTTTTCGACACGCGCGCCAGGGTGCCGTTGTTGCAGAGCGCGTTGAGAAGCGAGCTCTTGCCCACGTTCGAGCGGCCGATAAAGGCCACCTCGGAATCCGAATGGGGCAGGCGCTCGTGCGCGGTCTCGGCCATCAGGAAGCGGGCGTTGTGAAGCGGTTCTTTGCTCATGGTGTCATTGTCTCCCGTCTAAAAGCCAAGGTAAAGGCCCAGGCCCGCGTAGCGCGTTCGCTCCTGGTAAAACTGTCCGTGCGGGTTGTGGCCGCGAAACATCTCGATGAACAGGCGCAGGTTGCGCCCGGGCCGGTGGGCGACGCCGAACTCCACGCCCGCGAGCGCGTTCACGCCCGGGTCCCAATCGTTCTCCTCGATGCTCTTGAGCCCGACGGCCAGCACCGGCCGCCCGATGCCCAGCCACGAGCGGGCGCCGATGTAATCGAAGCCCGCGCTCAACACGCCGTTGCGGAAACTCGACGGGTCCTGATCGAAGAGATATTCGCCGCCGCCGTAAACGCGCAGGTCGGCAAAGTCGCAGGCCAGTAAAAGCTCCACCGATTCGAAGCTCAGGTTCACGCGAGGCGCGGTCCCGCGAAGAATGAATTCGTCCCCGAGATGCGAGCTCTGGTGGTAAACGCGCAGCCGCGATGAATAACGTCCCACGCGGTAGCTGATCGGGATGCCGACGGTGTAATCGGCGTTGATGAGGTCGTGCGACCGCGTATCCAGGTCAAACTGCGCGAAGAGCCCGCCGCCGATCCCCACCTGAAATCCATCGCCCGGGCGCTTGCCGGGGTGGCGCAGGAGGCCAAACGTTTCGCCGTAGCCCACCGCGCCGACCGTGCCGTTGATCGACGACGAGTTGTAGTCGCGCAGGCTCACGAAAAACATGGGCTCCTTCGGGTCGGCGATCACCGGGCGAAACACGTTTCCCGACGGGAAGTACACGAGGTCTTTTCGCACGTGCAGCGTGCGGACCACGAAGTGCTCGAGCAGACCCGGGGGCGGCGGCCGGTCAGCGGGGCCCACCACCATCTCGACGCGGCGCAGGCCGGCGATGGTCCGCAGGCGCGCCAGCGCAACCGCGCGGTCGGCCTCGTTTTTCTCCGTTCGCACCGTGACCATGGCGTCGCGCACGGAAACCGAGAACTCATCCTGCGTCCACTGGAACTCGCTTTCGAGAACGCCCGCGACGTAGCCGGCGACGTAGGCGTCGGGGCGTTCGTCGGCGCGCGCGGGCGAGGCGGGAGGAAGCGTGAGCGCGGCGAGGAGGACGGCCGCGATAAAACGAAGGCGCATGAATTCCTTTACCGGATGTTCTTGATCAGGTCGTGGAGGCGCCAGTCTAACGAAAACGGTCAGTGGCCGGTGGCTTCCGAGAGAGAGACGGCGCGGTAGCCCGGGGCGGTGGCGCCGCCGGACTCGGCGTCGATGCGGATGCGCATGGGCATGACGAGGCCTTCCCGGCGAAACTCCGCGGTCCAGACGTCTTCGCGGAGGACGGGGCCGCACAGCGTGCCCTCGTTGGCGATCTGGAGATTGACGAAATGCCACGCGAGCACGGTGGCCTCGGCCTTGTCGATGCCGTCATCGGTGTTCGCCGCGGCCAACTCGGCGCTGTCGACGGGCGTGTACGGCCGCGTTTCGCAGATCATGCGCGGCGCGCAGGCGGCGAGGGGAAGAAAAAACAGAAGGGCGGCGACAGGTCTCATGCTCACACCTCGAGCTCGCCCTTGAGGTAGAGCCGCGTTTCGCCCGCGATCAGCACGCGGTCGCCCTTGAGCTCCACGATCATGTCTCCACCGCGCGCCGAAAGCTGCCGGACGGTGAACCGGGTTTTCCCGAGCTTCGCGGCCCAGTAGGGCGCGAGCATGCACTGCACTGATCCGGTGACCGGGTCTTCGTTGATGCCGAACTTCGGCGCAAAACAGCGGCACACGTAGTCCACGTTCCTGCCCTTCGCCGTCACCACCACGCCCCGAAGGTCGAGCCGCGAGAGCATGGCGAGCTGGGGCTCCACCCGCCGCACGTCGTCTTCCGAGGCGAGGACCGCCACGTGGTCCATACCGCTGAGCGATTCGACCACCGGCACCGTCAGACCGTCCGCCAGGTCTTCGGGCGTCGGCTGCGGTTCGGTGGGAATGACGGGGAAGTTCATCACGAAGCGGTCGCCGTCGCGCCGGACTTCCAGCCGCCCGCCGCGCGTCTCGAAGCGGACCGCCGGTTCCTTCCAGCCCAGTTCATTAAACAGGATGTGCGCGGCCGCGAGCGTCGCGTGTCCGCAGAGGTCAACTTCGCCGTTGGGGGCGAACCAGCGCAGGCGGTGACGTTCGCCCTCGGCCACCAGGAAGGCGGTTTCGGAGAGGTCATTCTCCGCGGCGATCTTCTGCAAGAGTTCATCGGGAAGCCACGCTCCGAGTGGGCAGACGCCCGCGGGGTTGCCTCCAAACGGCCGGCTGGTGAACGCGTTCACGACATAGTACGGCGTCTTCATGCCCGGCATCCTATCCAATTCGTTCCGAGAACCGCTCGGGATTGAGACCTTCGACGCGGGCACGTCCGAATATCTGGTCAAGCCGCTTCGGCGCGCCGCCATCAACTAAAGCTTCGGCGACCAGTGGTCCCAGGCCGGATCGGCCCTCGGTTCGAGCACGAACGTGGCGCCCGAGTTGACGGGCTTGCCCGGTTGGTCGGGCGTGGCGAAGGCGATGCCGCCGTTCCACAGGGACTGCATCGAGTCCACCCGGATCTTCGCCCCGAAAAGCCCCACCTTGGCGTCCACCCCGCCGGAATCCCAGAACTTGGTGTTGTCGCGGACGAACTGATCGTATTTGTAATCGATCTTCGCCTTCACGACGACGTTCTGCCCCGTCGATGACATGTTCACCGCGGTGACCTCTCCCACCCTCATTCCACGGTAGAAGACGCCCACGCCGGGAGACACCGCTCCGTTGTGCGGCGTGGTCAGCACGATCTCAAGGCCCGGTTCGCTGCGTGCGAACTCCTGGCTGCTGGAGTACCCGGGAAACTCGGTGGCCGGCGCGCCCTCTCCCGGGCGAAGGTCGAGGGTGGCGCCGCTGAAAATGGTGGTGAGCCCTTCGACACCCTGGAAGCTGACCTGGGGCTTGATCATCACGAAGATCGTTCCTCCCTTCGCGAGCGACTCCGCCTGGCGATCGAGCCTTGCCGTGACTCTCACGGTCTGGCTCGCGGCCTCCACTTCAAGGTCCGTGACTTTGCCGACGGTCACGCCCAGGTATTTGATCTGCGTCTTGGCGGGGACGATGCCGTCGGCGTTCGGGAAATGGATGGTGATCTCGGGCCCGCGCCGCTGGTAATGGCCGTAAAGGAAGGCGGAGACCATGAACAGGCAGAGCACCGGTATGATCCAGACGTACGACGTCCGGGATCGACGCTCAAGCCGCGCGGTCGGTGTTTCGCTCATGGCGCCAGAGGAGACTGGGATCGAAGCTTTCCGCGGCCAGGATCGTGAAGATGACCACCAGCGTGAAGGGAAGGGCGGCCGGACCGGGAGAAACGGTGGCAAGCTGTCCGAGCTTCACCACGGCCACCAGCACGGCGAGAAGAAAAACGTCGAGCATCGCCCAGGTTCCGATGATCTTGATCAGCCGATAGAGCTTCGTTTTCCATCGCTGCCCCGTTCCGAAGCGGACCGACCAGGCGAGAAAAAAAAGCGCCGTCAGTTTCACGAGGGGCGCGAGCATGCTGGCGATGAACACCACGGCGGCAATGAACCACATGCCGCTTTCCGCCAGGCTGACGACGCCGGACCAGACGGTGTTCTGCTCGGCGGCGCCGTAATATTCGAACGTCATGATGGGGAGAAGGTTGGCCGGTATATAAAGGATGAGAGCGGCGCTGGAAAACGCGAGCGTACGGGACAGGCTGTTCTTCTTGTGCCGCGCCATGGGGGTGTGGCACCGGTAACACGACGCCATCTGAAACACGGTAGCGGAGGGGAGCGTCTGCACGAGGCCGCAGAGAGCGCAGGCGATGACCTGATCATCGAGGGGTTCGGCGAAAGAGGCGGTTTCTCTCATGTGTCCTATTTACGCAAGGGGGTGGATTGCGTTCGGCCTTATGACAGCATTTGTCACACCAAAACACCGCGAGATCGTGAGGAGATTTCGCCGGGACACTTGTTACAGGACCGTTTCGCATTCTTAAGGCCCGCTTCGAGAATCCGGGGCCATACTTATCCCATGAAGAGATCGACGGTAATCGCGGCGGTGATGGCGGTGGCGCTCGGGACGATCTCCCGCGTGCAGGCGGCCGATCAGCCCGTGCAGTACGCGTCGGCCAAGAGCGCATTTCAGGAGGTTTACGCGTTTCCGAACCCGGCCACGGCCACGTCGGCGGTGACGTTCCACGCCGCGATCGAGAACGCCTCAGGCCTTCAGGTGCGGGTCTACAACGTGGCGGGCGAACTGATTCACGAAGGCCAGCTTTCGGGCGACCCGAGCATCATCCGGGGATCGTCGGCCTACGAGTATAAGTGGAATTTCGGCAATCTCGCCTCGGGCGCCTACTTCCTGGTGGTCAAGGCCGAGCGCGATGGTTCCAGCGCCGTCGCGAAGAAAACGTTCGTCGTCGTTCGCTAAACCCGCCCGCCTTCCTTCCTTCGCTCCACCGCCCCATCCGCTCTAATTGGCGCTGCCGCTGACCGCTTCCACCTCGATATGGGCGTGTCCGGCGGTGGGCGCGCCGGCGGCGCCGAGCGCCAGGCGCTTGCGCTCGCGTTTTTGCTGGTACATCAACTCGTCGGCGTGGAGAAGGAGATCTTCCGGGGTGCGGTGCACCGCGGGATCGTGATGAACCGCGCCCACGCTCATCGCGAGCCGGTAGCGGCGGTGCTCTTTCTGGTTCCAGGATTCCACTCCATCGAAGAGCCGGCGCTTCACGATTTCAAGCTGGGCATTGCCGATGGAGTCGGTGAGGAACACGACGAACTCGTCGCCGCCGAGACGGGCGATGATGTCGGCGTCGCGGAAAGTGGTCTGGAGAATGCGCGCGGCGTCAATGAGGGCGCGGTCGCCCTCCTTGTGGCCGAGCGTGTCGTTGATCTGCTTGAAGCCGTCCAGGTCGAGCATGAGCAGGCAGAGCCCGCGACGGCCGGTGCGATGAGCGAGCTTGATCTGCTGGTCGATGAAGGTGACGAACGAGCGGCGGTTGTGAAGGCCCGTGAGTTCATCGCGGAGCGAGAGCGTGCGCAGCTCATCTTCCAGTTTCACGCGGTGCGACACGTCGTGGCAGTTCAGCACGCAGCGCTTTCCTTTCTCTCCGTCAACGATGCGGCCTTTGCCTTCGAGCGGAAGCCAGCCGCCTTCCTTGAGACGGAAGCGAAGCTGGACGAAAGGAATGGGCTCGCCGCTGTCGAAGGCCTTGTCGAGATGCGAGAGGAACTCGCGGCGGTCATCGCGATGGAAGTAGTCGAGCGCGTTGCGGCCGGTGAGATCGTGGGGGGCGACCTTGAGGATCGAGGCCGTCGACGGGCTCGCGAAGGTGACCACGCCGCCCGCGTCAAGCATGAGGATAACGTCGGACGCGTGTTCGATCATCGTGCGGAACCGCTCCTCGCTCTGACGGATGGCCTGATCGTGCGCGTGACGCTCGACGGCGCGCCAGAGAAAAGTGGGAAGCGTCTCCGGGTTGAGCTGGCTCTTGAGCAAATATCCCTGAGCGCCCTTGTGAAGCACGTCGAGCGCGCGCGAACCATTGCGGTCGGCAAGCAGGGCAATCACCGGTGTCTGCGCGTCCACCTCTCGCATCCGCGCGAGCGAACTCATCGATGGATCTTCCTTCGGGTCGAGGTCCATCACAATCAACTCGAAACGGCAGCGGTCGATTTCCTGAAAGGCGGCGGCGAGGCTTTTCACGGCCGTGAAGTCGAACGACGGGATCAACTGGCGCGCGAGGAGAATGTTGTGGACGGGCGTGGTGAGGGTGGTGTCTGTCTCAACCAATAAAATGCGGACGGGAGCGGGTGAGGTCAAATGGGAATCTCCGACGGGCTCAGTAGGGTTAACCCCATGGCGAAGATTATAGGGGATATCGGTGAAAGTTGAGTCCGGAATGTTCGAACAAAAAAATATTTTTCCGCGGTTTCCCATCATGACGCCGTTCTGCTTCCGGAAGGACGCGTTGCCTTTTTCGATGCGCATGTGAGCCGGCTGGTCCGGCGGAAGATCGCCAAGTTCGGCAAGCGGATCGGGATGCCGCCGTTGAGCTTGAGACCTGTGGAACGGTCTGCTGAGAGAATGCCACTCCACTCATTCCTTCGCCTATCCGCGGGCCTGCTGGATACGACCGTCGATCCCCATCATGTTGAAGCCGTTTGCGGCTCATATACGCATACCACGCCGGCGACGGGGATGCATCCAAGGTCCGCCAGGGTTTGATGTGCCTCCCGTTGAACTGTGATCCCCGCTCGCCCGTAAGAGGAAGACATCCAAAGAAAAAACCGGAGGAAATCCAAAATGACGACCAAGACACGGCAGCAGGACGCAGTTGACCTTCTCAAGGCCGACCACAAGAAAGTGAAGGAACTGTTCGACGACTTCGAGGAAGCGGAAGAGACCTCCGAGAAGCAGAACATCGCGGAAGAAGCCATGAAAGAACTTCGGGTGCACGCGTGCATCGAGGAAGAGATCTTCTATCCCGCCCTCCGCAAGGCCCTGGGAAAAGAGGAAGAAGACATGATGAACGAGGCCGACGAGGAGCACCGCGTGGCCAAGACGATCATCGAGGAGCTTTCCACCGAATCAGCCGACGAGGACCACTTCGAGGCCAAGTTTACCGTGCTTGCCGAGAACATCCGCCATCACATCAAGGAAGAAGAGTCCGAGATGTTTAAGGAAGCGAAAAAGGCCAAGGGTCTCGACCTCGAGGCGCTCTCCGAGAAGATGATGGCGCGAAAGGAAGAATTAATGGCCGATGAGGCCGAACTGGAAGCCGCCGAGCAAAAGAGCCGGGTGAAGCCTTACCAGGTGCTCGCGGAAGCGAAGTAAGACCGCGGGTTCACAAGCCTTCCTGGATCAGATCGACGGCCTTGTGAATCCTTTCTGAGAAATCAGCGTCCGGTTGGCCGGCGCGCGCTTCCTCGGTGATCATGCCCCGCCCCCTCAGCAGTGCGAGGGAAACGTCAGAGCGGAGGATCCTCATCTCGTACGCGCGCCGGTCGGCGCGAGACGGTATCCACAACGGCCCGGGCGACGACTGATTGGCCACCGACCGCATCGCCCGCATGATCTCGCCCGCCACGCTGTTGAAAATCGTGTGATAGAACTCCGGGTCGCGTGAGAGCGCCGTTTCACGCGCCACCATTTGCAGGAACAGCATCCGGAGCCTGGCCTCGTCGATGCGAAGGTTGAACAGGTAGACCGGGTGGTTCAGCAGGTTTGTCCGGAGATACACCGCATCACTTTCCATCGCGACGACCGTGATCAGCTCGTAACGACGAAACAGCCCCGCCAACGCCGAGAACCGCTCGCCCTGTTCAAGACGGGGTTCGGGTGAAAATACCAGCCAGCCCTGCCCCCGAAACTCAAACGACAGCATCAGGTGGGCGCGCCCGCCGCCTCCCAGGTCTTCTACGATCAGGCAGGCTTTCTGAAGGTCCGACAGGCGGTAGGTGCGGTCGAAATACGTCGGATCGAAGTCGGTGGCTGTGCGGTACCGCGTCGCCCGGATGTTCCGGACGAAGACGTCGTCTACGCTGATCTCGATGGAGGCCAGGTTCTTCTGGTTGGCGTCCCAGTTGCGATTGAGCGAGGGGCTCGTGGATGTCCGGACGCCGACCAGAACGGCGGCCGTGATCAGGAACACCGAAAACGGCAGGATGTTTTCGCGGATCGACACGACTGAACCTACCCTACTCGAGGCGGCCTTTCAACAAATCCCGGCGCTGATTTCGAGGGAAGGGCGACGATTTCCTGATCCCGGCCCAGGATCGGCCGGATTCCCACCACGCTGAAGAAGAGGTCGGTGCTCGACACCGCTCGGGCCTCGGCGCGGACCTCCTTGAAGTGCCGAGCGAGGGAGATGTTGGCCAGGAAGCGGGCCCCCGCCGATACGATGAAGAGACTGAGAAACGGGAGCCCTCCGGTGAGCGGAAGGCGGTCCACCAGCCAGGCTCCGGCCGCCGCTCCCGCGAAGATCGCGATGCCGTTAATAAAGTTGAAGTAGCCCAGGCAACGAACCCGCTTGGCGGGAGCCACCGCGTCGTAGATAAAGTTAATGGCGCACAGGTTGAACCCGCCCCAGACAAACCCGGAGAAAAGTTCGACGAGTACGAGCGGCACCGGTGTACGCGGTATCAACCAGAGCAAGGGAATAATAGGAATGAACAGCCCCGTGATCTTGAGGATGCGCGCGTTGCCCACCGAATCGGCGTGGCGGCCCCAGATGGGAAACGCGATCAGGCCGGTGACCACCGGCGCCAGGCTCACGACCATGTAGCTGAGATAGCTGAAGTGGAGATCGCGCAGCATGTGGACGCTGAAGTAGGGCGCGGACAGATTCGTGGCGAAGGTGATGCCCGAGACGTAGAACACGTACTTCACGAAGTTGCTTTCCTTGAAGCGTCGCAGGAACATCCAGAAAGTGAATTCGTCCTCGCGCTTTCGGTGTTGTGGCAGGTCAATCATTCGCGCCATGTACCACGTCCCGATCAGCCGGGCGATCCCCGCCGCCATGAACATGATGAGGAAACCCGCCGCCGATGAGTACCACTCCTTCCACACGGTGAGAAAGACTCCCCAAAAGCTCAGATTGATGAGCCCCGTGATGCCCAAAAGCCGCGAACGCACGCCGAAATAAGCACCTCGCCGCTGAGCGGGAAGGTATTCGCTCACCAGGCTGCCCCAGGCGGGGCCCATCAGGCTTCCCGAGGATTTAAAAACGGTGACGAGAACGGTAAGGACCAGGATCTTTCGGGAAATGTCGAGGTAGGAGAGGAGACCGATGGGGAGCAGGAAAACGGCCTGGACGAAAAATCCCATCAGGAGAAGCCGGAGGCGGCCGCCCGCCCAGTCGACGGCCTTGACCGCGAAGAACTGAAAAGCGGACGCGATCAGGTTGGGCACGGCGACGAGGAACCCGATTTCGTGATGGCCGGCGCCGAGGAGAAGGGCGAAAGGAATGAGGAAATAATCGGCGATGCCGATCATCACCTGCGCGGCGACGCCTTCGCGAAGACAGAGCGTCAGGCTTTTCTGGACCTGGGCTTCCTGGTCGGAGGAGATGCGGCGGTCGGTGGGCGTCATGACGCCCGAAAGTTTAGCTTTTCAGCGCCTTTGAGACGGCGGAGTGAAAGTCGTCGACGGAAAATGGTTTCTGCAGGCAGGTGGACACATTCGCCCCGGAGATCGCGTCGACCTCGGCCTGGAGGGTAAGCGAACCGCTCATCACGATGATCGGCGCCGTGGGAAACTTCGCGCGGAACCGGTGGATGATCTCGACGCCGCGGCCGTCGGGAAGGCTCATGTCGGTCACGAGGAGGGCCAAGTCGTTGTTCTCGATGACGTCGAGGGCCTCGCGGACACAGGTGGCCGTTCTCAGGTCGACGCCGAACTCCCCGCGTTTGAACAGGCGCGTGACCAGGATCAGCATCACCTTCTCGTCTTCGACGACCAGGACTTTCCTGGCGATGTCCTGTGGTTCATTCATGTTTGGGCAACTCCACGATGAAGGTCGCGCCCCTTCCCGCATCGCTCTCCACGCGCATGGTGCCGCGATGCTGGCTGACGATCCCGTAGCAGATCGACAGTCCGAGGCCCGTGCCCTTGCCGACGGGCTTGGTGGTGAAAAACGGGTCAAAAATCCGGCCGAGCGCCTTTTTCTCGATGCCCACCCCGTTGTCGGTGAACCGGAGGATCAGCTTGCCGTTCTGCTCGAAGGCCTTGATCCGGAGCGTCGGCTTCGCCGTGGCGCCCAGCACGCCCTGGGCGC
>Ga0163151_10003049_pt1 | contig 24669 bp, 27 predicted proteins | sample OliLakLV19MP5IB2_FD_145596 | JGI IMG/M metagenome (GOLD analysis project Ga0163151, IMG submission 145596) | Freshwater microbial mat bacterial communities from Lake Vanda, McMurdo Dry Valleys, Antarctica - Oligotrophic Lake LV.19.MP5.IB-2 | ecosystem: Environmental > Aquatic > Freshwater >...
CGGCAAGCGAAGCGGGGCCATGGATGGGCAAGATCGTCGCGGTCGAAGGCCAGTCACCTGCGACGCCGGATGCGTCGCCCACTTCCGGGCGGATGCCCGGCAAGCGAAGCGGGGCCATGGATGGGCAAGATCGTCGCGGTCGAAGGCCAGTCACCTGCGACGCCGGATGCGTCGCTCACTTCCGGGCGGATGCCCGGCAAGCGAAGCGGGGCCATGGATGGCCCGCTTCGCGTGAAATAGATGGCCCGCTTCGCGTGTTACCGATCGTCGTACACGCTCGTCGTCTCTTCCTTCGTGATCGGGTTGGGCTGGTCCTCGCTCACGAGCCGCACCTGGATTCGCTGGTGACCGGCACGCAGACCACGGGCTCTCACCCGATACACCGCCTCTTCGCCGGCTCCGAGCTTGGCGAGCGGCTCGAAGGCGACGGTGAGATTCTCGACGCGATGACCGCCTGGGCCGCTGGCTTCAACCGGCTCGAGATCGCCCACGAGCGTTGCCGCCACCTGTACGCCGGTCGCGGCCTTCGTGCCTTCGTTGGCCACGCGAATCACATACTCCGTGAGTCCACCCACCTCGACCGGGTCTTCGCTGTCGGCAACCTGATAGGAGACCGCGGCCAAACCCTCGACCTGGCAGGAATGCAGCGCCTGATCGGATGGGCCGTCGGTGCTCCGTGCGGCAGCCACGATCCGCTGCTCGCCCGCATCGATCGGCATCATCACCACTTCGACGCGGCCGGTCTCACCGGCAGGCAGTTCTTCGAGGTTCCAGAGCACACGGTGGGTTCGCTCGTCGTGCCAGCCGGCATTGTTGGCGCGCACAAACTTCATGCCCGGAGGCATCTGCACTGCGAGCTCGACGCTCCGCGCCGCTGCGGTGCCGGAGTTCATCATGGCGATCGTGCAGGTGGCTGGCCGCTGGAGGAAGCGACGGTTGGGCATGTCGATGGCGATCTCGAGCGTGGGGGCCGTCACTTCCAGTGGCACTTCGACGGTCGTCTCCACGCCGCCGTCGGCGCGAGACACGAGCCGCATGGGCGTGTGTCCGGGACCGCGTGTGCCGAGGACCAGGTCGATCGTTCGCGTCTCGCCGGGCCGCAGCTGACCCACGTCAAACTCGAGCTCGGTGCCGGCCCGATGCGACACCGTGTCGGGCAAGTAGCCTTCGAGCACGACCCCCGTGGCAACGCCGGTGCCAGGGTTCGAGAGCGTGAGCGTGACGGGAATGTCGCCGCCGATGCGGACGGGCTTGAGGGGCTTACAGTCGATGGCCAGCGCCGGCTTCGTGGCGACCGAGCGCATCGTGGCATCGGCGCGGAAGCTCACGCTCGCGATGCTCCCGATCTCCCCTTCGGTCTCAGGCATGAGCTCCATGAGCACACGAGCCTCGCCTCCGGGTGGCAGTTCGCCGAGCGCCCAGATGAGGTCGCTCGAGCCTTCGGCCGGCGCGGCAGGGGGCGTGGTGGCGATGAGCGAGGTACCGCGGGGCACGGCATCGCGGAGGGCCACATCGTGCGCGGTCGCCGTGCCGACATTGCGCACGATGATCTCGTAGCGGGCGGCCCTGCCTACCTGGATCTCGCGCGGCCCGCGCTTCTCGACGGCGACCTGCGGCGTCTGCACGCCTTCGAGCTGGATCGGTCCCGGCACGGCCTGCCCGTTGATCGCGGGAGGCGGCGTGAGCGGCGACGGACCGGCCACGGCGGCTTCGTCGTCGTAGCCGAGAATAGGGCCTGCCAACGGCTGCGGCGATCTGGCAAACGATGGCGGACTCGCCAGCGGCGAAGCACCGGGTGTCGGCGAGACGGCTGACGGCGGCAGGCCAACGGGCGGCGCGGTCGCGAAGGGCGATGGTACTGGGAGGCCCACAGGGATGGCGGTAGGTCGTGACTGCGTTGCGGCCATCATCGACGGCGGGACATCCGACGGAGGCAAGACGGCGGGCGGCGTCAATGGCTTCACCAGGCCTGGCGACGGCGCCGACGGCTGCACGGTCACCCCTGCGAGCTCGGGGGCGTTCGCCGGCGGTGGAATCGGAATCGGTGACGGGTCTGCGGCAGCGACGACCTCCGGGCGAGCCGCTTCGGCGACAGGCGGTTCCTTGCTCGTTGCGGGCTCGGGCGAAGCAGCTACGGTGGCGTCGGGCGGCGCGGGCTTGGCCATCGCGGGAGGCGCGGCCGCGGAGCTTGTTGGCTCAGGCTGGGCGGCGAGCGACTCAGCCGGTGGTGTGAACGCGAGCGGTGTTTCATGCGTGTCGGCGGCCGGCATCGAGGCCGTGTCGTCAACCGGCGATGCGGAAGGCTTGACGACAGTCACCGTCGGCACAGTATCGACGACCGCAGCGGCGGGCTCATCGACGGCCTCGGCCATCGGCGGTTCCGTGGCTTCGTCATCCGGCATGCTTGCGGGCACAGCCGCGGGCGGCGGCTCGATATCCGCAGCCGGGTGCAGCGGCGGCAGATCGGGAGACGAGAATCGCGAGAGTTGCTGGTCTTCGGAGCGATACTGCACGGGCGTTGCGCGGTCGTGCGACACGGGCCTCGCTGAGTAGCGATCGCCCGCAGGCGACGCATCGTCGCCCGCATCGTCGCTTGTGCCGCGTCGCTGCCAGCGATTGGTGGACGCCGTCGCGACGGCGTCGGGCGGCGGTAAGAGATCGGGGGCGGACTGGTCGGTGGCCATCGTGGCTGGTGCGGCTGTGGCCATGTCATCGCTGGGCTGCGGCGCTGTCATCCTGCGACCGAGCCCAAGCGCGAACACGAGGCCAAACCCCGCCACGGCGCACACGACCGCGCCGGTGATCACCGGCATCGAGTGTTGGCGAGGCACAACGAGCTTCTGCCGCGACGGTCGCGGTGTGGCTTCTGTTGGTGTGGCCTGTTCCTTGGAATCGACATCCTCGACCGACATGGCAATAGCTCCGCGCGAAACCGGCCGGCCGAGCGCGGCCTGGCGGTGTCGGGGGAATAGCAAACCCTTCCGTCGCGAAGAAGGGCATTCATCCCGCCGCCATGAAGATGGAAAGCCCAGATAAGCCTGGAAAGATGGAGCATGTCAGCAGCGACTCGATGGCCGGCTGGTGCTCGATGGCCGGCTGGTGATAGCCAACGGGGCGGTGCGTCACCCGCAGTCCCACGGCTATCGCCGTGGGCTTCAATGAGGCCAACGGAATCTCATGCCCAGTACGGAATCTCATGCCCAGTACGGAATCTCATCCCCAGTACGGAATCTCATGCCCAGAACGGAATCTCATCCCCAGAACGGAATCTCATCCCCAGAACGGAATCTCATCCCCAGAACGGAATCTCATCCCCAGAACGGAATCTCATGCCCAGTACGGAATCTCATGCCCAGTACGGAATCCCATGCCCAGAACGGAATCTCATCCCCAGTACGGAATCTCATCCCCAGTACGGAATCTCATGCCCAGTACGGAATCTCATGCCCAGTACGGAATCTCATGCCCAGTACGGAATCTCATGCCCAGTACGGAATCTCATGCCCAGTACGGAATCTCATGCCCAGAACGGAATCTCATCCCCAGAACGGAATCTCATCCCCAGTACGGAATCTCATCCCCAGTACGGAATCTCATCCCCAGTACGGAATCTCATGCCCAGAACGGAATCTCATCCCCAGTACGGAATCTCATCCCCAGTACGGAATCTCATGCCCAGAACGGAATCTCATCCCCAGAACGGAATCTCATCCCCAGAACGGAATCTCATGCCCAGTACGGAATCTCATGCCCAGTACGGAATCTCATGCCCAGTACGGAATCTCATGCCCATAAAAGCCCCTCGCGGCAGCGAGGGGACGGCGGGGCGTTGGGCGAGTCGGCTGGTGATGGCAACAAAGACGGTGCGCCGCGCATGCCCGCCCCCGGAATCACGCGCCGGCTAAGCCTTCGCCAGCACGTCGCGGAGCCGGAAATGAAACTTCCCCAGCTTGCCGCCGTAGTGGCCGGCGGCGATTTCGGGGATGCCCGGCCCGGCGGCGGCACGGATGCCCGCAGCCATCGCGGCGGCGACGGCATGTTCATCCTCGCCGTCGATGACCACTTCGATCGCACACGCGGCATCGGGATGCAGCTCGCTTTCAACGCGACCGGCGAGCGACGGGCAAAACGCTTCGTTGGTTGAAGCCCGCAGCGCCTCATACCGCGAGCCCACCTTGCTGCCCGAGCGCACCGCGCCTCCCGGAAAGGGCGTGATCGTGCCGGGCACATCCGCGATCGCCGCCACGCCCCGTCGGGCGGCTGCGAGGGCAGCGTCGGCCGTCTCGCCTTGCACAATAAAGTTGCCGCCGCCCACGCCTTTGGCGATGCCCGCCGATTCTTCGATGACGAATTCGCCATCCATCACAGGCACCCGCCAGAACCTGCGGCCCTCCACCACCTTCGTCTTCTCAAATCCGTCGCCAAAAAACCGCACGTGACTGCCGAGCGGCATGCGTTCCTCACCGTTTGGTAGCCCATCGAAGACCGACGTGGTCGGGCAGGTGAGAAGGCACTGGGCCACGCGATTGCCCACGGCCTTGGCGACGCCTTCGCTCGAAAACCCAAAAAACATGATTGCCGCACCGGGCCGGCCGTCGGGGGTGTCTGGAGGGGCGAGAAGTCGCTCCATGCCCGCCTCGGCGTCGCAGCCGATGACGCTTGTGCCGTAGCCCGTAGCGGCCTGCACGGCGGCCGTGAGCCAGTGGTGGTCGTGGGCGGTGACGATAAGCCTCGCGTACCGCAGCCGAAACGCTTCGGCGAACGTGTCTGCGATGTGGGTTATTGCGATGTGCATGGCGACTGTCCAATCTGGGTGCGGTCGCATATCTTATGTCCCGCGGGACATTCCGCCCGTTACTGCCACCTTCCAGAGGTTTTGGAGACTCCTGATGCGCCACCTGTCTCGTTCTCTTTCGTTTCGGTTGGCCGTTGTGGGTGGAGTCTTTGCATCGGCGTGCCTGGGAGGGGCTCGTGCAATGGCCGCACCACCAGCCGCCCTCGCTGGCTCAGGCGTGGCAACCGTGCCAGCAGACGCCGCCTTCTTCTCCTCGACGCTCCGGCTCAAGGAACAGCTCGACATCTTCATGGCCAGCAACGCTTGGGCGAAGCTTCGCGAGCTGCCGGCGATTTCGCGCGGCCTCGATTCATGGAACGAGCAGAAGGACATGCCGGGCAGCCCGGTGTCGCTGTTCCTCACGTTCCTCGAGTTGCCCGAGAACGCCCAGGCGGTGGAGCTGCTCTCCGACATGGTCGCGAACGACACGTTTGTGTACGGCGACCCGTCGTGCGCCAAGTTTCTGAAGCTCGTGCGAATCGTGTCGGCCGCCCAGCAGGAAGCGACCTTCCGCGACCAGCTCGACGAGGAGGAGATGGAAGGGGATACCGAGATCATCGAGGAGGAGATCAGCGCCGGCCGTGGTCGGCTGCGAGTGCTGCCCGTGAAGCACAAGAAAAATGACGACATCTTTATCCACGACGCGGAAATCCGATTTCAGCCCCGTGGTGGTGACATGGTTCAGGCGCTCGCCGTGATCGAGGCGATGGCGGCCAACATCGACCTCTTGGAAGTGCCCGACATCGTGTGGGGCTTCAAGACCGGCAAGAAAGACACCGCAGCGTTTCAGCTCAAGCGGATCGAGGTGCTCGCCAAGCTGCTCGCTGAAATGAGCCCCGAGGTTGCCGGCGCGATGGCCCGCAAGAAAGTTGCTGGCGGCGAGGTGCTTTCCTTCACGATCGCGGGCAGCCTTGTGCCGTGGGACGAGCTGGTTGAGGAGTTTGAGGGCGAGATCGGCGAGTCGGAGGACTTCGACAAGGTCATCGCCAAGGCTCGCGCCACCAATATCGTCATCGGCCTGGGCATCGTCGGCGATTGGGTCATCCTCTCGATCGGTGATTCGCTCGACCACCTCGACAAGCTCGTGGTGCCGGGGGGCAAGGGCCAGGCGCTCATCGATACGCCCCCATTCGCGAAGCTCATCGAGCATGCCGACAAGCCGCTGACCGGCATTTCCTACCTGAGCGGGGAGCTTGCCGAGACGATGACTCCGTCCACGAAGGATCTCGAGCCGCTCATCGCCGCGGCTGTCATGGCTGTGGAAAACTCCGATGCGGAAGACGGGGCGGCCGACGACGTCAAGGAATGGCTCGACCAAGTGAATGCCCAGTACGTCAAGCGGCTTCCCCAGCCCGGCCCGTGTCTCTCCTTCTCGTTCATGACCCCCACGGGCTACGAGGGCTATGCCTGGAGTTGGTTCAAGAATATCGCGTTCGATGGTGGGAAGCCGCTTGGTCTCCTCGAGCATGCCGGTGGCACGCCCATCGCCGTCGCCGTGACGCGATTCACGAGCGACCCTGAGGCCACTGCGGCGTTGGGGCAGCTGGTGCGCGATGGCTGGGAGATCTTCGCCACGTACGCGGTTCCCGAGATGAGCGACGACGAGCAGGAGAAGTTTGACAAGTTCTCCGAGACATTCCTGCCGCTGGCGAAGGAGCTTGGCGCGATTGTCACCGACAAGTTCGCCAAGTCGATTGCCGATGGCCAGGTGGGCATCGTGATCGACGCGAAGACAACCACCGACAAGCTCCAGGCTGAGCTGCCGTCCTCCGAGGAGCCGCTGCCGATTCCGGAGTTTTCGATCGTGCTGCCTCTCGCTGACCGCAAGCTCTTTGTCGAGGGTCTCAACGACGTCTTCGCCTGGGGCGACAAGCTCGTGGCGGCGATGCGGAAGGTTGACCCGGATGCCGTGCCCGAGGGCTACGAGATTCCGGAGCCATCGAAGAAGAAGGTGGCTGGTGGTACGGTCTGGTCGTTCGGGGTTCCCGATGCCGGGCTCGACGAAAAGCTTGCACCGTCGATCGGCGTCGGCGAGTCGGCGGTCGTCTTGTCGCTCGTGCCAGGCCATGCGGCGAGGCTGCTCAAGCCGACTCCGCTCGCCACCGGCAGCGCGGTCACGAAGTTTGCTGAGCCGCTTGCGTCGGCGTCAGCGGTCGATTTTCCGGCGATGGTCGACATGATCGAGCCTTGGGTCGTCTACTTCACGCGGTATGGGTGCGTGATGGCGGCCGAGGGCGAGGTCGATTCGGGGGCCCGGCTCTCGGCCGACGACGAGACGGCGGAGGCTGCTGAGGCGCTCACGCATGTTCGCGTGGCGCTTGAAGTGGCCCGGTGCCTCCGGACGGCCGTCAGTGAGATGAGCAAGAAGAACGACGCCTTCGTCACCCACTGGCGAAACGTCATCCAAGACCTCCCGGCGCCCTGACGCCCGACGGTCGTTCGCTTACGCGCCAGCCACACCAGCCGCTTGAGCGGGCCGCCTTCGTGCGGTGCGCCGATGGTTACTGGCTCTCCACCACAATCAGCACGGCGAGAGTCGCGGCCCCAGGGACACGCAACGACCGCGATCAGTGGCTCGCGGTCAGAGGAACCTCCATTGCGCTGGACGCCATCCGCCGGCTGATCCAGCGTTTGGTTCGCCGTGCCTTGCTCCTACGTTGATGGCGAGGTGCGAGCCTCTTCACTGCCCTCAAAGACCGCAAGCTCTTCATTGAGCCTAGCAATCAACTTGCGGATTCCTGCTTTGGTGAATCCATTCTCCCCGATGGGATGCTCCCGTTGGAGTCGCGCGAGGCGATCTTGTAAATCGCGCAGCTCTGATTGGGCCTTCTCGTACTCGATTTCTGTGGTAATCACAGCTCGATTTCCACAAGGCCTTTCTGCCTGCCATCAGCCTCTCGCGTCCGGCTGAAAACTTCTACCCAATCGTCGCAATCTCGACGGTTCCCAGCCGCGTAACTCTCTTCGGGCTGACGTGTGAGGAGCATCATTTCAAGCTCCACGGTCTCTGCATCGCCGCGGGACACTCGGCCTACGGAGTCGTCGCCAAGCCAGACCACCACATCGACATCCTTCGGGTCCGGGACGCCGGCCGCCCGCGATAGAACGATCCAACGTCGAAGCCGCAATGCAAGACGTCGGCGGCGAGCTGTGGCCCCACCACAACGAAGGGTCACTTCAGCCTCGTTGGAAAGATGAAGGCCCTCGGGCAAGCACCCGTCGTCGCGGAAGCCTGGGATCGTCAGCGACCGAGGGTTCCTGTTTCATCCCGGCGAACGCTAAAGCTCAGCCGCCGGGGCCGCCTGGGTAAGCGTATTCCCTGAGAAGCCGTAACTGCGGCTCCGGTCAGGTGCAACGTCTGGTTCTCGTGGTTCCAATGCCTCGATGAGTATGGCTTCCAAGGCGGGGATCATTTTCGCCGCATCGTATGTAATCGGAAGGCTTCCTAGCGCTCCCGTTTCTGAAACAGGTAAAAGGCCAAACCAAGAGAACCGATCCCACCTTGCGGCCATTCGGTCGCTTGTGTGCTCGTATAAACGACGGCCAAGGGGGCGGTCAGTCGTTCGGCCGATGTAAATCACTTCCCGCCCGTCGTATAGCAGATAGATGCCGAGTTGCTTACTGAAGTCTACTGGCGTTGCTCCGATTTGCTGCATCCCCAACAGTTTAGGCATTGTGCTCCACTCGATCCCATTTCGACGCCAATACATCCCGAAGGAAGTGACAATGTCGTACTGTTCCTCGGACTCCTCGGACTCAGAGACAGTAGGGGTCAGCTTGCCCGCCGCTTTGACCGGTTCTAACATTGCCGACTTAGCGAGCGCAAATGTTGCCTTGGCTACGCGAATGTAAGGGGATTGGGTGCCGTCTCTCTTGATCGACGCACTGATTTGCCCATTAACCGTCGCGGAGGGAGTTGCGCCCAAACTCTTCCTCAAGCCGTCAGCAATGATTCGCTCGGTGATCTCGTTGTAATGAAGCGGAGTCGCAGAACCGCCCAGAACCTTCTCGATTGCTTGACGCCATGTCAATTCGTTTGCCATTGGTAATCCAAGTCTAAAGCCGCACGCTCTAAGGCAACCCGGCGGCGGCCGGAAACCTTTGATTTGAGAAAACGCCCGATTCGCCGCTCGGGTTGACCGCCTTGTTATGCCCCAATCATTTGCCTGACATCTTCAATTGAGTATTGAGGAATCCGGGCATGAATAAGTGCGTGGCAGTTGGGACAAACCGGACGCAAGTCTTGTATTGGGTCGAGTTGATACGTTTCGCCGACTTCGGCGAGCGGAATCAAATGATGAACGTGAATTATTCCGTCGCCAGCAGTTCCATATTTCTCGAAGAATTTGAAGCCACAAACGACACAACGAGTGCCATAATGCGCAATGCAGGCACTGCGTGCTTTTGAATTGCGCTCATACGAATTGATGGTGACAATGCGTTTTGAGCCCTCAACGAATGTTGTTACGGTAATTTCTTCAGGAAGTGCAAACCGATCGTCAGCATGCAGACGCCTCCATTCTTCCTGTAGTGCTACAGCCACATTTTCAGGGATTCGTACGCCAGACGATTGAGTGTCCCAATGCATTTCATTGAATGGGGCGTCATTGAGTCGGGAGCGGGGAATTATTTGTTCGGTTTCGGGATTGACGATCGAATGGAGTTGATATTCGACGTACTGACTGACTTTCGTCGGATCGCTCCAGTGGACGTCCTCGAATGATGGCGTGGTGACGATGCCATGTCCAAAGACGCCACGAGGGTCTTCACCGAGACGAATAAGCCAAACGTGATCGCCAGTGGCGATATGTTTGTTGCGGCCACAACTCCAGCGATCGGTGCTGACTTCGCCGCGTTTGAATGCGTCCATGAAACCGCCGAGGTTCTCCCAATACCAGCGATTCGGATTCCATGCGAGGAGGTAGGAAGCCATTTGAGACAATCAGCGCGAGGTCATTGGGGCATAACGACCCAGCTCACCGGCCCGGCCCGCTCAGGTGGCTATGAGCTCTCAGAAACGAACCTGCGGGCCGGGTCAGGTGCAGCGTTTGGTTCGGCGTCTGGGTCGTCGCCTCACAAGATCGACGCGCGCCAGAGGCCCTACAACGGCGGGGCAATGGGTGCGACGCCTCGACCTTTTCGGCGCTCGGCCCAATCTCCGTACCGGTCCATGACTGGGGTGACCGACACCCCATGCACGACCACCGACAGGGCGACGGTCCACACCACCAGGTCGGCCAGGGATCGGGCCAGGCCGTCCGGCAGCCCGTGCCCGGTGGCGTGGGTCAGGTAGTACAGCGACCCCACCCCGCGGACCCCGAACCATCCGGCCAACCAACTTCGGACGGCCCACCCCCGCACCGGGGCTAGCCCGGCGAACACCGACGCCGGACGGACGACCAGGAACAGGACCGCCGCCAGCCCGGCCGCCGCCCACGTCGGACGGGTGGAGGCCAGGAGTGCCCCGAGGACCAGGACGGCGGCTACCTCCAGCACCTTCTCGACCTGCTCATTGAACCCGAGGATGGCCTCGGTCATGTACGCCGGAGCCTTCTCGGAGTGGACCGCGTCAGACTCCGTGCCGTCCGCCCCCTTGATGTCCTCGGCCGGGCGGTGCCCGGTGTGCCGCATCTCCTCATGTCGGAGGGCCAATCCGGCGGCGAACACCGCCAGGAACCCCCACGCCCCGAGCAGGACGGCCACCCCGTAGGCCAGGGCGATCACCCCGAGGGCCAGGAAGTTGTCCAGCCCGACCGCCTCCTGATGGGTCTTCCGCAGGTACAGCACCATCCGGGCCACCAGGGTGCCGAGGCCGAACCCGATCCCCAGTCCGGCGGCGATCGCCCAGGCGACGTCGATCATCCACCATCGCCACCAGCCAGCCCCGAGGTCGTGCAACCCGAGCAGGCCCAGGCCGAGCATGACGAACGGGAACGCCGTCCCGTCGTTCAGTCCGGCCTCGGCGGTCAGGGAGAACCGCAGCTTGTCCCGGTCCCCGACCTCCTTCACCTGCACGTCGGCCGCAAGCACCGGGTCGGTGGGGGCGAGGACCGCCCCGAGCAGCACCGCCGCCCCGACCGGCAGCCCGAGGGCGAACACCCCGACGGCAGCTACCAGCCCGACGCTCACCGCCATCGAGGTCGTCGCCAACAGGACCGGGAATCGCCACAGCCGGTCGGACAGCGGCACCCGGAGTTTCAGCCCGGTGGTGAACAAGGAGACGATGACCGCCACCTCGGTCAGGTGTTCAAGGAACTTGGCGTCCGTCACTGGGTCCACCACGAGCAGGCCGGCCCCGGCCGAACTGAGGGCGTACCCGACGCCCATGTAGATCATCGCGGCCGACAGTGGTAGCCGCCGGAGGACCGATCCGGCCATCGCCATGACCACCAGTACCCCGCCGACGACTAAACACCAGCTTGCGAACGTCATGACTACCCAATCAATCGTACGAGACTTACGGCCTATGAATTAATCGATTGATGCCGCGACGGCCCTCCGCCGCCGAACGTTGGCCGTCACCGGGCTGCGACGAGCGACTCAACCACTGCCAAAACGCGTGACTCGCGGCTCCGTTGCATGGCTTTGTTCGTCGATTACGCTTCTGCCGAAGACCCGAGTACGGACGCGAGTAACCTCGAGAGCCTCTCGTCTTCGTCAGCGTTTAAGGCGCGTCTTGGGATCACCGAGCAACCAATACCAGCATGATACAGGATGTAGAATTCGTTGTCACGAAGCCAAGTAGAGAAGAATGACCATTTAAGAGACGAATCGATGTCCGAGTAACGAAAGCGCATTCCGTCGTCGCGAAAATGTATCGTGTATTCGGATGAGAGTTTTCATTTAGCTGCTTGATAAATTTTGATTGGAACGACAAATTTTACGTAGCCGATCATCAAAAGCAAAATCAGGCTGGGGACGATGAGAGCGAAAGCCCAGAGCTTGCTTTCCGTGAACAACAATACGCAAATGCCAATGAGAAGGGCAACAACCCCAGCGACCACATCACGAACAAATTGAATTTGCGTTTTGTTGTGCCTTCGCATGGCACGCACATATTCGCTTTCCGTTATCGTGAATGTTGTTTCGATCGCCTCCAAGTTGAATGCCCTTCTATCGACGAACGACCAAGGTAACCCGGCGGCGACCAAGTACGCTTGATTTCAAAACCCGCCCGATCCGCCGCTCGGGTTGAACGCCTTGTTAGGCCTCAGTGCTTGACGACCACACACTTGACCTGCTCTGACTTTTCAAGGCCCTGAACGATTTCATCTTCGTCTCGAACGAAACCATTGTCGTACACCAAGAACCAGACACGTTCATAGACCGTCGAGTAGGCGATGATATCGGCATTCATCTCATCGATGATCTTGGGCAGTTTTCCTTGACTGTTGCACAACTTCACCTCAAGGACCATGTTCTCGCTACGGAAGACGAAATCAGGAACAGACTCCTTACCGGCGTGTTTGACTCGCCCGGTCTCGCGGTCGTAGTCAATGCCCTTCTGCATGCCCTTGCCGACCAGTAGCGTCTCAATTGCGTTCTGAATGTCCCGCTCCGACTGTGGCTCGGAGTGAATGGCCTTCCGGAGGTTGGCCTTCAAGAAATTGAGGATGTTCTCGGCCTCGACTTGGCTAAGACCACCATTCGCCTCGATAAACGATCGTAAGATCAAGAGGTTAGTGTAGACCTCATCAAAGTAAATCCGCTGCTGGATGGTGACCGAGTCAAAGGCTGTTGGAACATTCTCAAGGTCATACATGTCGACAGGCGCGTCGAGCCGCATGACACTTTGGACACGCCCTACGAGTTCGTTGTACTTACGCATGAAAGTCTTGAAGCTCGAATGGAGCCAGACATCATCAGTCCGCGAGTTGCGCGAGGCATCCATTGCGCTCTGAAGCGCAACACAGTGGTCTCGAAGCTCCTTGATCTTCGACTGAGGCATATTCTGCGGCCTAACGACCGCCATCACCGGGTGGCGGGAGACAAAATTGATTTCAGGAAACGCTGACCACCGCCACTCCGGTGCATGGCATGGTTATGCCTCACTTCTTCGCCGGCTGAAGCTCGATGACGATGCATTGTGCTTCATCCTTGAAAAGCACGTGGCGTTTGCCGTCGAAGCTCACGTCCGCCTCCGCGACCTTCGCATCGTCGGAGTCTGAAGGAAACTTCCGGACCACATGATAGAGATCCTTCCCGTCCTTCTGCCCGCGGTACGTCCAAGTGATTTCGGACACCGCGCCTTTGAAGCCGCAAGTCAGCTTCGCGGTGATGACCTTCAGGCCGCCTTCAATCTTCGCCATCGTTGATCGACAGCTGCTCTCCGACTTATCCTTCCCGTTGAAGCACACCAGCGACGCATTGAACGCCGGAGGCGGCAACTGCTCATCGCCCGCCGCAACGATGCTCGATATGGCTAGAACGACGATCGCGGCGAGTATCCGAAATGAAGGCATGAAGGCTCCTTGTGAGGCATAACGACCCAGCTCACCTGCCCGGCCCGCTCGGTGAGCAATGATTCACGAAAAGCCTACATGCGGGCCGGGTCAGGTGCAGCGCCTGGTTCGGCCTCGGGCGCTACGGCCGACGACCCGCCTGCACTACGCCGCCCGATCATCACTCTGCCTGGACCGCGCGTCAAGCGCTGGCCCCGCACTTTGGTTCTTCTGCCGCCGAACGACAAAGCTCAGCAGCGGCGGGGCACCGGAGAGCTGGAAGTCCCGGAAACGAATCATGCCCCGCCGTCTGCTGCAGCGCCTGGTTCGGCGGCCGAACTGCGTCACTTCTTTCCATCCTCAAACCGTTTCTTCTCCACCTCGCGGAGCAATTGGATCTCCCGCTGGATCGCCGCATTCTCCGATTGCCGGGCGATGCCTTGCATTTGCAACTCAGTCCGAATACCCCCCAGAGCCCGAAGGATTTCGTTGGTCTGCTCGTCGGGCTTCCTCACCTTGTGCAGGACCACCCGATCATTTGGGGGCGATTTTCGTTGGAGGACAAGATCATCTCCCACGGCTTCCACGCTCCAACGGATCTCCCCCGCAGCCGGCCACCCGAATAACCCGCCCGTCGGGAATGTCGGGTCAAGCGAGATCTCATTCGGCGAAATAATCAAGAACTTTCCTTGGCCGGACCCCCGCTGGACAATCGACCCGTCCGGTCGGAACTCCATTTGTTCCGTCCGTTGTTCCTTGTTGAACTCGTGCACATGCTGCCAAGTGTTACCCGGCAGGGCATACGCTGGCTTGATCGCTGTAGCCTGGGGAGGATGGGGGGAGCGGCTGAGGAACCAAGCGCAGACGCCGAGCAACAGCAACACGATGATGCGATAGGCGATCGTGCCCGGTCCGGCGCCACCGGTTGGCGGATTAAGTTCCGGGCCAGGGTGGCGAACCTGGTCTGTACTCATTGGTTCTCCAACGACACCGCCGAACGCTTGGCTAAGCTGCCGGGGCCGCCTGCGAGAACATTGAACCACGAAAAACCAGGATGGCGGCCCCGGTCAGCTTGAGCCGATGGTTAGCGGCTGCCCTCAGCCAACAAACCCGTTCGTCGACAATGCGGCGAACAATTTCTTGCCAGCCTCTGTGCATTGCTCGGGCGTGAAGCGTGCTGCCTCGAAAGCAGACGAGAATACGCGTGACAAAGCCAAGACCGCTTCTTTTTCTGTCTTGATGCGTGGTATCTGCGTGACGACGCCGGCAATTTCGGAATCGAATTCGTCTTCCGGTGCGCCGCCTGCAATCAACGTATATGGGTCCCACTCGCGGATAACTGAGCCTACGACCTGCAGTGCGCGGTTGTAGGTCGCTTTCTTCATCTTTATTGCCGCTCGACGCGCCATTTCATTCATCCTCTGGCGGCAGCATAGGAACAGAGGGATGGACTGCTCGACGTAGGCATTCTCCATGGGCCCAGAGTTCCTGACTCGCGCCGTCCGGCAAGTTCACGATCAACGAGAGGAAGCCGTCGCTCCCGATCGGCGCGTACTGGCCACAGAAACAGCACATCGCGTTTGGACGTTCTTCCATGCAGTCCCCAAAGCCGCTAACGACCCAGCTCACCTGCCCGGCCCGCTCGGTGAGCAATGATTCACGAAAAGCCTACATGCGGGCCGGGTCAGGTGCAGCGCCTGGTTCGGCCTCGGGCGCTACGGCCGACGACCCGCCTGCACTACGCCGCCCGATCATCACTCTGCCTGGACCGCGCGTCAATCGCTGGCCCCGCACTTTGGTTCTTCTGCCGCCGAACGACCAAGCTCAGCGGCGGCCTCACGCGGGAGTGACCGCCACAAGCTGAAAAACCAGAATTCGCGTGGGCCGTCTGCTGCAGCAGATGGTTCGGCCCGAACCTAAGTCTTTCGACTCCCGACCCGTTTTGTCTCGTTGCTCAGGTATTTGAGGATTCCCTATTTCACCTCTTGGACCTGAGGGATTGCCTCCGGCTGTTCCCGGGGCATTTTCCTTGGCATCGTTGCCGATTCGTAAAAACGGTTCAAGATAAAGAATGCGATTATCAAGACTACGATAGCCGGGGCGGCCCACCACACCCAAGCGGGAGTTGGTCTGGCGGCCGGCTGGGCCGACACACCACCTGCAACGGCCCCGACGATAGCCCCGGTTGCTAAACCGATCAGAATGCTGAACGTATGCAATGGCTCGGTGGGCGAATATGTCGGTAGATAGCCGACGACACCTCCGAGGATTGCAACGAGTAGCGCTCCGAGAAACACTCGCCCCATACGGACCTCCCAAAGATGCCGAACGTTAAAGGTAACGGGGGGCGAGGAGAGGAGCTTGACTCCAGGACCGACGGCGCCGAGCCCTCCCGTTCACCGATTTGTTCGATTGCGTTTCGTTACGAACATGACAGTCTTAAGATCTCCGAGTGAAGCCATGCAACAGCCTTTGCTTCGTTGTCGAATTTCGGATTATCACCCTGGTGGACCGGGCGCACTGTCCGGTTCGGCCACTCAGTTTCGTTTGGGAGTGTGTAGATATTTAGCTGGTTGTGGATCGCTTGGAAACGGCTTAGTTCGCATCGACCGTTCTGAGCATCATGGTAGACGTTGTTGATGCACGCTAACACGTCGGCTTGGAAGAAGATCCACCGCGTCTGGATACTTGGCAAAAACGTATTGCAGAAGTCTCTGAAGTTCTCGCGAAAGCTGTGGACGGTGAGGTGGGATTCGTTCATGACACAGTCTTCGGATCGTCCGAGAAGTCGCGCGACCATTTCGCCGAGACATTGGTGACCGGCGCGCCTTTGGTCGTTGTTCGTGAGAGTCGCATCCTCGAAGATCGCGGCTCGAGGCGTGGATTGATCTGCAATGTCATTGCATAGGCGAGTCTTACCCGATCCACCCATCCCAACGATAATACTTAGCTTTGTCATCGTGAATTCGCCGGATTCTGTTCAGCAAACGAACGTCCAAGGTAACCGGACGGCGGCCAGAAACCTTGGATTTCAGGAAACACGTTTACCGCCGCTCCGGTTGACCGCCTTGTTGGGCCTCTGTAGCCACACATGTCAGCATGTCGATTGTCACTGTCTTTGTATTTTCAATCTGGCCGTCGGCAGAGAACTTGATAATTTCAAGTCGGCTTGGAGCGCCCAGCCAAATTGGCGGCATCATCGCGAGTAAAAGGCGTTTTTGTGAATCGGACACTTCACTCGATAATGACACCGGAAACGCAATTGTGATGCTTGACGCCAGCGTTGGATCATGAGCCACGATTCCCCACTTCGACGCCAGCGCAGCCTTATCAACTGAATCGACTTCAGTTTGTAATGGAAAAATCGATGGATTGTGGAGAATTGCTGTCGTTGAATCGATCTCTACATTATCTGCTACCGCTATGATAGTACGCTTGGTGTTTGAATGGTGTACCGTGGATGGCATAGCGCTTTTCTCATTGCATCCATTAGAGACGGCGATCACTAGCAAGCATGGGACAACAGTTAAAATCGCAACAAGGGAGTGCCATCGAGACCCTTGAACGGATCGTCGGAGTTCCATTTGCCATCCTTTCGCAATTGATCGTAAGTCGCTTTAACGCGGTCACGCATTTTGTTTCGCATCAGAAGTGGATCAATTCTACCAGTGTTTTCCAGACGTGATGCCCATCCATTCAGCCAATTTGTAACACCTCGACCATGTTTTTTTGCGGCATCCTCGACGACCTTTCCAATACAGGCCCATGTGGCGTCGGTGCCAACGCCTTCCTGAAGTAGGGCTGCTTGCAGATCAAACTCGATATGTGCTGTTGCCATGATTGCAGCTGCGGCTTCCTGAGCGTTTGGAACGAAGGGCCAACCATGCGCGCCGGCAACGACTTTGTCGGCATTCTTCGCGGCATCAAACGCGGGTCCCCACCAAGCCCCGCCGACAGTTCCAGCTTGTCGGTCTCGAATTCCCTGAATCAGTTCGTCTTTGGTGAAGGGCTGTCCCGAAGCTGGGTTGTTCGCCGGTTTGCCCGTTCGTGGATCAAGGCCGGGTTGAATCTGGCCCTGCAAAGCATGGTTGAGTGATCCTTGGAATCGTCGAAGTACTCGCACCATCCAATCCAACTCTTCGTTTGAGGCACACTTCACCGCTCCTTTCGCAAGTTGAGCAAGTATTTCCTGCTGGGTGTCAAAAAACAGAAGTCTAGAGTCGTGGGGATTGTCCTTTCGCAGTTGATCGACGAGCGCCTGACTTTCATCGTACAACGCCTGTATGTCACTCAGACCGAGCAGTTTCTTTTCAAGTCCGGAAGGATCAGTGAAACTCGTTGGTGAATTGCCGACATAGCGAGTGAGGTTCGTGTCTCCTGCGCGAAAACTCAGCGGTGTCGTAAGGACATCCCAAGAAGTTTCGGAATTACGTCGGGACGGACGATGGACGGCTTCCGGTGAAACTGTTGCGACCATTTGTTAGCTCCCAAGAGAAGTGAAAATTGCGTTGACTGCGGCGAGATCGATCATCGGGTCGTCGATTGGATCAGCGTATTCAGCGACGGTGACTGGATGGCGGCTATAGGACTCGTGCAAGAAGTCAGCAAATGTGATTGGGTGGCCGTCTTCATCGGAGTCGAAGCAGCGTTCGCCACGCATGGCAGAAACGGCCATCTGATTTTTGTAGAAAACTCGCTGTGTCGGAAACAGATACCGCGCAAGCAACCAGTCTTGCTCAGCGAGAAGCCTCAGCGAATCGTCTCGTTGTAACATTCCGATGTCTTGCGTGTGCCTCGCGCGGAGCCCGATGAAGCAACCGAGCATTTCGCGAGCGGTGAGCGCACGAAGATCACAGCCACACGCCAAAGCGCGTGATGAAATATCGTCGCGTTCGATGAGCCGTTCGTCATCGGGTGCCGACCAACCGCCTCGACCGGTGTCAGTGGATTCGAGGTTGAAAATGGTATCGCCGTCGTCGTAACGGCAAATGTAGTGTGAATCAATGCAGGCCAACGACACTGGCCATCCCAATCGCCATCCCATCGCGACGTGCAATGCAGCCATATTGCCACACGTTCCTTCATTCGTGTCGATGATTCCATTCAAGAAGAGGTCAGACGGATTCTCGTAGCGAATGCTTTTGACATTCCGCTGATCGCGGTTGTAGGCGATGCCAACTTCCAGATCAAGATACTGGCCGACCGTGCCAAAACGGAAATAACGAATGTCATTGCGGAAGTCTTGCGGTGCCTCGTGAAAGAACCGCTCCCAGTACGGGAGGCATCAAGAACGAAAGTCATTCGTCCAAGCGTTGACGGTGGCCTGATACTCCGCGATGTCCAGTGACGCGAGCGTAGAAATTTCCTTGGCGACGATGAGGTTCATTGCCAACGGGTCAACTGTCGCGAGTTCAGATTTGGTCATCGCCAGCAGATGGCCGACGTTCGTGGCCGAGTAATCGCGATTCCAATCGATGCGATTGGCGACGAGTACCGGTGACTTCATTCCGCGTCGTAGACGAGTTGTGTTCATAAAGCTCCTTCGCGCGATGTGCTCATTGGCGGCACGGATGCCGCCAACCGATTGCAGGAAACGGGAGGCAGGATGCCGTGTATGTGGCCCAACGATAGAGCTCACCTGCCGCGGCGGCTGGTGAGACGTTGAACCTCGGAAAGCCGTGAGGCCGCCGCGGTCAGGTGCAGCGACTGGTTAGGCATCCGGCGCGGCCTGCTGTACGGCCGGCATGAGGTCATTGAGTTCCTCGATGCGAAGCATGCGGATATCGCGCACCGAGGCGGCGAACCAAGCAAGGACTCGCGAGAGTTCGATGACGGCGATGACGCAAGTGACGGCGTTAATGCTTTCGCCGCCAAAGTAAACGCTGCCTTGTTGCCAGGTGAATCCCTTCTTCTGCAAAACCTTGCGGATTTCGCCGTAAGCGTTGTTATACGGGTCGCCGTAATTAAGCTTGAGCGACTCGATGTCCATATCAAAGGTGATCGCGTACATCTGGCCCTCTTTCCTCGGAATTGTTGCGACTTCATGTACCCGGACTGCGGCGTGCGGCTTGCTTAGAGTCTGAATTGCCATAACGAGTCCCTATCGCTGGAGTTGACGGGAATGTGCTTGCTTCCACGACTCAATTCTACCATACCAAACGACCAGTCGCCATTATGGAAAGCGAAGGCAAGGAGACCCCCGTTCCTCTGCCGCCTAACGGCAGACATCACGGGGGACGGACGGTGGATTGTCCATTGTAGCAAACGTGGCAAGCCGTCCTCCCGTGCATGTCATTGTTCTGTCTTGTCGTCGAGTCGTTTGATCTCAGTGTGGGAAAGCAACCCCTGGTCCTGCCGCTCGCCGACATCGTTGAGAGCATGAGCCGCGGGCAACATCAATCGGCGAATCTCTTCGTTGGAGAAGCCAGCTTCGCGCAGAGCCGAAACTTGTTCCTTGAAAAGCTCCGCTTCGCGAATTGCATTCTCGATCTCCAACCCTCGTTGTTCTTCAACGTTTCGATAGTCTGTATCTTTCTTGCGTTCATGTCGATCTTGCAAATACTTCCGCAACTGGTCGAGGGGATTCAGGCTCCCAAGAACCTCCCAGAATCCCGGCGATTCAAATTGTATTGATTTGAATTGCAGTTCATCCTCGGGCAAGAGAAATGATCGGCGGATCACATCTGGGGTCAGTAGTTCCGGATGTGCGGTAATCCCTAGCGCGAACGGAAAGAATGGGAATGGAAAGTCAAATCGAAATCGACGCTTGCCGGTGAACGCATCACGGACCGTCTCAATGTGCAGTTCTGTAGCGTAGAGTACCAAGTACGCGTTCTCGATGGAGCGCAGAGTGTCGATTGCTTCGGCAACCGTCCCCGGTCGCTTTGCGTAGATTTTCAGGACGCCTCTTGGTGCTGGCATTGGATTCTCTTGTTAGACAGAACGACGAGGATCACGGGGACCGAGGAGTAAAGTGTGAATTCAAAACCGACGCCGCCGAGGTCTCCCGTGCATCCGTTTGTTCGTCGATATTCTATGCCAATTCGAGGACGACGCCATCCTCGGGTTCGTCCCCGCCATCGCCATGATCTTGCAGAATCCCGCAGATAATGTCAAAGAGCGTTTCGCCTTTGCCGTTTCGAGCAAGCACCAAGTCGTCGCGAACGGATTCGATATTTGAAGGGTGACAGGTAGTAAGCTTGCGCTCGATGAATCGGATAGTTTCTTTAAACCCAAGCCGCACCCGCGAGACGTCTGAGTTCTTCCATCGCAGAAAGAAGCCACCATCAGGCGAACCAAAACCACCGCGAAGTACATCATTGAAGGCGTCTAGATTTCGACCGTATTCAGTGCCGCCCAGAATGGCGGCGCCGAAGACGTCATAGAAGCCGTCGAGTGTATCGAATGCGAGGCCATCAATTTCGATCACGGGTTTTTGCATGCTTGGCTCGACGAACGACCCCAAGCTCAGCGACGGCGGAGCCGTTCGCTGCAGCGCATGGTTAGGCTTCGTTGGCGTCATTTGGATCGGCAATGATGAAGAGTTCAGCGTTCAGAAGTGAACGCGACAAAAACGCGGCAAACTGAGCCTCCTGTTTCTTTGTTCTCCGCCGATTGTTGCTAAAGCGCTCGGTGAGGAGTTGTGGTGCCGCCTCCTTGGAGTCGGCGCTCATGTGGAGAATCTCGTCGGCAATATGAGTGAAGAACTGCTTGTCCAATACCTTCTTGCGAGCGTTGAAGACTTTTTTCTGGCGCTCCGCGACGGATGCTTTGTCGAGTTTGGCGTCGAGGGGGCGATGGTCTTTCGAGCAGAAGTAAGCCGTAGGGTTATCGCGATGGAAAACGATGTAGTGGTCGTCGTCGTCTGGTAGTGCGCCGATGGTGGACGGGCGAAACCAGATGCTGTTCTCCGCAACGGCTTGATTCGAGTAGTGGGTATTTAGCTCCTCCGTAGTGTGAAAATATGGCGCGACGTAGTAAACCTCTTCGCCCGACGCCTCCAGTGTGCGGAGAAGCGCGTGTTGGTCTGAATGCCTTCCGGGTCGCAGGTGCATCCGGTAGTAACTTCGGTTGAAGATGTCCCACTCGGCAGCACTCCTGGAAACCATGCAGTCGCTGAGTTTGAATTGGAGGAATAGTGGCGCGCCGACGAGCGGAAGTTGTAAGTCGTAGCCACCGCCAGGTTGTCCCTCTTGGATAAGTGATGGGAAAATAGGCGCAGCAATGAGCGGCCCGAATGCGCCGGACGCAAGTTCCTCGGTCAGAGCGTAGCCGAATGAAAACTCAGACAAAAGCGGGCGCATGGGTCAGGAGCCTAACGTCTCGGTTCACCTCGAACGCGCGGGTGATCAGCCACTTCGAGAGCGCGGAATCGCGTTCTGAGGTGCAACCGTTTGTTCTTCGGCGGTGTTTCGTTTGTCGCGGCCTCACGCGGACCGCTGATCCGGTGGATGGTACACGATCGCGGTAGTCCGAGCAAATCGGAAAGCAATTTCCGGGTGCTGGATCGGAGGCGATATTCCGGCGGAGAGTTGACCACGAAAAACACGAATTACACGAAAGTCCGGAAATTAGTCCGAGCAAATTACGCGCTGGCAACCGAGCAAGTCGGGTAAATTCATACGAGCAATGATTCAGACTGAATACTGCCAGCCACTGTCGCTAATGCCAAAGGCCGCAGTTATAGCAGGCGTCAAAGGTCCGCGCGTCGGCCCAGGTTCGGTACTGGGCGGGCTTGGAAATCAACGGGTTTGGATGTCAGGCGTTGGAGTCTGGAGCCGAAGAACGACACCCTTCACTTGCCGGGCCGGCTGCAAGGAACGTGATGTCTCGAAAAACCGTAATACCGGCCTGGTCAAGTGCAAGGGTTGGTTCGCCGCCGACTTCTGGGATTAGGGGCCCAAATAGCCGGGACCCCAAAACCAGAGCTCACCAGATTCCTTGTCGAGCTTACCAATGGCCTTAGATTTCAGCGAGCCGTGTCTCGGCGACACCCCGAAGTCTTCGCCTCCGGCAAGCCAGGTCCTAAGTGCATTCTTCAGCAACGACAATCCCTCATCAGTCATCTCGATTGTCGCCGTAGCACGGTCAAAACCGATGTGCATGATCTTCAAATCGTCGCCAATCGATTCGACCTTCAATTTGAGCTTTCCGAGAGCATGTGGTCGCGAGCATGGCTTGAACGTAATCGTTCTTTGCGCCGGGCGATCCTCGTTCACAAGTTCCACAATCGCCTCAAGAATCTGGAAGCCCTCCTCACGACGATCATGGAAAAGACAGATTGACGGTTGAGCGATGCCGAGTTTCCCAGCATGTACCCAAAGATCAACTTCGAGATTTTGGAAGGCGGGCTTCACTATCGCATGCCCTCGATGGCATCAAAGACGAAGCGGCGAACGTCCGAGTTCACGCGGCGGGCGCGTGAGACTTTGGTTTCAAAACCGACGTAGCCGCCCGCTCGCGTGGAACGAATTGTTAGCACGACAGTTCAGCGAGTAAGTTCTGCGTCAAGGAAGATCCAGTCACCATCCTTGAATTCCTTGCATTCGTAAACAATTGTTTCTTCCCGCCGGCCGGGTTGCAACCGTCTTATTTCATCGAGCGACGCACGGTAATTTGGGCGATCACAGAGGACGACATGAACAGTGGCTTCAAACATCTGCCGAACAGGTTTTGTGCGTTGATCTGGTGGGGCGGATGAATCCTGAATCGGAGCTGGAAGTTGGCGAACAGAGAGGATCTGGTAATCCAATAGGATTGACGACACAGAAAAAGGATGAATTGTGTGAATTGACGGCGCATGTTGTTTTAGGCGGTCTTCGTCTTCGTCGCGGCACGCTTCAAACGCTTCGCCAAGGTAGCTTGTAACCGTTTCGCTAGGTGTGGCAGCTTCTACGATTGACGCTTCGACGATGTCGGTAAAGAGGTTCTTTACCCGTGATGCATGAACAGGAGCATCCATCCCAGTTTTCCAAACGTTTGTCTCGGGCGATATCGCCCCATGACTTGCAAGATGACGCAGTGTAGCATCTGGAATCGGGCCGATCTTCTTTCCGTCGTATTCGTAGAACCATTCTGCCGCCATGTGTGCGTCGTCCTTTTGAAGACTTCTTCGTCGTGCTAACGTTAGAATTCACGGGGTCGGGCCGTGAAAAGTTTGAACGGCCAAAACGCGTGACGCCCGACTCCCGTGCAATTCATTGGTTATCCGTGAGCTAGAATTGGACGGAGTCGCCGGTCCTCCGGTCAACCTCTGGCCCAGAGATATTTTCAGACCTCAATCGGTCCTGGCGTTGCTGCAAAGCATCGGAAATGCGCTCACATTCGTCGCCCTGGCAATTCGCAATGATAAATCGACGCCAGTCTTCAATCGCGTCTTCTAGCTGAAACCCGATGTCGAGTAGGCGTTGCCCAGATGCCTCGCAGTCGGTTTTCATCTTTATGCGAATTGCTCGCATCGCGTCGTCTTTCAGTTCAGGGAGGTCGCACTCTGCATCCGTGCAGCTCTTCTTCGAAACGTGAGCAAAGCGAAGCACGTTTGCACGTAGTGTCATAAGCCGAAAGATCACACTTTCCGCTTGCGGAAGCCAGCGATCGTTAGCTCGTTGAGCGGCATCCTCCGAATCTCTGGTCGAGCCAATCCAAAAAGCAAGCAAGAACAGGAAGATCGAGAATAGCGAGTCAACCAGGGGTGTGAAATGCGTCGGATTCTTCGCGAGATAAATCGGCGGAAGAACGACCAAGGCGATAGCCACTGTCCAGCGGAATATCCGCGGACCATTCATCACGGTTCGGAAGACGGCCCATGCTGCACGGGCGCTCCATTTCTCTTCGCTACTAGCTGTATTCAATGTTCAGATCAGTTAAAGGTTTCTAAGTCGGATAACTCTCTATTATTCATGGTCGCCCGGCCATAACCGCCCTACCGGTACTTAACGCTGGTTGGGCGACCGGCTTGCTTCCTACTTATTGCCGGTTGGAACCGAGGCTTCCACCACTTATTTCCGGTTCTGCCTGAACCGGACGATAAGTTCTTAGCACCGGTTTGCCAGCAGCGGCACTGGCTGCGTTTTTACGGATTTTTCCGAAACCGTCAATCCAGCCCCTTGTCGTCCCAGGAAAACTTGTGTACACATGAACACTGCCTCAGCCAAGGGCCAGCCTGCGCGTACTCCGTTCCCGTGGGTGACCATTCCCATTGCCCAAGCTGCCGCCCTGAATTATCTCGATCCCTGCCCTTTTGGCAACCGCTCGCTGAAAGCCCATGACGTCGCGATTGCCCCCGATTGCCCCTACGAGCCGCTGAATTCCGGCATCGATCCGTTACCGGGCGGCGAGGCTCCTGGGTGCGATTCCGGGCGTCTCTACCAGGGCTCAATATATAGGCCTCTAGGC
>Ga0163151_10003050_pt1 | contig 24661 bp, 21 predicted proteins | sample OliLakLV19MP5IB2_FD_145596 | JGI IMG/M metagenome (GOLD analysis project Ga0163151, IMG submission 145596) | Freshwater microbial mat bacterial communities from Lake Vanda, McMurdo Dry Valleys, Antarctica - Oligotrophic Lake LV.19.MP5.IB-2 | ecosystem: Environmental > Aquatic > Freshwater >...
CTCATCATCCGCAACCGGTCTCACCTACACTTCAGGTACAGGAGATTTCTCTTTGACCTCGGGTTTCAACATTCCAACTACTGCATCCACCACGCAGTGGAACAGTAATGTATCAAGTCAGTGGGTGACCAATGGTTCAAACATTTCTTATTCTACGGGGAATGTGGGGATTGGGACCACCACTCCCACCGCACAGCTTTCAATAGCAGGATTAAATACAACGAGTGTCGTTTATCTAAACAGACCAGCGTCAGGAGCTACCGTTTTTAATTTAATCAGTGGTCCAACTGGTGCGGTAACCGCAGGGGGTACAATTTTTAGTGTAACATCAAATACATCTATGGGAAGTGGTGGTTCTATAGCACTCATCGGTCATAAGTTTAGAATTGACGAAGGTGGTAATACTTCCGTTGCTGGAAACTTCACTATTGGTTATGGAGGAGGAGCAGCAACAGTGGGTCTTGGTGGTTTTGGAAACACTAATACTTTTATAACAGGAAACGCTGGAGCTCAAACACAAACGGACTTTCTTTTCAGAGCAGGAACTGCAGACAGAACTGCGGGTAACCTGTTTCAAATCGCAAATAATACAAATCCCGTTCTTACTGTGGCTTCGATTGCGGGTGGTGGCAACGTCGGGATTGGAACGACAACTCCAGCCTATCCTCTTCATGTGGTTGCTGCTGGATCTGATGTGGCCCGATTCAATGGAACAGGAAGCACTCAATGTACGGTAGTAGCAGGAACAGGATGGTCGTGTTCATCAGATATGAATTTGAAGAAGGATATTGAGGTATTAAGCTCTTCAAGCACACTCGATCAGCTTCTCGAACTCAATCCTGTCTCATACCGATGGAAAGATGGCAATAATGACCAGATTCTCCAGCATGGATTCATCGCACAAGATGTGGAAGGTATCTTCCCTGAATTAGTAACAACAGATAGCGCTTCAGGATTGAAATCTCTCTCAATGGGGGGAATGATTCCTTATATAGTGAGTGCTATTCAAGAGATGGCACACAAAATTGCCAATATTTCGAAATGGTTCGGTAATAATGGAAATAAGTTTAAAGTTGAAGGAGAAGTCTGTGTGGATGATGTGTGTGTGACAAAAGAGCAGTTCAAAGCCTTGCTTCAGAATGGAAATACTGGAGGAGGCTCAAGTGGAGGGGGTGGCTCTTCGACTCCAGAACCCGAGCCTGTTGTTACTGAGCCTGAACCAACCCCAACACCTGAGGAGGGAGCGGGAAGTGGTGGAGGAGGAAGTGAAGTTCCTCCAGTCGATGAGCCAGTTCTTGATCCAGAACCAACTCCAGAACCCGAACCAGAAGAACCAACTCCTGAGCCAGAAGAAGAAAGTGCTCCGGAACCTGCTTCTGTTGTAGAATAAGAACATGACATTTTTACATTCAATCATTCTTGGTATCGTTGAGGGTATTACGGAGTTTTTACCTATCTCCTCAACAGGGCACCTTATCATTACTTCGCGCCTTCTTAATATTCCTGTTACAGAATTTACAAAAAGTTTTGAGATATTTATTCAGCTTGGCGCTATTCTTGCGGTAATCTTTTATTATCGCACTTCAATCTTCCGCACAGTCGATACGTGGAAAAAGGTTTTAGCTGCTTTTATTCCAACCGCAGCACTTGGGCTTGTTTTGTATCCATTCGTAAAGATGTATCTTCTCGGCAATGTGCAGATTGTTGCCATCTCTCTTATTATCGGAGGTATCATATTGGTTGCATTTGAAATGTGGCAGAAGCCTCGTCGAAAAGATGAGTCGAAGATGTATAAGACGGTAGCAGAAGTCCCATACTTGTCTGCGGTTATTATTGGTATCACACAGGTGATTGCTGTTATCCCCGGAGTGTCTCGCTCTGCCACCACTATTGTGTCAGGAGAGCTTCTTTCTCTTTCTCGTAAGGCAGTTGTTGAGTTTTCGTTTCTTCTCGCAATTCCAACCATGCTCGCGGCTACTAGTCTCGACATGCTGAAGAGTGGATGGACTTTTAGTTCTTATGAAGTATCTTTGATGCTGGTAGGATTTGTTGTCTCATTCTTTGTGGCTTTAGGGGTTATCACTTGGCTTCTCAAATACATCGAAAACCACTCATTTATTGCTTTCGGTATGTACCGAATCCTTGCTGGTTTGGTCTTCTTTTACCTCTTCTTTTAATTGGGGTCAGGAGCTATTTATTTTCTCCCGCCACGCGTAATTTATCGGTCGAAATAAATAGCTCCTGACCCCAATTTGTGGTAATATCCCCCTATGAGTGAACCGATGAATGCCCGCAAACGTTTCTTTGTATCTGGTATCTTTGTGGTGTTATTTATTGTTCTTATTCCCCTTATTCTCCTCTATTCTCTCGGATATCGATTCAACAAAGATTTCTCAGTTTTCCCTACAGGAGGCGCTTACGTTTTTTACCCTGAGTCTGGTGCCGAGGTGTATGTGAATGGCGAGCTTGGAAAGACCACTAGCCTTTTCGAGCGGGGTATCTTTATCGACAACTTAAATGCTGGGACGTACGACATCGAGGTCCGCAAAGAATTCTACAGACCCTGGAAGAAGACTTTTGATGTCGCAGAGCGCAAAGTAGCCGAAGGATATCCGTTTCTTATTCCCGAAGTCATCGCTACTAGCACGGTTTCTCGTTTTGTCACTGTCGCTTCTGGAGCTTCAGTTACTAATTATTTGTATGGAGAGGTGGTATCTTTGTTTGCAACCACGACCGAGTCAAAACCAAAGCTTGTTCTGCAAGAGAAGATAGTGGCAACCTCTTCTGTAGTATCGACCACCACTGCTTTGATAAAAAAGAACATTGAAGTAGTGCTCGAGAAGGAAACAGGGCGGGTAATTGCTTCATGGAAAGGGAGCAAAGAAACAATGCCTTTTTATTTCTGCGATGCAGCGCGTCTTGTGTGTGGGGATTCGTTTGTTGTGATTCCAAATTCTGTGAGGAGTTTTGATTTCTATCCAGGACGAAATGATGTTCTTATCTACAACACAAAAGACGGTGTATACGTGACCGAGCTTGATACGCGAACTCCTCAAAACACCTTTAAACTCATTTCAGGAAGTGTTGATTTTCGGGAAAGTGGAGATAGGGTATTCATAAAAGAGAAAACCGCATATTACGAAATTCTTTTTATTGCTTCAACTACTTTGAACGCGCTCTCAATTTAAATTATCTAGCAAAAAACTAACATGGAAAAAGGTCACCTCAACCCCATCACCTCAGTCATTCGAGAAATCTCAACTATTTTTAATGAGCTCGGCTTTTCTGTTGTGGTAGGACCTGAGCTTGAAGACGAGTTCCATAATTTTGATGCATTAAATATTCCGAAGGACCATCCTGCACGGGATATGCAGGATACGTTTTGGGTGAAGAATTCAAAAGAAAATAAAAATGAAGAGGGAGAGAACAAAGTTCTTCGAACGCACACTTCTTCTGTGCAGGTTCGTTTTATGGAGAAAGTCGCACAACTCCCGAAAGTAGATCAAAAGCCTTTCAAGATTATTGTTCCAGGAAAAGTGTATCGAAACGAAGCGACTGATGCGACGCACGAGGCGCAGTTTTACCAGATTGAAGGATTGTATGTGAACAAAAACGTCTCGATGGCAGAACTAAAAGGTACACTCGATTATTTCTTTAAGAAACTCCTTGGTCCCAACGCAAAGATCCGTTTTCGTTCGAGTTTCTTTGGTTTTGTGGAGCCAGGCGTTGAGGTGGATGTGTGGCACAATGGCAAATGGCTCGAGGTGATGGGGGCAGGTATTGTGCACCCGAATGTTATCAAAGCATGCGGGCTCGACTCTGCTGAATGGAAAGGTTTTGCCTTCGGAGGAGGAATTGATCGTCTTGCTATTATCAAGTACGACATTGATGATATCCGTCATTTTTACCAAGGAGATCTTCGTTTCACTTCTCAATTCTAGTCTAAACTAAAATAATTTTCCATATGAAAACCTCATACAAATGGCTTCAAACATATTTTGACGAAACCCTCCCAGAACCAGAGAAGTTGGCAGATCTTTTTAATGCACATGCATTCGAAGTTGAAAGTGTAGAGGTCCGACCTCTACACACAGATACTGTGCTCGATATCAAAGTGCTTCCCGATCGTGCGCATTATGCGTTGTCTCACAAGGGAATTGCAGGAGAAATTCACGCAATCACAGGACTTCCTTTGAAAAAAAGTGAAGTGTCAAAGGTGCCCTTTGACATTAAAAAAATAGGGTCAGGAGCTATTTTAAAGCAAATAAAAACTATTCCTCTAGATAAGTATCAAGATTTTATGAAGAAAAAAATAGCTCCTGACCCCAATTTTTGTTTGCGGTATGTCATGGCTCGTATTGAAGGTGTGCAAGTTGTGAGTTCTCCAGAGTGGCTTAAAGAAAAATTAGAAACCGTAGGACAACGAAGTATCAACGCTCTTGTTGATATCATGAATTACGTAATGCTCGACTGCGGTCAGCCGATGCATGTCTTCGATGCGGACAAGATTGAAGGGAAGATACAGGTTCGCTTTGCTCAAGAGGGAGAGAAGATTACAACTCTTGATAACAAAGAGATTACCCTTTCTTCCGCTGATTTAGTGATCGCTGACGATGTTTCATTGCTTGCTATTGCTGGAGTAAAAGGAGGGAAGAAAGCCGAAGTAGATGTGAATACAAAAAATATTATTATCGAGTCTGCGAATTTCACGCCCACATCGGTCCGCCGAACTTCAACTCGACTCAATCTCCGAACTGATGCATCAAAACGTTTCGAAAACGAGATCACTCCCGAGCTCGCACTTGTTGGTATCGAGCGAGCGTCTGAACTTGTATTGAAAGAATGTGGAGGAGAACTAAAGGAAATTGTAGATGAATATCCAATAAAAGTAGAAAGGTGGAATATCAAAGTGAGTGCCGAACAGATTTCTGCAATAATCGGAGAGCATATCTCTCTGCATGATATCTGTACCATTTTAGTACGACTTGGTTGCGAGGTTGAAAGTGTAGAAGATGCCCATCTACACGGTGAGGTGGTTCTTAATATTACCCCTCCGTTCGAGCGCCTCGATCTTGTGATCCCTGAAGACATCGCTGATGAAGTGGGAAGAATCCGCGGATATGAAAACTTGGCAACCGTACTTCCTCCCGCTATTGACCCAACACCTGTCGACAAGACCTTTTATTACGCAGAGAAAACAAAGAACACTCTCATCAATCTAGGTTTCTCAGAAGTTATGCTGTACTCGCTTGTTGCGAAGGGAAGTTATGAGATTCTCAAACCGCTCGCTGATGATAAGAAATTCCTTCGCGAATCTATCGTAGAGCAAATGACTAACGCTCTCACTCGCAACGCAGTTAATGCAGACCTTCTCGGACTTGATGACATCAAGATTTTTGAAATTGGAAAAGTATTTACAAAGGATAGGGAGAAGACGGTGATGACTATTGGAGTAAAAAAAATAAAGAAGAAAAAAGGTGAAACAGCAGATACTATTTTAGCAGATGTTCTGACAAATCTTGGTATTCAAATAGACTCAAAACAAATAACCAAGGAGGGAATTGTTGAAATTGATTTCGACACACACATATCATCACTTCCGCAACCAAAAGATATTTCTGATCTTAATTTCATCCCACTTCCAATTGAGCTTCGATACAAAGCATTTTCTGTATATCCGTACATGATTCGAGATATTGCTGTGTTTGTTCCTGAAACTATACAATCAGATGAAGTTCTTAATCTTCTTCTTGAGAATGCAGGAGACTTGTTGGTTCGACATTCTCTTTTCGACACTTTCCAAAAGGATGATAAGGTTTCTTATGCATTTCGTCTGATATTTCAGTCTAGTGAGCGAACTCTTACAGACGAGGAAATTAACATCGTCATGAATATGTTGACCGCTAAAATAGTAGAAAAGTCTTGGGAGGTGCGATAAAGGAACCTTTTAAACCACCAAAATCACTTGGAAGCAAGCCGTTTTCTTGCTATACTGGCTACAATAAATAAACAATATGGCAAAGGAAAAAAACAGCGAAGAAAAGATCAAAAAGAGCTCCTACGGAGCGGATTCTATTACCGTTCTCGAGGGTCTTGAGCCGGTTCGAAAGCGCCCTGGAATGTACATTGGTACCACAGGTCCAGATGGTCTTCACCACCTCATTACCGAAATATTCGACAACTCTCGTGACGAAGCTATGGGAGGCTTTGCCGACCACATCGAGGTTGCTCTTCTTCCTGGGAACCGCGTTCGTGTTGTTGATAACGGACGAGGTATTCCTGTCGACATTCACAAAGGCACCAAGGTATCAGCTCTTGAGACCATCATGACCACTCTTCACGCCGGAGGAAAATTCGGAGGAGAAGGCTACAAGGTGTCTGGAGGTCTTCACGGTGTGGGAGCATCTGTGGTGAACGCTCTTTCTATTTATACTAAAGTTATCGTACACAAAGACGGAGGTATCTGGACTCAGGAATATTCTCAAGGAAAGAAGAAGGCAAGTGTGAAGCAGGTAGGAAAGACAAAAGAGACAGGAACCATTGTGTGTTTCGAACCTGATATTGAGATTTTCAAAGAAGTTAGTTTCGACTTCAATCGTGTGGTGCCTCACATGCGTCAGCAGGCGTACCTCGTGCGTGGTCTCAAGATTGACGTGCTTGATCTTCGTGAATCTGATCTTAAGAAGATTGATGTGGATGAGGAATATTATCTTTCAGATCTTACCATCGACGCTCCCTCACAATCTTTCTATTTCGAAGGAGGTCTTGTTTCTCTAGTGAAGTTTTATAATCAAGTTGAGAAGCCTCTCCACAAAAATATTTTTTATGTACAAAAAGGAGTTGAAGGAGTTGAGGATGTCGAAATCGCACTTCAGTATGTCGACGACATCACTCCTCGTATCACAGCTTTTGCCAACAACATTCACACACCAGAAGGAGGAACTCATGTGAGTGGATTCAAGACAGCGCTCACTCGTACACTGAATGCTTACGGACGTGTCAACAACATCATCAAAGAGAAAGATGAGAACTTCACCGGAGACGATGTACTCGAAGGTCTCACCGCTGTTATTTCTGTAAAGCTTCGCGAGATTCAGTTCGAAGGTCAGACCAAAGCAAAGCTCGGTTCGACTGAAGCACAGGGAGCAGTTGCAAGTATTTTTGGTGAAGCGTTTGCAGCATTTCTTGAAGAGAACCCTGACGATGCCAAGACTATTCTTGGTAAAGCTGAACTTGCAATGCGTGCTCGCAAGGCCGCCAAAGCAGCTAAGGACAGCGTTCTTCGTAAGGGTGCGCTTGAAGGCATGACCCTCCCTGGAAAGCTTGCAGACTGTCAGTCAAAGGACGCCAGCCTCTCTGAGCTTTTCATTGTAGAGGGAGACTCTGCCGGAGGAACCGCCAAAGCCGGCCGTGACCGAAAGACTCAGGCCATCCTTCCTCTACGAGGTAAGATTCTCAATGTTGAGCGAGCCCGACTCGACAAAATGCTTGCTTCTGAGCAGATCCGCAACTTGGTGGTGGCATTTGGTGCAGCCATTGGAGACACTTTCGACATCACCAAACTTCGTTATCACAAGATCATCATCGCAACCGATGCCGACGTCGATGGTGCGCACATTCGTACTCTCATCATCACTTTCCTTTTCCGTTACTATCGTGCTCTCATCGACGCAGGATATGTGTATATTGCTCAACCACCTTTGTATAAGGTGAAGAAAGGAAAAGAAGTTCATTATTTCTACAACGATGAAGAGAAAGATAATTATATGAGAGAACAGGGAGATGATGCTGATGTTGCATCTACTGACGATGGAACTCTTGAGGTTGATGGAAACGAAGAGTCTGAAGATGAAACTGAAGTAGAGGTCGGACCTCTACAAGGAAAAGACGGTAAAAAGAAGAAATCAAAGATCTCAATCCAGCGATACAAAGGTCTCGGAGAAATGAATGCTGATGAGCTTGGTGAAACCACTATGGATCCCAACAAGCGTGTGCTCAAACAGTTGACCATCGATGATGCCGAAGAAGCTGACAAGGTTATCGACATTCTCATGGGTAGCGAAGTTGCTCCTCGAAAGTCATTCATTCAGGCAAATGCGAAAGTTGCGAGAATTGATATTTAATTGGGGTCAGGAGCTATTTAATTCTTAGAAACTAAAACCTCTCACAAAACAACACTGTCTTTCCAGGGTACGCGTAGTTTTTTGGTAAAAACCCGCTCGGTTGGTTTGTTACCGGTTTTATTCTTAAGAAAATAGCTCCTGACCCTATTTTATTTTGCTTGACCCTACATTAGGTTTTGTGTTAGTTTTCTGTCAGGTAAAATAAAATATGAATAAGTACATTTTGCTTGAAGGGGTTGATCTTGCAGGAAAATCAAGTGCTGTAAAAAGCTTACTTGATACATCTCATTGGAATTACCAACACAGTAGTTTGCTTACTGAAAATCCAATTCTTAAGATTGCTCGGGAGGTTGAAAAAGATGGTTCTGAATGGATAGGTCATCTCTATGTTGAGGCTTTAAGTTACGACCTCAGTCATTTTCAGCCTCCTTTAGTTAATACGATTCAGGATTCAACTATATTACTTAGGACGCTCGCTTTCAATGGTGCGGCTGGGTATATGAATGTCGTCAAGAAGTTGGAAGGATTAGCTTTACACCATCCAACTTTCGATAAAATTTTCATTCTGACCGCGAGTCTTGATGCGAGGCGAAAAAGGCTAAAAAAAAGGATTGAGGTTGACCAAAGTAGGGTTACACCAAATGATCTTCGGGTTGTCCGTGAACCAGAGTTTTTCCAGAAAATGGAAAATCTGCTAATTGATTATACTAAAATTTTCTTTCGAGAAGATCCAGTCATTATTGATACGAGCAACCTTCTCACTTCTGATGTGGTGAGCAAGGTCTTACAAGAAATGTAGAGTGTTTGATAAAAACACTCTTTTTTATTACAATACTCAAACCTATGAAAAAAATTGAAACTGAATTTAAGATTGAATTATCAAAAGAAGAATTTGAGTCTGCTCCTCAGCTACTAGAACAAAAAAGGTTTTCTCTTATTAAGAACTCAGAACTCACTGATTATTTTTTTAATGTAATAAAATTTGATGAGAAAGGTTTTGATTTTACTCGTATTCGTGTATATGATGGAATTCGTTATCAGCGCACAGACAAGAAATGGGTGATTAAGAATGGTGAGCGTATGCGAGAAGAAGTAGAACGAGAGTCTACTCTAGAAGAGTTTGAACAACTAATAACGGAAGACTCTACATATCTCACTAACACAAAATACCGAAACGACTGGTCTGTGACTTTTAATAATCAACCTGGAATTGTGTCTTTTGACAAGGTGGTGTTTCCTGATGAAACACGATATTTCGTAGAACTTGAAGTGGATGTAGGTGAATCCGAAACTAATACTGTGCGTCCTGTGCTCAAGCAGTGGTTGCTTGAGACATTCAATCTTTCTGATCGGGAGGAGGGGATTGGAATGATGAAACTAGTGATTTCAAAGATACAGCTTAAATAAGCCCAGTCTATATCTAATATTTTACTTGCTAACCTACAGGTAGTTCCGGCAACAGAAAGGCTTAGCTGTTAAAGGCCTTTTTCTTTCAAGTTTTTGGAGAGAAATAATAAGGTTGAGAGATCTGCCACTCCTTCAGAACTAAAAGTTATCTCGCTTCAGTAATTAAACGACGTAGTCTTGCTTATAGTTTAAGATAAATTACTCATAAAGATTGCCTAAACAAATCATCAATTTTTCTGTATAATCAACCAATGATTCTCAAATCGCTTGAAATATCTGGATTTAAATCTTTTGCCAAGAAGACCGAATTACTGTTCGGTAGTTCGGCTATTTCTGCAATTGTGGGTCCAAACGGTTCGGGTAAATCAAACGTCGCGGAGGCGTTTCGTTTTGTGCTCGGCGAGCAGTCGCTCAAGTCGCTTCGAGGAAAGAGAGGTGAAGACATGATTTTTAATGGAGGGAAGAATCTTTCTCGGCTCAACCGCGCGGGAGTGAAATTGGTATTTGATAATCGCTCGAAGCTTTTCCCTATTGATTTTGATGAGATTTCTATCGAGCGCGTGGTGCACCGAGACGGGGTGAATGAGTATTTACTCAACGGCTCGCAAGTACGTCTCAAGGATATTTCTGAACTTCTTTTCTCTGCGCACATTGGAACCTCAGGTCACCACATTATTTCTCAGGGAGAAGCTGATCGCATGCTCTCTGCGTCTCTGAAAGAACGCCGTGAGATGCTCGAGGAAGCGCTTGGTCTCAAGGTGTATCAAGTGAAGAAAGAAGAAAGTCAACGCAAGCTCGAGAAAACTGGCGAGAATATTGCGTCTGTCGAGAGTCTTCGTCGTGAGATTGCTCCGCATCTTCGGTATCTCAAGAAGCAGGTGGAGAAGTATGAGAAGTCTGTTGCACTTCGTGAAGAGCTCGCTGTTTTGTATCTCACGTATTTCAAAACTGAAGATGAATATATAAAGAAAGAAAAGGCTCGAATTGAACGAGCTCGAAGTACTCCTGAAGAAATGAAGAAAGGTATTTTGAGAGAGTTAGCTGATGCAAAGGAAGTGCTTTCAAAGAAAGATGAACACAAAAAAGAAAGCGAGGAAATTTTGTCGCTCCAGACAAAGATGTCAGAGGTGCGTTTCAAGAAAGAGTCTCTCATGCGTGAAGTGGGGAAGCTTGAGGCTGAACTTTCTTTTGTTGAGCGTGCTATTCGTGAGGAAGAATCAAAGAAGCATGCGAATGATCAGAAGACTATTCTTTTGTCTGAAGTTAATACTTTGCAGAAAACTATCGATGAGCATGTCGAGGAAGCAGAAAGAACAGAAGAAGTGAGCGCGCTTCGCGCGCTCATCAAACGTATTTCAGAAGCTTGTTCTTCTTTTATACATACTCGTGCTACTTCTTCAGAAGAGTCCAACAATCGCATCCAAGCGCTCGAACAAGAGAAGATTAAACATATCGAAGACAAAAGAGGAGTTGAAGAAAAGATAACCGCACTTGCCGGAGAAGAAAGTGTTCTTCATGCACGCGAACAAGCGCTCAAGTCTGAAATGGAAAAACAGAAGGACAATACCTTCGAAGCAGAGAAGAAAATGCTTGAGCTCATGTCGAAAGAACAGGAGATTGAGAATGAACTTCATCTTCTTCGTCTTGAGGGGGATAGAACTAAAATACTTGAGCAATCGATGGTGGAAGACTTACACGAAGCAAGTGTGCTCATCGGTCACCAGGTTCTCCAATACAAAAATGTGAATGTAGAAGACGGTCTTCTACATGAAGAGCGTACTGTACAAATTGAACGACGAAGGGAAGTCGAACGAAAGAAAATCCGCCTTGAAGAAAGTGGGGTAGGAACTGGTGGGGACACTATGAAAGAATATGAAGAAGTGTCTACGCGAGATTTATTTCTTGAAAAGGAATTACTCGACCTTGGTCACTCATCACAATCACTCACTGCACTTATTGCGGATTTGGATGCAAAAATAAATACGGAGTTCAGAGAAGGTGTTGAGAAAATCAACAAGGAGTTCGATACATTTTTCACACTCATGTTCGGAGGAGGACACGCACACCTCAAACTTATTAAAGAAGAAAAGCGTCGCTCAATAGATGACGAGGAGGGCGAAGAAATTGCTCTTACTGAGGAAGAAGAACGAACACGAGAGGGAATCGAGATTGATGTTGGTCTTCCACATAAGAAGACCAAAGGGCTTGTCATGCTTTCGGGAGGAGAGCGCGCACTCACTTCTATCGCACTACTTTTTGCTATTTCACAGGTGAACCCACCTCCTTTTATTATCCTCGACGAGACAGACGCCGCTCTCGACGAAGCAAACTCAAAGAAATACGGAGACATGATCGAGCGTCTATCTGCTCACTCAGGACTCATTCTCATCACACACAACCGCGAGACTATGTCACGTGCGGGTGTCATCTACGGAGTAACTATGGGCTCTGAGGGTATCTCAAAGCTTCTTTCAATTCAGTTTGATGAGGCTGTTCAAGTGGCCAAATAATGTAGAAGACCGTCTTCTACATTCCACAGAGTTTAGAAATTGTTTAGATTTTCTTTGTTATAACTTTAGGTTCAATTATTTATTATGTAGAAGACCGTCTTCTACAATGAATAATAGAGATTACAAGAATTTTACACAAGGAGAGATTTACCATACTTATAACCGTGGTGTTGGAAAGATGGATATTTTTCGAGATACACAAGATTATTTATACTTCCTCTTACTAATAAAACATGATTTATTTCCTGCTGAATTTAAGGTAAAACGCTCAAAACTCAATCCTTATGTCAAAAAACAACTGCCCGCAGATAGCTTTGATTTGATAGGTTACTGTCTGATGCCGAATCATTTTCATTTGTTAATTAGGCAAAATCAAAATATCAAAATTGGAGTCTTGATTAAAAAAATTACAACAAGCTATGCGATTTATTTTAATAAAAAATATGAAAGAGTTGGAACCTTATTTCAAGGTCGATTTAAAGCCGTTCATGTTGGTGATAATAGACAACTAAAAGTGGTGTTTGATTATATCCATAATAATCCTGTTCGTTCTGAATTAGTTCAGCACCCAGCAGGCTATTTCTACAGTAGTTACAATGAGTATTATAATAAAAAGCAACAAGAGTTATGCAAGATAAGAAAGTATGATTTTTTAAAGTAACTGTGTAGAAGACCGTCTTCTACACTACACAAACTTATAATCAATCACCTTCTTCTCCATGTCAGCAGAAAGTACTTTGATCTTTACGCGGTCTCCGAGAGTGTAAGTCTTTCCTTTTGAACCTTTCACCATGTAGCGCTTTGCATCGAGTGTGTAGAAGTCGTCATTCATATCGCGAAGCTTCACCATTCCTTCACACTTAGTCTCTTCTTCTTCAACATAGATTCCCCACTCGGTCACGCCGGTGATAACCCCGTTAAACTCCTGACCGACATGGTCAACCATGTATTCAACCTGCTTGTACTTGATAGAGCTTCGCTCGGCGTCGGATGCATAGATTTCTTGTTCGGTAGATTGTTTGCAAGCACGCATGAGGAAATTAGTTTTCTGTGGGTCGTTGTTCTTATTATCAAGTGCATCTTGAAGAAGTCGGTGTACGAGAAGGTCAGGGTATCGGCGAATAGGTGAAGTGAAGTGAGTATAGAACTTGAATGCAAGTCCGAAGTGGCCAGTGTTGTGCACATCGTAAATTGCCTTCGCCATAGTGCGGATAGTGGTGGTCTTGATGAGGTTCTCGTTTACATCACCATTTGCTTCGGTGATAAGTTTTTGGAAATCTTTAGGTGTGACATCCTTCTTCACGTCGAATTCAAAACCAAGAGCCTTTAAGAAAATAGAAAGCTCACCAAGTTTCTCTTTGTCTGGTGATGGGTGAACACGAAATACTCCGATAGGATCTTCTTTCTTTTTCATCTTTTCATCCACTAAGTATTTTGCTACTTCGCGGTTGGCAAGAAGCATGAAGTCTTCCACGAGTCGGTGTGTGTCGAGACGTTCCTTTTTGTAGACCTCGAGAGGTTTGCCGTTATCGTCGAGTTTGAATTTTACCTCAGTTGTCTCGAAATCAATTGCTCCGTTTGCTACTTTTTCTTTTCGAAGTGCTTCGGCGAGACCCTTAAAGATCATGAGCTCCTTCAAATAGTTTCCCGCTTGAGCATCAATAACTTCCTGCGCCTCTTCGTATACGAAACGTTTGTCAGAGTTGATCACTGTACGCCCAAACCATCGAGTTACTACTTGTCCGTTTGGGGTAAGTTCAAATACCGCAGAGAAAGTGAGCTTGTCTTCATTAGGGTTGAGAGAACATACATCGGTTGAGAGAATATGAGGAAGCATGGGAATAGTACGGTCAACAAGATATATGGAACATCCACGCTTGAGAGCCTCTTTGTCGAGAGCGTTTCCTTCACGAACATAGTGAGACACGTCAGCAATATGAATACCAACTTCGTAGTTGCCGTTTGGAAGTTCTTTGAGGGAAAGGGCATCATCGAAGTCTTTGGCATCGTGCGGGTCGATAGTGGTGGTGAATGTGTCACGCATGTCTCGGCGATTCGCTACTTCTTCATGTGAAATAGCACGTTGATTCTTCTCAATTTCATTTGCTTCGGCGACAACTTCATCAGGGAAGTCAGTGTCGAAACCTTTTTCAAGAACAATAGAAAGCATTTCAACATTATTGTCTCCTTTCTTTCCGAGTACCTTGGTCACTTTTCCTTCAGGGTTCTTCTTGGGGTCAGACCAGTGGGTCATGATTGCATACACCTTCTCTCCGTCTTTTGCATCCAAAGTCATGTCTGCAGGGATCACAAGATCCATATACATTTTCTTGTCGTCAGGTACGAGGAATGACATTCCGTTAGCTTTCTCGAGTACACCAACAAAACCTGCTTTGGCGCGATGAATAATAGCTGTCACTTCGGCATTCTGACGCATACCTTCTACTTGAGCATGGAGCTTGGCTTCCACTTCATCTCCATGGAGAGCGGTATTAAGGAAGTTGTTTTGTACCTCAATATCTTGGTCAAAATCAGGGTTTTTGATGTATCCGATACCTTTGACGGTAATGGACATTTTGCCGGTAACTGTCGGGCTGTCTATGGTCATATATGAGGGCATATTAGCATGAGTTGACCTAGAACACTAGATTTGCTACAGTATCCCTCACATGCTTAAAGTAAGACTACAAAGAACAGGACGCAAACACGAACCAACTTTTCGTGTGGTTGTTACTGAATCTCAAAACAGCACCAAAAGTGGTAAATTTCTTGAGATTGTGGGGGCCTACGATGCTCGTACAGACAAGGGAACCATTCTCAATGCAGACCGTATCAACTACTGGATTTCAAAGGGAGCTCTCCTTACAGGAACTGTAAACAACCTCCTTATCTCAAAAGATGTTATCAAGGGGAAGAAGGTAAATGTTCTTCCTAAGAAGACCGTTGCTAAGAAAGAAGAGGAAGCAGTACCAGCACCAGCAGCACCAGCAGCACCAGCGGCACCAGCGGCACCTGCTCCTGAAGCCGAAGTAGCACCTGCTCCTGTCGAAGAAGTTCCAGCTGCTTAAGTAATAAACCAAGTCCAGATCTGCAACCACCTGTTGCATCTCACTTTTTTCTACTATAATAGTAGTGTCACCTTTTTATTAAAGACCGATAACGATTGAACTTATATTTATGGATACAGATACACAGTTTTTAGAATACGTAGTGAAAGCTCTTGTTGAGAAGCCTGAAGGAGTTAAGATTACTCGAACAGTAGATGAGATGGGTGTGCTTATGACTCTTGTGGTAGATGCCGATGACATGGGTAAGATTATTGGTCGACAGGGAAACACTGCCAAGGCTATCCGAACTCTTCTCCGAGTGGTTGGAATGAAGAACAATGCTCGTGTGAACCTCAAGATCAACGAGCCAGAAGGAGGGTTCAAGGAGGGAACAGAAGGACTTAAGAGTGTTGACGAAGCTCTCGACGATCTCCGTCTCTAATTGGTCCAAGGTAAGAACATGCGTTTTCACATCATTACATTATTCCCCCAAATGTTCGACTCGTATCTTAACGAGTCGATTTTGGCGAGAGGAAAAAAGAGCAGTCTTATTGATTTCTTTTTTTATAATCCCCGTGATTTTATAGAACCAACCGACTCACAAAAAAAGAATGAAAAGCCTTACGTACGTATCGATGACAAACCATACGGAGGAGGTCCTGGGATGGTGATGCAGGCTTTACCTATTCTTAAAGCAGTCGAAGCTGTTCAAAAAAAAATTGCTAAAGTGTCAAAGGTGCCCTTTGACACAAAAAAGGAGAGCAAAGCCAAGAAACCAAAGATTGTTTTTTTTGCACCAGCGGGGAAGAAGCTCGACACGGAATTTGCTAAAATCACGGTAAAGAAGTTCACCGACATTATTCTTATTTGTGGACGTTACGAAGGAATCGATTCTCGGGTAAAGAAGATCCTCAAAGCAGAAGAAATTTCTGTCGGGGATTATGTGCTTACGGGAGGAGAGCTTCCTGCGATGCTTGTCATCGACACAGTGTCACGTCAGATCAAAGGAGTGCTCGGTGACCACCTTTCTCTTGAAGAAGAACGCATTTCATCTGGTGAAATGTATACACGTCCCGAGGTACTCGAATATAACGGAAAGAAACACAAAGTACCAGAAGTGCTCCTTAGTGGAAATCATAAACTGATTGACGAATGGCGTGGTGGGGAAAGTAGTAAATAAAATGTTATTATAAAGTATGCAAAAAAATACAACAATTATTATCGCGGTCGCCACTTTAGTTTTAGGTCTTGGTGTTGGATACGTAACGGGAGCCAATAAAGCACCGGTTGCCACACAGCAATCAAACAACGGGCACACGATGAGTATGGAGGATTCAATGATGAATATGAATGCGGGACTTCACGGTAAGACAGGGGACGCCTTCGATCAAGCCTTTCTTTCCGAGATGATTGTACACCATCAGGGAGCAGTAGAGATGGCACAGTCGGCGCTCACTAATGCAAAACACCAGGAAATCAAGGATCTTGCAGTTGCAATTATCTCTGCTCAGAACGAAGAGATATCAGAAATGAAAGGATGGCAAGCGAGCTGGTATGGACAAAGGTAAAATAGTAGCATATACTTTTTTTATGTTCTCACTACTATCTGGCTTACTACTCGGCGCTATCTCAGTAATATTTGTATTACAAAACGTATTCTCTGTAACCGTTACATTTTTTGCATGGACTATCACTGCACCTCTTGCTGTCATTATCTCAGCATCTATTCTCATGGGGATACTTGCGGCGCTCGTGGTTACACTTCCCGAATCTATTTCAAATTCTTTCACGATCTCAAGACTGCAAAAAGAAAATAAAAAACTAAAAGACGAGAAGCTGGTAAAGGTTGTTGAAGTGGTTGAAGTGGAAAGTCGGTCTGAAGACAAGGTTATTTAAGGGACGAAAATTTCTTATCTTTGATGATTAAACCATCACGCAATTCTACAATACGATGGGTAAGTTCTGCGTATTCCAATTCATGAGTAACCATTATAATGGTTTGTCCATTATGGTTGAGGCGAAGAAAGATATTCATAATTTCAGTAGAGTTTTCGGTATCAAGATTAGCGGTTGGTTCATCTGCAAAAATAATCTTTGGTTTATGAGCCACCGCTCTCGCAATACTTACTCTTTGTTGTTCACCACCAGAAAGCTGGCTTGGAAGATTGTGTAATTTAGTAGATAGTCCAACCTCACCCAATATTTTTGTAGAAATGTCGTATGCTGCTTGTTTCTTCTCTCCGCGCATTAAAAGAGGCAACACTACGTTTTCTATTGCTGTTAATTCCGGAAGGAGAGCATACTCTTGAAATATAAACCCAAAGTTATTGAGTCTAAAATCTACAGCCTCCTTGTCTGACAATTTTCCTACATCAACCCCATCAATTTCAACACTACCCTCTGTTGGCTGATCAAGAAGGCTCAAGATATACATCAGGGTACTTTTTCCTGCACCAGATCTACCCACCATAGCTACGAACTGTCCTGTTTTTACAGCAAAATCAATACCTTTCAAAATAGTTGTTTCCTCTCCACCATTATCAAATTTCTTTACAATATTTTTAGCAGTTAACATATTTATTATCTTCCTAAAATAGAATCAAGGGTATTTTTTCTAATAATAAGCTGTGCGGGAATAAAGCCTGCAATCAATGTGGTTATAACAAGTAAACCAACTCTCCAAATTGTACCTACGGCAGACACTGCCAAAATTCCATCACTAAAAGGAAAATTGATGGGATTTTGTGCAAAGTAGGGAACCAACAAGCCATACAAAATTAGTAAGCCAAGTGCAGTACCTATAGAAGCGTAAAAAAATGATTGAAAAATATATGAATATCTAATTGCGCCACCACTTATCCCTACACCTTTCATTATACCAATGAACTTCTTTCGGCTTATTGCGTTGATAAAAATTACAATAAAAATGGTAATTGAGGCAACTCCTAAACCAGTGACACCGATTACATTTCCTAAAATAGCAAAGGTGGATGCCAGATCTTTAAAAAAACTTCCCTGAGCTTCTTCCCAGTTTTGTACTAAAGCGCTTTTATCGACTTGGCTGTCTACTATAAAATTTTTAATATTATCGGCATCGGCAAGAGACTTAAGAGAAATAGCAATTTCATTTGACTGATCATAATTTCTGCTTGTTATGTTTCTCATCTGTTTTTGTTCCATAAACACTCGCCCGCTAATTTCGCCTGTTTTCGTCTTCACAATACCCTTAATAGTTACTTCTTGGCTTATATCCCCAATATTTAGTCTAATTTTACTCCCTACACCAATGTTCTCCAGTGTGCTTTCCTCGAAGGCATCAGAATATTGCTCTAATAAGCTACTTCCGATCAAAATCTGATTGGTATCATCACTGCTCAAATACTCACCCTCAACTATGAGGTTTGAGAGACCTGTTACTTTGTCTTCTAATACAGGGTCGATTCCTGTTAAGGTGGATCGAGAAGTGTCTTTCACCATGTTACTTGTAACGAGTCTTTTGTAGTTTGCCTCAAGCTCTACAGATTCTAAATACCGCATACTTACAGCACTTACCTCTGGTAGGTTTGATGCTATATCATAAATATATTTACTGTTATCTATGTATTTGTATTCTGCTTTTGGTTCAACGAAAACATCACCTGAATAGCGTGTTCTGAAATCGTCACTTGAAGCGGAAATTAATCCAACCAAGATTCCACTCACCACAACAAGGTTCAAAAAAGTTATCGACATTATAAAAACAATCAAAGTAGTAATCCAGTAGCTCGATCTCTTAATCTGTCTATATGCTAGAAAATAGCCCACTTTTATATCAACAGTGTTCATATTTTAAGTTTCCCATAAGAATGATTTTAGTATACTACAAAGTTTCTTTGTTTAACTGGCTTTCATTCTGTGGTTATCATGATAAAATATCCCCATGTCTAATTCAAAGAAAAACTGGAATGCTTCGAAAGCGCTTAAGCGATCTGCTGATGCAAATAAAAAAAGCCTCAAAATAAATGCATCAGAAGCACGACAGGCACAGAAGAGAATTCTAAAGGTAAAGAAGATTTAACTATTGTAGTGGCCAAGGCATAGGGAGACTTCCAACAAATGGATAATCTCCAAACAAAGTATCTGTTACGCCTCTTGCCTCGCTACCTGAAAGCCAAGAAGCCACTACTCCGTCCCACGAGTCAATGTTATCTTTGATGTTCAGAGGTCTTCCTGTGACCATAACAACCACAATCTTCTTGCTTCGTTCTTTCACTTTTTGAATCGTCGCTAAATCCTCCGCGCTTAGGCTGGGGTTAGGGTTGTCTCCCCAACCTTCGGCATAGGGCTTTTCACCCACGACAGCAATTCCTACATCAGCCAGTGTTTTGTTTTTAGGGAAATTTCCTTCCTTGTTGTATTCAACGTTGGTATTTTCGGAAACGCTTTCTTGTATAGCCTGCAGTATTGTCGTACCTACAACTCCATAATTACCATCAATACCTTGCCACTCGGTAGTCCATCCTCCTGCCTGACGTCCTAAATTATCTGCAGCTGATCCTGCAACAATAATACGCGATACATTTTTAGATATTGGCAGGGCAGTATTGGTGTTTTTGAGTAATACCTGAGAGGTGCGAACTGCTTCTCGTGCCAACGCTCGGTGTTCCGCACTTCCTACCACCGCTAATCCTTCCTCTGTGGGGTTCGGTCTATCAAATAAACCTGCTTTAAATTTCACTGTGAGGATTCTTCTTATTGCATCGTCTACACGTTCTTTGCTAATGTCACCACTTGCTACAGCTTTCTGCATGTTAATAATAAAATCTTTGTACTCAAATGGCGTCATCACCATGTCTATTCCTGCATTAATTGATTGAACTACTGCATCATATCGATTGGGGGTAACCAGATATACGGCATACCAATCTGAAACTATAAAACCAGAAAACCCGAGCTCATCTTTCAGTACATCAGTCAAAAGATATTTATTTGAAGTATTCATGGCTCCATTCCAGGTTGCAGTGCTTACCATGACCACCTGAACTCCACTCTCAACTGCTTTTTGGAAGGGAACTAGGTGAGTTTGTCGTAGGGTCTTTTCATCTAAAGTGATATTTCCTTCTTCAATTTTAAAATCTTTATTACGTGAGGTGCCGTATTCCATAGCTCCTCCTCCGATATAATGTTTAGCGGTAGCTACAACATTAAAGTATCCTTTTGAAGAATTTTGAGTTCCTTGAATAAAGGCCGATCCCAATTCTGCTACTGTTGCCGTATCAGATCCAAATGTTTCAAATGCTTTACCCCATCGAATATCTCCTGCTACGTCGAGGTTGGGAGAAAAAGTCCAGTAAATACCCGTAGCCTCCAATTCTTGAGCGGTTGCTTCGGCAATTCGTCTTACTAAATCAGGACTGCGTGTTGATGCCAACCCTAACTGGTGGGGAAATACGGTAGCTCCTAATACATTGGCATGTCCGTGAACTGCATCAATACCATAGAGAAGGGGGATTTTTAGACAGGTGTTCTTTGTTGCTGCTTGGAATTCATTTGTCATTTGAAGCCATGCCTCCGGCGTATCCTTTTTTGGACCAGAGCCTCCGCCACTGAGAAGCGCTCCTAAGTTGTATCGAGAAATTTCTTCAACTTCATGAATGCTACTTTTTTCAATAATCATCATCTGACCAAATTTCTCATTGTCTGTCATTTTTCCTAATAGGTCGTCTACTCTTTCAGGAATTGGCAGTGATGAATTCAAATATGCAGAATTACTCTCTGTGCATCTTGGATCAGATAAATCAACAGCTTGTGGACGCGACTCATTTTTTAACTTAGTAACTAAAAACCCCGTTAGAACAACAGTGGTTAATAATAGAAAACTTACTAAAATCAATTTTGTATTTCTTTTTGAGTGTGAAAAAGCCACGATTGACTTAATGTTACCAAAAAATTAGCCTGTTGGCGAAGTTTGTTGAGTGGGTTCTAATTATAGACTTTATTTAGTTTCTTTTAGACTTTAGACAGATAGAATTGGGATTTAAAAATTAATAAAAAACGCTCACAAGGATCTCTCCAAGTGGGCGCACTAATTCAGATTAGTCAAACCATTCATACCATTCAAGCATTCTGTTTTTAAGAGTGTTCCAAAAATGCCAACTAGCACTCTTGATCGTATAAATCCCGTTTAGAATACTAATTGGCGAAAGTAGAAACACGACCCCGCCAAACAGTTTCATCCAGAGATTGTCTTGGAAAAATAACATTGGTGACGTTATTGAGCCAATAATCGCTAAGCTCCAAAATAGCTGTATTAACAACAAAGCAATTAAGCTGTTGTAAAAATCTGCGACACGGTCATCACACTTCTGGTCAATTGATCTCAATAATTCTTTCATTTAAGATTCCTTTCTTTTTTTACATTATCATAAAAACTAAAAAGAACAACTTACTTTGCTTTACTATAGCTCACTTGGCAGGACAGCTTTCGAACCTTTGAGTGGGGAAGAGCTGTGGGGGATTTGGAGACTACAACAAGGGAAATAAGACATCTTTTATCCTTGGTATGATTGAAATCTATTGTCTCTATCGTCGTATTGTATAATTGCCAGCAAAAGATTCGCACTTTAGACGATGTTTGGATGGCTATAATTAAGGAAGGTTTAAGATAGGTAGCCTCAGAGTAATTCAGGGTGAATGGCCTTGATATCTGTTCTATTTATAGGAGCGGTTCCTAATGACATCTTTAATTCAACATCACTATATTGCTTCATGAATTGGATAAAATTTCCAACACATCTTGTAATGTGATCCTCTCTAATTTCTAATCTAGTACCACCCACGAGTACCTTTTTTACTCCAATGCTGTTAAGGAACTCAATAAAGTTTTTGAATCCTTCTTCGACGTATGTAAAATCTTCGTCTCTCAAACATCCGCTGTCATCTTTAGAGGGTTCAGATTTTCCATCAATTAAAGGATATGGATAATCTCGAATAGTCGGTACTACATAGACGTCGTGTGCTACTGATGATTTATCTCCCCGAGATTCCTTCCACTCTTCTATTCTTGAAGAATTTTCAAGAACTATTATTGAAGGTGCGTTTTCTGAGGACAAGGTTCTTCCAAGTATTTTTAAAACTCTATCATGGTTTTCAATAGGCTTATCATCCGCTCTAACCGCAAGCGGATGCACAAATACTCTTATTAAGCCATCAAACTTCTTAATCCTATCCTTTAATTCTTCTTTTTGTTCGTCACTTAATTTATATAATTCATATGCAAATTGCACCTGTTCATTAAGAGTCTCAGATTTTGATTCCATGAAAAAAGTATATCATGTTCGAACTCGTTTTAAGTTAATAAAAATCACCTCGTGAATTAAGGTGATTTTGTCGTGCTCCGCGCATGGGAGGATGTTCGAACTCCTCTATATAATAATGTGTAGTTATGATCAATGAGGCGTGTCAAAAAAATACTTTAGACTTTCCAAAATTTCTGTTGCTATAAAACTCACAGACGGATCTTCCTCGAGTACTTTAAGTAAATCTTTTGTCTCTTGACTTGGAAATTTTCTGAGTGCTGTTATGGCTGTCGTTCTGGTTAAAGGGTTTGTTGAAAATTTATTTTCTCCTGACGCAGCAGTTTGCAGGCTTTGTTCAGCAAGAGGGTTATCTATTTTGTCCATTATCGCAGCACTGAGTATGAGTATCTTTTCGGTAGCACATTCTTCTGTAATAAAGTATAAGCAGTTTTTTGCTATAGCAAGAGTATTCAATTTTCTAGTCAAGGCATCAACAGATGGCGGTCTTCCATCCATTGCTAACGCAGAAGTAATTGATGTAAAAATTCCGTCAGATATTGAATCATCGTTCAGAAGATTAATATACACCTGATTTACCATTTCGGTCTGATATACATATGTGAGTGTTCTTTCAATTAAATCACGAAGTTCGCTCGATGTTTTTTTTGAGTTATAAATATCTAAAACTTTTTTTATTGATTCTTCATCTGCTTTTCTGGCAAATATTTCCTGTGCAACTCTTATAACATCTGGATTTTTTGATGTTTGAATTAATGAAATTACTTCTGGAAGTGAATCTGTGTTAGTTATTGTTGCTGTTCGTCTAATAACCTCTTGTAAATAATCTCCTGGAGGTAAGGTTTCAATAAATAAAGCTAGAGTTTTCAAATTTTCACTAGAACCAACTCTAACTAATTCATCAACTTCTAGTAAAGTTTTTTGTTGGCTACAAGGTACTACATTCTTGATGCATTCTGTGGTGGTTTTAGTGATTGATTTTGAAATCAATCCCGTGTCTGTAAGGGTAGTTTTTACCTCTTGTTCTATATCTTTAGTTATTTGATTGTCTGTGTTTTTTGTCTTTTTATTCTCAATATAATAATAAAAACCTAAACTTATTATTACTAACAAAATTATTATAAAAAAAGTTATAGATATAGAATTTTTTATTTTTTTCATGTAAAAATAAAATCATAGACTCAAACCTCACGATAGAGGGCAAAAAAGTTTTTGTAAATTACCATTCCTTCATAAAAACAATCATAAAAAGTCGTCAGGCAGTTCTCGAAGAATTAGAGCACTCTCGAACCTCCAATATATCAAGCAATAAAAGACAAAGCCCCGCATTACGCGAGGTCCCGTCACGAGAGCTCGACATCTTGACTGAGGTAGGAACCTTTTGGAAGCTGGACCCGCTCGTAGCATACCTGCCAAATTTGAAGGATGGATTGTATCCGGTGGTGAGGCCGACGAGTGCGGAGTTAGCGAGATACTGAAAGTAAAAAAGTAAATATCTTTTTGATATATAATTATAATGTATGTTACAATTATAAAAATATCTTATATGAAGAAAATAATTATTTTATTCTCATTTAGTTTTCTATTTTTATTAACTGGGACTTCTTTTGTATTTGCCGCGTGGAACGGTAGTCCATACACACCCGGAGCGACCCTCACGCCAGAGTGTGCACCGACTGATGTAGCCTGCACCGTCTCAGCGATGCCAGTTTCTCTGGGAGGCACAGGGGTAAATGCTTTTGCTGCTGGGTACATTCCGTTTGGAGCGGGAACATCGGCACTTGCGACTTCCTCTACACTTTATTTTGACAGCATAAACGGCAGACTCGGCATTGGCACCACCACCCCCGCCTACAAACTCGACGTAACAGGAGACGTCAACTACACCGGTACACTCTACAAAAACGGTGTTGCTTCAAATCCATTCCTTACTGACGGCTCCAACAACATTTGGTCTTCAATCTCGGGAACGCCATCAAATACAGATAGCTTTTTTGTAGGGTACTTAGCAGGACAAGGTGCAACCGGCGCCGACTACTCAAACTTCATAGGTAGCAGTGCAGGATATGATGCAACCAACGCTTTCAACTCAAACTTCTTGGGTTTAGATGCAGGAAATGGTGCAACCGACGCTAGCGACTCCAATTTCTTTGGTGACGGTGCAGGATATGCCGCAACCAATGCCTCTCGATCCAACTTCTTTGGTGTAAGTGCAGGACAAGACGCAGCCGAAGCCTCCTACTCCAACTTCTTGGGTGGCAGTGCAGGAATTAATGCAA
>Ga0163151_10003051_pt1 | contig 24656 bp, 16 predicted proteins | sample OliLakLV19MP5IB2_FD_145596 | JGI IMG/M metagenome (GOLD analysis project Ga0163151, IMG submission 145596) | Freshwater microbial mat bacterial communities from Lake Vanda, McMurdo Dry Valleys, Antarctica - Oligotrophic Lake LV.19.MP5.IB-2 | ecosystem: Environmental > Aquatic > Freshwater >...
TTTTGTTTTTTTTTGAATTAATTAATTAATTTATAAATCGCTGCAAAGGTATTAACTGAATCTTCATTTGCAAAAAAAAAAATCATTTTTTTCTGAAATAGATTTTAAGCGGCACTCCAGTGTAATTATACTTCTCCCTAAGCCGGTTCTCGATAAACCGTTTATAGGGGTCTTTTACATACTGCGGAAGGTTGCAAAACAACAAAAATTGCTGTGGTTTACTCTTTAATTGTGTTACATATTTAATCTTAACAAATTTTCCTTTCAAAGACGGCGGAGGTGTTTGTTGCACTACTTCCAATAGGAACTCATTAAGAGCATGCGTAGGTATTGATACATTTTTACGCTGATATACCGCTACAGCCATTTCAATCGCCTTCAAAATTCGCTGTTTCTCCTTAGCTGATATAAATAAAACGGGTACATCGGTGAAGGGTGCTATCTTCTCTTCAATATGCTTGGCAAATTCCTTAGATGAATTAGTATCTTTGTTCATTAAATCCCATTTGTTCACTAAAATCACGATACCTTTTCCGTTTTTTTCTGCTAGATGAAATAAAGCCTGATCCTGGCTCTGGAACCCTTCTGTAGCATCAATCATTAACATTACGACATCGGCTTCCTCAATTGCTTTTATGCTCCTCATCACAGAGTAAAACTCTATATTGTCCATGGTAGCCGATTTTTTTCGAATACCTGCTGTATCTACTAACAAAAATTCGTGTCCGAAAGCTTTGTAGTGGGTATGAATACTGTCTCGCGTTGTGCCTGGAATATCCGTCACAATGTTTCTCTCAACTCCTAGCAAAGCATTGGTAAGGGATGATTTCCCCACATTGGGCCGCCCTATAATAGCTATTTTGGGAAGGTCGGTTAAATCTTCTTCTGGATTGTTTAAATGCTTGGCTACTTCATCCAAAAGTTCCCCGGTTCCACTACCTGTCATTGATGAAATAGGGAAAATGTGTTCAAAGCCCAACGAATAAAATTCAGCTACATCAGCAAGGCGTTCATAATTGTCCAATTTGTTTGCCACTACCAACACTTTTTTGCTGCTGCGGCGAAGCAGGTCTGCAAATTCTGCATCGAGGTCGGTGACACCACAGGTTATATCCACCATAAAAAGCAGCACATCCGCTTCTGAAATAGCAATTTTCACCTGTTCTCTTATCGAAGTTTCAAATACATCATTGCTTTGTTTTACATATCCGCCTGTATCTATTACAATAAATTCTTTATCAAGCCATTCTGCTTCTGCGTAGTGGCGATCGCGAGTTACGCCGCTCACATCGTCCACGATGGCTTTTCTTTGCCCAACAAGCCTGTTGAACAGTGTTGATTTACCAACATTAGGCCTTCCTACAATTGCTACCAAACTCCCCATTATTTCTTTGTTATTTTTTTATCTTCAGCGTTCTTCATAATAGAATTAAAAAGCTCTATATCGCTGCTGGCATTCGATTCCATGATTATTTTAGCATCGCTTGCCCATTTAGTATTTGGATATTTTAAAATTAATTCGTTAAATTTATCTTTCGCTTTTCCAAGTTGATGCATATCTGTTTGAAACATAATTGCTTCCTGAAACAGGATGAAGGGAATCTTTTTATGTTTAGGAAACATTTTTTGGAATTTCTCCATAGCTATTTCAGCTTTTTCAAATTGTTTCAACCGTTGATTTAAAGATGCAATTCTTTCCAAACATTCAGGTACGAAAGTGTCTTGCGGATAGGCATTCACAAAATGCTCATAATGTGTAATGAGCGAATCGCAAATTCCTGATACATTCTCATTCTTCTGAATAGAGCTATCAGCCTTTATTTGCCAAGCTTTTATTTCGTCAATACTTTTTTCGTGGGGAGTTTTTTCTTCGCCACCGCAGGATAAAGCAATAAAAATGAGGGGATAAAATAGTACTTTGATGTTTCTCATAAAAGTACGCAAAGTTAAGGCAAAATACAACTTCAGAAGGAAAATAAATAACTTTTGGGCAAGTTATTTTTTGTACACCTTGAAGGTAAACCCTTTTGCAACTTTTAAGATTGGTTCAGAAACCATTGTTAATGGGTAATTGGTTTCAGCTATATATAAAGTATATTCTTTGGGCATGGCCGATTTTGATTTGTTAAAATCGATTCCAACAATACCTGGCTCAGGATTCAAATCGTATTCACTATTGTCTTTAATATTATAAAGTACAGCTTGACCCAATTTGTCTCCACATACAGTAACAAAGTTATTCGCTTTGTTTAATTTAAAATCAATTCTTTTTGTTTCGGTCGATCCAAAGCTATCTACAGTAGTTTGAATTAACGGCACTGTGATAGGTTCTGGTTTGAATTTAAAATATAGGGAAAGATTCCAAGCCTCTGGACCGTCATCGTTAAATGATGATAGCACATATTTCTTCTTCTTCTTAATCATATAGCAAGAACTAATTCCAAGTTCTTTCGATTCGTATATAACCAATATGCCTTCTTTATATTCAAATCCAGCCAATATTTTTGCTTTGGTTATTTTGGAAACATGGTTCAAAAACTTTTCTTTCTTTTCGCCAGCAAGCAAAGTGATGAGTTGATCTTGGGTAGTAACAGTGTATAAAGAAAGTATTTTGTCGAAGTTTTTCTCACGATAGGCATGTATAAGTTCGCCTAATGTTTCCCATGGCGTAGATCTTTTACTTGTTCCATCAAATCCATCTTCTTTTGTAGGTATTTGGCCATCGGTCTTATCAAATATTTGACCGTTATATTTATATACTAATTCGCTTCCACTTTTATGGGTAGGGTCGTTCATTAATCCTGTAAATCCAGCAGAGAATTTTATCTCAACAGGCTTGAACTCATATGGGGGTACTTTTGCTTGGGCAACCACTGCCAATGGCAAAAGTACAGCTATGATATATTTTGTTAGAGTTGACACGATTCTATGGTTTAACACTTTTGGTTAGGTGCAGTTAATTTTTATAATAGATTTATAAAGGGAACGGGCCAAATTCATAGCCGTCAAATAAAGTGTATTCCACAGTATAGTTAAATACTTCAAGCGTGGTAACTGTACCTACTACTTTTATTTTGCCTAAGTTAGCTTTCCATTCACCCGTAATAGGTGCCGGAATAAAGCAATAGTTCACACTTGCCGATGCTCCTTCTACTACGCCTTTCAAATCGGCAGTAATCATGCCGCCTGCAATAGAAGCACCAATTCCCAAACCGAAACTGATTGTTGCACCTAGCTCAGCACATACTTTTGGGGCATCACAAGTTGTTTGGTGACTTAATGTGCCAGTAACACCAATGGACGCTTCTAATAAAGCATCTAATGATGCTACATAAGGAATGCCATAGATAGGAAACCTACAGCTTACACCTGCAGAAACGCCAACAGATCCAGCAATTTTTTGAGCATCCTTAATTAAACACGGACCTAGGCAACATTTTTTAGAAGTAGTAAGTGTTAACCCACCAGTAACACTAAAAGATGGTGAGCAGGGACTGCCAGGTGTATGCGATACTACTTCGGCAGCGTCTTTAAGTAAATTTCCAATTTTGCTAAAGTCCACAGCAAATGGAGTGACAGATAACTCAATATTTTCATTTACAGTTGTGATTGTTGATCCTAAGTTAACTGTATTTGCAGAAGCAGTTACATTTATTATATTTGTTGGCCCTACAATTCCTGTTGTAGGAGGCGAAACAATAGCAGGTGCAAAAACAACTGGAGGATGGCAAGGACCATCAAAAGTAAGCATCGCTATGTCCCTAACATTCTTAGGTTGATTTGCACAACATGGAAGTGCAAAACCTGTTAAATTGTCGGGTCTGATTACACCATTAGCACTATAGCTTACGCCCCTAACTGTATAAGTTGCTGTAACATTAATATTATTAAAATTGGGAGGAAGGTTAATTTGAATATCATTTCCAGTTAATTGTCCAAAAGGTGTTTGCCAAATAACTGTACCCTCATTGCCGGGATATATATCGGCATGCAAGGTAGCAGTTCCATCTGCACAATTGAAAGCTACCGGCACAATACAATTGATACTGAATATTTCAAAATCTTGAACCACCGTTCCTATTTTTCTTACTATTTCGTGCATACCACCTAAAGAACCGTGAAATTGACAACCACTGTGCTCATGGTTCACCCCATCAGCTTCTGTGCTGCAATTATAAGTGCTTAATATAACTGCTCCATCTGCAGCACCTCCTTGAGGTCTGCTAAATACAACATCATAGGCCGCATTCAATTTAGCACTAACACTACTTCCAGGAGCAGGACACTGTGCTATAAGAGGTGAAATTTGCCCTTGCCAAGTTTTGGTTTGATTATGTCCTATTGACATATCATTAGGGGTAACCGCATGCGTAATAGGTCCCACTACATTAATGGTGACATTACCCTCCTCATATTTGTCGGTGGTTTTACCTTGCTGTCCGTGGAAATTACTTGTTTGCCCCGTTTGCTTACTTACGTATAAATACTGACGCGGGAGGTCTTGTGCTAACAATGTAGGAAACTGTCCTACAAATAATGCAAGCAACAATAACGATTGGATTTTTTTTCTGATCAACTTCATTTGAGTTCTATTTATTGAAATCTTGATTCAAAAGTAGTCAATTCCAAATTATACTTCCAAATTAATTTATCAAATTTGTAAGGTTTTACAAAAAATCATTTACAGCTTTAGTAATAAAGATGCCATATTGGTTAAATATATCTGATAATTAAGACATTAAATGGCTTTTTGGATAGGTTCTTAAATTTCTGAATCTACTGCCTTACATTTTGCTAAATTAGGCGTTTAATTTTAATGTTTTTTGGCTGTGATATAATAAGGGGAACGGTCTCCACACTTACTACACTATTATCTAACCCAAAAGCTCTAGTGGTAGGTGTACTGAGTTTTTTTAGTTGAAAATACATATCCAACGTAAAGTCTTCCACAAATGGTAAATCGTTTTCGTAACTCATAAATCTATCAAAAACAACAAACTGGAAATCGCCAGCTATATGGAATTTCTCTAATGATTTGTAGCGGCTTATAATGGATACCTCATGATGTTTGACAAGTTCGTCGATTACCTTCCTGAAATAGATATTAATTCTTTGCTCCACCCTAAAGCCTAAATTAAAATCGACCCTGATTACTTTCCCTGGAATCAAATGGTGAACTTTATACTCGACCGTATGGGGTTCATCGCTAGTGTTTACATGCAGTAACCAATATACATCTGCCCTTTTGGGTTTTTTCTTGAGTATGCTGTTAATAATTTTTGCCTCAATCAAGTTTGGATAATTGGAGTTGGTTAGATAAACCAAATTGCCTGCATGCTTCGGGATTTCTGTATCGGCATGCAGTTCTTCAATCATAGGCAAGTATTTATGTATATCATTATAGTGGATATATCTTTTTTGAATTTGCCTGGCCTTATGCCAAATATACATCACAAACAAAAGTCCGGATGAAATGATAATTGTAATAAATCCGCCTTCTTTAAACTTATTTAAATTCGCAACAAGAAAAGTTATCTCCACAGTTAAAAAGACTAGAATAAGGGAAATAACAATATAGTGATTTATCTTTTTTGACAATAACCAGGCTGCAAGTAGGAACGAGGTCATTATCATTGTTAAATTATTCGCAAGACCATAGGCGGCTTCCATTTTGTTGGATTCTTTAAAATACCAAACAACACACATGCAACCCATCCATAAAATATTATTAATACTAGGAACATACAATTGCCCCCTATGAACCGTGGGATACTTTACACCAACCTTGGGCCAGAAATTTAATCTCATAGCTGCATTAATTAAAGTATAGGAGCCACTTATTAGTGCTTGACTTGCAATAATTGCTGCTAAAGTAGCTACCGTTATTCCATAAGGCAAAAACCAATCGGGCATTAACGCATAAAACATTTTTTCGGGAGCGGGTTGGCCATAATGTGCCAACAAATATGCTCCTTGGCCAAAGTAATTTAGTAAAAGAGTTGTTTTAACAAAAATCCAGCTAATCCTGATATTTTTAAGTCCACAATGCCCTAAATCACTGTACATTGCTTCAGCACCTGTGGTGCATAAAAATACCGCCCCCAGCAACCAAAATCCTTCAGGATATTCTGCCAAAAGCTGATAAGCGTAGTAAGGATTTACTGCTTTAACAATCTCGGGATATTGTATTAGTCCAATTAATCCGATCACTCCAAGCATCGAAAACCAAATAAACATTAAAGGTCCAAAGGTTTTACCCAATAATGTGGTTCCCCAACGTTGAAATACAAATAAGATTGTAATGATAATAATTACCATTGGAACAATCTGGTCAGTAGTAATACTCGGATTGATAATTTTAAGTCCTTCTAATGCTGAGGAAACAGAAATAGGCGGTGTGATAAAACCATCCGCCAAAAGTGTGCAACCACCTATGATGGCAGGGATATATAGCCATTTTCTATAGCGTCGAACTAAAGCAAAAAGGGAAAAAATACCACCTTCGCCATTGTTATCTGCTCGCAATGTTAATATCACATATTTAACAGTCGTTTGAATGGTTAGGGTCCAAAAGATGCATGAAAGGCCTCCCAATATTAATAGCGGGTCGAACTTTAGTAATCCATTTTCAATACCATTTCCTTGGTGAATAATTGCATCAACAACATATAAGGGCGAAGTTCCTATATCGCCATAAATAATGCCTAAGGTAATTAGAAGGGTGCCAAATGAAACACGATTTATAGTTGTACTTTGACTTGAACTTTCCATTTTAAAAATTAGTGCGGCAAATTTATCGGTACTTAAAACCTGATTGTCATCGGGCGATTAAATTTTATTTGCCTGATAATGTATATGATGAAATATGTTAACGAAAAAAACCGGCCTTAGACCGGTTTTTTCTATCTGATTTTGACATTATTTTAACTTTCAACTTCTTCTCCTGCTAACTTTGAGTCAACAAGAATTCGTCCGCAGTTTTCGCACCCTATAATTTTCTTATGCTGCTTTATTTCTATCTGTCTTTGTGGTGGAATAGAAGCAAAACATCCGCTGCAAGAATCACGCTCGATAATTGAAACACCTAAACCATTTCTCACATTGCTGCGGATACGGTAATAAGCTGAGTATAATCTTTCATCAACGATTTTGTGAGCAGTTTTACGTTCTTTGTCTAACTCTTTTTCTTCCTTGGTGGTTTCCTCAATAATATTATCAAGTTCACCTTTTTTATTCACGAGGTCTTTATTTCGTTCGCTAATTTCTTCTTTAAGTTTCTCAACCAATTCGTTTTTGTACTTCACCTCAATCTGAAAATCTTTGATTCTTTTTTCAGCGGCTTGTATTTCTAAACCTTGTATTTCAACCTCTTTGGTAAGGGCATCGTACTCGCGGTTGTTTTTTACATTGGTAAGCTGACCATCGTACTTTTTTATAAGTGCTTGCGATGTTTTGATATTGTGCTTATTGGTCGAAATGGTTTCGTCCAATTTGGCAACATCAGTATTTAAGTTCGACATGCGGGTTTCAAGACCAGCTATCTCATCTTCTAAGTCTGCCACCTCAAGTGGTAACTCCCCACGCATCGATTTTACACGATCAATTTGAGAGTCGATAAGTTGCAGTTTGTAAAGTGCTTCAAGTTTTTGCTCAACGGTAGCTTCCATGTTGTTTATTAATAATAGTTTATGGGGTTGGTATCTATTGCCGAAATTTGGGCTGCAAAAGTAAGGTATTTTTCTCTCAATTTTTCCAAAAGCAATTCATTTGTAAATATTTCACTTTCATAATGCCCTATATCGCACAACAGCATTGAGTTTTCTGCAATAAAAAACTCATGGTACTTAAAATCTGCTGTTACATAGGCATCAGCACCTGCGGCCATTGCAGTTTTTTGTAGGAAACTCCCGCTGCCACCACATATAGCCACCTTCTTTACTTTACCTGTGTAGGATTTGGTATATCGAATACAGGACAAATTCATTTTGGCTTTCAAAAATTCGAGCCATTCGACCACTTCCATTTCTTTTTCCAATTCACCAATGACACCACTTCCTATTTGCGGATTGGTGTTCAAAATAGGATACCAATCATAAGCCACTTCTTCATAAGGATGCGAATTGATGAGTGCTTTCTGCACTTCATTCTTTAAATGTATAGGAACTATAGTTTCAATTCTGGTTTCTGGTTCTTCATGCAATTTATTCTTTTCCCCCACATAAGGATTTGTTCCTTCTCCTGCTTTAAAAGTTCCAAGTCCTTCAACATTATAAGTACAATTATCATACAAGCCAATTGTACCAGCTCCTGCAGCAAAAAGGACTTCACGAACTTTACTTGCTTTATCGTGCGGCACAAAAGTTACAAGTTTCAATAATTGTCCATCTTTGTGATCCAAGATTTTTAAGTTCTGCAAACCTAGCTTCTCTGCAATTTTTGCATTCACCCCCCATAACACATTATCTAAATTCGTGTGAATCGCATATATCGCAATATCATTTTTAATGGCCATGGCTACACATCGTTGCACATAATCTTTGCCTGTAATACGTTTCAATCCGCCAAAGATGAGCGGGTGATGTGCGATGATCATATTACAACCGTTATCTATTGCTTCTTGCACCACGGCTTCAGTTACATCCAGTGTTATCAAGGCTTTGGTAAATGTATTATTTGCATTGCCTATCAGCAAACCACTGTTATCGTAATCCTCTTGCAGGTGAGGTGGGGCTATTTGTTCTAGGTAATTGCAGATTTCTTTTATTTGCATGGGGCAAAAATAATGGAATGCTTTTGTTTTAGATTCCAAAATTAAATATACAGTTTTTACTGTTAACAATTGCTTGTGCTTGATATTCAAGCTGTGGAAAAATGCAGTTCCACACGAGAGATTAATGTGAATAATTATATAATACACATAAGCAAAAATTGACCATCAAGCTATTATATAAACACTCCACATTAATTGCACATTATATATATATATGTGGACAATCCACTACCTTTGTTCAAGCCCAATGCTAATAACTATTTTCGCATCATTATAATGGTTGTCAGTCTCGGGTTGTGAGTTATGAGAAAGTCTAACTGACAAACCACAACTGACAACTCGCAACTAAAATCATTCAATCACAAATCATTCAATCGTTAAATATCCCCGATGTCTTCTCAATCCTTCAAAAAAAAACGTACCGACCTTAATGAAATGACCGCCGGCAATTTGGTAAACGAATTCGGCAAACTCCCACCTCAAGCCACCGACCTCGAAGAAATTGTACTTGGTGCACTCATGCTCGAACGCGATGCTATGGAACGCGTAGCCGAGATACTCGAGCCGCAAATGTTTTACAAACAGTCGCACCAACTTATATATGAGGTGTGCAAAGTGTTATTTGCTAGAGCCGAGCCGATCGACATGCTTACCGTTACCAGTAACTTGCGTAATCAAGGTAGACTTGACGAAGCTGGTGGGGCTTTTTATATATCACAACTTACCAACCGTATTGGTTCTGCGGCACATATCGAGTTCCATGCCCGCATTGTTTCGCAAAAATATATACAACGCGAACTTATAAGGGTAAGTGGCGAGATACAGAAAGATGCTTATGATGATGAGAACGACTCCTTCGAACTGCTTGACTCCGCTGAGAAAAAATTATTTGAAATAGCCGAAACCAATATATCAAAAACCTATGCTAAGGTTGACGATTTGATAGTGAAAGCTATTAAACAGATTGAGAGTGTAAAAGATAATAAAGACGGCCTATCGGGCGTGCCATCAGGCTTTACGCATTTAGATAGAATGACCAGCGGTTGGCAAAAAAATAACCTTATTATAGTTGCAGCCCGCCCAGGTATGGGTAAAACCGCCTTTGCATTAACCGCTGCACGTAATGCCGCAGTAATGGCAAAAAAAGCTGTGGCTGTTTTCTCGCTCGAGATGGAATCGGTGGAGTTGGTTACTAGGCTCATTTCTTCCGAAGCTATGATACCAGGTGGCAAGTTAAAAACGGGACAACTAGCTCCGTACGAGTGGGAACAGCTCAACAAAAAGGTGGTACAATTGGGCGAATCAAAAATATTTATTGATGATACCGCCGCCCTTTCCATATTTCAGTTGCGTGCCAAATGCCGCCGTCTTAAAGCACAACACGATATAGAATTAGTAGTTGTCGATTACTTGCAGTTAATGAAAGGTGATGACAGTAATAAAAATAGCAATCGCGAGCAGGAGATAAGTTATATAAGTCGCTCACTAAAATCACTAGCAAAAGAACTAGCTATACCCATTATGGCACTCGCACAACTTAACCGTGAAAGCGAAAAGCGAGGCGGAGGAAAAATGCCCATGCTTAGCGACCTGCGTGAATCGGGATCTATTGAGCAAGATGCGGATTTGGTGATGTTCATTCACCGCCCCGAGTATTATGGCGTAACAGAGGATGGGGAAGGAAACAGCCTTGCTGGGGTGGCCGAAATTATTATAGGAAAGCACCGTAACGGAGCTACAGGTAAGGTGAACGTGAGGTTCCAAGCAGAGTATGCCAAGTTCTCCGACCTCGACGAGTATAATACTTATAATATAGAAGAGCAAAGCAGTAATCCTGGTTTCCCTGAGCCCTCAGTAACTATTACTAGAAGTAGTAAGATGAATGATGATGATCCGTTTTAATAAATTATTATGAAAAAGGACAATTTGCCATCATATATTCCTGCGAATATTTATAAAACTGCGGAACATTTAAACTTGATTGATTGGTCTCTACCGCATTATTGCCGCAGAGTTGCGAGTATAAGTATATACTACAGCAACACTTGTAATTAATATAAATGCGAAAAACATGAAATGGACTAAATTTTTGCGAATATTACTCGATAAATCGGAAATCGAAAAATCAATAATTGAGGGCAGTTGAATAAATCCTTTTTACATATTAGAAAAGGAGTATGCTAGATATGTATCGAAACCTGAGAATTTATAATTGAATTGCTGCCTAGAATGTGGCTTGCTGCCAAATGTTTTTATCACTGGGGTTAAGCTATTAGTGTATTTTTACAAGTTATTCAAATAATAATTTCACGCTATTTTTATAAATAAATTAAAGGTTAGATTTCCTATTGCTTTTTTGATGCCAATCTTACCTATTTTAGATTAATTTTCTTTTGTACCTTAAAATGCAAGAAAAATAATTTCCCATGGGGTTTCTTTGGCTATATTTGCATTCCAAATTAATAATAATCCAAATTAACAACCATCACACATGAAAAGAAAATTCACAAAAATTAATGGATTCATTAGAGTAGCACTTATGCTGTTATTCATATTGAATTTTTCCCAATCAAAGGCACAGTGTTATTCACAGCCTAATTATTGCATCCCAAGCACCACAAATGTTGCAGGTTATAGTATAGGTTTACAAAACGTAACATTGGGGTCTGCAGTAAACAATTCTACCACTGCCACAGGTAATTCACCTAACTATTTTGACTATACTCACATGGCAGTATCAGGTGTACCAGGCACAGTTATTAATTTCTCCATAAAAAATGGGACAGGTAATTCAACTCGCGGAAGGATTTTTATTGATTGGGACTTAGATGGCACTTTTAGCACCTCTGCCCCTGAATTGGTTTGGACTTCGCCCACCACTACAGCCAATGCTGTGGTTTCAGACACTTTTAGTATACCTGTGGGCACAGCGGCTGGTGTATATAGAATAAGAGTTACAGGTGATTTTGGCGGCGGTTCCTCTCCCAATCCTTGCAGTACTGGATATGGCGAACAGGAAGATTATTCACTTGTTGTTACTTCATCTACCAAAGATGGTTTGGCATATGCACACGTTTCACCAACAAGTTTTTATGTAGGTAATGATACGATTCGTTTCTCCATGTTTAACTTGACAGATACCAATATGACTTCTGTTGATATCGGATATCAATTAGATAATAATGCAGCGGTTACACAATCATTATCAGGCCTAAACATTGCAGCGGATAGTATGTATACCGCAAAATTTGATACATTATTAAATATTTCGACGGCCGGCACGTACACTATAAAAGTGTGGTTGAACAATGTAAACGGCGGTGGAACACAAACTGCTAATAATGATACAATTTGTCGCACTTTTGTAATTTGTACTACCCCGTTAAGTGGGTCATATACGATTGATTCGAATGGCAGCGGTTCCACTAATTTTCTAACCTTTAATGATGCGGTTGTAAAGCTTACAAATTGCGGCATATCAGGCCCTGTTGTATTCAACATAGCAGCAGATACATTTAACGAACAAATTAGTATACCCTTAATTTCAGGAACATCTTCAACCAATACTATTACTTTTGAAGGTGTGGATACAACTAGCACCATGTTAACTTATGATGGTGTAGCAGGAGCAGCACACACAGTTTTACTAAAAGGTTCTCAATATATAAATTTCCGAAACATGAGAATACGTGCATCGGGAGTTACTTATGCTGTGGCCATGTTCTTGAGCAATGCAAATAACAATACCGTTAGAAGTTGTGTGCTCGAGTTAAATAAAGCCACTACAAGCAATAATTCTGCAGGTGTGGTGTTTAGCGGCTCCAAAACTGCTTTTGCAGGAACATCTAATTGTAATAATAATTATATAGATTCCAATAGGATTACGGGAGGATATTATAATATTACTCATGCAGGTAACAATGGTTCTGTGGTAAACTATATCAGACGCAATAAGTTGCAGAATGCGTATTATTATGGAATTTATCAAAATAGCAGCAGTATTTCAACCAATAAAATTATAGGCAATACTTTTGAACTTGCTACAGGAAATAGCAATTCTTCTTGTATATATTTAATTAACGGAACTCCATCAAGTGGTTATTTTCATGAAATAAAAGAAAATATATTTTTGCGTACGGGTCAGTATCATATATATATACTTACCTCTCAAGGTGGGCCCAATGTGAATACTTCTGGGGAGATATTTAATAATTTCTTCGGCGGGGCATTCAATAATACCAATACAGCAGGTTGCATCAATATGTATGGACAGAATTGGAAAATTTACCACAATTCATTTTATATGACTGGTACTGCTACCAATAGTTTTTGTTTCTCGGTATATGGAGGAACCAATAGCATAGATTTTAGAAACAATATACTTGCCAATGCTCAAACAGGTGGTGCAAATTATGCGGCTGATATCAATAACAACAATGCTATATCAGCTTTTGATAATAATATATTGTATTCCACAAATTCTAATGTGATGCGAATAGGAGGAACTAATTATCAAGCTAGTAATTTATCTGCTGCGGCTTATCCGAATGGAGCCGGTATATCATCGTTCTTTGAAGTCCCCGCCTTTGTTTCCAATACCGATTTGCATATAAAAAATGTGTGTAACGATGGTGTTAATCTTAGTGTGAACTCAGATATAGATGGACAAACCCGCAATAATCCTCCAGATATTGGAGCAGATGAAAATACCTCAGCACCTCAAACTGATATAGCAGTTATGCAGTTACTTACGCCAATATTTCCTGTTTCCGCAGGCTCTCAGCCTTTATCTGTTTTAATTAAAAATAGCGGATCCGATTCTGTTTCTAGTTTAAAAGTATATTATAAACTTAACGGAAATGCAGCCGATAGTGAAACATTTACTTTCAGCCCCGCTTTGCAAATATGCGATACTGCCACAGTTACTTTCACCAATAATATTACCATAGGTTCAGGTGCCAATAATATAAAAGTGTATACTGCTCGAGCAGGCGATTCTTTTTATTGGAATGATACAGTTCAAAAAACTTTTTGTGTAGTAATGTCAGGAAATTACACAATCAATTCTAAAAATTCGGCATCAACTACTAATTTCATTTCTTTCAAGTCTGCTGTTTCTCAATTGATGTGCAGCGGTATTAATGGTGCTGTTGTTTTCGATGTTTCGGCTGACACTTTTACAGAGCAAGTAGAAATTGGGGTGGTGAATGGTGTTTCAAGCACCAATACTATAACCTTCATCGGACACGGTGTCGATAGCACAATACTTACCTTTTCTGGCTCGGCAGCCGCACCTCATACACTTAGGTTGTCATCTTCCAAATATGTTACTTTCCGCGACATGGGTATCCAGGCCAGCAGCGGAAGCAATGCATGGGCTGTTAACATTTTGAACTCAAGTTTCAACAAATTTGCCAAGTGCAAAATAGAATGCAGCGGATCGGCTGCCACTGCTACAGGAACTAATTTTGCCGCATTGGTAATTAATGGTAATGCCACCACTATAAATTCTGCTGGCTCGAACGACGCAAACTATATTGACAGCAATATTATAATAGGAGGATATTATGGTATTCATTCCAACTCGAATATAGCTTCAAGTATTACTTATATAAGAAATAACGACATAAGCAACGCATATTATGCTGGCATATATGCTACCAGCAGCCATGCTGAAAAAATATTGAACAACAAGGTACAGAACCGTTCGGGCAGTGCGAACAATTCTGCAGGTATCTATATATATAACAGTAACGCTACCTCAAATGTATCTGGAGCATACTACGAAGTAAAAGGCAACTTTATTAATAATGTTGGCCAGTACGGCATCTTCATTCAATATGTATATGGAGGCAATGTAGCTCGTGGAGAATTGTTCAACAATATGGTAGGAGGGAATTTTACAAGTACTGGCATAGTTTACGGTATCCATATTAATCAGGGTTATTACTGGAATTATTTTCACAATACTGTTTCAATAGCTACGGCCACCGGGTCTTCACACAGAGCTCTTTATGTAACAGGCTATATGTTAAGAACTCAGTTCAAAAACAATACTTTTGCCATCAACAATGCAAAAGCAGTAAACGCAGTTGCCATGGAGATCACAGGAAACTCAACTCTCCCCGACAGCGTAAACTATAATAACTATTATAATGCAGCAGATACAAGTCTTGTACTTTTAGGAGCAAAGAGTTATAATACTACCAACTACCAAGTAGCATATCCTAGCGGAGGGGGAGGCCAGTCTGTTGACGGCGACCCTTACCATTACTCTGCATCCGACCTTCATGCCTCGGGTACTCAATTAGACAACCGTGGTGATGCTCTGGGAGTTTCTGTAGACATAGACGACGACAGCCGCAGCAGCACAACGCCCGACATAGGTGCAGATGAGTATAACGCCAAGACCTTGCAGGACTTCTCGCTCAACAAACTTTTATCGCCCGTTGCGGTAGCTTGCTTGGGCGGATACAATCAGACCATATCAGTCTCCATTAAGAACATGGGTATTGACACCATAGACCTCACTAAAGATACTGCATGGGTGGCCGCAGAAGTGACCGACCCAAATAGCAATATAATTACTTATGGTCCTGTGGCCGTAACGGGTAGTAAATTTAACCCTAAGGATGCAATGACCATTGATATCACTAACAAGTTCGACATGTCCGACATTGGCACTTATTATATCCGACCTTATATCAGTTACCACAACGACTCTAATGGTTTTAACGATACTTTGCAGAACTTGAGCTTTGATGAAACTAACCCAGTTCCCATTTTATCATTTCTACCCACAACAAGTATATGTGCTAACGATTCCATCAAACTCTCGGGCGTTGACAGTAAAAATACCAGCGATTTCCAGTGGTATTTTAATGGTTCTCCTGTTAGTGGTGCCACCGACTCGGTGTTCTATGCTACACAAGCTGGAGATTACTACCTCAATGTTGCAGATAACTATTATAGTGGTTGCGACCTAAATTCAGATACCATCACCATAAAAGTGGGTACCGCCCCCACCGCGGCTTTTAGCGTGGGTCAAATTACTTTCTGCCAAGGCGATAGTTCAGCACTTACCGCCCAGGGTGGTAGTGCGAATAACTACCAATGGTTGTTCAATAATACAGTAATACAAGGTGCTACCGATTCCATATATTATGCAAAAACATCGGGCACTTATATGGTAGTGGTGCAAGATAAGGCATCAGGTTGTGCAGCACTTTCCAGTTCTTCAAAACTTACGGTATATTCTAGACCCACTGCCAATGTTTCATATATAGGCACGGGTATCAAATGTATGGGTGATAGTCTTAAACTTAGCACAACACCCGGAAGTGGTTTAACTTACCAATGGTGGATGAACGCAACTAGCATTAATGGTGCTACAGATTCTGTTTACTATGCAAAAGCAACAGGTAATTATCAAGTATCAATAACCAATACAAATGGTTGTTTAACAGCATCTGCGGCAGCAAATATTATAATAGACTCATTGCCAAATGCAAGTGTTACGCTAAAAGGCAATCCAACAGCTTGCGGCATGGATACTGTTTATATAGATGCGATCAATAACGCAAGCTATACCTATGAGTGGATGCAAAACGGGAATGTAATAAGTGGAGCAGTTGCCAGCAGCTTAACAGTATTTACCAATGGTTCTTATTCCGTGAAAGTTACCAATGCCAATGGTTGTAAAAGCACCTCGACAGCAGTGGTGGTTGCATACAAACCAATTCCTACTATTCCTACCTTGAACGGTAACGCAAGTTCTACAATTTGCCCTGGTGATAGCATGAGAGTAAGTGTTTCGCCTCAGGATACAGGTTCATTTACCTATCAGTGGAAATTGAATGGAAATAATATCAGTACAGGAACTGACTCATTCTTATATATTAGCGGTGCAGGCACTTATACGGCAGAGGTGATTAATAACGGCGGTTGTACAGCTACCTCTAGCAGTTCAATAAGCTTGTCTTTGCACACGGCACCCAGTCCATCATTAACCGCAGCGGGCAGTAGTACTGTATGCAACGGAGACTCTGTTAGTCTTACTGCAACCAATACAAATACAGGTCTCAGCAGCGTTTCTTGGATGCTTAACACCAATGTGTTAACCACAACCGCCAATCCGATATTTGTAAAAGCTTCTGGCCCTTATACTGCCAAGATAACTGACAATAATGGTTGCAAAGCCACCACTGCGGCAGTGAATGTGTTTGTAAATCCACTTCCAGTACCAACAATCACACAGGACATACCTAACAACGAATTATCTACAACGGCGTTCAGTACCTATCAATGGTACAAAAATGGTGTAGCCATAACAGGAGCCACCACACAGAAACTGAAAGTATATAGTAACGGCGACTATACTGTGGAGGTGACCGATGCAAATGGCTGCAAGGGCATGTCAGTTAAATCTACAGTAGTTTGGGGAGGTGTCATAGCAACTACAAACAATTTATTAGTAAAAGTATATCCCAACCCATCGCAAGGCGTGTTTAATATTGAGATGCCAGCGGGTGTTGAGGTGAAACAATTATATATTACTGACATAGCGGGCAAACAAATCGTGGTAACTGTTTCTTATTTGAACAAGAACATATATACAGTTGATTTGAGCGACAAGGCAGCGGGTGTTTATATTCTCCACTTAGCCAAAGGCGAACAGTCATCGACGGTTAGGTTGATTAAATACTAAGTTAATGGTTAATGGCTCCCGTCTTGGCGGGGTTAATAGTTGGCCACAATAATAATTATAAAGGGGTCTAGTTTTACTACTAGGCTCCTTTTTTTGTTTTAGATTGTGTTGTTTTTTTCAACCCGACTTCCATCTGTGCTCGCGTCTGGATAATAGCAATTCTTAAACTTATACCGAAACTCAATCCGTCCCGATAATTATCGGATTGCAACCGGCCTGCATAAGGAAAATATTTTGTAAACCCCATCGGGTGCATCATTATGTGTACTACAGTATTATTTTTTGGCGAACGGGCAGATTGTTTTTGCAAAGGATTTCGATAATGTAGCAGTTGTTCCCGTTTTGGTTTGACATATCAGTTATTTGTGTAGCAAGAGCATTTACTGTTTTTGTGTAAACTTGTCTACCCATCATATCATATATTTTCACCTTTTCTATTTGCAGATCAGATAGGATATTTATAATTCCATTTAATTTAGTTATATTGATATTTGGTTCGGCTGTCTCAATATAAGGGACAGCGGCTAGTGTGGAGGAATCTAGATTGAATAACGCATCGATATCGCTGGTGTCAAGCACTCTATTGTAAATACGTAATTCATCCATTACTCCATTATAAAAATGGCCCTGCATACCTCCTTGTACTAAGGCTGCTATAGGTCGTGCTCCTATATTTGCATTGTTGATGCAGGTAACGAAATTGCCCAATGACAATTTGCCTGTTCTATCTCGTACTTTATCAATATAAATCTCACAGTTGTAATTTTGATCGCAGGTTGCCACGATATGATACCAGGAACCATCGTATTTCACTTGATTTGCAGATTCAATATATTTATATGATTGTCCATTGCTTGAATTTCCCATACCAAAACGAATGGTGCCATCAGCCAATTGCATAAGTTCCATTGCGGTAGTTGTCCATTGGTATAAATTATATTCATTAGAGAAAATAACTCCGATATTGGGGCAGTATCGGGGCATAATCCATACAGAAATACTAACAGGAAAATAGGAAAGATTTGTTCCAACGTCTATATAGTTTTCATTGGAAGCTAGGAAATCCATTGCTTTACTTTTTCTACCTTGACGATTTTGAGTTAACAAGGCTCCGGTATTATTATTGGTAGCGTTGGGGCTGATAGAATCGAAGCTGTTTCCTTCGAAGGGGAAGTAAGCTACCAGACCTTTTGAGAGGTTTACTTGACCTATTGAAGTATTCATATTTAAAAATATGATAGTGAAAATAAGTAAGGTTGAACGCAACATAAGCTATTGTTTATTTTTGCAAAGGTAATGATTATGATTTATAATAAGTTCACTAAATTGGTATTCGAAAATAGACGTTGCATTGGAAGGGTCTCTACTCCAAATTCACCTCAGCTTTAAATCAATATCAATTTTTTTTTTACGCTTGCTATAATATCTTGGGCAAGGTCCTTCGCAGCTAAGTCTCCTGCAGCGAAGTATGAGCGTGGCAGGGACTCAGCGTCTGTTTATGCGATGTAGCCTCTACGTCCTCTGCAAGAGGCTCAGAGAGGAAGTCAAGTGCAAAGAGAGACCTAGGCGGCTTCCTTATTCCAAATTCACCTCGGCTTTTAAAACAATATCAAATTTATCTTTTACGCTGGCAATGATGTCTTGGGCGAGCTTATATATTTCGGCACCTGTAGCATTGCCATAGTTTACCAATACGAGTGCTTGGAACTTGTGTGAACCTGTATTGCCTACCACTTTCCCTTTCCAGCCGCACTGCTCAATAAGCCAACCTGCGGGCACTTTTAGATGGTTGGGTATTGAGCCTTTATAATTGGGTAATAAAGGGTATTGCAGTTGTAATTTTTCGTATTGTCCTATGGGTATCTCAGGGTTTTTGAAAAAGCTACCTGCATTGCCCAATTCGGCAGGGTTAGGGAGTTTGCTGCTGCGAATTTGGATAACCGCATCGCTGATGGATTTGACGGTAGGTTCAATAATGCCCATATATTCCAAGGTGGTTTGGATAGCACCGTAGGAAGTATTATATATTGGTTTCTTGTTTAGTTTTAAAGTAATGGAAAGGATGAGGAACTGGTTTTTAAGTTTGTTTTTGAACACGCTCTCACGGTAGCCAAACTCACAATCGGCGTGTGTGAATGTTTGTATTTGGTTGGTTTCGATATTCAATGCTTCCAAACTTTCAAATACATCTTTGAGCTCCACACCGTAGGCACCAATATTTTGCATGGGTGCGGCACCGCAGAGGCCCGGAATTAGTGAAAGGTTTTCGACCCCTCCCCAATTATTTGCAACAGCGTGTAATACTAATTGATGCCAAGTGCTGCCAGCATTGGCTTTTAGCAATACATGGCTTTCGTCTTCTTGTATTTTTTCAATGCCGATAATATTATTTTTGATAACGATACCATCATAATCTTTCGTGAAGAGGATATTGCTGCCACCGCCCAGTATGAGTTTCTTTTCTGTGTCAAATTTCTTTTCGGCAAAGAATTCTTGAGCAGATTCTATAGTATTTATTTCAACAAAATATTTAGCAAAAGCATTGATTCCAAAGGTGTTCAATGATTGCAATGGTATATTTACCTGTAGCAGCATGGGGCAAAAATAACCGAATGCACAAAAAAATCTTTTATTTTTGTAACAAAGAAATTTTAGTGGCGTACCATAAGTCAAAATCACCAACCCTAAATGACTGCGACAGAATTTAACAAATGTGTCGATTTGTATTCAGACGGTGTCTATCGGTTTATCCTTAAAAACATCAGAGATGAGGATAAAGCAAAGGACATTGTTCAAGACTCGTTTGAAAAAATGTGGTTGAAAAACGACATTGTAGAGTTTGACAAATGCAAATCGTATTTATATACTACAGCATATCATACCATGATAGACTTAATACGGCGTGAAAAAAAGAAAGCTAATTGGGACGAGGTGAATGAATTCGACCATACGCATACACCCAGCCATTACACAGGTGTAAAGGAGATTATCGATCAAGCTGTATCAGAACTGAGCGATGTGCAACGTTCTGTAATATTACTCAGGGATTATGAGGGCTATAGTTATGAGCAAATAAGCGAGATGACCAACCTTAGCCTGTCGCAAGTAAAAGTATATATATTCCGTGGCAGACAAGTACTGAAAGAAAAATTGGGAAAATTTGAAGAACTATTATAATATAAATATACCCGAATGACAATAACTTTAGAAAATTATATTATATACATTGTCGACTTTTATGATGGCATATTAAGTCATAGCGAGCAGAAAGAACTGTTTGCTTTTTTGGAACTTAATCCGCTACAGAAAGAAGAGTTTGACAGTTTTGGACAAAGCAAGCGAATTGATTTTCCTGAACAGGGGATGGGAAACGATTTCAAACACCAGCTCAAAAAAATATGCTCTGAACCTATGGGCAGGGTCACACGAAATAATATTGAACTTTACTTAACCAAAGAAATCGAAGGAGAATTATCACAGGTAGAAAAAATTGAACTCGCAGATTTTATCAAACAGAATCCACTATTCAAACGTGACCGCAACTTATATAAATTGGCAAAAATAGGAGCCGATGAAACTATAGTTTTAAATAAACTGCATAAGCAAGTTCTCAAAAAGATTGCTATCATCACAACCGCCGGTATCAATAAAAAAAATGCTGATGAATGGATGATATTGTATTTCGAACGCCAACTTACTATAGCTCAAGAAAAAGATTTATTGGCTTTTGTATCATCGAATCCCGCTTATCAAAAAGATTTTGAATTATATAAACTTACTTATTTATTGCCCGATAAGAAAGTAGTTTTTAAAGATAAACGCACACTCTATATTAAAGCAATCAGACCTTTATATGCCCAAGTGGTTCCATACCTGTCCGCAGCGGTGGCAGCTTGTTTGGTAATTTATTTTGCTTATAACAATATGGGGAATATGGATGCCAATTTATCAGTTTCTACGGCCCAAATTGAAGTGGCAAAACCGTCGGAGCAGATAGTGATAGAGACACCATTATCAAATTCTACAAATGCAACCTTTGCCAGCAGCACCTCACTTCGTAAGCCTTTGATGCACCATGCAAGTTTGGTTAATAAAGCAAATGATAAGTTGCATGATAATTCAAATACCATAGTGGCAGTCGATACCAATAAACCGATTGATTTTAATGTGGTGAGATTGGAAAATACTGCCAATAGTGAAGAAGATATGGCTTTAGAAAATAGAATTAAACAAAAATTAATAGAGCAAGAACTCCAACAAATGCCTGCTGAACAAGACCAAAGAATAGTGCAAGTAAGTGGAAACGGAGCTGCTAAAGTTAATTGGGATCAAGTAGCACAAAGAGCAAGCAGTTGGGTAAACAAAAATACCAAGTTCAAAGTAAATGTGAGTAAAAACATTCCTCAAAACATAAACGGAAAGCCAGTGATAATAGGTAATACGGTTTTTTTCGGAGGATTTTAAATAACCAGTAGTAAAAATAAATATTGGTATAAATATATAATATAAAACAAGATGAGATACTTTAATATAATACTAATTTTAGGCAGCATTTTCCTATATCATAAAACGGTTGCACAGGCTGATACTTCTTATAACAAGAAGGAAGTATATAAAAAGAGAGTAGTGATATCAAAAGATGGAAAATTAATATATGACACAACAATTGTAATAGAGAATAAAGGCAGTGTATTGCTCGATACTTTAAATAAATATTTCTTTAGTATGGAACGCGATAAGCATGTGTACAGAAGTGTATGGGATGGACTTGATTTGGGATTCAATTTTGTAGGCTCAACTATGGGGCAAATAACTTTAAAGAACGATATGAAATATCTAAATAATGATATAGGGAAATCATTTAATTGGAAAATAAATTTGTTTGAAAATATCACATCAAATGACAAAAAACGCGTGAGTTTTGTGTCGGGCATCGGCTATGAACATTCTGCTATCCGCTTGAGCGATGAATCCGTATTGTTGCATATTAACAAGAGCAATAGTATGCTCACCCCTATGTACGATTCTTTATTGCAGTATACCAAAAATAGGATTATCAACCATTCATTAAACGTGCCTGTAATGGTAAGATTTGCAGTAGGGCCCCATAAAATTAGTCCAGAAAATGCTTTTCAAATGGCTATGGGAGTAATTGGATGTTGGCGTTTTGCTTCGAAACAGAATGTGGAGTATAGCAAAGACGGAATCAACTATTATATAAACCGCTGGAGCAGTTTAAATCAATCTACATTTAATGTGAAAGCAACAATTAGAGTGGCTTACAAGTTTATTCGTATATGGGCGGAAACATCGTTGATGCCTTTATTGAATAAGAATCAAGGCTCGAATGTATATATTACTTCGGTTGGTATTTCTTTGGTTCATTAATGCGATGGTATATCTATTTGAATTATATCAATATTCCAAAATTGATATAAGCAAAGAGTATGTTCCTGCCAAACATATAAGAGGCCGGTTTCAAATTTCTAACAGGTTGATTGATGACGTTTACCTCCCCATTGAAATAAAATGGTGTACAGCGGATTCCATAGTCTATTATAATATGATCTCCAAGTATTCTGGTTTTACCCCAGGTGAGGGACATTGCCGTTAGTGATTTTTTAATCAGGGTACTGTCTTCATCGCCCACAGTCCAACCTTTCACAATACTATAATTTAAACCAACGCCTAAATATGAGCCAAGAGGAGCAAGTCCCCCACTGTTCCTAAAAAAGAATTTGAATAACAATTCATATCGATGTTGAACCACATTATAGCCCTGAAATGATTGTGTTATAGTGATATTCCCAGCACTGTCGATGAGTTCCTTTTCTTCTAGAGAATAATAGCCTCCACGTTGGTAGTTGTAATTAAAATTCATTGAAATATGACGGTCGATTACACGTTCGTAAAATGCATTAAAGGCAGATTTATATCTAAAATTACTTAGTGTAAAAGAACTGTCCCATTTTGGGGTATAAGATGTATTGGTATATCCGTAGTTTTTGTAAGATGGGAACCATTGTGCCCCAATACCGATACTATTCTTTTTTCCAAGATATCCGGGTACTTGAGCTGTGATGCTTAAGCAGAATAGTAGAAAAATAATTGTATAAAAAAAACTGTTCATAGCTTAATACGATAATTGATAAAGGATGTCATATATATGGGCTTTAAGCATGTCGCTTTTATAGGGAATATAGTCATCATTCGCATTTTGATATATTTTACGACCAGTTTTGAAATCGATAATATAATATTCAAATAAGAACTTTTTACTTGGTACAATTACATTGTATACATCTACAAGTATCAAACAATTAGTAATGCTACAGCTATTGCAATCATCGCCATCGGTATTTGATTCTTTATGGTATATCTTTTTTGTAAACTTGCCTGTAAATAGATAGGGAGTTTTTTTTGCCAAAGATAACTGATAAGCATAGAAGTGGGTAGCTGAATAATTTGTTCTGTACCCCAATAAGTTGTTGCCAATTTCATATATATAATCATTGATGAGCACCTCGTCGTTCCATATTTGTACATTATACAGTTTTGTTTCTTCAACACTCATATTCAGAACTTTGCCACCAAGTAATTTGTCATATTTCTTAAAGAGGCTTTCTACTTTTACTCTTTCCTTTTTGGGTATTATCTCTCTTACGGGGTCCTGCTCGTTTTTCAGCATATTGAGATAATCGAAATCGAGAGAAGACTGTAATATTTTATCATTTTTCTTAATTTTCTTTTTGGATTCCGTTTCCATGTCGCTAAAAACATATTCAAAATTGGAAACAGCATTTTTATATTCCCGTTCGAAAATAAATGCAGAAGTTATATCCATCATGGCAGTTTGTGTGTATGCGTCAGGAATAATTCGGTAGGCATTTTCCAGCACCTTGGGTTTCTTTATTTTAGCATATTTACTAATTATAGGTTCTTCAACTTTATTAGGCTCATCGGGTTTTATGTCGTTCCTAGAAAACACAAAATACTCACTTTTCATATTTGAATTACTGCTCAAATATGCCATCAAATAATCGCGAAAACTATTTAGGTAGGTTGATTTTGGATTTTGGGCAGCCCATTCCCAACACTTACGAAGAGCTAATACCACCAAATTGTTTGGATTGTTGGCTTTAAGTTTATATAGTATTTTTATACAAGTATCTACAGGGG
>Ga0163151_10003054_pt1 | contig 24641 bp, 25 predicted proteins | sample OliLakLV19MP5IB2_FD_145596 | JGI IMG/M metagenome (GOLD analysis project Ga0163151, IMG submission 145596) | Freshwater microbial mat bacterial communities from Lake Vanda, McMurdo Dry Valleys, Antarctica - Oligotrophic Lake LV.19.MP5.IB-2 | ecosystem: Environmental > Aquatic > Freshwater >...
GAGCACCGTTCTGTAGTAACTGAAACGGACCCGAGCATGTCCCACCGCCACTGCAATCGGCGAGCGGTAGAAAAGTCAAGCGTATGTTGGTAGTTGGAAGACTAGCAAAGGTGAGGAAGTTGTCGATTGACACCATCGTGGCCACCGGCACAAACGCATAAGGCGGGTTGTTCATGCTGGACATGTCCCGGATAGTGCCAGGATCGTTGTTCGGCACAACGGTGAAGAAGCCGGTCCGGTTGTCGGCGTCAATCTCACCCGTGCCTCCAGCGACCGGGGCCTGGAAGTCGATGAATCCATTCCCAGGGCCCATCGTGAAAGTCATCAGCCTGGTGCCGCTAAAGCCGATGATTCCGTTTACAGGCAGAGCAAAAGCCGGCATTCCCAGGGCCAGCAACGATCCAACGAACAATGTATTCCTCAGAGCCATCCCGTTTTTTAATTTCATTCGAATTCTCCTATTTATTCGCGGCATACGCGTAGCCGGCATAATCGTTTCTATCCACTCCGATTCTTTCGCGCAAACGAAGAGCGCGCTCTCCGTAAACCCCCATCGAATTGTAGATAGTGCTATGTGGTTGAGCGACGTTCCAGTGAATGCTGCTCAATCGTCACAAAAATGCGAGTAAAACGGGCTTTATTGCCTCTTTTTTAAACTTCTGAGGAAACCGATTCGCCATGTCTGACTGAATTGTTCTCGAGCTTTTGGACGGCTATCCCTGCCGCCGCTGTAACAAGCCTTGCAATCGGGCTTCCATCGTAGCCTTTAGGGGAATGGTACCTGACTTCTCGGCAAAATAATACTCAAAGAACGCGCGCTTTTTGACACATACGTACTGGTACGCGCGTCTGCGGCACAAATATAATCAACGACTTACCAAGAACCAGGGAATTTATGGTTTTGGCAAGGGCAGTTCCCCCAGAATACCGGGCCAAGCGGCACGGCGACAGCAAGTGACGATATACGGTCACTAAAAGAGAGAGATATATGTAACGGGCTTAGGCAAATTCGACTTTTTCGTCTCGAGGGATAGGAAATTTGGAACTTGGGTGATACGAATTTTTGGGACAGTTGGGCGAGGACTAATGCGGTTGCGGCAGCAGGTGGGTTTCAAACTGCCCCGCTGGGCTCAGCGCTTTCAAAAGCGCCGTCAGCGACGGAATGCACGTTGGAGCCGCGTGTTGACAACAGATTACCCGCATTTCAGTCTTCATCATGGCGCAGTACTCGGCCACTTGAGGGGCGTACCGCTCAGCCGGGTGCAGCGAATCGAACTGTAACAGTTCCATTTCGCAATCGAACTGGGGATCGAAGTAGGCCGGGAGGACTTCGCCATTGAGGCCGGCCCTTCGGGCGCCGAGGCGCTGCAGGATCGACGAGGACGAGTGGCGCTTGGTGGCGGTGCTGAGACCGACCGTGCCGCCTAGGACTTCCCCTAGGGCGTACATCAGTAAAACAGTGTTCAACGCCTGGGCGGAATTCCGCAATGACTTGGCAATGCACCACCCCCCCAGCTCCGCGAACGTCGCTCCGCGTTTTGACGCGCGGTTTATGGAGTGTTCGACAACTCCCCTAACCTTTGCCCGCCACTCCGGAGAATTAGCCAAGGCCGACTTTGAAGCGACCGTCGCTTCGAATCTCGGTTCCGGAATTGGATAATAGCGGGCACAACTGACGACCTCACCCATTTCATCCTGAGAAATCAACTGCCAACTGTTATTATCCATCGGCTGACAGTAACGGCCATCGGCCGTTAACTGGCTGGCGTGAAGCGCGCCGTCTTCAAGGTACGAGCTGCCGCGGAAACGTTGTACGGCGCCAATCAGGTCTTCATGCGCCGAGGGGTCAACGACGAGATCCCGGAAGCGATGCTCCTGATGCCATGAGAGGGGGGCAAGCAGCGTGTGATTGCGTAACTGGCGTTTCCGGCGGCCTGACAAACGATGGAGAGCAGACTTCATGATAGCTTCCGTTCTTTTACAGATTTTGATAGGCAAACGGAGATTCCGTCACGCCGCACGGACCGTACAATGTGCTGGTAGCAGCCAAGAAGCCGCCGCCGGAGCGGTTCGCGGAAAGGCCGCGAGCAACAGAGAGCGGGAAATTGAGAATACCGGTATTAGCTCAATCGGCGGAATCGCCAGGAACTTTAGCGCAAATTTTTCTTGCCCTGGCGGCGCCTCGGGGGCCGGCATCATCCGCGTCAACGGTGCCCGCCCGTCGAGAATTCGCAGTAGCTCACGACCGCAAGGGTAGGGATGTCCGTGATTTGAAGACTGAGGCCATTAAACGTCGAGATTGTCATTGATTCCACTGTGCCGGGCCGAAAATGTTCTTCCATCCAAACGGGCTAACGAAAAATCGAGGCGATCGCCTGCCCCCAGAGGCGGTACGGCTCCAACTGGTGCTCCAGGTAAGATTTTCCGTTTTAAGAAACGCTTGATCGTTTTCGACGATCTACTTAACTGGGCGGTGCTGGCAAGCAAATCTGGTAGCAATTCAGCGACCATCGGCAACGGTCAATTCCGGCTTTCTGCGAAGCGCTGTAAGCCCCTTGGAATGAGCAAGATGACAGATGTTAATTGCTTTCCATTTCCGGTGTCCGGCGGCGCAACGTAAGAATGCCCGGTATGTTTTTCAAACCGGTAAAATCGGTACGCGCGCCATGGCTTTGGTTTGTTCACCAAAAATAACTTCTGAAACCGGCCTACCGTTTTCGAGCGTTGAACGTCACAAGAGAAGTTGGTGATCAAGCAAACTATTTCGGCGGCTGCGCTACCATCGCCCTCTCTCATGGACGAAGCGTCTCTTATACGTGCGGCGCAGCAGGGCGATCAGGACGCCTTCGCGTCTTTGGTCCAGTCGTACGACCAAAACGTTCTCCGCATCGCCATCAACCTCCTCCGTTCGCCGGAAGAAGCCAAAGATGTCTATCAGGAAGCCTTCCTCCGCGTTTACCGTAACCTCGACAGCTTCCGCTTCGATTGCAGTTTTCCCACCTGGCTCTACCGCATTGTCACGAATATCTGTTTAGACCACCTCCGCAAGCGCAGAGTACGCAAAGAAGAACCGGCCGTCGCCGAATCCGGGAACGGCGAATACAACCTTCTCGAAGCAGTCCAGGAGCAACGGGCCGATAACGATCCTCAGCGCCGCCTCCTGACCGGCGAACTCCGCGCCCGTATCGACCGTGCGGTCTCCGATCTCACACCCCGCGAACGCATGGTCTTCGAAATGCGCCACTACCAGGGCCTCCGTCTCCGCGCCATTGGCGATTCCCTCGGTACCACTGAAGAAGCGGCGAAAAACTGTCTCTTCCGCGCCACTCAGAAAATGCGCGCCGCCCTCGGCGACTACGCCTGAAACCAAATGAGGCCGAACATGTCCTGTGACGAAATCCGCAATCTTCTGGTCCTTTACGCCTACGGCGAACTGACCTTTGACCAGGAAGAGAATGTCGACGCGCATCTTGCCGCCTGCCCTGTCTGCCGGCGGCAACGCGCCGCCCTGGCCGCGCTGCACAATACCGCCGATGAAGCCGCCATCGAGCCATCTTTCGATCTTCTCGCCGCCTGCCGCCAGGATCTTCGCAAACAAGTCGCCGTAATCGCCGCCGCTTCCGGTTCTCGATCCTCTTGGCGGAAGTGGTTCAGTCCCGCGGCGAATTGGAACTGGGCCGCCAAACCGGCCATGGCTCTGACACTTGTCGCCATCGGTTTCGCCGGAGCGCGCTTCGTCGCGCTCCCGGCGCCGTCCGCGCCAACCGCGCGAAACGTACGGTTTATCGAGCCCTCCGCCGATGGCCGCGTTCGCATAGTCTACGACGAAGTGAAACAAAAGGAACTCGCCGGTCGCGTCGACGATTATCTTATTCGTGAGATGCTTCTCTCCGCCACGCGAGATCCCGACGACCCCGCTCTCCGAGTCGACTCGGTTGAATACCTCAAGACCCGTTGCGAGCGCGAAGAGGTTCGCACGGCGTTCGTTCGCGCGCTGGAATCGGATCCCAACGAAGGTGTTCGCCTTAAGGCGTTGGAAGCGCTGAAGCCGTACGCCACTGAAGTCGAAGTCCGCGGCGCGCTGACGAAGGTTCTCCTTGCCGATCAGAGCGCCGCCGTTCGCACGCAGACAATCGACCTGCTGGTGAACACCCGCCGCAACGAGTCCGAACTCGCCGGCGTTCTTCAGCACATGATGCGCCGCGAACAGAATAGTTATATTCGGCAACGCGGCCAATCCGCCCTCCGCGCGATGAATGCTTCGCTCGAAACGTTTTAACGCGGAGATCCCGGCCTCTGTCCTTAAAAACATTGACGCGGGCGTGACAAAACAGCCGCCATGCCGTCTGAATTAGGGAGACGGCTCATCACCGGCCGCGTGAAGAGAGCGCTCTCCAAATCGCGACCGCGCGCGCACCACGCGTCGCGGCCATCCCCGGCGAGACCGCCGGAATCGAACTCCGGGAGAATCTAAAACAATGTCTGTCCGTTTTCACTCGAATCGCCGCCTGTGGCCCGCTACCGCGATTATGGCCCTTCTTGCTTTGCCGGTTCTGGCTCAACCACCTGCTCCGCCGGCCCCCCCCGCTCCCCCCGAGCCAGCTCGCGGCGGATTCAAGGTCATGAACCTTGGCGGCTCGGTCAGCTACCTCGGCATCGGCGTCAAGGAAATCCTCGCCGAGCGTGCGAAGGAGCTCAAATTGAAAGAAGAAGCGGGTGTCGAAGTCACTCGTGTCGACTCCAACAGCCCCGCCGAAAAAGCCGGAATTAAGGCCGGTGACGCAGTGCTCGAATATCAGGGTAACCGCGTTGAAGGCACCGAACAGTTCGTGCGCTTCGTCCGTGAAACTCCCGCCGGACGCCAGGTGAAATTGAAGATCGTCCGTGCCGGCGCAAGCCAGACGCTGACGGCGGCCATCGGAGAACGGCAAAGCAGCCTTCCCGGCTTTTCCCAAAAGGAACGCGAGCGGATCGAACAGGAGATGGCTCGCGTCCGCGAGAAGTTTAAGAGTCTCCCCGAGATTCGCATGCCCGACATCCCGCACGCTGTAATGGGAGGGCGAAGCGGCATGCTCGGAATCGACGGAGAAGCCGTGGAGGAACAACTCGCCGAGTACTTCGGCGTTAAGGAAGGCGTCCTGGTGCGCAGTGTGGCCAAGGATATGCCCGCCGCCAAGGCGGGCATTCGCGCCGGTGACGTCATCGTTCGGATTGAAGAGAGTAAGGTTCGCAGTCCGCGCGACATTTCCAGCGCTATCCGCGCCGCCAAGAACAAGAAGCCGCTCAAGGTCACCTTCTTTCGCCAGAAATCGGAGATGACCGTTGACGTACAACTCGAAGAGGAACGCGCCGCCCCTGGCCGGGGTATTACCGTCGGCCGGCCTCAGGACTTTGAGTTCTAGATACGGCACCCGGCCTTAGATGCCCGCCGCCAACGCCGGCATTCGCGCCGGCGACGTCATCGCTCGGTTCGAAGAGGGCAAGGTTCGCAGTCCGCGCGACATTACCTGCGTTATCCGGGCCGCCCCTGTCCGGGGTGTCACGGCCGGCCGACCTCAGGACTTTCAGTTCTAAATACGGCGGCTGCCTCAGAAAGCCCGAACGACCGCGCGCTGCACCTTCAGCAGCAACTCCACTTCACTCCTTGGGACCCGCAATTCCGCCGCGATCTGCTCGGGGCGGTCTCCCCGCCGCGCCAGCCTTATCACCTGTGTGCGCTGGTTGGCGTCGACTCCGGTGGACATCGATTGCGGCCGGCGAAGAGCCGAGAGACTCGTAACCTTCTCCTCCACGTCACGGGTCCGTCCGGCCCACTCCCCGAGGCGGGTCTCGAGTGCAGCCACTTGCGTCCCGAGGATGCCCGCATCAGTCTCCGTTCTCGTCTGCCGGAAGTCCACGCGACGCCGTAAACACTCCATATCGCGCATCACGGTTACGAACAAATACAGGCAGGCGCTCATTGCGGCGGAGAGTGCCCCATAGTAGGCAAGCGGGTGTTCCACACTCAATAGCATGATAATGCTCCTCAAACTCTAGTCAAAGGACCGCAGCCGTTCCGAGCGGCTGACGATCTGTTGGATTCGGACGCCATAGTTGCCTTCAACGACCACTACTTCGCCTCTGGCGATGACGCAGTTATTGACAATCACCTCAACCGGCTCCGAGATTGTCCGATTGAGTTCAACGATCGATCCGGTACTGAGCTTGATGACGTCTTTCAGCGCTAAGTGGGTCCGGCCGAACGAAATGCTTACCGGCATCTCCACATCGAGAAGTATGTCCATCGCCTGGGATGGCGTTCCGGCCGCCCCCGCCGCGCGCCGCGATTCCGGCTGGCTCTCGTTCTGTTCTCCGTAAGCCGACGCCGGAGCCTTTCCTAGCTCCACCTGCCGCTGGCGGATTGCGTCCTTCAACGCCGGCTCTACACGGACGAACAGATCGGCTGTGAAGCCGGTTGGGCTCGTCAGGCGCAGACATTGGAGCTGCAAGCCGCCGCCTGGCTCTGGAAGGGGGGCTTCAAGTCCGGATTCCAAGGCGACTTCGATTCCGGCCTTTTGCGTTAAATAACCCGCTAAACCGGAAAGCGCCTGCGTGAGCAACTCAAGATAGGTCGCCTTTACGTCGCTCTCTTCGGGATCCTCCAGGCCGACCGCTACCAGCGCCCGCGTACCGATCTCCCGCCACGCCGCACTCTCCGCGGACACTAGGATCATTGGCTCTTTGCTGAGGTTGAGTATCTGACTCCAGCATAGATTCCGGCCTATATCCTCAGGTGTGGGAGCGTCGTGAAAACTCGCCGGCCACGGCTCTCCCAACATGCCCTCAAGCGCAAGTGAGAATTGCGTTCCGAGTTGTTCGAGCAGATCTTTCTGGAATTCGTCCATGACGCTTCCTTCCGGCTACAGTCCGCGATCCATTGGCCATCTTTTCTCCAGGTAGGCGCGCAATCGCAGGATGGCTTGCGACTTCAATTGGGAGACCCGTGACTCATGTAGTTTGACTACCTTGGCGATTTCTCGCAACGTCAATTCCTCGTGATAGTACAAACTGAGTACAGTGCGTTCGACGTAGGGCATCTTCTCGATCGCCTGCGCCAGCAATCGCTCCAGTTCCGCGCGCTCGACGATGCGCGATGGCCAATGCTCCTCGTTATCGGAGACAAACCGCAATAGATCGCGGCCCTCTTCTTCGGGCGCATGGCCGTCCAGGCTTCCGAGATTCACGCCCCGCACATCGATCAGCCATTCATGATACTCCTCGGTACTCAAACCGAGTTCCCGCGCGATCTCGTCCTCCGCCGGCGACCGGTGGTTTATCTGTTCGAGTCTCGCAATTGATGCCTCGATCATCTTGACGCGCTTGCGCTGCTGCCGCGGGGCCCAGTCCATGCCGCGCAAACTGTCCAGAATCGCTCCCCGAATCTTATATTCGGCGTACGTCTTCAACTTTACATTCAGGTTAGAATCGAAGTTGTCGATCGCCGATATCAGGCCGACAATTCCGGTTGATATCAGGTCGTCGAGACTGACACTTGCCGGCAGCCGTTCATGAATCCGGCGCGCGATCAGCCGGACTTGCGGCAGATGTTCGAGAATGACCGTTTCTCTGTCTTGGGTCGCCGTTGCGATAGCGGTTTGTGCTTGCATGGTGGATCTCCGTTCAGACCCGCGAGGCGCCGGCTTTGGCGGCGCTGGCGAGTAGGGGCGTCTGGTGAGGGGCGGCGAGACCGAGAACGGCCGCGGCGAATCGGGACGCATCGGCCTCCTCAATGTCTTCAGGAATCCCCGGCCCCGTTGAGACCCAGTCGACCGGCAACCGGGTTTCCCGGACTAACGACCATGCCGGGCCGAAGTACTCAGTCTCATCGATCCTCGTAAACAAAAGCCGCGATGGCGCGAATAGCGAATACTGCCGGAAGCGCCGCTGCAGCTCGGTATAGCGCATGGCGGCCGGCAAAACCAGGTGGCATTCAATCGACTCGATCCGTCTCAGATGTTCGGCTGTTTCCTCCATTACGTCGGCGTGCGCCGGCCCATAGCCAGGAGTGTCAATCAGAACGAGTCCGCGCCGCGCGTTGGCCACCACCGCCGCATGGAGTCCGCCGCTATATTCGAGGGACTGAAATGGCACGCCTAGCAAGGAGCAGATATGCGCTAATTGATCCGAGGCCCCAATTCGAAGATTGTCGATCGACAACACGCTGACCGGACGGCCCTGCGAAACGCCGAGCCGGAATGCCAGTTTCGCAATCGCTGAGGTCTTGCCCGCACCCGCCGGACCGGCGAAGGCGAGGACGACGGCCTGCTTTGACTCGCTCGCCGTTCTGTGGGGCCATTCGGCGGCCAGAAGCGGTAGGACTGAACAGTCCGCTTCCTCCGGCTCCCGAGCGCCTCGCAAAACAAGTCCTTCGAGAACCGGCCGGCAGCGCTGGAGGATCTCATCGGTAGCCATTGCGGGGACCTCCGACAACAGCAAGCGGGCGCGTAATGCGTCCATCCCTGGCCTCGCCGGCGTCACCGCCTCCAAGCGTGTGGTGTCCGGCTTCCGGTTCAGTGCGTCCAGCAGGTTTGTCAGTTCACCGCGAAAGCGTTGCAGCCCGCCAATCGAACCCGCCGCCGGTGGCGCCGGCGTCAGCTTAGGGGGCGGAGGGGGCGCTGCCGGCGCCGCGAAAATTACCTCAAGGCGGCTCGGGCCGCCGGAAGGCGTTTTCATCCGCTTAGTGTCGACGAGCATCGCGTCGCCGCCCAGTTCCACTTTGGCCGCTTGCAGGGCCTCTTCCATCGTGTGTACGAAGTAAGACTTTAGTCGCATGATTTGCCTTTACGATGCCGCCAGCCGCGCGAGGCCCTGAGATACTACTTTGATTCCGGGCGGGATCTCGCTATGCGAGAGGACGGTGAGATTGGGGAGCGCGGATTCCGTCAACTGCCGGAGGAAGAAGCGAGTTCCGCTGCCCGTGAGCGTTATGACCGGCCCTTCCGCACTGCCGATGACGGCGCGGATCCGGTCCACGATTTCATGTATTCGCTTCGGCGCCAAATTCATCGCCGAGTTCGTTTCTGTGTGTTCGATCGCCGATTCAATCACCGCTTCGATGCCCGAGTCGATAATGCAGGCATGAAGCTCGTTGGTGGAATTCAAATAGGGGCGGACCACCATTCGCCGGATCGACTGCCGGACGTACTCGGTGAGTAGTATGGGGTTGCGTGTGACACCGGCGGCCTCGCCGAGCGCCTCCAATATGGAGACCGCGTCGCGGATCGACACCCGTTCACGAAGGAGATTCTGCAAAACACGCTGCACAGTAGCCAAAGGGAGCAATTTGGGAACCAAATCCTCAACAACTTTGGGGTTCTCCTCGGCGACCCGGTCCAGCAACCGCTTGGCATCCTGGCGCGAATAGAGCTCGTGCGCATATTCGCGAATCGTTTCAGCAAGATGGGTGCCCAGCACACTCACCCCGTCGACCACGGTGTAGCCCGCGTTTCGAGCCTCTTCGGCCTCAGCCGATGGAATCCAAACCGCCGCAATCCCAAATGCGGGTTCCCGAGTTGGAACGCCTTCCAATTTGGGACAATCCCGTGAAGTTGGGATCGCCATGTCCATGCCCGAGGGAAGTTCAAAGCGGCCAATCTCAACGCCCTTCAGCCCAATCGTGTATTCGCGCGCTTTCAGGTTGAGGTTGTCGGTGACCCGGACCGCTGGAACTAAATAACCGAGGTCGGTGGCAAGTTGCCGCCGAATACCGGCAATTCGCCGCAGAAGCGGCGAATTTACGCCGCCTTCCACAAACCGCACAAGTCCCAGTCCCACTTCGACCGCCAACGGCTCGACACGCAGCAGCGATTCCAGATTCTCCCGCTGCGGCGCCGGCGCCTCCGTCTCCGCGCTTCTCTGCCCCGACAAAGTCTTCTGGCGCAACCGCCAGCCAATCGTCCCCGTTCCGGCGCCCAAAACCAAGAACGGAATCGTCGGCAGTCCCGGGAACAGCGCCATCGCGCCCAGCACTCCGCCCGCCAAAATCAATGGCTCCGCGACGCTGAAGATTTGTTTCTGGAAATCGCTTCCCAGCCGGTTCTCCGAACCGGCTCGCGTGATAATCAACGCTCCGCAAACTGAGATCATCAGCGCCGGAATGACCGTTACCAATCCATCGCCGATTGTCAGAATCGTGTACGTCTCCAGCGCGCGCCGCAGTTCCATGCCGTGCTGAAAGACCCCGATCAGGAATCCCGCCAGGACGTTGATGACCGTGATGATGATGCTCGCTACGGCGTCCCGCTGCGTGAATCTCGAAGCGCCATCCATCGCCCCAAAAAACTCCGCTTCCGCCGATAGTTGCTTGCGGCGCTGGCGCGCCTCCGCCTCATCGATCAATCCGGCATTCAAATCGGAATCGATCGACATCTGCTTGCCGGGCAACGCGTCGAGCGTGAAGCGTGCCGTGACTTCCGAGATGCGAACCGCGCCGTGATTGATAACGACGTACTGAATGGCAATCAAGACCAGGAATATGACGAGCCCGATGATATAGTTGCCGCCAACGACGAAGTTGCCAAACGCCTCGATCACCCCGCCCGCCGCGGCTGTACCGCTGTTGCCGTGCAGCAGAATGAGCCGGGACGACGAGATATTCAGCGCCAGCCGGAACAGCGTCATCAATAGCAAAGCCGTCGGGAAGACGCTGAAATCCACCGGCCTGGCGATGTAGATCGAAACCAAAAGCAAAATCACCGAGAGCGTAATATTGGTGCTGATCAGAAGGTCCAGCAGGAACGCCGGAATCGGCGTGATCATGAACAGGACAATGCCCAGGACGCCGAGCGGAACGGAAAGATCCCGCCACGGAATGGCGGCCCGCGGATCGGCCGGTGCTTTCGGCGCTTTGATCAATCCGGGTTTGCGCGTTCCCTTGCCGGAACTGACAGCGGTCGCGAGAGGCGGAATTTCGGAGGTAATAGCTGGGACGGCGGGGGATGGCATGGGGGTGGAGTGTTCCGTTCAATCAGGCAAAGGACTGGCCGGGCAGACGACCGCCCAGAATCCGGTACAAGTAAGCGAGAATCTCAGCAACCGCCTTATACAGGTGCGGTGGGATTTCCTGCCCGACTTCGGCCGCGGCGAAGAGCGCACGCGCCAGCGGCGGGTTTTCAATGATCGGAACTTCATTGGAGATCGCCATTTCCCGTATTCGTCTGGCAACGTGATTCCTGCCCTTGGCGACGATTTTCGGCGCTGCGCCCGCCGCCAGATCGTAGCGGATAGCCACCGCATAATGTGTCGGGTTCACGATGACCGCCGACGCCTTGGGGACGTCGGACATCATCCGGCGGCGGGACATGTCGCGCTGCAACCGGCGGACTTTGGCCTTTATTTGCGGATTGCCTTCCGATTCCTTGTGTTCCTCCCGGATATCCTGCTTGCTCATCCGGAGCTTCGCCGCATACTTCCGGCTCTGCCGGAACCAGTCGAACAAACCGAGGAAGAGGAACAAATACAGCGCCCGCTCAATCAGGTCGCGCAACGACTCACCCACCACCTTTACCCCTTGGGTCCAAGGCAATAAAGGCAGGAACAGAAATTGCTGCGATTGCGTCCAGACCAGGTATGCCGCGACCCCCAGGAATACCGGCAGCAGCAACGCGGAACGGAGAAACTGCGACAGGTTCTCCGAGGGCAGCGATTGCAGCCGCGACATCGGGTTGAGCCGCTGCAAATCCGGGGCGATTTTCTTGGCTGAAATTCCAAGCCGCGATGCCGCCATTTGCGCAATCAGCGCCGTCGCCGATAAGGCCAATCCAGTTAGCAACAAGCCGCCCATCGACGGAGCCAGGCGATTCCGGAACAGGAAAATCAAGCCCTCCCGCTGCAAGTCCGTTCCCGCGAAAGCGAGCCGCAGAAAACTCTTGGTATTTCCAGCGGCGTGGAAAAGAAATTCCGGAAATCCGGAAAGCAGAAAGATGGCGAACACAATGAATTGCGCGCCGCTCACCAGCTCTTTGGTTGAGATGAAGTTGCCGTCTTTGCGTGCCCGTTCCAGCCGCCGCGGTGTCGCTTTTTCACTTCGGTTATCAGACATCGCTTACTTCGGAACCGCCATCAGGAACTGCATGGTCTCGAATGAACGCAACGCGGCGCGCTCAACGGCGCCCGGCAGCAGGGGCGCGCCATATGCGAGAAAGACCATGGATGCCAGCATCTTCAGCGGAAAGCTCAGCGACAGCAATTGCAGTTGGGGCTGCATTCGGCTCAGCAGCGCCAGGGCCGTATCGATAATCAGCAGGATCGCCACCACCGGCAGCGAGCACCGGATCGCATCAATGAATAACTGGGGGAAAAGCGCCATCACCGCGCCAACGTGCTGGGTCGAAATCGTCCATTGCCCCGGTGGCACGGTCTGCACGCCGAGGAGCAGAAACCGGACCAACACTGTATCGAGCCCAAGTGCAAGAAAGAGCAGCGAAGACGCCAAGCTGAGCAGCACCTGCAGAATGGCGGAGTCCGCGTTGCTCGTCGGGTCAATCGTCGACGCGTAGGAGAAGCCAGCCTGCAACCCTATCATCTGGGCGCCAAGCTGAATCCCTTCCTGAATCAAAGCCACGCAAAGGCCGAGCCCGATTCCCAGCGCCGCCTCGCTGCCAGCGGTCCGAACGATATCGCCTATCGAAAGCAATGGCGTGTCCGCCGTATTGGTCCACGGCAGAACCAACACCGTGAAGAGCACCGCCAGCGTGAGCCGATGTACCTCAAAACCCGACTTGATGCCTGGGATCGGAAGAAATGTCAGTATGCCCGCCATCCGGCAAAGCATCAGCCCGAAATTCAACAGCACCCCAAAAGGAATGAGGAGTTCGCTAGTGAGCATACCGGCCTAAGTCCCCGAATATCCCGATTGTGTATTCCATCAGCCGTGTCAGCATCCATGGCAGAAACAGAAACAGCGCAGCCAGAAATGCCGCCAGCCGCGGGACGGAACCAAACGCCGAGTCTTGAATGGAAGTAACGATCTGGATGAGACTGATCACCGCGCCGGCGACAAAGCCAACAAGCAGTATTGGCAGCGCCAGCCAGAATGTCTGCATAAGCGCCAGCCGTACGATTTCGGAAACAGTTTGCGGCGTCATATCGTCAGTAAAAAGATCTGACCAGGGATCCGGCCACGAGGTTCCAGCCATCGACAAGCACGAAGAGCAGGATCTTAAACGGCGAGGACACCATGGCCGGTGGGAGTTGCACGATACCGACGCTCAATGTCACTGACGCGACTAGCAGGTCGATAACCAGAAAGGGCAGAAAGAGCATCGCGCCGATCTGGAAGCCCGTCTTGAGTTCACTCAGTACATAAGCGGGCAGCAGGATGCGGAACTCAAGATCGGCGGCCGTCTTCGGGGCCGGCGTATGGGAGACTTCGAGCAGCATTCGCACATCTTTTTCCCGGACGTACTTCACCAGGAACCCGCGAATGGGCTCGATGCCTTTCTTCCACGCCGCGTCACTGGCCAGCGTCTGCTTTTCGTACGGCAACCAGCCTTCTTCATAGGACTTCTGCAATACCGGCTGCATGATCATCAGCGTTAGGAACAGGGCCAGTCCGATGAGAACCGGATTCGATGGCGTCGACTGGGTGCCAATCGCCTGTCTTAGAAAGTGCAGCACCAGCGTGATTCGCAGGAAGGGCGTGACGGACATGAGCAGCACCGGGAGGAGCGTCAGCCCGGTCATCAGCAGCACGATCTGCATCGGCACGCCGAGCGTACTCTGCTGCGTATTCAATGCCGGAGCCGCGCCGCGCGTCGCGGCGGTCAACAAGTCCGCCGGCGCTCCGAATAAGCTCGCCGCGGCGACTGCCCACAAAATGCTTCGGACCATTAATGTGCCCATGCGCCGCTCGCTTCCGCCTGAACCTGGACTTCGTTCACAGATTTGCTGGCAACCACCGTGCAGGGCTGGGCTCCGGTCGCGATTAACAACTCCCGTCCGTCCCACTGCACAACGACAAGCTGGCAGCCACTGGCGATCGAGAGCCGCTGCCGCACCTTCACGCGCGCGCCCGGCTTCTCCGCCGCGCGATAGCGCCGCAGCGCCTGGAGCGTTAGCCACAGCAGGCCAATGGTCCCAAAGACGGCCGCGAGTTGAATCGCGTGTTCCATTTGCATTCACTCCTCAATATTGAAATCCGTGATTCGAACGCCCATGGACGACTCGATGATGACTATTTCCCCAAACGCCAGCAGCGCCCCGCCGACGACGATGTCGAGGTTCTCGCCGGCCGACCGGTTCATCTTTATGACGTGGCCTTTGTCGAGAGCCAGAATGTCGCGGATCGCCATAACCTTCCGGTCGAGTTCCACCAGAACATCCAGCGGGATGTCGCTAAAGTGGCCGATTTCCTCAATGCTTTTCATCGGACTCTTCCGCTACCGCTTGAGATTGATTGTTTCCTGACTCAGCTCATCGACCGTGGTAATGACGCGCGAATTCGCCTGGTATCCGCGCTGCAGGATGATCAAGTTGGTGAACTCACGGGCAATATCCACCGTGGAATTCTCAATGGCTCCTCCGAGAATCGTTCCGCGTCCGCCAGTACCAGGCAATCCGATGGCGGGCAAGGCGGAACGGGCGCTCAACTGGTAGGAGTTGTTGCCCACCGAGAGCAGCGACTCCGGATTTCGTACCGACGCCATCGCCAATTGGCCGACCGCCACCGACTGCCCATTTGAATACTGCGCCAAAATCTGACCGGAATCCCCGAGTCCCACACGGATCAGTTGCGCGGCCGGGTTTCCATCCTGCCCGACGGCCGAAATCGCCGATGTTTGCGCAAACTGCGTAAGTCGCGGATTGGCGCCATCGTAGAGGCTCCAATTGATAGACATATCCGCCGCGCCGCTCGCCAGGCCCGTGATCGCCAGTACCGGGAATGGACCCACCGCCGGAGGTGTGGCGAGTCTCCCCGACGAATCGAAGTTGATCGTTCCGGTGACTGGGGTTACTGGCGCCGTGACGTCGGCGTTGGGAATGCTCAACGAGTAGGACCACTCTCCCGCGGTGGCCGTCTTGGTAAAATCGGCGGAGACGATATGCGAAATTCCAAGGCTGTCATACACCTCGATTGAGGCCGCGAATGCGCCCGGCGGCGGGCCCGCCGTCGCCGCCGCGTTCAAGTTCAGATCGAACGAGATTGTTTGCGTCGGTGCGGCCGGTCGCAGTGCGCCTACAGGAATCGCTATGTCGCCAATCGGACCGGTCGTGTTAATCACGCCATTCGCGCCCACCCATCCCTGCACCCTCTCACCGGTCGCGGTCATCAACACCCCGTCTTTGTTCACCTGCAGGTTGCCGCCGCGCCCATAGGTCGTCGCTCCGGCGGCGTTACGCATCACTAGAAAACCGTCGCCTTGAATAGCCGCGTCAAGGGGGGCGCTGCTGGTCTGTATGGCGCCCTGTGAAAACTGCCGAATTGTCAGCGGACGGGCCACTCCGAAGCCGACCTGTGTTTCGCCGAAACCCGCGCCCAGTGACTGAGTCACCAGATCGTAGAACGAGACGACATTGGCTTTGAAACCGGGCGTGTTCAGGTTGGCCAGATTATTGCCAACGACATCAATCGCCGTTGAATGCGCGGCGAGCGCGGAAAGGGCAGTTGAAAACGAGGTAAACATGAGTTCTCCGAGAATGTTCAGAACTAGTTCGAGGGCGTCTGCGCGGCGGCGTTCGCCAACGACTCGCGAATGGCCTTCAAGTCTTCCCGCATGCCGAGCATCTGTTCCATCTCCGTGAATTGCGCTAGCTGCGATAGAAACTGGGTGCCATCGGCGGGCTCCAATGGATTCTGGTGTTTGATCTGCGCAACCAATAGCTGCAGGAAATTCTCCTTGGTTGCCGCGCTGTTTCCGGCGGTGGGAAGAGTTGCCGTTGCGTCTGCCGCCGCGCTCTTCGCGCCAATGGACATGGGGTTCATCGAAATACTCCTTGTTGTTGTGCGTTGCCGAAGCCTTCGATCTGGGCTTGCAGGTCGAACTGATCGGTATTGAGGTTTTTCAATTGCCGCCGGAGGAGGAAGGCCTGCTGCTGGCGCTCCTGATTCCGCTGGCCGCCATCCGCGTTCTGGGGGGGCTGCTGGTCGTTGCTGCCGTTGCTGGCCGCGTACCCCTGCTCCGCTAGCGACTGCAGGAGCGGCTGCATCCGGTCGTTCTCGATTGGCGCTGCTCCGGCGTCCCATGAGCGAAGGCGCACATTCACCTGGTCGCCACGCTGCGAGACGGCGAGCCGAATGGTGCCGGCGTCCGCCTCGGGCCCTGGCGCCGGTAAGTCCACGTAAAGGGTCGCAATCTGGGACGGCCGCAAGGGCCGGGGTGTGTCCGGTTCGACATTCCCGATCACAGGTAAACCGGTCGGTTCCGGCGCCGCCGCCAGCGATTTCAATTCGACCTTTGTGGTCCCCTGCGGGACGATCTCCAGCACGGGGGGTTCGAACGTTTCCGCAGGCGATGCCGGTGCTTCAATCGCGGCTGATTCGCCCTGAGGGCGATCCGGACTCTGCTCGTCAGCGGGCTGTTGGCCCCCGGCCAGTCCAGACGGGGCTACCGCAATCCGCAACGGCGCCGCCTTCTCAGCAACGACAAAGTCGGCGGCCCAGATCAATTCGCCCTTATCCGGCTGCGCCGCCAACGGCTGCGCCGGCGGTTCGCCTCGTTGTTGAATTGCTTCGCTTTGAAGGGCTTTGGTCGAGGCGGCGATGGCCGCAACTGCAGGGCCCTGCGACGCGGGAATTATGGGCACGAGAGCTATTGGAGTCTCCCCGGCCACTTCCCCAATGTCTTCTTCGTCGATCTCAATTTCATCTTGAGTTATCTCGTCCATTGCAAGCGGAGCCAGCAGGTCTTGAAATACGGGAACGGACGGCAATAGCGTCAGCCACTGCACTTGCTGTAGCGCAGTGGCGGTTTTCGCAGCGATTTCCGTTTGGGCCAGCCACGTCAGCAGCCAGTTCGCTCTCGGGGCTGAAGTGTCCTCGGCCTCGACCGCGATAGGCGCGGCGGCGCCTAGTTGTGGAGTCTCCACGGCCACTTCCCCAATGTCTTCTTCGTCGATCTCAATTTCATCTTGAGTTATCCCATCCATTGCAAGCGGAGCCAGCAGGTCTTGAAATACGGGAACGGACGGCAATAGCGTCAGCCATTGCACTTGCTGTAGCGCAGTGGCGGTTTTCGCAGCGATTTCCGTTTGGGCCAGCCAAGTCAGCAGCCAGTTCGCTCTCGGGGCTGAAGTGCCCTCGGCCTCGACCGTGATAGGCGCGGCGGCGCCTAGTTGCGCGGCTGGCAAGGCAGCCGGCGAATCGAGGGAAGGTGAGGAGATCGGCGACACGCAGTCAACTATGCAGATGGGTGGCCAAGTTCTAAATCGTTGCAAACACCCTGAAATCGGGCGTTGCGAGTGGATTTCCGCCGCAATCCAGTGGCAAGAATGTGCCGATTTGGAATTGGCCGCCAAAGGATTGCCGATTTGAAACACGCAAAAGCCCTAGTATCGTTCGAATCATTGGGGAAACAGGATGGCGAGCGACGTGCATGAAGCGAGGCAGCACTATGGACGCAATCGGAATCGCAGCAGTCAGTGGACTCCGGGCCCGTATGGAGAGTCTCGAAATCCTCGCCAACAATTTGGCCAACGCGGGAACCTCCGGCTTCAAAGCGGACCGCGAACGCTACACCACTTATTGGGCCGCCGAGTCGACTTCCGCTCTCGACGCGGGGCGCGGCGGCGCCGGCGTATCTCCCGTCGTGGAGCGTAATTGGATTGACTTCACGCAGGGGGCGCTGACTCGCACCGGTGTACCCACTCACCTCGCCGTTACCGGCCCTGGCTTTCTCACCGTTAAGCGCGGCGACGAGACGCTCTATTCAAGGAACGGGGAGTTGCAAATCAGCACTCGCGGAACGCTTGTCAACGGAGAGGGGCTCGATGTTCTCGGCGCCAATGGCCAAGCCGTACGTGTCGACGCCGCACAGCTTCTCGATATTCGCGCCGACGGCAGCCTATGGCAAGCCGGCGTGCAGACCGGCCAATTGAAACTCACGGAATTCAACGACTCGCAGACGCTGCAAAAAGTTGGGCATAATTACTTCCGCTGGACGGGATCCGCCGACCAGATCAGCGCTGGCGTCACGACCCGCGTCATTCAGGGAACGCTCGAAGCCGCCAACACCGGACCCGCCGAAGGCGCGGTCCGCATGGTCAACGTCCTCCGGCAGTTCGAGTCGTTGCAAAAGGCTCTCCAACTGGGCGGCGAAATGAACCGCCGGTTAGTCGAGGAAGTAGCCAAAGTATGAACCGCCAAGGAGATCCATCATGATTCGAGCCCTATTCAGCGCCGGCAGCGGCATGTCCGCCCAGCAGATCAACGTCGACAACATCGCTCACAACCTGGCCAACGCCAACACCGTTGGTTTTAAAACGCGCCGGGCGCAGTTCCAGGATCTGATGTATCAAAACTTGATCCAGCCGGGCGCCGCGGCGGGCACCCAAACCGTGGTGCCGAGCGGACTGCAGATCGGACTCGGCGCCCGCGCCTCCTCTAACGAAATCATCTTCACGCAAGGCAGTTTCCTGCAGACCAATAACCCGCTCGATCTCGTCATCGAAGGCCGGGGCTTCTTTCAGGTCCGCCGCCCGACCGGTGAGATCGCCTATACCCGCGCGGGCCAATTCCAGCTCAACCGCGATGGCGTGCTGGTCACCGGCGATGGAGACCCATTGGAACCGCAGATCACGATTCCCGCCGAAGCGCAGGCGGTCACAATCGCCCAGGACGGGACGGTGAGCTTCTCCCAGGCCGGTCAGGCCGCTGCGCAACTGGCTGGGCAGTTGCAGCTTGCGACGTTTGTGAATCCGGCCGGCATGAATATGATCGGGCGCAACTTGTATTTACCCACCGACGCTTCGGGTGAGCCGACGCTCGGCAACCCCGGCGGCCAGGAAGGGACCGGCAGCCTGATGCAGGGATACGTCGAGCAGTCGAACGTCAGCGTGGTCGAAGAGTTCATCAACCTGATCATGAGCCAGCGGGCCTATGAAGCCAATTCGAAAGTAGTGCGAGCCGCCGATGAAATGTATCAGCAGATCAATAACATTACTCGTTAGCGCCTTCCTGGGAGTGTCAATGGCCGCGGACCCGTGTGCCCTGGTGGATGGCGCCAGGATTCTGGCGGGACACCTGACGACCGCTGCGCCTGCCTTTGCCGCGCTGCCGCCGGACAAGGACCTGGGACCCGCACCGGCGGGTACGATGGTGCGGGTTTTCTACAAAGCGCAACTGGCCGCGCTGTTGCCCGGCGTGACGGGCGAGCTTCCCGACCGGTTGTGTGTGCAACGGAAGAGAGAGGTGATTCCGCCCCAATCCTGGCAAGCGGCTGTTGAGTCGTCGATGGCGCGTATCTGCGCCGAAATTCCCTGGAAGGCCAAGATTCTGGAGTCGCCGAATCATCGTTTCCCGAGCGGCGAGCTTGTCTTCAGCCGCGCCGGACTGGTCGCCAGCCGCGGATCGGCATCACTGTGGAGGGGCGCGCTGATACTTCCGGACAAGAGTTCCATCCCGGTATGGGTGCGCGCAGAAATCCAGACGCGGCGGCAGGCCGCGATTTTGCTGCGACCGGTTCCCGCCGGGGGCGAACTGACCGCGGAAGATTATCGGGAAGAAGAGATCTGGATGCCGGGACTGTGCGCGGAGGAGCGGGCAACGCCTCAAGCGAATGGGATGGTCGCCAAACGCGCCATGGCTGCCGGAGCGGTTGTTACCGCGGCGGATCTGCGCCGCGCGCCCGCTATTCACCGGGGCCAATCCGTTGAACTCGAAGCGGCATCCGGTCCCACTAGGCTGCGCGTGCCGGCTGTTGCGGAGCACGACGCGGAGGTGGGCGACAAAGTGCAGTTGAAGAGCGGATGGAACGGGACAAGGCTGGTTGGCCGCGTTACCGGTACGCAGAAGGCGAAGGTGGAGTGATGGCGTTGACGCGGATCTTTAGCGCGCTCCTGCTGACAATTTCAGGCGCGAATGGCGTCGCGGCGGCAATCTGGCCGAAAGCGAAGATTGAGCCGTGCACGGCGGAGGCCCGTGAGGCCAAGAACTGTTCGGCGCTGGACCGTTATCTGCTCTCGGTCGCCGCGGATGCGCCGCGATTTGTGGCGGGCGGCAGTCCCGGATCGCTCTACACGCCGGGTGGGCGGATGACCGATTTGGGACGCGACTTCCGGGCCTTGTTTGCGGGCGATACGGTGACGGTGATTGTGAGCGACCGGGCGACCGCGGTTGCCAGCGGGACAACGAATTCGAGCCGCACTTCGAATGTGAGCGCGGGCGTGTCGGCCGCGCTCGGACCGATCAAAGCCTCAGGTCCGTTGGGACAATTGGCGGGCGCGAAATCGGATTCTTCGGTCAAGGGTTCAGGCGAGACGACAAGGAGCATGACGCTGTCGACGACGGTGACGTCGATTGTTGAACGGGTACTTCCGAATGGGAATCTGCTACTGCGCGGCAGTAAATCTATCGCGGTGAACTCCGAGCGTCAGGTGGTGGAGGTGCGCGGGGTGATTCGGCCGGAGGACCTGCTGGCCGGTAATTCGATCGCCAGTGACCGCGTGGCGATGCTCGACATCAAGGTGAACGGGAAGGGTGTGGTTGGCGACGCGGTGCGCCGCCCGTTCATCCTCTATCGTTTGTTGCTGGGCTTGTTGCCCTTCTGAAAGAGAGTCCGCAATGCGAAAGCAGTTGGCGCGCGTTTTGTTCCTGATGGCGTTGGAGGCGTCGAGTATCTCCGGGGCAATCAGCAGGGTAAAAGACCTGGCCTCGCTCGAAGGCGTGCGAGACAACCAGTTGGTTGGCTATGGGCTCATCGTCGGCTTGAATGGTACCGGGGACAAGCGGCAGACGGTGTTCGCGGCTCAGAGCCTGGCGAACATGTTGAACCGAATGGGCGTTGCGGTTAATCCTGCGTTAATGCAAGCGAAAAATGTCGCGGCGGTGATGGTGACGGCGACCTTGCCGCCATTCGCCCAACCGGGGACGAAGATCGATGCGACCGTCGCCACAATTGGCGATGCCTCGAATTTACAGGGTGGGCAGTTGTTGTTGACCAGCCTGCGCGGCGCGGATGGGCAGGTTTACGCCGTGGCGCAGGGCGGGGTCCTAACCGCCGGTTTTATCGCGGGCCGGGCAGGGAACTCGCAGACCGTGAATCACCCGACGGCGGGGCGCGTCCCGAGCGGAGGAATTGTGGAGCAGGCGGCGCCCTCGGTGATCACTGAGGGACGCCTGCGTTGGCAACTGCAGCGGGCCGATTTCACTACGTCCATGCGCCTGGCGGCGGCCATCAACGCAAAATTCGCGAATGGCCGGCCGGCGGTAGCGCGGGCGGCACATGCGGGACTGGTGGAGGTGGAGACGCCGCCGGAGTGGAAGGCGCGGCCAGTGGAGTTTATCGCCGCGATTGAGGCGCTGACGCTTGACTCCGACCGGAAGCAGCGGCTGCTCATCAATGAGCGGACCGGGACAATCGTAATGGGGAAAGACGTGCGGATTTCGCCGGTTTCCATTTTGCACGGAAGTCTATCGGTAGAGGTGCAGACGCAGTTCGATGTCTCCCAACCCACGCCCCTTTCCGGTGGCCAGACGACGGTGACGCCAATTGTGGGTGTCGGGTCAAAAGAGGATGTGGCGAAGCTGGTGCAACTGAAGGAAGGCGCGACTGTGGATGAGTTGGTGCGGGGGCTTCAAAAGATTGGCGCGACGCCGCGGGAAGTGATCGCCATTCTGCAGAGCCTGCAAAGCGCCGGAGCGTTGGACGCGGAAATTCAAGTCATTTAAGGAGAGACGAACATGGAACTTGGAGCGCTATTGAAGGCCGGGCCGCGAACGGATATCGGCGACGTTGGAAAGGTTAAGGACACGAGGACCGCGGCCAGGGAATTTGAGGCGATGCTGATTGGCCAGATGATGCAATCGGCATTCTCGCCGGAACAGATGGGACTAGGCGGCGAGATGGATTCGGGCGGGCAGACAATGCTCGATTTTGGCCGGGAGCATCTCTCCCGGGTGATCGCGGAAGGCGGCGGGCTCGGGCTGGGAAAATTGATCGAGTCCGGTTTAGCGAAGGGCGACAAGAAGGCCTCCGCGGCGCTGGGGGTCAGCCGCTAACGCCGGTTCTCCCGCGCTTCCACCAGCAAAATTCGAATATCCATCACATTCGTCCGTGTGGGCCCCGTCTTCAGCAAATCCCCAGCCGCCTCCAAAAAACGGTAACTGTCGTTGTTCTCCAGGTCCGTCCGCGCCAACCGCCCATTCACGGCCGCCCGCGCCACAGTGCCCGCGTCCGCCAGTCCCCCAGCCGCGTCCGTCGGCCCGTCGGTCCCGTCCGTGCCCGCCGACAAAGCCACAATCCCCAGCACCCCTTCCAGTTCCATCCCCGCCACCAAAGCGAACTCCTGATTCCGCCCGCCCATGCCCTCCCCGCGCAGCGTAACGGTAGTCTCCCCGCCCGACAAGATACAAGCCGGTGGAGAAATCGGCCGCCCGGCCCGCCGCGCTTCTTTCGCGATCTGCACGTGCATCCGCGCCACGTCGCGCGTTTCGCCCTCAATCGTGGTTGACAAAACCAATGGCCGATATCCCAACGCCTTCGCCTTCAAAGCCGCCGCGTCCACCGACAGTGCATTGCTCCCGATAATCACATTCCGCACCCGCTCAAATACCGCATCCCCCGGTTTCGGCGTCTCCACGCGAGGCACCGGCCGCGGCAACTCCAGCCTGAATCGCGCCAATATCTCATCCACGTCCAGCCACGACGTTGGATCCGGCGCCGTCGGCCCGCTCCCGATCGTCGATAGGTCGTCCCCGATCACATCGCTCAGAATCAGCGTCAATACCTGCGCCGGCGCCGCCGCCCGCGCCAACTGCCCGCCCTTAATCCCCGACAGATGCTTCCGAACACAGTTCATCTCGTGAATGTTTGCGCCCGCCGCCAACATCCGCCGCGTCAACCCCTGTTTCTCCGCCAGCGTGAACCCCGCCACCGGCAGCGGCATCAGCGCCGACGCGCCGCCGCTGATCAGGCAAATCACCAGATCCTCGGCCTCCGCCCCGGCTGCGAGCGACGCGATTTCCAAAGCCGCTTCCACGCCCCGCTCGTCCGGCACTGGGTGCGCCGCCTCGCGCAAACGCACCCGCCGCAGCGGCAGAGTATGCCCGTCTTTCACAATCACGCAACTCGCCGTGATCCGATTGCCCAATAGCTTCTCCACCGCTTTTGCCATTGGCGCGCAAGCCTTTCCCGCGCCGACGACATAGACACTCCGAATCCTGTCCAGCCGGTACTTACCGCCGCCCGCCAGCAACGCCCCATCCGCGCACCGCACATGCCGCAGCAGCGCCTCTTCCGGATCCGCCGCCCGCAGCGCCGCCTTGCAAATCGCCAGCGCATCTTTCCGCAAATTCATGGCAACGCCTCCAAAATCGCTCGCACCGCTTCGTCTAAATCGTCGGATCCCACCGAAATCCGCACATCGGCCAGCGAGTAAGCCGCGACCCGTTTTTCGAACAGCGCTCGAAACTGCTCGGGGTCCTTCACCAGCGGCCGATGGGAAAACCCGGAAACCCGCCGAAGCGCCAGTTCAAATGGACAATCCAGCCAAACGCTCTTTCCTGTCCCGGCCAGTAACTCCCGGTTCCGGACGAATGTAAAGGCGCCGCCGCCCAGCGCCAGAACAATGGCGGCCCCGCGCCGTACCCGCGCCGCCAGCGCCGCATGTTCCGCGTCGCGAAACGCCGCCTCGCCATCGTTCGAGAAGATATCCGTAATCGTGCGCCCCGTCACGGTCTCAATATCGTCGTCTAAATCCACAAACGGCAAGGCGAGCGCCGCCGCCAGCCGCCGTCCAGTCGTGGACTTGCCGCTGCCCATAAATCCAATCAGATAGACCGTGCTACTCATCCCCGGCCGCTTCCATCATCGCCCGCAAACGCGCATCCACCAAACCGGGCGCCAGCCGCGACGCCGCCACCAGCGCCCAGCCCACCGCCGGCGTCATCACCGTTCGCGCATCCCCAGCAATTCCATCCGCCACCGCTCTGGCCACCGCTTCCGCCGTCGACGAAAACCGCTTGCCGGCCGCCAACTTTGCCGGCGGCCGTCCACCCAGAACCGCTGCCTGGAAATTCGTCCGAACATATCCCGGGCAAACCAGCATCGCGCCCACGCCCGTCGACGCCAACTCCATTCGCAACCCCTGCGTGAATGCCTCCAACGCCGCCTTCGAAGCCGAGTACAACGTGAACCACGGCAGCGTCACCTTACTCGCTATCGACGCCACATTCACCACTAGTCCGCTCCCCCTTTCAACCATAAAAGGCGTCAGCCGCTGCGTCAGATCAACCGCCGCAAACAGGTTCACTTCAAACATCAGCCGCATGTCATCCATGGAAGTTCGCCACGAAGGCGCATATACTCCCACACCCGCGTTGTTGATCAAAATGTTGATCGGCCCCAATGCCGCTAATGCTTCCGAAACGGCCTTCTCGCGATCAGAAGGAAGCCTTAAATCCGCCGCAATCGAAACCGCTACCCCCGAAACCGCCCGCCGCGATACCC
>Ga0163151_10003069_pt1 | contig 24565 bp, 24 predicted proteins | sample OliLakLV19MP5IB2_FD_145596 | JGI IMG/M metagenome (GOLD analysis project Ga0163151, IMG submission 145596) | Freshwater microbial mat bacterial communities from Lake Vanda, McMurdo Dry Valleys, Antarctica - Oligotrophic Lake LV.19.MP5.IB-2 | ecosystem: Environmental > Aquatic > Freshwater >...
GTTGTGGCGGCCCCGCCCCCGGCTCCGGCTCCGGCGCCGCTTGCGGCCATGCCGGCGACCGGCCAACCGAAGTTTTACGACGCCAAGACGGGCGCCTACAATTGGCAGGCCCACGCGGTGGAAGCCGAGTGGAAGGCGGCACAGGGGAAGAAGACCGGCGCGGCGAAGCCGGCCGCCCCCGTGCCCGCCGGCCCGGCAGACGCAGCGGCTCCGGCAGACGCAGCGGCCCCAGCAGACGCAGCGGCCCCGGCAGACGCCGCCGAGGTCAAGGAAGCGGTGGCGAACGCCGGGCTAGACTTCGACGCCCTGGAGCAAAAGGTCGTATCCGCGTGGAAGCTGGACGATTCCGATTACACGGCGCTTGAGCAAAATGGCATCCCGCGCAACGTCGCTGACGGCTACGTCGCGGGGATGAAGGCGCAGCGCGATCTAAACGAGTTGAAGTCATACGAGCGCGCGGGCGGCAAGGATAAGCTGAACGAGGCCCTAGCGTGGGCCGTTACCGGGATGAGCGCTCCGGATATCTCCGAAGTCAACGACATGCTCGCCGGCCGGCAATTTCTAGTCGGCGTCGACTCGCTGATGAAGCGCTACAACGATACCCGCCGCAACGCGGGGGAACCGGCCGCTACCGTGAGCGGCGCCAACAGCGGGTCGCAATCCGGTGGGCCGTCCTTCAGCTCCCAGGCCGAGTACCTCCAGGCAATGGGCCGGACAAACGATCGCGGTCAGAAGCTATATGCCGTAGACCCGGCGTACCGCAACAACGTTCGCCAGCGCTACGTAGCGTTCTTGGCTAAGTAAGCACCCCGCCCCTTTCTCGGCCACGCGCCGGTTAGGGGCCTTTCTTCGTTTTCGCACGCTGCCCAACCTCCTAGGCAGAACGCGAGCGCGCTCCTACGTCCGCGGGCCATAAGCCCCGGTAGTCGAGCGCGCGAAGTTTCGCTGGTTTCCTACCAGCAGCGGCAGGGGCCGCGAGCGTTCGACAGGCTGGAAACCCGCCGAGAGCGCGCTTAACCCCACCCGAGACTGACCGGCACGAACGGCGGACCCCACGGGGTCTAAACCTTAGTAGATAACCGGCGCGTCAAAGTAGACACCCCCCTAACCTCAACAAGAAGGCCTATTTTCATGGCACACTTTGGCGGCCCCCTGGCCGCTCTCTTCGGTCAAACTGTTCAGGCCGTTTCGGCCTCGGCCGCGTTTGACGGTTCTTCCGAGCAGGCAGCCTTCGGCCGCATGCTCTTCGCTGGAATTCCCAGCCTCGCGAACGGCGATACGCTTTCCTATGTAGCGATCTCCGCCGACGACCCGCGCAAATGGGAAGCCGGCGTTATGACGTACGTTCTCGCTTCCAAGACCTGGACGCGCTCCGACGCCAACGTTCACTACTCTTCCGCCTCGGGCAGCCGCGTAGACTTCCGCGCGACCGACCTCCGCGGCGCGAACGTGGTTCTGCTGGGCAAAGACGCTTCGGCGTACCTCAACGCGTGGACGATTACCGCCCCCGGCGCGACCCGTACATTTGCCGGCAGCGAGACCACGGCGGCTACAATTGCCGCCGCGCTCGCTCTGCTTATCAACGACCTCAAGGCCGCCGGCGTCGTCGCCTGAGCCTGCACACCAAAGAATAGAAAGTACAAACAATGGCATTTGGCGATAGCTCCCAGCCCGCGCGGTTTGGTTACGGGCAATCCGCGGTCGACGACCGCAACCTTTTTCTTAAAGCATTCTCCGGAGAAGTCCTAACGGCATTCACTGAGCGCGTCATTATGCGCGGCATGTCGCGCGAGCAGACGCTTCTCGGCGCTAAGTCGGCGCAGTTCCCGAAGACCTGGAAAGCCACGGCGGAATATATGTCCGCGGGCCAGGAACTCTTGGGCAACGACATCGACACCGGCGAAGTGACGATCACCGTGGACGGCAAGCTCGTCGCGCATACGGCGATCTACGATCTCGACGCGAAAATGTCCCATTTCGACGTGACGGCGGAATTTTCCGCTGAGCTGGGCCGCGCCCTCGCGCGCGTCTACGATAAGAACGTGCTCCGCGCGATCATCGCCGCCGCCCGCACGGCTGCCGACGGCCCGTTCCCGGCCGGCAACGTAATCACTGACGCGGCCCTCTTGTCGTCCGGCGCGATTGACGGCGAAGCGTGGATTGATGCAATCCGCGACGCTAACATTGCGTTGTTTGGCAAGGACGTCCCCGAGGACAAGCCGCGCTACATGGTTGTCAGCCGCGCCGTTCTCGACGCGCTCAAGTACGCGAAGGACGTCAATGGCCGCTACCTCATTCTGAACCGCAACGAAGGCGCGGTTGCCGACCAGCTTGACACGTTGATTGTCGACGGCGTTAAGGTGATGGCGCTCCGCACGATTCCCGCGGCGGACGACACGGCCGATATTACGGTCTATTCTAAGTACCGGGCGAACTATTCCACGACCACCGGAGTCCTCTGGGTTCCGGATGCGGTTGGAACGGTTATTGTGGAAGACGTGAACATGGAGACTACCCGCGACATTCGTCGCCAGGAGGATTTCATGGTTGCGAAAATGGCGGTTGGACACGGCACGCTCCGTCCGGAGTGCGCGGTAGAGTTCAAGACCTCGTAACCTTATCAGGGTGGGACTCGCATAGCGCGGGCCTCACCCTGTTTTTTTCAAGTAGGCAGATGGCAATCCTCCCAAAGCTCGACGCAGTAAATTTCATTCTATCGTCTATCGGCGAGTCGCCGGTCAATTCGCTAAGCTCCGGCAATGCCGACGCCGAGGCCGCCGAGCGTAAGATCGACGAGGTTCTCCGCAACGTCCTCGCGAAGGGTTGGGACTGCAACACGTTCTATGACCTCGTCCTGGTGCCCAATATCTCCGGCGAGATCGTCCTTCCGACCACTACCCTCAAGGTAGATAGTAGCGATGTTGACACCATCCTGCGCGTGACATTCCGCGCCGGAAAGCTCTACGACATGGCCGCCAACTCGTACGTCTTCACGAAGTCCGTCACGGTGAATCTGGTAGAACTCCAAGAATTCGACGACCTCCCGTATTCGCTCGCAAGCTACGTAATGTGTCGCGCGGGCCGCATCTTTCAAGAAGGCTCTATGTCTAGCGCCGCGCTCGACGGCTTCACCAAGCGCCGCGAAGACGAGGCGTGGGCGGCGTGGCAAGACGAAAACGCTGACACGTCTAATGACAATGTTCTTCAATCCAGCGCCAGCGCGCGCTTTATCGCGCAGCGCAGAAACGCACAGTGGGGTAGCTAATGGGCAAGCTGGTTCCGGGCGACATCAAGTCGCTCTTCAACGGCGTATCGCGCCAGCCCGACATCGTCCGGCTTCCGGCGCAGGTTGAAGAGGCGGATAACGTCATCCTAAGTGTTGTGAACGGCGGCCCGCAACGGCGCCCGGCAACGCGCCACGTTTCCCTCCTGACGGGCTTGGCGACTGGGACAACCTACTTCGTTCACCCAATTGACCGCGATACTTCGGAGAAGTATCTAGTTGTATTGGGGAACTCTAGTATCTCTATTTTCAATGGCCTTACAGGCAGCACCATATCGGTGGCCACGCCCGACGGCGTGAGCTACCTAGCCGTGTCCGACCCTATCGCAGACTTCGCTTGTGTTTCGGTTGCGGATTACACGTTTGTTGTGAACCGCACCAAGAAGGTAGCGCTCAAGCCCAACCCAGCTTGGAGTGCCATCGCCGGCGGCACTGGAACTAACATCGGAGACATGACGGCGAGCGGTGGCCTTGTGGCCGCCTTCGACGCCAACCCGGCCACCGTGGCCAGCGAGGCCGCGAGCGTAGACGCCAACGTTGGAAAGGACTACGGGGCGGGCACTGAGAAGATGGTAACGCGGGCCGTCGTCTCCGGAATCGTGGGCGCGACGTCCGTACAATTGCAATACTCTTCAGACGCCGTGACCTATACCACAGTGCAAACCGCAACGCCGGTCGCCGGCGCGGTGGACATGTGGGACTATGAGGCGCCAAGCACCTACCGATATTGGCGATTGAAGTTCACCGTCGCCATCGCCGCAACTATCGACGTGGCCGAGGTGGTGTTTCACTCCGCTGTTGCCATCAACGGCACAAAGGGCAAATTCTCCGACCTCGCGCAGCCGGCCGTGCTCAACCAAATCTGGAAGATCAACGGCGACGCTACGACGCTCGACGACTATTACGTCATGGGGCGCGCCGACGGCTCGTGGGAAGAAGTTGCTAACCCGGCGTCTCGGTCTTATTTTTCAGAAGTCACGATGCCCCATATTCTGGTGCGCGAGACAAACGGAACGTTCACGTTCAAAAAGGCTGATTGGGACCCGCGCGCCGTGGGCAACGAGTCGCTTGTACCTAAGCCTAACTTCGTCGCCCGCCAGATCCGCGACGTGTTCTTGCACAAGAACCGCTTTGGATTTGTGGCCGACGAATACGTGTTCTTCTCCCAAGCGGGTGATTATTTCAATCTCTGGCCCGACAAGGCCACCGAGGTTCTAGACGGCGACCCGATCGACAAGGCCGCGTCCACGTCTAAGGTTACGATATTCGACTGGGCGGTTCCGTTTCGCTCGTCGCTATTCGTCTCCGCCGAGCTTGCCCAGTTCGAGGTTTCTCAGGGTACCACTTCGCTTACGCCCAAGACGGCGGCGATTGACCTCACAACGTCCTACCGCGCGTCGCGGACGTGCCGCCCCGTGGTCATGGGCGATAGCCTGTACTTCGCATCGACCGATGGAAACAACGCAATCGTTTTTGAATATTTCTACGACGATCGCACCATCTCCAACACGGCCGCGGACGTGACGAAGCACGCCGAGGGCTACGTCCCTACGGGCCTCATGCAGTTCGTCGCCGAGCCAACTTCTGGAACACTGTTCTCTCTCACTTCGGGCGACCCCGACGCGGTCTATGTCTACAGCGTGTACTGGTCCGGCGAAGAGAAAGCTCAGTCTGCGTGGCACCGCTGGACCATTGCCGGCGCCACCGTGCGCGGCATGACCATTCTGGACAACGAGCTATTTATCATCGCCGCGCGAAGCGACGGTGTGTACCTGGAGAAAGTGCGCGCCTACCGCGCCGTCACCGACCCGGTGTTAAACTTCGAGGTCGCTCTGGACCGCCGAGTTACCTTGACCGGAGTATACGACGCGATGAACAACTGGACGACGTGGACCACGCCATACGCCCACGGAAGCCTGACGCGCCTTGTGCGCGCCGGAACGTGGCCCGTAGGGGAACGGGGCGCCGAGATTACGGCGCTGACCTACCCGACCACCACCACCGTTCGGAAGGCTGGCGGGGACTTCTCGGCATTCGCCGTGTTCGCCGGGGCGAGCTTCACGTCTAGCGTAGTGTTGTCAAAGCAGTACGTGCGCAAGGAAGACGGCTCCGCGGTTATTACCGGGCGCCTGCAACTCAAGCGCATGGCGCTGTCCTACCGGGAGAGCGGCTACTTCGACGTTGTCATCACCCCTTCGGAGCGCGCAGCGTATACCTATTCGTTCAACGCTCGCTTCTTGGGCGAAGCTCAAAACGTGGTGGGGGCCATCGCGATATCCCCTCGGGGAACCTTCAAGTTCCCCGTAATGTCCCGCGCCGATACTGTCAAGGTTGAGGCGCGCAGCAATAGTTACCTCCCGTTTACGATCATCTCAGGTTCGTGGGTTGGGTTCTTCAACGACGTTGGGAGAAATGCATAATGGGAATTGAAATGCTTCTTGGAATTGGCCTCTCGGTCTTCCAAGGTGTTATGGGCATTGCGTCGGCGGGATCACAGGCGAAGGCCGCCGCTTCCGCCGCCAATGCCCAATTTGAGCAGCAGAACCGCGAACTCACCGAGCAACAAAAGCAGGCTGACGAGGACTCGCGACAGAAGAAGGGCGACCGCGCCCGCGAGGCCGACCGGGAGCTATCGACGCTCCGCGTTATCGCGGGGGAAACCGGCGGCCTTGGTACCGTGAATTCCTCCCGCCTATCGGGGGAAGCGGCATACTTCGAGGGCCTGGACGTGGCCCGCATAGAGAGCAATCGCAGCCGAGAGGTTGCGGCCCTCCAGCGGCGCAAGGAATACGCGCACGACGACGCGTCCCGCGCCGTCAAAAGCGCGTCGGCCAACGCCCGCTCGTCGGCAATCAGCGCCGTGGCTTCCACGGTTGGAAGCGGCCTGCAAATCTACAGCAAGTCCCAAACTAACGCGGCGTATCTCGACGCTGCCAGGAGACGATAAGTAATGGCGAAGTTTCAGCGGTCACAGAACGACACTGCACGCGCGGGAGTCGAGGGCCGCGCCAAGGTCCAGTTTCAGCGCACGCCCGTCAACCCCGGTTCGGTGGCCCCTGTCGCCAGCACCATGGGGGCACTTTCGCAGGCTATGGGCGGCTTCTTCACCGGCGCCCAGGCGGCCTTGCAGGGCCTCGGCCACGCGGACTTAATCGCGGAATACTCCAAGGTAGAGCGCGAGAACAAAGACCTCGCCATCGCGGGCACAGTTAGCGCGCAGCGCGGGGAAGCTCCCGACCCCACTAAGGTTCAGCGTAACTCATACGCAGACGCGTACCACGGCGCCTTGGGCGGCTCCATGTGGCAGAAGGACGCTTCCACCCTCCAGGGGGCGATAGACAAGCTCGGGCCGAGCGACGACCCCCGCGCTGCTGCTGAGCAGTTCATTAACGGCCAAATCAAGGGGGCCGAGCCGCGTGTCGAATTGGCCTACCGCAAGCACGCCGCCGACTTCGCGGCCGGCGCGATCTTCAAATGGGAGTCTCGCGCGCGCGAAGACGCCGTGGGCGCGGCCATGCAGAACGTCACAAGCTCGATTGCGGCTGACCTGTCCAGCGGCAACATGCCCACACCGGAATGGTTCAAGGGGCGCGTGCAGGCACTTGCCGACGTGCTCCCCGTGGGGAAGAAGGATCAGGCACACGCTGCCGTCCTAACGTCCGTCCTCAGGCAGGCATCGGCGAGCGACAACGGATTCGTGTCGCAGTTCTTCGACATGAAGCAGGAAGACGGCCGTTCGCTGCGCGAAACGTACCCGGCGGAAATCGCCAACGTCGAGCGGGAGCGTATGGGGCGGAGCAACTCCGTCCGGTCTATGGCGGCGTTGAACGATTTGAACACAGTCGAAACCGGCTTCAAGACGGGCATGATGAAGCCCGTCGACGCCCTTAATACTCTAGTGGCCCATCGCGCCCGGTTCGGCGAGTCCAACCCGTGGCGCGATCTCACGGTTGGCGCGATCGTGGCCCTCCAGAAAGACGCCACTAAGGCGTCTATTGTAGAGCGCGCACTCGCTTTCTCGGAGCGCCAACCCGGCGTGAATCCGCTGACAAGCAAGGAAATGAACGAGGTTGGCCCCCAGCTTATCTCGTCGATATACCAGCGGGAAGTGTCCTCCGGCCGCACGCCTGAAGAGGCGTGGGCGCGTGTCGGCGGCGTACTCGCGGCCAACAACTCGTTGCCCGCCGAGTTCGCGCAGCAGACGGAAGCAGAGATGCTATCGTCCGACCCGGCCCGCGTGGTCGCGGCATACGGGAAGCTCCGCGTGCTCCAGGCCAGCTTTGGGGACAACCCGGAAATGTTCACCAAGCTGGCGGGCAACTCCGGCCTAGTGCGCTACATGGTCATGGACGCCGAAGTGAAGTCGGGCGCGTCTCCCGCCGACGCCGCCGCGCGTGCGGCCGCCGTGACCTTCAACAGCCCCACGGATCTGGAAAAGCTCCAGCTGGGAGACGGTAAGCCCGCCACGGTAGAAGTCTGGAACGCCGGGGTTCGCTCGCACCTGGAGAAGCTCGACAAGAGCATGGATCTCTGGATCGGCCGAAGCGGCGCAACCGGGGAAGTCGAGCAGATGATCCGCGACCGCCTAAAGGTGGGCGTCGCACTGTTCGGCCAGCTGGGACGCGGGACCGATCAACAGGCCATCACTGAATGGGCCGCTCGCAGCGTGCGCGCGGACATCCAGCCGGCCTTTGAAAACGGGACGTTGATTTGGGTCAAGCGCGTAATGCCCCAACATATCGAGGTAGACGGTCATAAAGTCCCCTCAAGGGGCCTGGATGGAAACGATATAAGCGCCGCGGCGGCGGAGTTCGGCAAGCTCTCCACCGCGTTCGGATCCCAGGGCGCCAAGCTTACCGGCCTGAGGCCGCGCGCCGACGGCCGTGGCTATGATGCGTTTGCCACCAGCGACGACGGTATCCGCCGAAGCGTGGTATTCCTGGCCGGCCAGCGGATTGGCAACATGGAAGTCCCGGTAGACATTCCATCTTACGGCCACGTTCCGGAGCAGCTCCGGGGCACGGGGTTCGCCCTCGTCCCCACGGGCCGCGTGGTGCCCGAGAGGCGCGTGGACGACAACGCCGAGTTCTTCACGGTACTGCGCCCCGAGGTGGGGCTTATGTACGTTGGAGAAACCGCATCAGAGAAGGCGCTTCGCACCGAGCAGAGCAACGCCGACACTCTGAAGGGCGCCGTGCTGGACGCGCGGGCCAAGCAGGACGCCGCCGCTCCCCCCGCCGAGCTTAATGGCGGCGTACTGTCGGAGTTTCAGGCCCGCTCCCGGGCGACGGGACTGGCGGGCGTCAAGCCCGGGGACAGGTCTATTATTGGCAACGCCGACGAGCGCCGCAAGACCAGCGTGGGTTACCACATGGACCGCATGCTCCAGAGCATCGCGGAGAAGGGCGTAGACAACGGCCTATTGTCGGCGGACTGGCTATCCCGCGTCGGACCGCCGCGCATCAACTCCGTAGAGGACGCCCGCGCGTTCCTGGATAAGCTAATGACGGACGCCCGACAGTCCGTGCGCTTCACCCCGTTTAGCGGCGTGGCTGGTAGCGAAACCTACAGGAACCAGCGCCTTGACGTCATCCACAAGCGCGAGGGCTACCGCGAGTATGCCTATGACGACGCCAGCGGGAAGCCCGCCGGCGCGGGCGCCGTGACTGGAAGCGTAACCGTGGGCTACGGCTTCAACATGGAGCGTAAGGACGCCCCGGAAGTCTTCGCCAAGGCGCTCGGCCTAGACCAGGACGCATTCGCCAAGGTCAAGGCGGGCGGCAAGCCGCTCACGAAGGAACAGGGAATCAAACTGGCAGAGTACACGCTCAATCAGGTGGAAGACTTCCTAGAGAAGCGCGTAGGAAAGGGCACGATTGACGCCCTTTCCACAAACCAGCGTCTCGCGCTGGTATCTCTCGCGTACCACGGTCCGGGCCTCGTAAGCACGGAACTCGTTACCGCGATCAAGGCTAAGGACTACTCCGCCGCCGCCGACCTAATCGGCACAATGTCCAAGCGAGCCAAGGATCTCACCGAAGACCAATGGCGCCGCCGGCGTGTTGAAGAGGCTGAGCAGTTCCGGGGCCTCGATGGCCACACGCCGCGCGGTCCCAACCGGGCGACGCCGTCCGCGTCCCTCGGGGTTCGCGGCTAACATAGAGGGCGGTCTTCGGGCCGCCCTCCCCATTTCTAGGAGATTGCATGATCAAGCCCCCCTCACAGCCGCACTCCGTGCCGCTCCCGACCACCGAGATTGACCCGCTAGCGGCCCCATCCACCACGGGCCTTCAGGTCCAAGCGGGATTGTCCAAAGCCGGCGAGGCGCTCCCCCAGGCGCCTAACAACCCGATGGTTTCGGGCGCCCCCGAGGGGCCGTCTATCCTGGACGCTATGGGGAGCGCCGCGCTGATCTCGAACGCGACGTTCAGCCTCGGAAGCTGGCTATCTCAGAAGCACGAAGAAGACACAAGTGTAGATCCCAACTTCGACAGCTACACCTACCTTCAGGACCGCGTGAACGACGAGCGCATCAAGAAGCTTTCCCCCCTTCTTATCGACCGCGTGGCCGACGCCCTCCCGCGCCTCCACAATGAAACGCAGTTCTGGCAGTACGTGGGCGACCTGGGAGATGAAAACGCACGCAACGAGAAGGCCGGATCCGCCGGCATCCTCCCGCTTCTCGCGGGCGGCTTGCTGGGCGCCGTTACCGATCCGATATCCTGGGTCGGCGTTGGCATTGGCGCCAAGGTGGGCGCCGCCATGCGTCTAGGCGGCCTCGCTCGCGGTGCCATTGCGGGCGCCGTGGAGGGCGCCGTTCCGGGCGTCGTACACCTCGCCACGCGCGAGACGTACGGGGTGACGGACCTGTTCACCGACATTGGCGCGGGGACGGCGCTAGGCGGCGTGCTCGGCAAGTTCCTCATGAACGACATGCCGGGTTCGTCGACGCGCAAGGCTTTCTCGCTGGAGAGCGATCCGAACATTGTTCTCCCTCCGGGCGTCGAAGTGGGCGACGTGCTGGGCGGGACACGCAGCGGCGGCGCGGCGGCAAGCCCGCTGGGCGACGAGGCGGGCACGCGGGGCCGCCTGATGGGCTTCGACGCCCTCACTCCCGTAGGGCGCGCCATCGCGCGCTCCAGCAAGAACCCCGCGGACTTCGCGCTCCACCAGCGGCTCTACGAGATGAGCGTGGCGACAAAGGGCAACGAGGCGGGCGCCGCCACCGCTGAAAGCGCCGAAATGTTGTCGGAGATCTTTCACATGCGCTCACTCATCCGAGACGTGGACGTGAAGAGGCTGTATGACGGTATGGCCAAGGAAGTCTTTGCAGAGGGCGCCGTAGTGCGCGCCGCAAAGAACGCCCTAAACCGCAAGGAAGGCCGCCTAACCACCGAGCAATTCTATGAGGCGATCACGGACTACCGCCGCGCACAGAGCGTGCTAGACTACGAAGGCGAGGGCGCGTCTCAGGCGGCCCGCAATGCGGCGGAGACGCCACACCCCAACCCGAAGGTGGCCGACTATATCCGCCGCGCTGGCGAGGTCGAACAGCGGTTCTACACCGAGTGGGCCGACCAGCTGGAAAGCGCCGGCATGCTATCCAAAGACGAGCGGCGCGCCATCTACGTCCCATCGATAATGGACCGCCGCGCCGTGGTCCTGGGCCGGGAAGAGCTTGGCCAGATCCTCCGGGACCACCTAGCGACGCAGCCGCCCGCCGGGTGGCTGGAAGCGCGGTGGGGCGTAACCGACCTCAAGGCCCTTGATGCCACCGACCGAGAGCTTGCGCTCGGGGATTGGGTCATCTCGCAGAAAGACGACATCGACAAGGCCGCCCGCCAGTCGCTTAAGGAAGCCACCGCGCGGCTTGCAGAAGTCGCCCAGGGGGCGAGCGCCGGGGAACGCCTACAGGCGAAGACCGCGCGCACCGCCGCCCGCGACTTGGTGGCCCGCTCCCGGGTGATCACCGAGCAAACGCAGCAAGAATTTTCGGCGCTGCGCCTCGCGAGACAGCAGGCAGAAGCCGAGCAGTTCGCCATGCAGAAGGCTCTAGACGAAGCGGCGATGCGCAACTTGGGGCGCGAGGGCACCGCCCCGCGTACCGGCCCCGATGCCGGCGAGAGGGCACTAGCGGCAAGCGGCCGCGCCGATCGTGCCGTGGCGCGCTCCGAGAAGGACGTAAACAAGTTCTTCGACGACACCGCCGACACCATGGCGCAGGGATCCCCCGCGCAACGCGAGTGGGCGAGCGCGCAGCTTGCGCATCTCGAAGACGCCGTGACCGGCAAGGTCCGGCAACTGGACGTCGCCGACGCAGCGGCGTTCCGGGATCCGGCAGGCGCAGCCAAGGCCCGCGAGCGCAACACCGCCGCTCTTCCCGAGCGCATCGCCCGGGACAACCTGAACGCAGCCAACAAGCGGCTAGCCGCCATCGACAAGGACCTGTCGAAGGTAGAAGTCCGCCTTGCGGATCTGCACGCGGCCCGTGGGGAACTTGACGGGCGGCTAGCGGCACTGAAGGACAGCCGGGCGGCAACCGCTAAGTACCTCCGGGGCGCTGAAAAGGCCCGGAAGGTCGCCCAGCGGGATGCGAACAAGGCCACCAAGACTATAGAAGCCGTGGACCAAGGACGTATCAAGACGACCGAGGAACGCGTCGACGAGATCCTAGAGCGCATGGTGGCGGGGCGGGACGTACCGCGTGGTACGCTCGAAGAGGCCATAGGGACGAGCGGACGCGTCAAGTCGCGCGAGCTGTTCGAGGGTAACATCCTGATGGACCCGCGCCTCCAGAAGTTCCTTGTTCGGGACGCTGGGCATATCGCGGACCGCTATTCGCGAGACCTGTCGCCCCGCGCGGCGCTGATGCAGAAGTTCGGCACCGAAAATCCTGCCGACCTACAGCGCGAGATCCGCACGTCTTGGAGCGAGCGCATCAAGGACCCGGAGCGCGCGGAAGCGCTCTCCAAGGAAAGCATCGAAGACTTTAACGGAACTTGGATGCGCGTCATGGGCCGGCTCGGAAACGATATGGACCCGGCGTCTAAGCTGGCCTTCCTTAGCCGGAATGTCCGGCGGTTTAACGTGGTCCGGCTGATGGGCCTGCCGCTTCTCTCTTCGTTTACGGACATCGCAACCGGAGCGCTTGCAACTAAGAGCGCATTCGGGTGGATGCCTAAGTTCTTTAAGCAGGCGCAGGCGACGCTGGATAAGATCCCCGACAGAGAACTAAGAGCCCTTCTTATAGGTCTGGAGCAAAGCCGCTTCATTGGCGCCAACACTCGCCGCCTCATGCCCGAGGATTCCAACCTGAGCAACACGGGCGGATTTGGCACAGGTAAAACCTACGCAATCACGTCGGCTATTGACCGAACGCTCGACTCCAGTTCGCGCGCCATGCAATCGTTGAACGGCCTAGGGGCGTGGACCGCTCATCTAAAATTCGTGTTTGGGACTGTGCAGCTTGAGAACATGCAACGCGACTTCGCGCGCTTCGGCACACTGTCCGCCAAGATGCAGACGCGCTATGCCCGCCTGGGCATTGACAGCACGTGGGCCGAACGCATCCAGAAGCAGCTAACGGCGCACGGCGAAGACATTGACGGCGTTCGCGTACCTGCTGCGCAGAATTGGACCGACAAGGCGGCGCGCATGCGCTGGCTCACGGCCCTCCACCGCGTGCAGAACGAAGGCGCGATCTCTCCAGGAATGGGGGACACGCCGCTGCTGATGAGCAAGGAAATGGGAAAGCTCGTTTTGCAATTCATGTCTTACGCGTTTGCGTCGACCAATAAATGGACACGCCTTGCGTATCAGCAGGCCGACGTCAACGCTCTGGCCTCCTTTCACATGATGATGGCAACCGGGTTGCTCGGATACGTCGCGCGCGAGTACGTAAAGGGCGTCAACCTCAAGGGGGAATCCCCTGGTGACCGCCTCGCGAAAAAGAACACCGCCGACTGGGTGTACGAGGCGGTAACGCGCTCGGCCATTCCGGGCGCCTACTCCATCGGAATGGACGTGACGCGCAAGCTGATGCTAGGCCCGGTGCAGGACGCGATCGGCCTGAAGCTGTTCGCTACCCCACCATCGCGCATGCAAGAGCGCGCGGCGTGGTCTACCGCGCTAGGCCCTACCGCGGGGTTGCTAGATAACACATCCGAGTTGGCGCAGGCCCTGGTGCGCCAGGATGGCAAGGTTCTGGACAAGGCGGCACGGCTACTGCCGTTCCAAAACCTTCTTCCGATCCTCGCGCTACACAGCGCGGTTGTTGGAGGACGTGACTAACGCAGAGTCTCCGGGAAGGGGGCGCGGCCGGTGGAAGCCCGGCACTCATTTCATGGAGGAAACGTATGAGCTACACACCCGACTTCTACACCGGGAACGGGGTAACGACACAGTTCGACGTGTCGTTTTCGTACCTCTCTACCGCCCACGTCTACATGGCGGTTAACGGACTAGCCGCGACGTTTACGTGGGTGGACGCCAACACCGTTCAGCCCACCGTAACCCCCGGCGCCGGCAAGCGCGTGGCTATCTACCGCGTCACGTCTAGCACGCCGCTTGTTGACTTTACGGGCGGAGACGTCTTCCCAGCAGGCGACTTGAATACCGCATTCCAGCAGGGACTGTTTCTAGCACAGGAGGCTGATTATCATTCCAGAAGCCGCACGCTTCGACTGGCGTCAACTGACACGCCCCTAGCGCTCAGCGCCCTTCCGCTTATCGCGGCGCGCGCGGGAACCGCGATGTTCTTCGACGCTGTCGGCCAGCTGGTTACCGGACCAGCGGCTAGCGCCATTACGGCATCCGTCGTATCTCAGGCCGCCGCGTCGGCCAGCGCGGCCGCCGCTTCCGCCTCGGCATCCGCCACAGCGACCCGAGCGGGCAACGTGCCGACACCCTCGGTCCCGGCTGACGACGGAAAGTTCATGCGCGCGAAGTCCGACGGGACCGACGATTTCGAGCTATTCACCCCCACACCAGGGGCGGACCTTTTAGGCGCGGTCAGCTCCACGGATCGCGCTGTCCCGATGTTTGCGGGCGTAAGCGGCAAGCAGCTCAAGGACGGCCCAGCACTTGGAACTAACAAACACGCGATGCGCTCCAACGGGGCCGGCGCGGATCCAACAGTTTCGGCGGTAGTTGAAGCCGCGTTCGCCGTCAACATCGTAGGCCTCGCCAAGCGCAAGCGCGAGGGAACCGCCACACACCTCTTGTACAGCAGCGGCGCCCTTACGGATTCATACTTTGGAGCGCCTCCGGCGGTGGGGGAAACAAACACCGGATCCAGCCTAGGAAGCGGCGGGGCCGGCATCTTCAAGCAGAAGGTCGGAGTAGACTTCACATTTCGCCAGATCACCGTATCGACCTCAGGGGGAAGCTCTGGGGCCATGTTGAGCAACGCATCGCTCTCGCTGACCGAGGGCACAAACGCGGTTGATATCGTGTTAACAAACACTTGGAGAACGGACCTAACGTAAGGGAGATCATGAGCTACACACCAGGATTTTACACCGGGGACGGGGCAACCACGCAATACGTGGTGCCGTTCTCATTTCTATCGCGCGACGACATTACCTTTACGGTGGCGGGCGTCGCGGCCACATACACATGGATTAGCGACGGCCTTGTTACGGCCACCACGGCTCCGGGGGCCGGCACGCGCGTAGTCATTCGCCGCGTGACACCCGGGGATCCTATCGTCAACTTCACTAACGGAGCGCTGCTTGCGGAGGCCGACCTCGATACCGCAAAGCTCCAAGCAATGTACCTTGCGCAGGAAGCGGACTTCCGCGCGACCGATCGGACGCTACATATTTCGGACGCTGATGGCCCCAGCTCGCTGAACTCTATGCCCGCCGCCGCATCCCGAGCTTCCCGCACGCTCATCTTCGACGGCGACGGCCAGCCGATCGCTGGTCCCACATCGGCGGAGATTCTGGCGGCCAACGGACAGGCAATAGCAGCGGCCGCGAGTGCGGCAGCAGCGGCCGTGAGTGCGGCGGCGGCGGCAGTGTCCGCCGCTAAGATCCCGCTTCCGGCTCCCCCCGGCGATAACGGCAAGCTCGTCCGCGTCGCGGCCGGCACCGGCGGAACCTATGAGTTGGCAACGGCCCCCGGAGGGGGCGACACCGTCGGCGCCGCGTCTAGCACGGACCGCGCCCTCGCGCTGTTCTCCGGCGTCGGTGGTAAGACCCTTAAGAACGGCCCGGCTCTGGGAACTTCTGGGCACGTTTTGAAGTCTCAGGGGGCCGGAGCTGATCCCGTGTTCGGGCAACTAGAAGAGGCGTCGATCGCCGCTAACGCCGTGGCGGTTGCCGCCCTCAAGCGGGAAGGCACTTCCGGCCACGTTCTCACTTCTAACGGCGCGGGGTCTGATCCTTCTTTCCAGGCCCTTCCCGCCGCCGGCGAGGCTAACACAGCCTCCAATCTCAGCGGCTCGGGTTCGAGCCTATTCTCCGCCAAGTCGGGGGTGGATCTCCAGTTCCGCCAGCTTAAGGTGGCGACAAGCACCACCAATGCCGGGTCGACTAACAACAAGATTACGGCGGCATCGCTGAGCATCGTTCAGAACACGAACGACGTTACGGTAACGTTGAACATCACTAAAAACGATGACGCCTTTGCCGTTGGCGTGGGCGTGGGCCTGTAAGCATGACCATGCGCTATCAGACAACCGAAGATTTCTTCTCCGCCCCACAGTGCGCCTTCCTCTTGGACGAGCTTAGCCGGCGGGAGTTCAAGCCCGCCGGCATGACGATCAACGGGCAATACACCGTCGACAAGCGCATTCGCAATAACTCCACCGTGCGTATAGCCGAGGGCGACGCCTTGTACCCGGCCGTACTCCAAGTTCACGCGAAGATCCACGAGGCCAACCTGTCGGTGTTCAACTTCGACATTACCGGGGGCCTGTACGCCGACGTAATCCGCTACGTTGGCGACCTGCACGAAGACTTTGCATGGCACCCCGACGACGACTTTTTCCACACACGCGTACCCTACCGTAAGCTAACTGCCATCGTCCAGCTAAGCGACCCGCACGACTACGACGGGGGGACGCTGGAGATACGGGACGAGGACAAGACCGCCCGTGTCCCGAGGCGCCTAGGGCTGTTGACGGTATTCCCGTCGTTCCATATCCACCGGGTTACTCCGGTGACTCGTGGCGTTCGCCACACACTAGCCACCTTCGGCATTGGGCCGCGGTGGAAATAATAGGAGCACAAGCTATGAAGCGTATTTATTCCATCCTCGCCGCCCTCGCGCTCACCCTCGCGGTGGCCGCATGCACCTACGAATATCCCCGCCTGGACGTGGGCGGTAGCAACGATTCCGGCGGCTCTCCCGTAAGTTCGGGAGAGTGAACGCCCTCCCGTCTACCGCCACGTTCGAACGGGCGTTCGGGAGGCTGGAAGGCAAAGTTGACTTGGCCCTTACTCTGCTCAAGAAGCAGGGCGAGGGCCACGACCTCTTGGAGGCGCGGACGCTCAAGATAGAGCGCCGCCAGTATGTCACTGCCGGCGGCGCCGCCGCTCTGGGAAGCCTTCTAACCGCCGCGATCGCCCTCATGGGGGTTCTTCCCCGATGATCTGGAGCATCATCTCGGGCCTAATCGGCCTTGTGGGCGGCACTGTAGAAAACTGGCAGAAGCGCCAGACAGTCCGCGCAGAGGCCGAAAGCCGCATTATCGTCGCCGAGGCCGAGGCCCGCGTTCGCATCTCCGAGCGCGCGCAAACTGCCGAAATCGATTGGGACATAGCCGGCATCAACCAGATGGCCGGATCCTGGAAAGACGAGTGGTTTACGCTCATCCTTTCCATCCCGGCTATTATGGCATTCATTCGCCCCGACATTGTCATGGCCGGCTTTCTAGTCCTAACTGAAATGCCCTTGTGGTACCAGACGTCGCTAGGCGTCGCTATCGCGGCCAGCTTCGGCTACAGGAAACTAGTAGACCTGTTTGCGCAGATTAAAGGAAAGAAGTAACATGACCGACAACTCCTATCTACAAGGCCTCTCCAAAGTTGGAGCGGCATTCGGACCCCTTACCGTCGCTTTCATTGGTTCCAGCACCATGCAGCGTTTCTTTGGCGCCACGGCGGTTACGCCGGCCCTCGCCAATCCCGGCAACGATTCATTTTGGGGCGCCGCCTTGGCGTTCCTAAAGGCCCCCTGGCGCGTCGTTGGCGTCTTAGGCACCGACGGCGCAACGTTTGACACGCGCGCTTACGACGGCCCGGAACTGATCGCGCGCACGCGCCCGAACATCGTTGTTCTGGGACTGGGCGTTAACGACATGAACTTGACGGCGCTTCCTACTGTGACTAGTCGCCTAGACTATGTCTCCGCCTACGTGCGGCAAGTAGCTGCGACCGGCGGCGTGGTGATCATCCCGACAATCCACGCCCTTAGTTTTAGCAATACTGCCGTCAAAGCCGCTTGGATGGCAGACTTCAATAGCCGCTTGCTCCAGATGGGCGAGAACAACCCCAACCTGCTGGTTCTCAATATCGCGGTGTTGGCGCTGGTCCACGACGTATCTGGCACGTATGCCACAATGAGCAGCTCCTACTCCACGGACCTCGTCCATTGGAATTCTGCTGGATGCGTGATCGTCGGCCGCGAACTCGCCCGACAGATCTCGCTCAAGGCCCCACACCTACTTAGGGGCGGCGACCTTTTCGTTAACAACATGGGCGTGGCGACCACGGACCCCCGGGGCATTCTTCGCAATGGCCTCAACCTCGGCTCGCAGTCCGCCAGCGGCGGCGTTACTGGGACCATGCCCGCCGCGCCGTGGGAAACGGCCAATCTGGGCACCAATCATGCCGCGGTCGCTTCCATCGTGGCGCGCGATGCCACCGACCCTATCCCGGGAAACTGGGTGCGCTTTGCGGTGACGCAGGGTTTATCGTGGGTGGCGAACACCAACCGCGTGATCATCCGGCGCAATAGCTTGGACTTCGCGGGGGCCGGTGTTCCTGTCGGCACGTGGATGCAGGCGATGGCGGAAGTACGGTGGCCTAACGCCACCATCGATTCCGACGGGGCGCCGTATCCAAGCCTCCAGTTCGTCAACAACGCTGGAACGTCCGTAACCGTACAAACCGGCCAACAGGCGTTCAACAACGTGCCTATCTTGTGGAGAGCCGGCGAGGTTATTGTCCTGCGCACAGCCCCCTTCAAGCTCTTCGCCACTACCTCCACGCACCGTCTTGACCTAACGTTCTTCACGCAGGCCGTGAGTTCGGGCTACACCGTGGACGTTGGGCGCATGGGCCTGGACATTCTCGACTTTACAAATACCATTGTGTAAGGAAATCAAATGGCAATCAAAGACCAATCCCAGCGCCGCTTCATCTTCGAGAACTCCAACGGAATTCGGTACGACGTAAAGCTGAACCACAACGGCGCGGGGGAAGCCTACAAACTCTCCGGTTCCTCGTCCAAGGGCGACCGCACTAAGACTAACATTACCCGCGTAGCGCTCACCATCGACGCCGGAAGCGTCGCAGGTTCGCGCAGCTGGCACCCCTCGCGCCTCTCGGTGGCGGCGGTGTACAACTCGTCGAATGCCCTTAACGCGGTTCTGACGGCGGCAAGCTGATGGGCGATTCGCGCGCCGATGAAGTACGCGACGCGCTAGTCGACGTCCTTCTCAAGACCCTCAAGGACGGCGTGCCCGTCCTTGACGGGGAGGGGAACGTCCATCTGGCGCCCGCCCCGGCCGCCTACCTATCGGTAGCCAAGGACTACGTCAAGGCGTTCCCCCCGTTGAACATCCCGCAACCCTCAAGGGCCACTGGGATTCTCTCAAAGTTCCTCGCGCAGACGTCCCACACGGAGACGTCCGCCACAGGCGGCGCCCTCCCGTTCGCAACCCTCCACAGCAGGACGCCTAACTGATGCCCTATGAACGCTCCGTAACTCTAACAACTGCCGCCGCCGTGGCTGCCGGTACGCCCGTAGCGGTTTCCCCGTCGTTCCCGAACGGCACGGCCGTGATTGGGCACTTCGTGTTGACGGGGACCCTAACAACTACCGTCCAGGTCTCGCACGACAACGTAACTTGGACCTCGATTGGGTCCGCGGTGACTTCCAGCTCGCTCGTTATTTTCAACGTGACTGGCGTTAAATGGATCCGGTTGAATACGACCGCGTGGACTAGCGGAGTTCCGACGGTCCGATTCCACGGCATCGCGCCCATGCGCATCTACACGTAATGCTCCCCGAAGAGGTAGCGGGGGACTTTAGAAATTTCCTGTACTTGTTCTGGAAACACATAGGACTTCCCGACCCGACGCCCGCGCAATACGAACTCGCGACCTTTCTACAACATGGGTTCGCAGGCGCGGGCACCGCGGGGCGCCGGGAGATCCTAGAGGGCTTCCGGGGCGTCGCCAAGTCGACCGCCGCCGCCGCCTACGGCCTCTGGCGCCTCGCTAAGGATCCGGTCAACGAGAAGGTACTCGTTGCGTCCGCCTCCGGAGTGAAGGCTAAAGAGTTCGTGGCGCAGGCTAAGGGCGTCCTGATGACAATGCCCATGTTGGAGTTCATCCGGCCGCGCTTCGACCAGCGCGACATGGTAGACCGCTTCGACGTTAACGGCGCCAGAAACGAACAGTCCCCCTCCATGAAGGCGGCCGGCATAACCGGCCAGATCACCGGATCACGCGCAACGCTGATCCTCCCAGACGACATAGAGATCGTCGACAACTCCAAGACCGAGGCCCAGCGCTCCAACCTCCTGCGCATCACGCAGGACTTCGAGGCCATCATCCTTCCGGGCGGGGACATCCTGTATCTGGGCACCCCCCAGACGGAAGAGTCCATCTACAACGCGAAGATCAAACAGCAAGGCTACGACTGCTTCTGCTGGCCGGCCCGCTACCCGTCCGCCGAGAAACTGAAGAACTACATCGTCAAGCGGGACAACGGCACGCAGGTTAACATCCTGGCCGCCCCGCTCATGGCGAGGATGCAGGCCAACCCGGAGGTTGTCGGCAAAGCCACCGACCCAGAGCGCTTCGACGAGGGCGAACTGGCCCGCCGCGAAAGCCGGGGCCGCGCCTTCTTCGCGCTCCAATACATGCTGGACACGTCGCTAAGCGACGCAGAGCGCTACCCGCTACGGGCGCGCGACCTCATCGTAATGTCCATCAGTGGCCCTAAAGGCCCCGCTACGATCACTTGGGGGCGCTTCTCGGACAACCGTAACATACTGCACGAGATCCCCAACTACGGCTTCACGGGCGACTACGCTATGGGGCCGCTGTTCCTAGACGACCAGTGGCGCGAGTTCACCGGCTCTGTATGCTTCGTCGACCCCGGCGGGCGCGGGAAAGACGAAACCGCCTGGGCAATCATCAAGGTCCTCAACGGGACGTTCTTCGTCGTTGAGACCGGGGGCCACGCCGGCAACCCTGAGGAAGCCATGGCGATGGTCGCGCGGTGCGCCAAAAAGAACAACGTCAACGCCGTAGCCGTCGAGCCGAACTTTGCCCCCGGAGTGTGGATAGCCGCATTCAATCCCGTGATAGCCCGCGAGTGGCCCGGGGGATGCTCGGTGGTCGAAGCGGAATGGGCCAAGGGTTCCAAAGAGCAACGCATATGCGACACGCTCGAACCTGTAATGGGCGGTCACCGCTTGGTCATCGACGAGCGGGTAGCCCGCGACGAGAAGACCATGTATCAGCTCACGCACATTACGCGCGACCGTGGGGCACTGAGCCACGACGACCGTATTGACGCGATAGCCGGCGGGGTAAGCTACTTCGCCCACGCCCTCATGGTCGACCAGCAGCGGGCCGAAGACGCCGCGAAGCTGATCGACTGGGAACGGGAGCAAGAGGAAACACTGCTCTTCCTGCGATCGAGCGCCACCCGAACCGTGCGCTCCCGCCGCCTGCCGGACGGCCGCATCGCGCGCCGCATCGAGTACAGCGACGAATCCGAATACAACCGAAGCTAGCTGCACAGGACACACCATGCCCACGCTCACCATCGAGACTGACAGCCGAGTGCGATACGTCTCCGTGATTGACCCCGCCCGGGGGACGTTGCGGACATTCGACGCTCCCCTAGGGCGCCCCTCGGCCCACGCGGAGGCCCTAGGATGGGCCACCGCCGAGATCGCCAAGGCGCCCGAGGAAGAGCGCAGCAGGTCCGCCATCAAGGACCCGGGGGACGTCCTCAACTCCGCGGTAACGGCCGGCGAGGATCTGCCGAAATCCGTGGATGAACGCTAAGGCCCATAGGAGCGTCCTACAGCGCGTCGGCCACCGGGGCGCTACCCTGGTGGCAGGCGGGGCCGTAGAGCGAACTACGGATCGACTGGCTCAGGGCGTTGGGGGACCTAGGGGGGACCTAGGGGGCGCCCACCTCCAATCCCCCAGAATTATTCGTCGGGTGTTGTCCCCCCTCGCGCGCCGGGGCGCCCCCCTATGGGGGGGTCGCCGTGTGCCGCCTGGGCCGGGCGACCGAGCGGTCGATCGTTCGATTTATCGATCGATCGGTCGATTTTCGGTCGATCGTCGGTCGATTGCTCGGTCGAGCGCCAACGACGCATCCGGCGCACTCGTGGCGCACACAGTCCCGCGCATATCCCACGGCGTGGGCCACCGGGGCGCGCGACCGCTGGTACTGTTGAGCCGCGCGGCATCGTACGAATATCGACGGGTTACTCGGCCGACGATCCTGAGGGGTCCTCGTGGGTCCTCGTGGATCCTGAATGAGCCGCGTGGATCCTGGGCGAGCCGCGTGGATCCTGGGCGATCCTCGCGCACGTGATACGCGCGACAATTCTCAAACCCACGCGCGCGCGCACTGTTGTGCCTACCCTTTTCATCTGAGCCGGGCGCGCGCCTGGGCGACTCCGCTCTAATTTTACGAGCGTTTTCAACGCGGCGACCAAAACAGCGCGGATTGAGCGACGGAGTAGTGATTATCGCTTGTACGGGACCGCGATACGTGAGCCTATTGCTTCGTGAAGCAGGCGCTGGCGCGGAAGCCGCGCCAATAACCCAGGAGAAGCCCAGTGACCCAGCACAAATCCATCTACTACGCCGTTACGACTGGTCTGCGCGGCTGCTACACGCCAGACCAGCACCACGGCGCGGTTTCGTTCGAGTCGTCCACGGAACTCGGCGATTACATCTATGACGCCCTGGAAGATCTGGGCTTCGCGCCAGAGTGCGCCGATCAGGTCGACGTAACAGAAATTTACCGCTGGCCCATTGGCTTCGGAATTTATCATGGTGGATACGCGATCGAATTCCACGCGCTAAGCGCGACCGAAGCGCACGCGATGATGGCCGACGATTGCTGAACGGCGCGAGACGTTGCCGGCTACCGATCCACCGTCATGGGTCGGTAGCAGGGAACGCCAAGAGCGAGTCCGATAACCCTGGAGAAACTCAAATGACCCAGCCAAAATCCATCTACTACGTCGCGACGAATGGTCTGCCTGATCGGAACAGCGGAGTGCTGGAATTCACGTCGCCCGGACAGCTTGGCGATTATATCTTCGATATCCTGGACGAGATGAACTTTGAGCCGGAATGCGCTGATCAGGTCGACGTTACAGAGATTTACCGCGATCCCGTCGGATTCGGAATTTATCAGGGAGGATACGCGCTAGAGTTCCACGCGCTAAGCGCGGCCGAAGCGCGCGCGATGAGGACCGACGATTGCTGAACGGCGCGAGACGTTGCCGGCTACCGATCCACCGTCATGGGTCGGTAGCAGGGAACGCCAAGAGCGAGTCCGATAACCAAGGAGATGGCGAATGACAACCCAATCCTCTGTCAAGATTTTCAACCGCCACAACGGCAGATGGCAGCAAACTGCCACTAATGTTGACCCTACCAGGACCGAAGCGCGCACGCGCGGCCCTTACTTGGCATATGCCGTGCTGTCCGACGCTGATCTAACGGGCGCGGCGCTGGCCCACGCGGATTTGACGGAAGCATACCTAAGCGGCTCGTGGCTAGTCGACGCGGATCTCTCCAGCGCCGTCCTAGTCAACGCGGATCTCTCAAACGCCAATCTCGCCGGCGCGAATCTAGCCGGCGCGAATCTCGACGGCGCGAATCTCATCAACGCAGACCTAACCGGGGCCAACCTCGCCGGGGCGAGTCTCGACCGCGCGAATCTAGCCTGCGCGAAACTTGTCGGAGCAAACCTTGCCGGCGCTAATCTGACCCGCGCGTGTATGCACTACGCCAACCTAGACGGCGCGGATCTCTCCGGGGTGACCTTCGTCGGTGCTTCCTTCGTCGGTGCGGCCCGCGCGCCGTCTGACCCAGCGCGCTAGACGTTGCCGGCTACCGCGCCAGCGTCGGCGCGGCAGCAGGGAACGCCAAGAGCGATTCCGATAACCTGAAGGGATATTCCACATGGCAAAGTACGCATTCCCCGCGAGCTACTACCGCGACGCATTTCCTTTCTCGTCCGACGACGCCACGCGCCCACGGCAAATTGGTGTCTTGTACGACGCGGGCGGGACGATCGTCGCGACCGATGGGCATACGCTGCTAGCAGCAAAGCCCGACGCGGTTGACCGCGTTGCGCCGCCGCGTGACGTGATCATTCCGGCGCACAAGGCGCTGTTCGCCGCGTGCAAGGCTGAAAAGCGTGAGTGGCCCAAGTACGTCGTTATTGACCAGACCAACCCCACAAGCCGCGCTGTCACAATCGACGTGGTGCACGCCCAGACGGCGGCCGACGCGGTCGAGCCTGAAGCGCGGTCCATGTTCACACTGCGCACCGAGCTACTTGATGAGGACTTTGTGCACTGGCGGGTGGTCGTGCCGGTCATGCCCGAGCAAGCGCCGGCATGCGCGCCGACGTACAACTCGCGGTACCTTACCAGATTCGGCGGCGTCGCCCGTAACGGCGTGCTGCGCGTCGTACCGACAAGAGATGAGCGCACGGCGGCATTCGTCGATCTTGGGCGAGACGACGCGTTCGGCATAATCATGCCCATGTATTATGCCACCCCTGAAGGCGCGGCGGCCGGTGCCAGCAAGCCCCTGCCTGCCGTGCCGGCGTGGGCGCTCGCCGTCTGACCCAGCGCGCTAGACGTTGCCGGCTACCGCGCCAGCGTGGGGCGGTAGCAGGGAACGCCAAGAGCGAGCCGCTAACCGAAGGGAGACCCAAATGACCGACAACTCCGAGATGTACAACTTCGAGAACTACGGTCGATTTGACCACGCCGCGCGCGATGTTATCGACCGGCTTGCCGAGTATCGAGACGCCTTCGCCACGCGTGAC
>Ga0163151_10003070_pt1 | contig 24555 bp, 25 predicted proteins | sample OliLakLV19MP5IB2_FD_145596 | JGI IMG/M metagenome (GOLD analysis project Ga0163151, IMG submission 145596) | Freshwater microbial mat bacterial communities from Lake Vanda, McMurdo Dry Valleys, Antarctica - Oligotrophic Lake LV.19.MP5.IB-2 | ecosystem: Environmental > Aquatic > Freshwater >...
GTGTATTACTCAAGTGTATATATGTATACTTATTCCCTGAAACATAATTTAACGAAAGTGCTAAGGTAGGTTCGGATTGCTTATTATTATAATAACCAAACGAAACACCCACCTTATGCCAACTCGCAGAGCGAAATAGTAAATTCATATTGTCTAAATTCCTTCCTGCATAAGGTGCATTGCCTCTACTGGCAAGGCCTGCTAAGTCTTTACCAATACTTCCATCAAAATGCGAACGAAAACCGTAATGTATATTATTTAAAAAATGATTCTTCCTTTTATATACAATATCTACAATAAAATCTTGCCCGAGAACTGAAGTGTTTTTTAAATTTCTATTTAATAAATTTATATCGTCCGTGGTAAAATGCTTTCCCATAAAATAATCGTATATCGATTTGGTAGTAATTCCTCTTGAATCCAGAGTGTACGATAGGTTAATATAAAGTTCGGTAGGATATTGATGCAATTTGACTTTATTTCCGGAATCAATTATTAAATTAGGCTTCTCATTCCCATACACAAAATAGAAGCGACAAAAAAAAGCAGCAACAAAAAGTATAGCTTTATAACTTTGTCTCATACAATACATCTGCTGCTATTTTCACATCCAAAAAATAAGTATCATAAAATGTACCATTGCCCTTTTTGGTATTTATCCAAGCATTGATCACTATATAATATCCCTGTTTCAATCGTACCAGTTCATCCACATTGGCAAATTGTTCTAATATAGATTTGGTGGGATTACAATAAGCTGGGTTGCTAGTATTATAAGCACCTGCGGCAATATAGGTAGTTGTGGTAAAAAATGAATCAATAGGTTTTTTGTCAGAACCCAAAACATATATATTTACTTTAGCCTCTACTGGAAATGCATTTTCAGCCGTGATGCGTAATAGCACCTCCTTTACTTTTCTTCCTTGGTCAAGATGCGGAAAATCATATTTGATAGTGTCTGCCAATTGTAGTCCTTGAGCAATTAATTGAACGGGCATTTGTACGTTCAAATCAGCTTTTATATAACTATTGCCATAGAAGAAATCTCCAAAATTATATACATTGCCATTCGGATTAGTAGTAGCTGTAGCTTTTACATGGTAGCCTGTAGGCATACTTTGTATAATAGAAGTAATATTGGAATTGGCCTCGGTAATATCAAAAACACTACGCACAGGTGCATTGGGAAAATATATGCCCCGACCAATACTAAAGGGTTTACTAAAAATACTTCCTGTTAGCTTTTGTGTATCGTTTTTATAAAACTCCAATTTGTCAAATGTAATCTGTGCCGAAGCACCTATACTGTTTTCTACCATTAAAGAAGTTTTAAGACTTCCTAAATAAAATTTACCAGCGGTGATTCTTTTGAATAAATTAAATTGTGGTTCTTTTTTTTCTATCACAAATTTTTGCTGGCCAAAATAGCCATCACCTTTTTTAATACTGAGCTGCTTAAATTTGAGCGTAAATTTTATATAATCATTACTGGTAATAGTAACGGGAATACCTGTAGAATCGGCACTTGCAGAAACATGTATAGTGAGGTAATTGGTTTGCATTTTATCAGGACCCGTTAGGTCGAGTTTATAGCCACTCCAGTCAATATTAGCCGTTGATTTTGTCTCGAATGGATAGTTTCCTTTGCTAACAGTAAATGGTAAATTATACAATGATGCGTTTTTGCTGGTTTGCGGGAATACCAAATCCAATTTCAAATTTTCAGGAAAAGTACTATATGCTGAAAAATCAATAAATGCAGTATCAAATTCTATATTTTTTAATTGGGCGTCATTAAGTTTAAAATTGAAACCATAATTAAAATCTATTAGTTTTCTATTTGGAAAAATAGCTGTAATACTAGATACTTTAAGATTACGAATACTTATTTTAAACACACTGGCTTTAGCAGTATCAATCAATACCTGTGTACTACCGCTGCCTGGAGAATATAAATTTAATACGGTTCCCACCATCAGCCCTTCCACTTTTTTGCCTGCCAATGATATACTATGAACTACTTTGCCTCCGTTTGATTTTATGAGTTTAAAAGTATCTTGGGCCACCAAGCTATTATCCGATTTATTGTTCAATTGGAAAACAAAATCCTGCAAATCAACTGGGAAATTATTAGTTAAATCTATTTCCATTTCCCCCTCAAGTATCTGTGCCGATTTAAACAGGGAACCCAAATCAACTGTTGTCGAATTTGCATTGGTAGTGGAGATAGCAGGTATGGCCAGCATACTGCCATGGTTTGCAATTACTGTTGCCCCAGCCACGCCGCCCTGCTCGCATATTTGGCCCAATGACAAAGTATGCACAATGGTATTATCGCTCAAAGTCATGTCCTTTAATGCCATAGTGGATGATATACCTGTATCGGGCAATTTGAGCAGTTCGTTCACCGTTTTATGATATAGATTTTGGTGATATCTGATATCGATAGTATGGTCGGGGTTCACAAATGATATTGAATCGGGAAGCAAGTTGTTTACGGTAAGATTGGCATAGGCCAGAGGAGCCAACCACTCACTATCATAACTTGGGCTTTTGCTTCGCCTGCATGCTGAAATGCTGAGGCATATTACAAGCACTAAAGATAGCTGTAAAATAAAGCTAGTCCTAGAGTTTAGTTTGCTGTATGTATGACCGAGTTGTGCCAAGTTTAGTGCGATAACGTGCAAAGATACAGAAGGGATTTTAAAAGTTGGGTAAAAATGTGTGGGTAAAGATCCCTTTATACGCCGCGGCGAATCCCTGAGGGGAGACTGACTCCTGCTAAAAACGGGGATAATTACTAATATAAAAAGTGTGAGTTAAATTTGAGCAATAATTTTATAGTTTTTTCGTTACTATATTTGTCCTTATAAAAGTATTGCAGTGAATAAAATATCATTACGCAACAAACCTACAATTTTTGCTATTATATTTTTTATAATAACTTGTGTTTTTTTATTATAAATTATATATAAATGGGGAGAGTGTATATAGTGGTCGGATGGAGAAGAGGTTTATGGTTTTGGAACAATCACTAATTGTTTCAAACAGAGAATTAGATGAGAAAAATATGCAAGTAATTGGTCAAGTATATAAATTAATAGAAACTGAATCGTCCGAAGTTATACCTTATGTTTTAACGGTAAAAGAAATAGATAGTTCACTTAAAATATTTACCAAATATATTCGTAAACTCAATTCCACTTTAGATGGTAATATATATAAGAGTTTCCAAAAAAATCCTGAATTTATTAGTAACGACAATAAAGAAAATATAACTAATTTAATAACTGAATTACATAGTAATACATTTAAAGATGCGTTAAACAAGATGGGCCAGTTTCTGAATTTAAAATGCAGCAAAATTGGAATTGACACACTATGCTTATTGAATTTAACCAGACTTAAAATCACTTATGATATTAAAAGTGATTGGACAAGTGAATTTTTCCATAATTTCCCACTTGAAGGCATTAGTATAATGCTTGCTAAAATTGAAAATGATTTTAAGTGTGCTTCTTCTGAAGTTATTTCAGAAATAGCAACACGACAAATCAATAGTCACGGCTGTGGATTTGATCCAAAGATAGCGACAGTCTTACCTAAAGCTATTATGATTCCAGTAGGTGACAAATATGAGGCGGATATTTTCTTGTCTAAAAATAAAAATTTCTATTATAAGAATATTGATGGTATAACCGTCGATGGTAAACCAATAAAGATAGAGAGTGGGATTGGGAAATTTGAACAAATAGTAACCGATGGCAATCACAAAATTCAAGGTAGCATAATGAAAAAAACCCTGACGGTGCAACTGAACTACACCTGTTCGATATAGAATACACAGGCTTCAAACTCCCACCAAACACAAAGAAATAAATTACCTATCCCTCTTAATCACCAACTCAACCAATATATTTATATGCCCATAGCTTGCATGGTTTTTATACGGCTCCATTAATTGCATGGCCTCATCTATCAATTGTTCCATTTTTGTAGAGGCATATTCAATACCCTTATAATGCTTCACATAATCAAATACTTTTCTCACATGTCTAGCACTTGTATTATGTTTCTTTACGGTATTGATGATTTCTTGTTTTTCACTTGAGGTGCAATTGTTCAAAGTATATATAAGTGGCAAAGTCATTTTGCGTTCTTTAATATCAATACCTCTTGGTTTGCCAATATCATCATCGCTAAAATCTAATATATCATCTTTTATTTGAAAGGCGATCCCTATTTTTTCTCCGAACGAAAGCATGCGTTGTATATCTTCATCACTTGCCCCTGCCGAGGCTGCACCCACTGCACAACAGGAAGCTATCAATGAAGCGGTTTTTTTTCGAATGATATCATAATATATCGCTTCGGTAATATCCATTCTGCGGGCTTTTTCTATTTGCAAAAGTTCACCCTCGCTCATTTCTCGCACGGCATTGCTCACTATTTTAAGCAAGCCAAAATCATTATTATCTACCGAGAGCAACAATCCCTTGGCCAATAAATAATCGCCCACCAGCACCGCAATTTTATTTTTCCAAATGGCATTGATACTAAACATGCCTCTGCGTTCATCCGAATCATCCACCACATCATCGTGAACAAGAGTTGCTGTGTGTAATAATTCGACCAAGGACGCACCACGATAAGTTGCCTCAGTAATACCGCCATGTAAACTTGCGGTAGCAAATACAAATAAAGGACGCAACTGTTTGCCTTTCCGTTTCACAATATAACTCATCACCGTGTCGAGCAGCGGTACACTGCTTTTCATGGCTAATCGAAACTTTTGCTCAAATTGTTTGAGCTCGGTTTCAAAGTCTTTTTTTATGAGGTCGAATGAAGACAAATGTTGGTGTTTTATATAAGTTTCTTTGTAAAAAGAGTGCTTATAATAATACTACAAATTAAAGGGTGAAAGGGTTTTGAAAAAAAGATATTTTGTGATTGCTCCGTTCATTCTGAACATCGACGACGTCATGCTGTTCGCCGCGGCGAACAGCATGACGTCCCATGCCTAATGGCGTAAATGACGTTATACCGAAACTCACTATATAATAGTCCAAAAGAAAGGGACTAAATGTATTGTAGTTCGGCATTACCATTCTAAAAACCAAATCCGCCACAGGCGAAGAACTATTTTAGTTTAAGAATTGGTATCACTTATCACCTCCTAATCGTATCCTGCTTTATAATACTATCCCTACCCACAGACTTTAACATTTCGTAGCGGTTACTATCAGCTTTTAATACTTCTGTATCAGTAAGGTCCTGAGGTTTCATAAACACAGACAAAACGCCCAATAAGATAAAAACTACAATGATTAAAGCAAAATATTGCCATTTAAGTTTTTCCATTACTATTCAAATTTGGTATGATAACTTTCCAATAATTTTGTATATAATATCATATCGTACTGGTAAGTCAATAAACTAGCTTCTGCTTGTGCCAGTCTTTCTTCCGCCGATTCAAGTTCATAATAAGTGGTATTTCCCAAGTCGAATGCCTTTCGTTCTAGATTTGTTTCTGACCTTAAATATTCAATTTGTGTATTGATTATTATATAAGCTTCCTGTGTGAGCCTTAGCTGTTCTTTTAGTTGGACAATTTTTGACCTGAGCTCAAAATCGAGCTGCGATATTTTGTTATCATATCTTTTCTGCTCTATGAGCGATTGTGAAATTAAAGACTTGGGTTGCATTTTATTGAACAAGGGAATATTAACATAAAAAGCAACATACTTTGAAAGGTTTGTATTAAACTGTGTGTTGAGTTCCATTTGCACCAAACTTGAGCTGCGGGTTACCCAGCCTGCCATAATACCCGCCGTGGGATACCGGGTTGATTTATAAATATTGATTCTTTGATTTTCGAGCGACGACAAACTTTGGTAAGTATGATATATAGGAAAATTACTTACTGAAAAACTATAATCTTGTACAGTAGTTATATTCAATTTATCAGGCGATTTTATATTGATAGAATCAGCGGTATAGCAAATTCCCTGAATTTGTTTATATAATATATTTTTCTGGTTTTTTAGTTTTGCTATCGTCAGTTTATTTAAGGTAACATAGGCATCAATATGGGGAATTTCCTTGGCGGGTAATACGCCAGCAGCCACCATACTCTGCACTTTCTTTTGCTTGAGCAACCATTGGTCGCTTACTTTTTGGGCTTGCAATATTTGTGCATCAGTTTGCCAATATTTATAATATAATACGGTTATCTGGTTTTTTAATTCAAACAAATTTTGTCGATATTGTTGGTGCGATACTTGTTTGCCAATATCATACATTTGCCCTGTATAATAGTTTTTACCTCCATCGAAAAGCATCCAATCGGATTGTATGTTGAAAGAATACACTTGGCTGCTAAAATTGCTCAGCACATTGGTAGCGGGGTCAATAAACAAACCCCAGTTATAGGTATTCCGTATGCTTGCCGACAACTGTGGCAAGTAATTATAGTTATTATATTTCGATGCTTGTTCATATTTCAAACTATCAATAACTGCATCTTTAATACTCATATTGTTATTGTAGGAAAGCAATACCAAATCGTTCAAGCTACTTGCTTGCTGGGCTTTTGCTTGTGAAATAAATAGCAGAATATATATAGCTACAATACTACTCCTCATCAAAGAATAAATTTACATGTTGTACTTTATCCATCAATTTTAGTTCTTTCACCAATACTTGGCTATTCTCTTCTTTTTTCAATTTTATATAATAAGACAATTCTAGGTATTGGTTATTCTCCTCGCCTAAGGCTTTTACATTTACCAAAGAATATTTGCGGCAAAATTTACTGATTACGGTGCTGGCATCAAAGCCATCGTCCGTTTTGGCACTCACCACCATTTGCAATAAGAAATCACGCTTACGCGGTGCCGACATGTTTACCTTAACCACCACATAGAACACCAAACCCACTATAATAGTTCCCATTATGGCTACTTCATATATTCCTACGCCACTGGCAAGACCTATTGCTAAAGCAAAAAATACAAACATCATATCCTGCGTATCTTTCAATGCCGTTCGGAAACGTATGATAGACATTGCCCCCACCAATCCAAAAGCCGTCGCCAGGTTATTCCCGATAACCATTATAACCACAGAGGTAATCATGGTAAGCATGATCAATGAATTTACAAATGTGGTGGAATAACTAAGACCTTTATAAGTTTGTCGGTATACTATCGAAATCATTATTCCGCATGCAAGTGCTACAATTAAATGCAGCAGTACCTCGCGGAAAGTAAGTTGGTATAAATAAATGTCTTGTAATTGCTCATTCATGGTTTTCGGCAAATGTTAAAGGTTTATAAATTGCCATACGGCTGTAACTAACAGGTGAAAAGCGGTGTGAGGAATTCTGGATATGGTTGTCAAGTCCATCAGCATACTTTGAGATAGCCTTTAGGTTTAGTTTAAATTCTTCAATAATACTCAAAGCCCAGCGAGGTATTTCATCGTGGTATTTTATCTCCAATACAAAATATTCGGGCGATAAGTATTTGGCCCCCTCTTCTCCATATATTTTATCTAGTTGTGGATATATAGTGGTGCGTACGTTTTTATCGAACGTGATGCGTACCCCTTTATCAAATTTACCCATATAAGCTTCGCGTTCGTAGGTCACTAAATTGAGCGGTTGCAAAGAGTTTTTATAGAAATGATATAAGAATTTTTGCCCATCGTACAAATGCGTTTTATTATATAGGAATTTTTCCAAATTCCCCGCTTGTAATATTTCATTTAATGATGAATATGGGACTTTTGCACGATGTTTCCCGATGCGGCTGCCTATTTTTTTCTTGATTTCTAAAAATGCAACACTATCTGGTTTTTCATTATCATACACCCTTATCCTAAATTTATTCCTCAGTTCCACACCTTCCTTTTTTTCATCATAATATTTCATAAAAGGAGTATCATAATATATACTTCTCACGGTATATTCACTAATACCAAATTCGTTCAGCCCCGCATAGGTATCCGGCTCTACAAAAGGTCTTAATCTAATACGTAATTCCTCCAACCTATTATTGACCAAATAATATTTGCGTTCGTATCTGTATTTTTCTATTTTGGTAGCTTCTAACATTTTATAATTATCTAAAATTATTTATAAAATATATCCCCCAATACCCTGTTCATATAATCCCATAAACTTATCTCCTCGCACAAAATAGTTGCTTTTGCAAACATTCCTGATTGTGGATGGGCAGATATTCTTATAATTCTGAAAGTCGTATATATAGCTTGCTTGCCTCCTACCAACTGTATTACATTATCAATTCTACTTACTTTGGCCTGCAAGGTCTCGTCGCTATTAAATAGTTTAAGTAATACTGTAGCTCCCGATTTAAGATAGGCAACTTCACGCAATGGGATAGGAGCAATAGCAATATATTCGGATGTGTCAAGTAAATCCATTAATATATCTTCGGTTGTAATCGTTCCCTTTTTTTGTTGAACCAATCCACTAAAAGCAGCTTTGATACTGAAATTGTCCATTCGTTTTTTTAATTCCCTGATCTGGTTCTCTATTGAATATATTTTTTGACGGTTCAGTTCCAATTCCTCTTCTTTATTGCCCGTGATTAGTTTTTGCAGTTCTGCTTCTGCAATTTGCACCCCAATACGTGCAAGCTCTAGTGCATCTTTTGATACTTCGAGTTGTTGGGTTGGTAATAAAGAATCACGATTGAGTTTGATGTTACGTTCTACTATTTTTTTCTGTGTAATATACTTTTCTTTGGTCAACTGCAAATTGGTTTTCGACTCTGTTATGATCTCAGGTTTTTGACCTGTGGATATTACATTCAACGAAGCCTTTTCTATGTCTAAAAGTCCCTGCAGTTTTACCATTTCTATTTGAAGTGTTTTAGAATACATGTGTCCTAAAACTTCATCCTTTTTGATATAATTTTTTTGCATCACCGATGGCTCCATATAAAAGTCAAAAGCATCGCCCGCCTGAAACTCGTGCCCTGAATAGTTAGTGATTACATCCAATTCATTGTTTTTGTTTGCACTGGTTATTCGTCCATCAACCGAGCGGGTCAATACCCATTCATTTACAGGAAAAACTTTGCCTGTAGCATATATTTTATAAGTGATTTTTATGGGGAGGATAAACAAGCCGCAAACTGCTGCGATGAGTATGATATAGATAATATATTTTTTGCTCATTATTATTTTATTGCCGATATGTTTAAACCATATAATGACGGCGGTACACTTTTATATTGTTCGTTAGAAACTAAAATTGAATCATTGTTCACAAAGGCAATACCTTCTATTTGGCCAATGGCAGACCTTAGCCCAAGGTCTACAAGTATTTTTTTATTATCCAATAAGCTTGGCGATTTCAAATCGCGTAATACCCATAAAAATGCTTTATCGCTAGTGGGGTTGAAACCTGTAAGTACTAAAGATTTTTTATCGGGCGAAATATCAGCACCGGTTATTAGCCCTTTGCTGTCGAATGAACCCAATAAAGTTGCTTTATAGGTGCCTTCCTGAGCAGGTATCCGATACAAACTGGTATGAAGGTCGCCATGCCGTTTGGTAAATATATATAAATAATTATCTAAATATACTATTGCTTCCGCATCATAATTGTTGTTTACTGACTTACGAAAATCTGTTTGATCAGGATAGGTATAATGTATGAGGTATGAGGGTACGCTGTTGTTCTTTTTCAAGACCGATGAGTCAATAACTGAAGCAATATATACACTCAAATCACTTCGGTCTCCATTATTGTTTCCCATGTCGGCAATATAATAATTCTTACCGTCAGTAGCTATATCTTCCCAATCTATATTGGATGCCCCGTTGATCGCTATATTTTCATTGTCGTCGCCTTTGGCAGTATCAATGCAGTATAATGCCGGTTCGCCACCTCCATCAGAAAAGCTCCATACACGTCCTTGCACCCAAGCCAATCCAGAATTTTCCTTGAACAAAGATTTCAGTACGACAATCAATTTTAAATTTGCCGCGGTATTTGCATATTCACACGAACTGTCATCTACCTTTGCCTTCTGTTTGTAGTTGATGGCATTGGGGTCGGTACAGCCTTTTTTGGAGCTGCACGACATGGTGCTTAATGCGACTAATAGAGAAAGAATATATACTACCTTACGGCTTTTCATTAATAATTAATTAATATTGCAGTCTGCGAATGTACAATAAAAAATTAAAAATCTTGAGACCAATATATTTAGCTTTAGTTTTCAGCATGTTATGGACGACCAAAATCGCCGCTTTTTCAATTAAAGACAGTTTAAATGTTTTCATTCACCATCCATTGCAATTAAATTATGTGGGAATTAACACTGGTGTATCAAAAAAAATATATAAAAATTTAGAGCTAGGGTTAGGGGTTTATACTTTTTTTTACTATCGAGACGATTTTCGCAAATCATCAAACACAACCGGCCTAATTGTATGGGCCAGATATTATTATAACAATTTTTTTGTGGGTGCTTCATTTTACAATGGCCGTTCCCCTTATTTAAGGCAGCTCAATCAAGAAAAGATATACATTATGCAGTACGACCTGATTGCAAATGCGGGCTACCGCCAAAAGTTTTCGAAGAAATATTATTTAGATTTCTGGGCTGGTTATAATGTGGTACAAAAACCACACTCTTTCAACCCCACTGCCTTTTCACTTTGGGCAGGTGTGGGCAAACATATTGGGCGTCGTTAGGTTTTACCTTATTTCTTAAGGACGATGCCGCTAAAACACCATTACAATAAAAGCATGATTGAGGCTGGTTGCGATGAAGCAGGCCGTGGATGTCTTGCTGGACCCGTATTTGCCGCTGCAGTTATACTACCACCCAAATTTAAAAACAAGACACTCAATGATTCAAAAAAATTAAGTCATAAAGAACGGCTTGCCTTAAAAAGTATTATAGAAAATGAAACACAGTGGGCCGTAGCTACTTGCAGCCCTACAGAGATTGATAAGATTAATATCCTACATGCATCTATACTTGCCATGCACCGAGCATTGGATTTGCTAAATGAAAAATATAATATACAGCCCGAACATATAATAGTGGACGGAAATCGTTTCAAACAATATCAGCAAATACAGCATACCACCATCATTAAAGGCGATGGTTTATATATGTCGATTGCGGCTTCGTCGGTATTGGCTAAGACACATCGAGATGCATATATGACAGATTTACATGCCCGATTCCCCCATTATGCTTGGAATAAAAATATGGGCTACCCAACCCTAAAACATCGTGAAGGCATTGCCAGCGTTGGGCCTTGCGAACATCATCGCAAAAGTTTCACCCTGCTTCCGCCTCAATTGGTTTTGTTTTAAAATTATACCTCAGTCGGCTTTATTTTTGCAAGCCCAAAAAACACGATGCCTGTTCTCAAACTCACCCCCGCCATCAAAATATTATTGCTCCTCAATGTGGCAATATTCGCTTTAAAATTCCTTCTATCTTCTATCGCTCCTGGGGTTAACCTAGAACATATATTAGGCCTCCACAATCCTGGTAGTTCCTATTTCCGTTTTTGGCAACCTATCACCCATATATTTATGCATGCCGATTTTATGCATATATTTCTCAATATGTTAGGGCTGGTAATGTTTGGGGTAGCTTTAGAGGAACGTTGGGGTTATCGTAAATTTTTTATTTACTTCATCATGTCTGCCATTGGAGGGGCTGCATTATTTTTAACTATCAATCATTATGAATTAGACCACTTACAAAAATTGGTGAATGCATACATAGCACAGCCTGATATGGATAACTTAAATCACCTTGTAAAAAAAGTACCGCAACTTACAGTAATCATGGACCAAGCGAACGAAATATGGTTAGAGTCTCCTCGAAATTTTGAAATTCAAACAGTAAAAGTTGTAAAAGATTATTATACAAGAATTTTAGATGTGCCCTGTATCGGTGCATCTGGGGGAGTTTACGGCGTAATCCTTGCTTTTGGTTTAATGTTCCCAAACGTTACCATTCTATTTGGCTTCTTCTTCCCTATCCCCGCTCGCATAGCCGTATTAATACTTGCAGGAATATCTATATATAATGGTTTCAAAAATGACCCAACCGACCATGTAGCACACTTTGCCCACTTAGGCGGTATGTTATTCGGATATATCCTGCTTAAAATATGGAAAGAGAATCTTTTTGACAAGTTCAGAATAAAATGATTGCATTTTAAAAAATGATGGTTTATATTTGTAACAAAAAAATAAAATCTACGCTTCTATAATATCCGTTCATTTATAAACTATTGAACCCTGTGCAAAGAAAGAGAATATGAGTGCCTTTAAAACCAAACTGCTGCAAAATAACAACATGCTGAATAGGCTGATAGCCATTTCCGTTATTGCTTTTCTATTGGTGGAAATAGTTCACGTATTTACATTTTTATCGGGTGGTGATGGCAAAGAAGCGGTTGAAGCCATAAAAGTACAGACTTCTATTCCCTCAGGTTTTTGGGATGTATTAGCCAAACCCTGGACACTTATTACCTATCAGTTTATGCATAATGGCTTTTGGCATTTGCTCTGGAATATGTTGTTTTTGTATTATTTGGGTAAAATATTTAAGGAGTACCTGGGTGAACGCCGCTTATTATATGCATATATTGGTGGCGGTATTGCCGGCGGCATGCTCTATCTGCTATGTTACAATTTATTACCTGCATTTGCAGGAAGCAATAGTATATTATTGGGAGCTTCTGCATCGGTGCTTGGCGTAGTGTGCGGAGCAGCTACTTTGCTGCCTAACTATGAAATCTTTTTATATGGTGTGTTTCGGGTGCCGCTCAAATATATAGCTATATTCTATTTGCTCACAAGTTTCTTTAGTATTACGAGCAGTAATCCAGGCGGGAATATTGCCCATTTGGGTGGCGGTATTTTCGGTTTCATCTATATCAAATCCCTATATGCCCATTTTGCCTGGTACCAAAATATTAAATTTAAATTGGCTCAATGGTTCAAAAACAAACCTTCAAAACCCAAAGGGCCAAAGCCTGTGCAGAGAAGCAGTACTTATATAAATCCAAACATGCAACACCGGCCCTCTCAAGAAGAAATTGACTTGATACTCGATAAAATAAATGCATCGGGATACGAAAGCCTTAATACTTACGAAAAAGATCTTCTCTTTAAAGCCAGTCACGAAGACGATTGATAATATATAGTTTATGTTCATCGTTCACCGTATCGTATTCCCTATAAATATAATTTTCGTCTTACTACTGCTAGGCAGTTATTTAGCCCCTTGGGTTAATCCTGAAAATTACTGGATGGTTGCATTTTTGGGCTTAATGCACCCTTTCTTGTTACTCATTAATTTCTTATTTGTGGTGTATTGGGCTATCTTTTTAAAATTAAAAGTATTATATTCATTTACTGCTATTCTTTGTGGCTTCACCCATTTTAATTCTACACTCAAAATAACCTCGAGTACCAAGGAAAATGGTAATTTGCTGAAAGTAATGTCGTATAACTGCAACTTCTTCGGCTATGGATTGAAACGCACTACCGATACTAGTCCTTTTTTTGACCTGGTGAAGAAGGAACAGCCGGGTATTATATGTTTTCAAGAATTTATGTGGGAAGACAACAAACGCAAAAACTATATCAATAAGTGTCGCCAAGCTATGGATTGCAAAAACGACTATTTCTATTTGGGCTATAAGGCTATGGACACTATCAGAAGGGAATATGGACAATACATTATCAGTAAATATACAATTATTAATAGAGGTGTCATTGAATTTGGAACTAATAAATTAAATCGTTGTATTTGGGCTGATGTTCTATATAACAATGATACCCTCCGTATATATAATGCCCACCTCGAAAGTATCAAATTGGGCGATGAAGAATATAAAATAATGAAAGATGGCGAAAAGAATGCAGGGCAAATAGAACGTACCAAAAGTATTGTAAGCAAAATGAAAGGTGCTTATATGAACAGAGCCATACAAGCACGTTTGGTATCCGATCATATACAATCGTGTCCATACAAAACTGTATTATGTGGCGACTTCAACGACACCCCTGTATCGTATGCTTATTCAACAATTACCAAAAATATGAAAGACGCATTTGTAGAAAGTGGCTCAGGATTTAGCCGCACATATGCAGGAGTGATGCCTTCATTTCGTATAGATTATATAATGGCCGATAAAAAATCGAATATCTATAATTATACTTTGGGCGAACCATACTTTAGCGACCACCACCTTATAGAAGCATCTGTAACCTGGGATAAAAAATAATATTACTTTTTATAAGAAATCCCCAAGCCAAATATTTGACTGGTTTGCCAACTTCTGTGTTGAAAATGATCATATAATAATACTGAATTAAAAGTCACGTTTATATACTTACTGATTTTTGCAGTAAGTATAATGTCTACCCGTTGGGACCAACGGTCGGGTTTGATTAGCTTATCGTAATCAAAAAAACCAACATAGCGTACTTTTAAATTCACAATGTCCTTATATATATTTTTATCAAAATTAGCCAATAATTGAAAACCGAATTCATTAATCACTTTTTTGCCAACCGGCACTCCATACTTTATCGTATCGGTGGCATTATATAAACTCTGGTCTAACACAAATGTTTGCTTGGTAGACCCAAGACCCAGTCGGGCGTCAAAATAAGGCTTGGGTTTGTATTCAATACCAAATGATTCTATAAGGTAAGCTGGCGACATAAAAGCAGAAATCTTAGTGCGTATGGTGGCATCGTGATAGTCTTTGGTGAATTTGTATCCATTGTCGAACTGCGATAAAAAATTTATCGCTGCAAATGCATTCCACTTGCTTGATAGCTGGTGACCATATTTAGTATCGAGGAATAAGATATCATTACTTTTACGCATTTCTTCTCCTTTATTTTTGAGTATGCCATATTGCATATTTGCTTTATTGCCCCAACTAGTTTTACCCTTTTTATAGGATGCAGTCATGTTAGCAGTTGCCAGCAGAGCAATATTATTGGTGCCACCCCCCTGCCAGTTATTACTGAACGAAGCTTGTGAAAAATTCATCGACATTTCTGCAGTTTTTTTCCATAGCTTTTCTTTCTTTGGCTTTACTTGTGCCGATAGCGACAATGTGGTAAAAGTGAACAATGCAAATATAATTTTTTTCATACTTTTTTCTATAATAAAATACTTCCTAAATAGCGACTGAACGGAAACTCGTGTTTGAATTAAAAGTTTCTCTTTTGACTCCGCCAGCGGGCGGAGGAAATTAAAAAAGATGGGAGTTTATGCTTATAAATGACCTCTCTTTTATTGACCGTAACGAAAAAAGAGGAGTTTTCGCACAAGCACTTAATATACTTTGGATAGAATAACTATATAGGGCTTGCTGTTAATCTCAAAACAACACAAAATTGATCGAATCTATATTGCAATGTATATTTCATTCTTAGTATGATTAGTTTAATCCATAGCGGCTTCAACCCCGCCAGCTTGACGAGGTTTAATACCATTACGATTGAGCCTATCCAAGATTCGGAAGTTGTCTTTAGTTTGGCCATGATATTATTCATTCCATAAGCTGTTTTAGCCTGACCAAACTTTCCTTCAACTGGATTTCGCTCTCCAGGACTTACATGAATTGACATTGCCTCTTTGCTCGGTCTGCCAAGTGGCTTGGCTTCCAGTTTTATGTCAAGTTCCTTGAGATAGTGTCGGTTTTCCCTGTTACAATATATTTTGTCAGCTAAAACTTTTTCAGGATAATATCCAAATCTTTCAAAGTAATTTTCGACTGATTGTTTTAAACAAGTTCCCTCATTAAAGTTGTTCCAATCTAATTTGTCAATAAAACTAAACCCATTGATGAGTGCGAGTTGTATCTTACTTCCGAACTCTACTTTTTTACCTTCCTTCCCTCTCACAATAGGTCTTACGTGTGGTTGATGGATGTTTACAATTCTGTCTTCTACGCTTTGTACACCATTTTCGAGCATATAATTTTGTTGCTCATAAACTTTCTTTATGGTTTGATAATAATCACTCAATTTTTCTTTGAGAGGGGTTTTTTTGATGTCGTTTTGATAGACGGTTAGAAGCTCTTCAATGTGTCCAATATTGCGTTTTAGATACCTAAGTTGCTTTGCATTGGCTTCTTTTAATTCTTTATATGATTTGTTCTTTTTTTTAATGGTTAACAAAAAATCTTTTCGGGCTATTTTTCTGTAGGTTCGTGGTTTATCGTCTAAGTGTACTTCTTTATTGTAAAGCTTATCAATGATTTCTTCACTCTTCACCCTAGCGGAATTAAGAACCTTTAAGTCAGTTGGGAAAGTGATATTTTGAGGTGCTACTGTGGCATCCATCAATAAGGAGCCTTTGTGCTGTGTTTTTTCTATATTTTCCTTATCATCACCATTCCGATTGTCTTGGTTGTCGTCTTTGATTGACTCTTTGTCTTCGGTTGCTTGCTGTTGCTTTTCAACTTTCTCAATGTGATAAGCCATCACCAATTCTGAAATTGCTGTTGTGATTGATAAGTTCAATCGCTCTCTAATATCCACAAGCAAACTTGCATCAAAAGGAGGCTCATTGGTAAAACTCGAATAACCCAGAAAATACTGCATAAACATATTCTCCTGAATCTGAGAAATAGTCTCTCTGTCTGATAGGTTGAGCATATGTTTGATGATTACCGATCCAATGACGATACGTCCATTTATCGGTGGTCTTCCTTCCTTTGACGTAAACTGCTTATTATACAAACTGATAACACTATCCCATGGCAACAAGGTAGATAATTTAACCCATCGATTTTCTGTCGTTAACTGATGCTCAAAAGGGGTCTTAAATCCTTCTAAAGTTAATTGGTTTGGACTTATGTACTTTTTCGTAGATGCAAGCCTTCTGCTCGATTTTATTGGATTCTCCGGGTTTTTACTTTGCATATCATTACGTTTATTTAACTGCAAATATATACAAATCAATTTATTCTGAGTTATTCAGCAAACCCTATATAGGGGATTCTTATTGCCCCATATTTTTTTACTACTTTGTCCAATTTTAAAAAATCTACAATACCTTTAAATTGGTGTTCACTTAATTGATCATGTGCTTCATCAATTATAATATCCGTAAAAGTTCCACCTGCTAATTCTTGGTGCAATCGTGTGGTGGTAAAATACATATTCCCTGGCACAATATCTCCTTTCTTTATCAATATTTTTGATAAAATATTTTCTGCTGCCCTTCCCTGATGCGTTGGTATCACATATTTGTATCCATAATATTTTTTTATCGCGTGCTCTAAGTTATAATAACTTTTACTACCAGCATAAGCCTCATCGCCAGTCATAAATGCACCCCAATGTTTGTCACTCACTGAGTTTGTCCCACTATCAGTTAATAAGTCAATATATACATCTTAAGATTTTAAAATAAAGGTATTAAATCCCGCTTCTTTAATTGCTTTTAGCCTTTCTTTTCTTCTGGTCATTTTTAGCAATTCTACCATTTTTATTTTGTAGGGTTCAGCCCATGATCTTTTTAAATTTGTGTTATGCATTTTGTTAATTTTTTAGATGTACTATAATCATTTTAATATTATTCTTAAATTCTATTTTCCCATTTGATATAACATAATATACCCCGATAATTACAATCTTTTTTTTTGTACTTGTTTTATGTGACAATTTTTAAAAACGGAGTTTTCGGGCTTTAAATTCAGCTAAATCATTTGTAAATTTGCTAATTTGTTTATGTTGAATTGATGAATGTTTACAGCTAATATTATACAGTAATTCAAAGGATATTGCAGCCAGGAAGAATAGTAAAAAAGCAGGATGCAATATTTTATTTATATATCTCAGAATAATTAATTCTGGCATATGTATACTCAAGACAAAAGCTCGTGGTACTGCTTGTGGTATGGCTTTGTCGCCAACCACAAAAGGGTGGTGCGAGGGTTTTTTCGGTTGGCGACAACGCCAGACCGAAGGCATCTTGGAAACATTGTGTTCTGAGTATACATGTGCCTTAATTCTTAATTTTTTCATACAACTTTACCAAAGATGTAATTAACTCATTTGGCGAAGACAATATCTGATAGTGATTCTGCCCAAACATTTGTGGTAAATAATATTTTGCATTAGATTCTATAGCAAGTGCGTACGAGTTTATTTGCTTTTCGCCTAATTCTCTAATGGCCTGTTTCACATCTTGTATTCCATACTTGCCTTCGTACCTATCAAAATCATTTGGCTTTCCATCTGATAATAATATTACCCATTTGTTTTTTGATTTTCTGTTATGTAATAAAGCCCCAGAATGTCTTAATGCTGTACCAATGCGTGTGTAGCCACTCGGGTCAGGTGCACCAATTTTATTTTTTGCGTGTAGCCATTTTTCGTCAAATGATTTTAAGCTCAAATAGGTAGAAAAATTTCTGGTTTTGGAATAAAAGCAGTTGATAGAAAAATCGATATTAAACTCATTTAGAATTTCTCCAAATATAATTGCGGTTTGTTTTTCTACATCTAACACTCTATTCCCTGATGCATAACTATCGCTTGATAAACTAATATCTAGTAACAGTAGAATTGAAATTTCTTTTTCTTTTTTTCTATTTGATATGTAAATGTTTTCAGAAGGGGTATGTCTAGAATGTACATCTACAAACAAATCGGTTAAAGCATCAATATCAAAATCTGCTCCTTGGTTCTGTCTTTTTTGTTGAAGCATTTTATTATTTACATTGGTTAGCATTTTTCTTAAACCAAGCAAAGTAGTGGCATTTTTTGCGATCGTATTTTTATAATAATCAGCATCTGATTTTATTTGCGAAGCTGGATACAATTTGCAAAAATCCATTTTGTATTTATGCTTAATACAATCCCATTCTGGGTAGGTAATAGGATTACCTACCATAACGGATTCATCACTTTCGGCCACTGTGGTATTTTCAATAAAATCTGCTTGATAAACACTGTGAGCCACATCGTCCACTCTTACAGTGAATTTCATATTCAGTTCATCTAGTGCTTCTTGATGGTCTTCCAATTGGTCATCACCATCAAAATCACGCCATGAGCCACTAAATTCTTCTGCGGTATCTACTTTTTCGAAGTTATGATTAAGCACATAGTCTTCTTGTTGTTTTTTATCGATGGCAATACTAATAACTTCTTCTACGGGCTTTGCTTTTATTGTTGTTTTAGGTGTTGTTTCTTCTATTATTTTATATTTGGCATTAAAATTTTTTAGTCTTTCCAATTCCGTATTTTCAATACTATCTTTCATAACTTTCCCATAGAGCCAACTATAATCTATTGGTTTGTTATCCAATAAATTCTGCTGATATAATATTTTTAATTTATCATGAATTTCAACAGCAAATGGAAATTCCTCTTTAATATTTTGCAAAATCGAGGGTGCATTTTGAAAGGAAATTTCTTGAGCTTTTTCGTTGGAAACATCTTCAAAATGAAACCAATTAAGTTGTAATTTTTTCTGAGATGATAAGTATATAATACGAAAATAATAGTAATTTAAGTTTTCTTCAAACGACGAAAATTGAGAAAAAGAAATAGGCAAAAAAAAGTTATTCCCTTTATAGCCACCCTCTCTTTCAGCAGCAAATATTTCGATAGAACTACCAGTAATTGCTCTGGCTAAAATAGTAAAACGTTGCTTATAGTCATCTATAAAAACAATTCGGTCTTGATTGTCCTTTTTTTGCAAATTTCTCTGTTTAAAAAAGGACGATACTTTGCCAAATAAATATTCATCTAATGCCATCTAGTTTGAAATTTATATCATCAAGTTTGCTAAATCGGTTAATGCAATAATAACCTCTTCATCATCGGTTAGTGGTTCTATAATTGCTGCCTTTACGGCTAGTCTTTTAGGTAGCCCAGTATGAATTAATTTTGCGGCATCTACTAGTAATCTTGTCGAAGCTGTTTCGGTTAATCCGAGTTCTTTTAAATTTCTAATTTTCGAGCCTATGTTGACTAATTGTTTTGCTGTGGTTTCCGCTACATTAGTTTCTTTCACCAGTATTTCTGCTTCCAATTTAGCATCTGGATATTTAAAACTCATAGCAACAAATCGTTGTCTAGTAGATGGTTTTAGTTCTTTAAATCCCCGCTGATATCCTGGATTAAATGAAGCAACCAACATAAATTCATCGTGTGCCTTCACAGTAGCTCCTAACTTATCAATGTATAATACTCTGCGATGATCTGTAAGCGGATGAATAGCAACAATTACATCGGGTCGGGCTTCTGCAATTTCATCCAAATATATAATTGCACCATTTTTCATTGCTGTAATCAAGGGTCCATCTAGCCATATTGTTTCAGATCCTTTAATAATAAATCGGCCAATTAAATCAGTAGAAGAGGTTTCCTCATGACAACTTATAGTAATTAAATCCTTTTGCAAATGTGCCGCCATGTATTCAACAAAACGGCTTTTGCCAGTGCCAGTTGGGCCTTTTAGTAAAAAGGGAATTTTATTTTTATAGGCTTGCTCAAATACCTCTATTTCTTTGCCTGTAGCTTGATAAAACGGAATTGAATTTTCTGTCATTGTGGTAAATTTTAAAACCAAGTTTTCAAGGTTGTAATACTTGACTTTTATAATAGTAATTGCTGTTTAATATTTCCTTTTCCAATTTATTTTTTTTTGGAAATAGTATATTGTTTTCTAAATGAATTGATGCCAATAAATTTTTAAATGTTTTTTAATTTTTTGCTTCTAATGCTTCATCATTGGGCAATCCATACTTAATAAATTCGTATAGATATAAACAGATTCCGGTAGTAAACATTGTGGCACTTAGTAGCAGCACAACAAAATGTGGTTTTATTTCTTCTTGCACAACACCAAATTCCATCCCCATTTTGCGTTCTAAATAAACTTGTGCAACTCCTGCTATACCAAAGGCTACAGTCATTCCTAACATGCCGATATTTGATAACCAAAAGGCATAAACACCTTTTGAAGTATCATATAGTTTTCGACCTGTTAAGTTTGGTAGGGCATAACTAATAATTGCTAATACAATCATTGCATAAGCACCCCAAAATGCAAGATGTCCATGCATGGCTGTTACTAATGTGCCATGGGTATACATATTTACTTGTGGAATGGTGTGAGCAAATCCAAGAAGTCCAGCTCCTACAAAAGAAACAATAGCTGTACCTAAGGTCCAATTTAAGGCAATTTTATTTGGATGTTTCTTTTCACCTTTTCTATACATCGATACTGCAAACAAAGCCATTCCTAAAAAAGCTAATGGTTCCAGAGCAGAAAATATTCCACCTACAATTAACCAAATTTTTCCAGTTCCAATATAATAATAGTGATGCCCTGTTCCTAAAATTCCAGAAATAAAAGTTAAGCCAACAATTATATACAACCACTTTTCTATAACTTCTCTATCAACCCCGGTAATTTTGATTAATAAGAATGCTAAAATTCCACCCATGATTAATTCCCAAACACCTTCTACCCATAGATGCACCACCCACCATCTAAAGAAACTATCCATTGTTTGATTGTCAAACCAAATCATTCCTGGAAGATATAATAATGCTGCAAAAACCAACCCCATAGTTAGTACTAAAGAAGTTGTTGTTCTTTTTTTTCCTTTAAATAAAGTTACTAAAATGATTCCTAAAAAAGTGAGAACATTTACAACTACTAACCAGTCTAATGGGCGGGGAATTTCTAAAAATTTCCTACCTTCCCATATATTAAGATGGAAACCAACGATAGCTGCGACGCCTACTAATGCAAATGAGATGAGTTGTATATATGCTAATTTTACACTTACTAATTCATTTTCTGCCTCCTCTGGTATAATATAATATGCGGCTCCCATAAATCCTGACAATAGCCACATCACTAACAAATTAGTATGTACAGCTCGGGCAGTATTAAAAGGAATAATATCATGTAATCCTTGTATTCCAATCCTATCGAATCCCATGATGAATCCGTAAATTAATTGAAGCAATAGTAGTAACATTGATAATGCAAAGAACCAATAAGCTACTTTTTGTGATTTATATTTCATGGTAATTAAATTTATTTTGAGTTAATGGTTGTGTTATATTCGGGTTTTTTAGGAAATCCATTTAAGTCTGTATTTCCAACCCATGTTAAAAATTCTAAGAGTTCTGTAGCCTCTTGGTTTGAAAATCCATAAGCCACCATTTTTCTTCCACGAGGTTGCCAAGGTTCTTTAGACATTAACACTGCCTTAATATAGCCTTCGCCTCTACGTTCGACTACTTTTGTAAGTTCAGGAGCATAATATGCTCCTTCTCCCATAATGGTATGACAACCCATACAGTTGTTCTTTTCCCACAGATGTTTTCCCGCAATTACGTTGGGCGTAATATTTTCGGGATGCGTGTTTTTCGGAACATCATTGCTTAATGTGTTCCATGATAGGCCTAGGAAAACTGCAAAGGTCACGATAGTTCCTCCTAGGAAAAATGTTCGAGCCATACTTTTTGATAACATACTTTTATTTATTTAAGGGGTTATATATATTTTCGGATAAAAATATCCGATTTAGTTATTAGACTTGATAATAGATTTTTGCACATAATTAATCATTAATTTTTTAAAACGCCTTCCTTTACATTTAAGGAGTTTGCCAATTCTTGAATCAAAGTTGTATCAAATACATGTACTAAATTATTTCTAAGAATAGTGTATTTTTGATGCATAGGACAAGGGTTCACATTTGAACATTTACGCAATCCTAAAACACATGAATTAAATAATCCATCTCCATCAATCGCAATAATTACTTTCAATAAATTTAGAGATTTGATATTTTTTTTCTCTATTTCAAAACCACCATTTGCCCCTTTGGTTGAAAAGATAATTTTGCTTTTTACAAGCTGTTGAAGAATTTTTGCAGTGAAAGCTACAGGAGAACCGATTCCTTCAGAAATTCCATTTAGGTTACTTCGTTTACCTTCCATCGATTGTTTAACAACAAAAATGGTGGCTTTAATTCCGTATTCGCAAGCTTTTGAAAACATCCTTCGTTAGAATTACTTTGCAAATAAATGACAAAAAATTTAATCAGACAAATTTATCCGATTAAATTTATCCACACCCAGATTAAGCGGTTTCTCGTTTTTATTTAGTCGCATGAATCCACTATTTTACAGTTTGATTGAGGCAACTTTAGCTCAGAAGCATTTTTAAATGTCGCTGTTGCTTTGCCAAGTTTTTCCTAATTTAAAAGTTTGGTGCAATGCTCTGAAATCAGCTCCAGAATAATTTGATGGTTTTCTGTTTTGGTATAATATTGAATTATCGAAGGACCATAAGCAAGAGGGATGTTGTTGTTTACCGGAGTAGGCAACGAAAAGGTTGTTAATTTTTATTATAAGCGAGGATTTGTAATGATAGGAGCCGATCCGTTTAAAGTTACGGAAACGCATTATAATGCCAGCCACTATATATTGCTCAGGTAAATACCATTTCTAAAAACAAAAATGGTGCATAGACTATTTTAGTTTTTTAGAATGGTATAATATATACGCAAGTTCTAATAAACTGGAAGTTCTTAACGCTAAATGCCCTATAGCCCATTAGCTCTTGGGCATTGGGCAATTATATATTGCTAATGGCTGTTACTCTACACCAAATATGTAGGTAATACCGAAACTAAATAAGTTGGCACCATAAAGTACATCTTTTGTATAGCCAAATTTAACCTCATATGGTTTTTCCCTAAAATTGAAACGTGAAGGCCCCACAAGCAAAGCCAAATCACTATCATAGAGAGCTTCTGCCCCAATTCCTGCAAAATAGCCAAATCCATCGGTGGCATAATTGTTATATAAAAACCCGCCATTATACATGAAATATGCGGAGAACTATTATAGTTTAAGAATTGGTATAATATGATGATAATACTCCTTTATTTTCTCAACTTAATAAAGCATACCTTTGGTCAATGTCATTTAGCTAAGGTTTACTGTCCTTTTTTAAGGCGATCCCTTGGGACTATAATGCTGTTTCAGCCTTTAATTACCAAAAGTTCGTCCCTCTATGACTGGTAAATTTGGTTTTACAACAGTAGCGGGGTGGCCTTTTAGTAATAAAAATAGCTTAGGTAATAAGACAATTCTTGTAAGGACGGCCTTCTTTCTCTTAACTTAATGACATTGACCTTTGGTGGCGATCCATGCTCTTTACCTTTTGCATGAAAAGCAGGGTTTTTTAAGTGCTATTTTTTTCAATAATCCCATTTATCGCGTCTTATTTCACCCTTACCTTCACCTTTCATTATGTAATATAAGTGTACTCTGTAAGCTTCAAACATTCTTAACTACTGTTATCAAAGGAAAGGTTATAAACACCCTTTTATGGTATAGGCAAAATCGTGTGTAAGAAAACACGTTTCATTTAATTTATCAAGGTTTGCCTATGCCGCAATTTTGTGAATATAAAAAGAGCAACAAAAAACATTAAATAATCACTACCATGAAAAACTTCA
>Ga0163151_10003072_pt1 | contig 24537 bp, 23 predicted proteins | sample OliLakLV19MP5IB2_FD_145596 | JGI IMG/M metagenome (GOLD analysis project Ga0163151, IMG submission 145596) | Freshwater microbial mat bacterial communities from Lake Vanda, McMurdo Dry Valleys, Antarctica - Oligotrophic Lake LV.19.MP5.IB-2 | ecosystem: Environmental > Aquatic > Freshwater >...
TTCCGGGTTTCCAGCCATGAGAATAAGTGCATCGCCGGCATGCGCCGTGGCCTTGCTGGTCGCCGCGTCCGCCGCCGCCAGTGATTACGATTGCCTGATCGAGGCGCGCCAGCAAGTGGAAATCCGCTGACTTTTTTTCCTGTTTTTCAATGAAATACTGCAGAAATCGCACGCGCCTTTGGCTACTGGCAATAGCCAGAGCCCGGGCGGGAGCACAACCCTTCCTCATCCCGTGACACCGACATCCCTGCAATTGCAGACCCGTGACAGCGGCGACCGCGTCGTGAAGTTAGCCGGCGACTGGACGCTGGCAAGCTTGCGTAACGACCCGTCGAAAATTACCAGGAAACTCAAGGCCGCGGCCAAGGACTCCAGCCTGGTGTGGGATCTGCGGGCAATCGAATCCCTGGACAGCGCCGGTGCATTGCTGATCTGGCGGGCGTGGGGCGGAGTCCGCCGCGCTTCCGCGATGCTCCGGCCGGAACATGAGCCGATCCTGGCACGGCTCGCGGCGATGCCGGCAACCGAAACCCAACGCTGGCGCCCTGACTGGCTGGCGCCACTGGTGTTGCTGGGCCGCGGAGAAGCCCGGCTGTCCAGCCATATACTCGGTTTCGTCGCGCTGCTCGGCCTGCTGGTTCTGGACGCGCTGTATCTGTTGCTCCACCCGAACCGGATCCCCTGGCGCGAGATCTCCGCGACGGTCTACAAATCCGGCGCCCAGGCGATGCCCGTTACGGCGCTGGTGGGATTTCTCATCGGCGTGGTGCTTTCCTACCTGTCGGCAGACACGCTCAAGGCCTACGGCGCGGATGTCTACATCGTCGATCTCCTGGGCATCTCGATCATCCGCGAGCTTGGTCCGCTGCTGGTCGCCATCCTGATCGCCGGACGCTCGGGCTCGGCGATGACTGCGCAGCTCGGTGTGATGCGCGTGACCGAGGAAATCGATGCGATGGCCACCATGGGTATTTCACCGACGCTGCGTCTGGTGCTGCCCAAGATTATCGGCCTCGCGATTGCGTTGCCGCTGGTTTCGATATGGTCCACCACCGCCGCGCTAGCCGGCGGCGCCGCCGCGGCTTACGTGCAGCTCGGCATCAGTTACATCTTCTTCTTTGAATCATTGCCCAGCGCGGTGCCTGCTGCCAACATCTGGATTGCCTCCGTCAAGGCGCTGAGTTTCGGCATCGTGATCGCGCTGATCTCCTGCCACTACGGACTGCGCGCCAAACCGAACACCGAAAGCGTCTCCCGCTCCATCACCAGCGCGGTTGTGGTCTCGATCACCGCGGTGATTCTGATCGACGCGGTTTACGCAATACTGTTTCGCAGCGTGGGGTTCTAGGCATGCCCGGCGATCCGGTCGTCACTGATCCGATCATTACCGACCCGATAATCCTGGTGGAAAAGCTCTGGACCCGGCGTGGCGGCCATGACATTCATCGCGATCTGGACCTGACGGTCGCGCGCGGCGAGATCGTCGGCATGGTCGGCGGATCCGGCAGCGGCAAAACCACGTTGCTGCGGGTGATCATCGGCCTGGATGCGCCGGCCAAGGGCCGGATTCGCCTGTTCGGCGTCGATCCCTTGCGTGCGCCGCGTATCCGGCGAACGCAGATGCAACGCCGTTTCGGCATGTTGTTTCAACAGGGCGCGCTGTTCTCGGCGCTGAGCGTGTTCGACAATATCGCGCTGCCGCTGCGCGAACTGAAGTGCCTGGACGAAGCCCTGATTCACGACCTGGTAATGCTGAAGCTGCACATGGTCGAGATCGAGGCCAAACACGCCAACAAGATGCCGGCCGAGCTTTCCGGCGGCATGGTCAAGCGGATCGCGCTGGCCCGGGCGATGGCGCTCGACCCGGAACTGCTGGTGCTGGATGAACCCACTGCCGGGCTGGATCCGGACCTCGCCCGCAGTTTCGTGGATTTGATCAAGGTGCGCTCCCGGGAACTCGGGCTCACCGTGTTCATGGTGACCCACGACGTGGACACGCTTGCCACACTCGCCACCCGGGTGGCGGCGCTCGCCGACGGACACATCGTCGCCGATGGTCCGCTGGCGCAAGTGCAACAGAGCGAGCACCCCTTCGTGAAGAACTTCTTCGGCACTGCCGCGCCGCTGCTACACTCGGCAACGGTTTGAATACGCATCGATCAATCGACGCCGCATTGAAATGGAAAACCGTTCCTACGCCATCCTCACCGGCTTGTTCACGATTCTGCTCGGCGTAGCCCTGGCGCTGGCGTTCGCCTGGTTCCGCGGCGACACCCGGGAGTACAACGAATACCTGGTGGTGTCCAAACTGCCGGCGTCCGGGCTATACAGCCAGGCTTCGGTGCGCTACCGCGGCGTGGAAGTCGGCAAGGTCACCGAGATCGGGCTGGACCAAAAGGATCCGACTACCATTCTGATTCGGATACTGGTTGAGGGCAGCGTGCCGATCACGCGCGGCACCTTTGCCCAGTTCGGCACCCAGGGGCTGACCGGCATCGCCCACGTGCAACTGGATGACGATCAGTCCGATCCGGCGCCTCTGCGGCCTACTGGCGCCGGGCCGGCGCGGATCGCGCTTCGCGGCAGCGCCCTTGACGATCTGGCCGAATCCAGCAAAGTGCTGCTGCGCCAGGCCACCTCGCTGCTCGAACGCATGAACGCGATTGCCAGCGAAGACAATCAGCTCCGGTTGGAACGCACGCTACAGAATTTCGAGCAGGCCTCGGCGCGGCTCGAGCCGGCGCTCGCCGCCATACCCGAGGTGGCCGAGCGTGCCCGGCGCATGCTCGGCGAAGACAATCAGGAAAGCATCCGCCGGTCGCTGTCCAATCTGGCGGAGGCGACCGACGCGATCAAGCCATTTGCCGAGGATTCGCGCCAGGTGATGGCCAACATGCGCGCGCTATCGGAAAAGCTGGACCAGATCTCGACCGAAATCTCGGTCGAAGTATCGGATCGCACCCTGCCGAGGATCAACGACCTGGTGGAACAGCTCGACCGCGATTCGCGGGATTTCCGCCGCCTGGTGCTGCAGATCGAACGGGAACCGCAAAGCCTGGTATTCGGACGCCGGCCGGTACAACCCGGCCCGGGTGAACCGGGATTCAATGCGGGACGGAAATGACCCTTCCCCACGACAAAACCTTCACCGCGGACAAGGGCACACTTGAAGCGGAGCAGGCGCAGAGGTGCGGAAAAAACAACGCAAAGGAAAACGGTATGGACGTTCTTGCCGGGAAATTGTCCCGTTCTTTCTGCCAGGGAGTCACAAGGAATTCCATTTATGCGCTTTTCTTCGCGCGGCCTCTGCGCCTCTGCGCCTCTGCGGTTCGAATTGCTGATTTTGGGATTGGGGCGGAAATATGAGAGCGGCAATCGCCATTCTGTGCATGGCGCTGATTGCAGCCGGTTGCGCCACGAACCGCGAACCTGCCCCGCAGACCTACGATTTCGGACCGGTCGGCCAATCCGAAACCGGAGCGAATAGCGTACAAGTGGTCGAAATGCGGGCACCCGAGTGGCTGGACGGCAGCCAGATGCTCTATCGGCTGGCCTATCGCGATCCCCGCGCACTGACACCCTATTCAGGCAGCCGCTGGGCTGGCACGCCGGCGTCGATGCTCACACTGCGCCTGCGCCAGCAGCTCGGCAACGTGCCCGGTGCGAAATGCATTTTCTCGTCCAGCCTGGCCGAATTCAGCCAGACCTACGATGCCTCGGATTCGAGCCGCGCGGTGCTGCACGTCCATGCGGTCCTCGCCGCCACCGGCGCGCAGGGGCAGCGGCTGCAGAAGGAATTCCGTCTGGAGGCGAAGGCCCCGACACCGGATGCGGCGGGCGGCGCGGCTGCGTTCTCCGCAGTGGCTTCCGATCTGGCGAAGGCCATCGGACAGTGGATGGCCGGGACCGGCCTCTGCACTCAGACCTGATTCGCTGACGGTTTGCGAAATCGTTGTGGCGCGAGCGCCGCAACCAGATTGCGTTCCAGCGGCAGGGGGTCCCCGTTGATCTGGCTTGCCACCAGTTCCGCCGCGAGCCCCGACCAGGTCATTCCCCGTGAACCCAGGCCAAGGCAGGCAAACAGCCCTGGCTGACCGAGGCCTCCCACCACTGGCAGGCGATCCGGGGCCACAGCCCGGAACGCAACCCGGCCCCGCAGCCCGCCGGCACCCAGTCCACTGGCGAAACCGGGAAGCATTTTCTCGAGGCGCTGCAGATTCCCCTCATGGTCCTCAGTGCGCTCGGACGTGTCGGACATGCCCTCGTTGAAGCTGGCGCCCAGGCAATGCATTCCGCCGATTGAGGGTGTGACGTAGCCTTCGCGGCATACGGCGATGCGTAGCGGACGCCCCTCCCGTTCCGGAACGAGGCTGACCTGGCCGCGTACCGGCTGCAGGGGTAGCCATTGCGCGGGCGCAAAAGACGTGGCCGCATGAGCATTCGCCAGCACCAGTACCGGTGCACACGCAATGACAAGGCCGCCGGCATCGATGACTTGCCACTCGTCCTGGCTGCGCTTGATTTCCATCGCCGCCACACCGTAACTGGCGGTCAATGCCGCCCCGCCCGCTGCCAGGTTGGCTATGCACATGCTGGCGGGATCGGCCCAGGCCGCCTGCGGAAACCACCAGCCCGGCCCCGCCACGGGCGCACCGGCCAGCATGGAAGCGTCTCCGGCATCAAGGGTCCGCAACAGGTCCTGCGGCAGTGAGAATTCCTCGACGATCCTTTGTTGCTTCTCAAAACGCGTGGCATCGCGCGCGATCTGGAGCACGCCACCCTCACCGGTAGTCATTGCATTGCCGCCTGACCTGAGCGCGGCGTGGTGACGCAACGTGTAGAGGAATCCCGCAGTGGTAAAACGGCTGTGGGAATTCCAGTCGAGCGATATCACCGGGCGGATCAGGCCGGCGGGATTGCCCGACGCCTCTTGCGCGGGTGCTCGATGTGCCTCGATGACCTGAACAGCCCATCCCCGCCCCGTCAGCCTCTGCGCGCAGGTGCTGCCGGCCAGCCCCGCGCCGATCACGATTGCACGCTTGTCCTCCGATGCGGCTATGGCGGTAGCACCGCCGGCATATCGGCCAGCCAGCATTTCGCGTTTTCCGGCAAAGCCCTGGCGCTTCTCGACTGTGAATCCGGCGGCGCTGAGGCCTTCGCGGACCGAGACTGCCACGGAATATGTCGCGAGAGTGGCACCAGGCTTGGCGACTCGCGCAATTTCGTGGAATACGGGTTCTGTCCACATGGCCTGGTTCCTCGCCGGCGCGAAACCATCGAGAAAAAAGGCATCGGCCGCGGCGTTGAGTTGCTTGAGCATCACCGCGGCATCGCCGAACAACAATGTCAGGGTCACCCGGCCGCCCTCGAAATGCAGGCGGTGGAAGCCTGGAAGCGGCACCGGCCAGCTCTCGTGCAGTTCCCGGGCGAGCGGCAGCATTTCCGGGATTGCCACATGGATGCGCTGCAGGTCGGCAACGCCGAAAGGATGCTTCTCGACGGATATGAAATGCAGGCGGACGTCGGCTGGTGCGGTTTTCTTCCACAAACGCCAGGTCGCCAGGAAATTGAGTCCCGCCCCGAAGCCGGTTTCCACAATCACGAACGACGCTTGCGATTGCCAGCGTTCCGGCAGGCCGTTTCCGCTCAGGAAAACGTGTCGCGCCTGTTCGAGGCCGCCATGGGAGGAGGCGTAAACGTCGTCGAACTGAGCCGAATACAGCGTTCCATCGTCGCGGAATGAAGGGTTGGCGGGAATGATGGGCCGATAGTCGGGATTCACGGAAATCGCCGCGTAAGTAGATGAAGCAATGGGGCCATCGCCTTAGTCTCGATCACGGCAACTGGCGCGGCTTTTTGTCTGTTTGTCCATATGGGACAATCTACCGGAGATTGCCCTATTAGCCGCGCGGCACTGTGGATTTCCCATTCTTTACAGGGGTAAACGCGGCCCGTATAATGCGCGCCTTTCGTGGGGGTATAGCTCAGCTGGGAGAGCGCTTGCATGGCATGCAAGAGGTCAGCGGTTCGATCCCGCTTACCTCCACCACGTAGTTGTAGTAAGTGGAAGTCGTAAAGATCAAGTCCCCATCGTCTAGAGGCCTAGGACATCGCCCTTTCACGGCGGTAACCGGGGTTCGAATCCCCGTGGGGACGCCAAAAAGCAAAAGAGCCACCTCGCGTGGCTCTTTTGCTTTTTTACGCATCCCCACGGGGATCGAACCTGCAAGGTTCGACAAGCCGACATCCGGTGAATGTCGGCTTGGACGCTACGCGTTCCTTGCGTGGCGGTCCTTCGCGCAACCTTGGTTGCTAGTCCACTGCCGCGCCGCGTTTCATGGCATCAAGTGCGGCCAAGTTGATCGACGCATTCCTTGTCGCTCACGCTCGTGAAACCCTGCCCCTTGCAGGCATTCTGTCCCTTGCAGGCGTTCATCTCTGTCTTGCAGGCGGCCTGGCCCTTGCACGCATTGGCGCCGTAACACTTGACTTTGACGGCGCTGCTATCCGCAACCGAATTCGCGCCGCCGCCCTGCGACGCGCAACCCGCCGCAAACAAGGTAGCTGCAGCCAAAGCCATCGTCATTGTGGTCGATCTGGAAATTTTGTTCATTGCTGGTTCTCCAAGGTAGGACGGCCCGGTTGCAGGATGCGACAGAAAAATGACACGGACGGGAGGGCCGGACCGCGACCTTCCTCACACGACCGCTATTGGCTCCTACGCGGCAGACGCGGGTTTGGATTCAGCACCGGCCGACCTTACGCCTCTATCGGCATCCGGAGGCGCAGATCGGGGGAAAGTCGGGAAAGAATGGGAGGCGGGATTCAGGTGGGGAATTTTGCCAGTTCGCTGTCCATGCGCTTGAGAACCTCTTCGCGGCCAATCAGCTCCAGCACCGCATCGATCGAGGGCGTATGCATTTCCCCGGTCAGCATGACCCGCAGCGGGATGGCCAGCCTGGGCATCTTGAGACCATGCCCCGTGATCACTTCCTTGAATACCGCGCTCAAAGCCGGGCGCGCCCATTCGGCGCCGGCAAGCTTTTCCCGCAAAACTTTCAGCGCAGGGAGAATTTCGGTCGAATAGTGTTGCGTGCGCAACTCTTCCGTCGGATGCAGGGCACGATAGAAGTACACGGCCTCATCGGCAAGCTGCACGATCGTGTTGACCCGGTCCTTGAGCAGCGCGATGACGGCTTCGAGGTTCGGGCCCTGCGAGACATCGCAGCCATCGCGCTCCAGGAAAGGTTTGGCCAGCACCGCGAGACGCGCGTTGTCCGCTGCCTTGATGTATTGCGCATTCAGCCACTGCAGCTTTTCGGGATTGAACTTGGCCGGCGAACGGCTCACCGCTTCCAGCGAAAACCATTCCACGAACTGCTCGCGCGTGAACATCTCGGCGTCACCGTGGCCCCAGCCCAATCTTGCCAGGTAGTTAAGCAGGGCTTCCGGCAGATAGCCTTCATCCAGATACTGCATCACGCTGACCGCGCCGTGACGCTTGGACAACCGCTCGCCGTCGGCGCCCAGAATCATTGGAATGTGGCCGAATCGCGGCAGCGGCGCGCCTAGCGCCCTGAAGATATTGATCTGGCGAGGCGTGTTGTTGACGTGATCGTCGCCACGGATGACGTGGGTCATGTTCATGTCCCAGTCGTCCACGACCACGCCGAAGTTATACGTTGGCACATTGTCGCCGCGCAGGATCACCAGGTCGTCTAGTTCCTGGTTGCTGATGGAAATCGGCCCCTTGACCAGGTCATCCCAGCTCACATCGCCGTCGTCGGGATTTCGAAAGCGCAGGACGGGAGCGACGTCCGCGGGGGGCGTTTTGCCCCTCGCATTCTCCGGCCGCCAGCGGCCGTCGTAACGCGGCTTCAGGCCTTTCGCGCGCTGTTCCTCGCGCATGGCGTCGAGCTCTTCCTTGCTTGCGTAGCAATAGTAGGCCTTGCCTTCGTCCAGCAACTTCTTCGCCACCTCGCGGTAACGTTCCAGGCGCTGCATTTGATAGAAAGGCCCTTCGTCGTAGTCCAGATCGAGCCACTTCATGGCGTCGAGAATGGCCTGCGTGGACTCCGGCGTGGAACGCGCGGTATCGGTGTCTTCGATGCGCAGGATGAAAATACCGCCGGTCTTGCGCGCGTAGGCCCACGAGAAAAAAGCCGTACGTGCGCCGCCGATGTGAAGGTATCCGGTGGGACTGGGGGCGAAACGGGCGCGGACCATCGAAAGGTTCGGAAATGCAGGAGCGAAAAGAGGCGCTATTGTACGCGATGCCTCGGTGCTTCACGCCTTGCAAACAAAGGGTTCCGTGAGGTCGCAAATTGACCCTGCCCGGGGCGCTGTGGTTAAATGCCCCCACTCGCGCGGGTGGTTAGCTCAGCGGTAGAGCACTGCCTTCACACGGCAGGGGCCACTGGTTCGATCCCAGTACCACCCACCATGGTTACCACCCATCATGGTCAATCAAGCCGTTACCACACTCGCCGCCTGCGGCATGGTCAATGAGTGCCACGTTGTGGCCCCCACTCAAATACTCGTCAACATTTCTCCACTGCGGCCCAAGCGTTCCCGGGAAAAAGTGCGCTTAGCACTGCGTCATGCCCTCGGTGCTGGTTGCCGAAATCCAGGGTCAGCCGGCCACGGGCGCATCCTGGGCAGGCTTGATTGCCTGAAGGTGCCGGACCGTAGGGACAAGACAGGCACTCGCGGCCTTTTGGCGCTCCAAGACACTATTCGTCAGTCCGTGATGCTGAATTTTCGTCAGGACAATCCGGCGAGCCCTCATCAGTACAGGACGTTCAGCCAGTCGGTTCACGCATTGCGCCGAATCGATCCGAGGCATTTGGAGTTTTATCCCATTGTGAATGAGCGCGCGGCAGAACTGCTGGCAGGCGCGCAACATACGCTGCACCACTGAATTTCGGTTTGTGCGAGTCGCAACAGGTCGGATGCCTTTCGCATAAGTCTTGCCTCCCTGGACTTCGGAGGAATCTGACCCGCGGCTCGCCTTTTTCACCTTGCTTCGATCAAGACTCGACCTCACGGCCGGATCGGTGCATCCCCGGGTAGGTGCAGGACAGCTCGAACCAGACAAGGCGCTCGAAAGGCCAGCCCGGCCTGGGGCGCGAAAAAGGGCGAGGTGCCCACTACTTCATTGGACGCAGGCGGCAAGAACCTGTGGCATCATCGGCACGGAACGCCTGCTGTGGGCGGTCGTCGGGGTTCAAATCCCGTACGGAATCTGGGCGGAATTATCAACATCGGGCAAAAGCCGCATCGTAACCACATGCTCTCCCGGGCGATGACCTTGCTGGTCATCTGCCTTCACTGCGCCCCATTCGCCTATGCCGTGGACAGCAATCCGGAACGCTACCGGGAGCTGAAATCCATTGCATTCTTCGGCGCCGTCTCCGTTAGTGTTCACAATACCGGTGTGACTGAGGTCGAAGTTAACCCGGACTTTTCATTTGAGGAGCTGACGCAGTATCTGCGGCTTCAAGTCGCCAACTATCTTCCTGACATCCCGTACCGTGGCATTGACGCATCCGGACAGGCGGATACCCGGATCGCCGATTCAATGGGTCAATTGTTCTGCAGGATCTGGGTTGACAGCAGGAACACGCCGGCGGTATTCCAGGTAAGGTGCCACGTCTCGACGTCGACCCACTTCAACATCATTGACGATGTATCGTTTGGCTACGGTCCGAAAGAAATGGCGCCTGCGATCGTTCGCGAGCAGATCAACGAGATCCTGAAGGGGTTTGCATCGATTTTTCTGCGGACCCGGGATGAGTAGAAATGCGGCAACTCGCTGAGCGCGTCCGCCTGGATTGCGAACCGCATCGCCAGGCACCGCATCCGCAACCAGAAGCTAGCTCCGCTCGCGCATCCCGGGCGAGCGCGATTGAGCGACAGTGTCGAGAAACTCCTGTGGAAGTTTGATTTGATCGCCGAGCGCAGGATCGTATCGTCCTTCCGGCTCTCTTTTTTTCGCAAGTAACGTCAGGACACTGGCTGAAATCCTTTTCAGCCACGCACTCTGCGATGTCCGAGCAAGGGTCCCGGCTTTGTCTTCCCGCATGGTAACGGAATGGGCGTTAGTAATTAAATGGAGAGCGCTGTCATTGCTGCGCATCCCTGCAATATTGGTTGAAAAAGCGCGCCCGGGACTTGCGCGAGTCGGCACCAAAGACGCCGACCTCCCTGTGCTCAACGTTCCCCGGGCGCACGCTTCATGTCGCAACGGCCATGCCAGGAGTGCCTGTTGAAACTTCGACAACTCAGGATCCCCTCGAACACGCTCTGTTTACATGCGAAAAAAACGGGATGTCCGGATATCGGCATTTCGAGTTGACGATATCTCAGCGACCGGGCGCGCGGAAAGCGTCACTGACTGTCAAATTGGCGAAGCCAGGAACAGATGTACCCGGGAAATGGACGAATATTCGGCCTGGCTTCCGGGAGATAAGAAGCCATGCCGATTGCGCCATTGGCAACGGCAACCACGCTGTCACTGTCTGCAGGTCACCTGCCTGCTTAATTTCCCGGCGCAGGCGGTTCAAGGGCCAGGTAATGGTTCTGCCTCGCAGTGTTGCGTCAGCGCGGCTCCACGGTTTCAGATGAAGTTCGGAGGCACTCCATCCACCGGCATCATGCCGTCCATGACGCCGCAGAAAAAATGCGCCGGGTGCCGGCCTTAAAAGCGGAACAACACGGACACCGATGCCATATCAACATCGAAGACTTTATCGCCGAGCGGATCGGGCGCTTTATATCGCTCCCACTCCGCCCGTACCGTGAATCCGGCATTTATGTTGTAGTCGACTCCGGCACCAAACTTCTCGCGTATCTTGTTTTCTGATTTGTCGTTACTTGAAACGAGCAAGGTCAACGGCGAACCATTGATGTTCGCACTCGTTTTGGTGTAACTCAGGCCAACACGGCCAATCAGGGACCACTTGTCGTTGAGAGGAAAGGTTCCCACCGCGTCAATGAATGGGGCGGTCATCTTGTAATCCAGATCGAAGGTGCCGACCGAAGTGGATGGCACCCCGGCGCTGCGGAAATCCGAGTGGATTGAAGTTGTCCCCAGCGACGCGTAGCCACCTTCAACCGCAAAATTGGGATGGAACTTGTAGCCGAGGAAAACTTTCAACCCCGTGGAGCGATTTTTCTCGTCGACGATAGTCGAGGCGGCGCCGTTTGCCGCCACAAAGACCGCATTGGCGTTGTTTACCGTTTGATCTGGAATACTTGCAGCCGTGGCGCCGATGCCTACTCCCATGTACCACAGAGATGCAGGACCATCGGGGGCTTTTGCGGATTCCTGCGCAGAGACGCCCAGGGAAATTGCGGAGAACGCCAACAGAACCAGACCTGTCAAAACACGCTTGTTCACACGAGCCTCCTCTCGGGTTAAGTGCATGAGCCTGTCCACTTTTACCAGAATGTTCCAGTTATGTAAATTGGATGGCGGGAAGATGGGCGACCGTCCATATCTACCTTCCAACGCGCACTCATTGGCTCTGGCGTCTCGCCTGGGGGCTCGTGCCTGCAGCATACAATCCGGCCAGGAAACTCAGCCCGCCTTGTGAGGCTGTTCTGGCCGGACTGGCATTGCTTTTTCTCAATCGCGCAATCCATCCAGTCCCCACGCGGGAGGCAACCAAGGGACTCGCAGGGCGCCGTCATTGCTCGCACAAGTGTGAGCGAAGGGCGTCCCCTCGTTCAGCGCACCAGTTGGTTGATTTCGATGATCGGCAGCAGGATTGCAAGCACGATCATCAGCACCACCCCTCCCATCACCAGGATCATTACCGGTTCGAGCAGCGTCAGGAACACCGCCAGGCGCCGCTCCAGCGCCTGCGTTTCCAGGTGCGCGGCGCGCCCCAGCATCTGCTCGAGCTTGCCGCTCACCTCCCCGCTTGCCACCAGATGGATGAGCAGGGGCGGAAAGGCACGGGTTTCACCCAGGGCGCGCCCCAGGCTCGTGCCTTCGCGGACCCGGCCGATCGCGCGTTCGACGGCCTCCCTCATCACCAGGTTGGTCATCACCCGCGCCCCGGAGCCGAGCGCGGAGAGCAGCGGCACGCCGCCGCCGACCAGGATCGCCAGCGTGCTGGCAAAGCGCGAGGTGTTGACGCCACGAATCAGCGACCCCAGCCAGGGCAGGTGCAGCAAAAAGCCATGCCAGCTTCGCCGCGTCGCCTCACTGCGCAGCGCCAGGCGCGCCGCCACCGTCACGCCGATAACCAGTGCCACGATGTAGGGCCAGGTCGCACGCAGGAAGTCGCTCAGCCCGATCAGGCCCCGGGTGAGAAGCGGCAGGCTCTGGCGCGATTGCTGGAACACCTGCACCACCTGCGGCACCACGTAGACCAGCAGCCCGGTGACGATCGAGAGGGCGACGATGGTGACCAGGATCGGGTAGAGCAGCGCCAGGCTGGTCTTCTGCCTCAACGCCTGGCGGGCGTCGAGATAATCGGCCAGGTGCTGCAACACGGTGGGCAGCGCCCCGGACTCCTCGCCGCCGTGCACCAGCGCCCGGTAGAAATCCGGAAAGCTCTTCTCGTAGGCGCCCAGCGCCCCGGCCAGGGACAGCCCGGCCGTGATTTCGGTCTTGACGCCGGTCAACACCTCGCGGGTCACCGGGTCGGTGGCCGCTTCGATCAGCGCATTGAGCGACTGCTCCATGGTCAGGCCGGAGGCCAGCAGGGTCGCCATCTGCCGGGTCGTCAGGCTCAGCTCCGCGGCCGAGATACCGCGCGACCAGGCCTGTCCCGCACGCTCTTTGGCGCGCACCGGACCAATGACCGAGGGCAGCAGGCCCTGCGCGCGCAACTGCGCGCGCGCCTGGCGCGCCGTGTCGGCTTGTACGACGCCGGACACAGTGCGGCCGGCGGCGTCCAGCGCCTGATACTGAAAGGCTTCCATTAGCGCTTCATACGGGTCACATGATTCTCAGTAAACCCTCACCGCGGAGGCGCAGAGGCGCAGAGAAAACCGCGCGGAGGAAAGCAATAAAGTGAATCTCTTGTGGGCTGCATTGGTGGATTCGCTCATGCGCCATCCGTTTCCGTGGGATATTCGTCGCTGACATCCCGTTTGTAGTTCTCTGCGTTTCCTCCGCGCCTCTGCGCCTCTGCGGTGAGGGTTCTCTTGAATGGGTTCACGAATCACTCGCGGGTGACGCGGATCACTTCCTCGAGGCTGATCACGCCCTGCCCGGCCCAGCGCATGCCGTCATCGCGCAAGGAGCGCATGCCGCGCGACACCACATGGGTGCGCAGGGTCTGTTCGGAGGCGCGGTCGTGCACCAGGCGGCGCAGGTCGTCGTCGACCATGATCAACTCGTAGATGCCGGTGCGGCCGCGATAACCGGATAGATTGCAGGCGGGGCAGCCCTGCGCCGAGTACAGGGTGCCATCCGCCGGGGTGAACCCCAGGGTGCGCAGTTCCGTCGCATCGGCCACGAAGGGCTTGCGGCATTGCAGGCACAGGCGGCGCACCAGGCGCTGCGCCACCACCCCGATCAGGCTCGAAGCGAGCAGGAACGGCTCCACCCCCATGTCAACCAGCCGCGTCACCGCGCTCACGGCGTCGTTGGTGTGCAGCGTGGCGAAGACGAGATGGCCGGTGAGGCTCGCCTGGACGGCGATCTGGGCGGTCTCCAGGTCGCGGATCTCGCCGATCATGACCACGTCCGGATCCTGGCGCAGGATGGTGCGCAGCGCCCGCGCGAAACTCATCTCGATGCGGGTGTTGACCTGGGTCTGGCTGATGCCGTCGAGGTCGTACTCGATCGGGTCCTCGACGGTCATGATGTTCAGCGCGGTGGCATCAAGCCGCGACAGCGCGGCGTAGAGGGTGGTGGTCTTGCCCGAACCGGTGGGCCCGGTCACCAGGACGATGCCGTGCGGCTCGAGGATGAGCCGGTCCATTTGCGCAAGAGTGGCGTCGTCCATGCCCAGTTTGGTGAGATCGAGCCGCCCGGCCTGCTTGTCCAGAAGGCGCAGCACCACTCTTTCTCCGTGTCCGGTGGGGATGGTCGACACGCGCACGTCCACCGGCTTGCCGGCCACGCGCAGTGTGATGCGGCCGTCCTGGGGCAGGCGCTTCTCCGCGATGTCGAGCTGGGCCATGATCTTGACCCGCGAGACGATCGCCCCATGCAGGGCACGCGCCGGCTCGATCAGGTCGCGTAGCGTGCCGTCGATGCGCAACCGCACCACTGAGCGCGTCTCGAAGGGCTCGATATGGATGTCCGAGGCGCCGTCGCGCAGCGCCTGGGTGAGCAAGGCATTGATCAGGCGGATGACCGGCGCATCGTCCTGGCTTTCGAGCAGGTCCTCGATCCGGGGGATTTCCTGCAGCAGCCTGGAGAGGTCCAGGTCCTGGGCAAGATCATCGGCAAGCGCGGCGGCCCCGGCGTTGGCAGCGTTGTACGTCGCCGCGATCAACTCATCGAACTGCTCCACGGCAATGCGCCGGGCGCGCAGCGGCACCCCGAGCGCGCGGCGCAACTCCGCCAGCGCGCCCGCCTGCGCATCGCTGCGCACCGCCACTTCCGCCCTCTCGCCATCCAGACCCGTCACCACCACACCGTTGGCCTTGGAGAAGGCGTAGGAGACCTTGTAAGTTGCGCCGGGATTCACGGTTCAGGCTTCGGATTCGTCGACGGCACCGTGGGGGCGACAGTCGCCCGTGGGGGCAGCAGCGGGGACTCCACATCAGGCAGAACAGCATCCCGTCTGGGCTTTGCCCTGAGTTGCTCGCCGCGGATGTAGTCATAGCGTTCGCCAGTATAGGTCCCGGAATCCTCGCTGTTACGCACCAGAGTGGGCTTCAGGAAGATCATGAGGTTGGTCTTGATACGCGAGCGCGTCTTGTAGCGGAACAGCCCGCCCAGCAACGGGATGTCGCCGAGCACCGGAACCTTCTGCACGCCATCGGTGACCGTATCCTGGATCAGGCCGCCGATCACCACGATCTGGCCGTCGTCGACCAGCACCGTCGATTCCACCGCGCGCTTGTTGGTGATGACGCCGGCGGGATTGGTCTTGTCCTGGACGCTCGAGACCTCCTGATAAATCTGCAGGCGCACCGTGCCCCCTTCCGAGATCTGCGGCTTGATCCGCAAGGTCAACCCGACGTCGCGTCGTTCGATCGTCTGAAACGGGGTTGCAGTGGTGCTTGCCCCCGTCTGCGCGAACTGTCCGGTGATGAAGGGCACGTTCTGGCCGATGATGATCGCCGCCTCCTCGTTGTCGAGCGTCAGCAGCGTCGGCGTGGACAGGATATTGGCGTTGGCGTCGGTTTCCAGCGCACGCACCAGCGCCCCGATATTCAGAATCGTGCCCAGGCCGGGAATGTTCACGTTGCCGTTGACCACCCCGACGTTGAGCCCGGCTGCGGCCGAAGCCGGGTTCTGGGAAATTCCGATGATGTTCTGGCCCGCGGTGCCGAAATTGGTGCCGCCGAAACCCTGCGTGCTGGTGCCACCCAGCCCGCTCAGGGACTGCCACTGGACGCCGAACTCGGCGGCCTTGTCGGCGGTGAGTTCCGCGATCAGCGCTTCAACGTAGACCTGCGCCCGGCGCACGTCGAGCTTGTCCAGCGCGGCGCGCAAGTTGTTGTAGATCGCGTCGGGCGCGGTGATGATGATCGAGTTGGTGGCCGCGTCGGCCTGGATGATTCCCGCCGGAGACGCAGCCGAAGCGGAAGAAGCCTGGATCTGGTTTGCGCCGAGCGATCCAGCGGCGCCGGGGGCTTGCATCGGCGCCGGTGCGGAGGCGCCGAGAGAAGTTGACGCCGAACGCGGCGCGGTCGATGCCCCGGCATCACCCTGATAGATCGCCCGCAGGGTCTCGGCAATCTTCACCGCCTCGGCGTTTTTCAGATAGACGACATGGATATTGCCGCTGGCATTGGTCGGTGAGTCCAGCATCGCCACGAACTTGCGCAGCCGGGCAAGGCGGGAGGGATCGCCCGAACGCGCCAGCAGGCTGTTGGAGCGGGCATCCGCGACGACGACAAAACGCTGGGTTGGCTCCGCCACGGCTGCGCCCTGGCCCTGCGGCGATTCCGCGAACAGACGGTTGACCGCCACAGCCACATCGACCGCCGAAGCATACTGGATGGGAATCATGACAGGATCGTTTCCGCTCGGCCGGTCGATCGAGTCGATGATTTTTTCCAGGCGCTGAAGGTTGCTGGCATAGTCGGTGATTACCAGCGTATTGGTGTTCTGGTAGGCGGTGATGGTGTTGTTTGCGGCGATCAGCGGACGCAGGACCGGCAGCATCTGCAGTGCGGATTCATACTTCAGCGTGAACACCCGGGTCTCGATACGCTCCCCGCCGGTGCGCGACTGGTCGTTGGGACCGACGGTAGGGCTCGAATGCAGCTTGGCTTCGGCCTCGGGAACAATCTTGACGAGGCCGCGATCCTCCACGGCGGCAAAACCCTGCAGGCGCAGCGCGGACAGGAACACGTCGTACACGAAAGCCCGCGGTATGGGCTTGACCGAGACGATGTTGATCGTGCCCTTCACCCGCGGGTCGAGAATGAAGTTCCGGCCGGTGATTTCGCCCACCACCTTCACCACGCCTTCGATTTCCGCGTTGACGAAGTTGAGCGTGACCACATCGGGATTCGAACGCGCGGGCTCGCTGGCGCCTTTGGCGCCCTTTTTCGGGGAGCGCTTCACTGGCACGCCTTGCGCTGCCGATGGCTTTACCGATGGCGTATAGGCGGGACGCGCGGACTCGTTAGCGCCCGTGGCGCCCGGTTGCGGGGAGCGCGTCGTTGGCCCGCCTTGCACTGCGGGTGGAGTTACCGGATAGGGCTCGGCGGGACGCGCGGACTCGTTGGCGTTGGCGCCGGCAGCGCCGGGACGCAAGTCCGGCCTGATTCCCGGGTCTTCCTGTGGGGTCGCGGGCAAAGCCAGGCACATCGCCAGGGCCGCCACCGACCAGAAGAATTTATTTTTTGACCCGCAACACTTGATTTTCACTTTCGGACACACCTTCGGCGAGTAACGTAGATCTTTGGCTGAGAATTCACTGGTTGGGCCGCGGTGCCGGGGGTGCCGCGGCGGGGTTCTTGTCCGGCCACGCCAACGTTTCACGGATTCCGCCGCGTTCCAGGATGACGTAGTCGAAGCCGACTTCCGCAAGCCGGATTCCGGGAGAAACGTCCTCGCCTTCCGGAACGGCGAGAATGTCCTTCGTCTCGAGCTGCACCACCGCGTATCCCAAGCGCCCCTCCGTGGCCGCGACGATGCCGAGCAGCCTGATCGCCATTCCGGTCGGCGCGGTACTGTTCTGATCCCGCTGTACTTTGCCGAACAGCGCGTCGGGGGAAGCACCGCCACCGGGATCGGCGGCGGCCTGCGCACGCAGTTCCGGCCGCGGCGCAAACCATGTCCACGTCCAGTACGCCGCAACGAAGGCAAGCAAAACCAGCACGGCAACAGTCACCAGGGTAACTACGGCCGTTTGCGGGAAATTCGATCGGTCGAACGAGAGTTGTTGCATGCTTTGTTCTTTCGCGCGCCGGTGCCCGGGGGCCTGCGACTCGTTTTGATCGACTGACGGGAATACCGCACTAACGATCCGAAGGCTAGGTTGAAAGTAGCCGGGCGTATGTGCGCTAGCGTACAGAGTGGCGCCCGGCAAGCGGGATAATTGCCGCATCTGGCCGGATCGGGAAAAATCACGAACGACCCTTAGATCAACGGACTAGCGAGGAGGGTCAAATGAAAGTATCGGCCGGGCAAGGTGGATTCACATTGCTCGAAGTGATGGTGGTGGTCGTGATTCTCGGCATTCTTGCCGCCCTGGTAGTGCCGAAAATCATCAGCCGTCCCGACGAGGCAAGGGTCATTGCTGCGAAGCAGGACATCGCCAGCCTGATGCAGGCCCTGAAGCTCTATCGCCTGGACAATCAGCGATACCCCGCGACGGAACAGGGCTTGCAGGCACTGACCACGCGGCCCACCACCGCCCCGCTCGCGCCCAACTGGAAGGCAGGTGGCTATGTCGAGCGCCTGCCGCGGGATCCCTGGGGCAATCCCTACCAATATCTGAACCCCGGGATTCACGGCGAGATCGACGTGATCAGTTTCGGCGCCGATGGCGCAGCCGGCGGTGAAGCCAACGACGCCGACATCGGCTCGTGGTCGCTTTAGAAGCGGCGATTGAGCGATTGGGTGATCAGGTGATTGAGACAATGTCGCAGGTGACCGCAGGATTGACAATCACCCAATCTCCCAATCGCTCAAAGCACCTCCGTGGCTTCACGCTCATCGAGATGCTGGTGGTGCTGCTGATCATGGGCCTTTTTGTCGGCCTGGTCAGCACCATCACGCAGCCCGACGATCGGGCGTTGCTGCGTGTCGAGGCCGAAAGGCTGGCGCAACTGCTCGACCTTGCCTCGATGCAATCGCGCCTCACCGGCAGGTCCATTGCCTGGACCGCGGACGGGCCGGGATACCGCTTCTGGCGATTCAGTGAAGATACCAACTGGTCCGAGATCCTCGACGACGATTCCCTGCGCGCACGCACGCTGCCGCAGGGAATGGTGATCGCCGCGATGAGTGTGGAGAACCTGCGTCCTTCCGCGCACATGCGCCTGGAATTCAACCCCTATGGCACGGCGTCCTCCTTCCGCATCGATATGGCGCTCGGCGCCGCGCGCGGCACGGTGGCGGGTTCTCCGATCGGCGAGGTGCGCGTGGTGGCGGAACAGGAAAAGGAAAATGGCGAACCGGCGCCGCGGTAGGCCCGAGGCTTTCACCTTGGTCGAGGTGCTGGTTGCCCTGGCGATCATCTCGATCGCGCTTCTCGCGGCGTTGCGCGTCGCTGGCGGCGGCACCAGCAGCGTCGGCGAACTTCGCGCGCGTCTGCTTGCCGGCTGGGTTGCGGAGAACATACTTGCCGACCAGCGCGTCCGCGGCGAATGGCCCCCGACTGGAATCCTCAAGGGTACGCAAAGCCAGGGCGGCTTCGAGTTCTCCTGGCGCGAGGAGGTCATCGCAACGCCCAATGCTGCGTTCCGGCGCGTCGACATCCGGGTGTTCGCGGTGCCCGACGAGGCTCATGCGCTTGCACACCTCGCCGGATTCGTCGTACGTCCCGTTGGGGGGAGCCGATGAGGATCTCCACGGGGTATTCGACCAGAGGATTCACGTTGATCGAGGTGCTGGCCGCGCTGCTCATTCTTTCGGCGCTGGCGCTGATGTCCTACCGCGGTCTTGGCGCGGTGCTCGATGCGCGCGAGCACGTCTCCAGGGAGACGGACAAGTGGCGGCGCGTCTCCGCCTTCATTGCCCGGTTCGAGCGCGACGTCAGGCTCGCCGCGCCGCGCGCAGTGCGGTCCGGCTCCGGCATCGCGCCGGCCTGGCGCGGCGTTCCGGGCGCAACGTCGGGGCCGCTCCTCGAATTCAGCCGCTTTGCCTCGGTGGAGGGCATGGATACCCCGCGACGGGTCGCCTACCGGTTCAGCGAAGGGCGGCAGATCGAACTGTGGCTGTGGCCGGGACTCGACATCGCGCCCGGCACGCTGCCGGAGCGCTACCCGGTGCTGGCGGATGTCAGCGCCTTCGAGTTGCAGTACCTCAACGCCAAGCTGGCATGGGTGGACGCCTGGCCGGGCGCGGCCGCCGACATGCCGGTCCCGGAGGCGGTGAGGTTGCGCATCGTCCTCGTCTCGGGCGAGGAAATCGTGCGCATCTTCGGGCTGAAATCATGAGAGCAAGTTACGATCATGAGCGCGTCACGATGATGGGAAAGCCTCCAATCATTGGAAAGGCACAAGGGGGTGTGGCCATCGTCCTTGCCATGGGCGTAGTCGCCCTGGCCACCATGGCAGCCACTGCGATCATGATCACGCAGAGTACCTGGGCGCGGCAGGGTGAACTGACGTCCGCCCATGTCCAGGCGCAGACCCTGATACAAGCTGGCGTGGACTGGGCGCGCGCGGTGCTGAGCGACGATCGCCGCCTCAGCAACGTCGACCATCCCGGCGAACCCTGGGCGTTGCGGTTGCCGCCGATGCCGGTTGAAGGCGGCGAACTCGCCGGCTTCATCGAAGACCAGCAGGGCCGGTTCAACCTCAACAACGTGGTGAGGACGGGAAAAGTGAACCTCACGCAGCTCGCGTATTTTCAACGCCTGCTGTCCGTGCTGGGGTTGCCGGTTGCACTCGCCGACACGCTGGCCGACTGGATCGACGCCGACAGCGAGCCGCAACCGCAAGGCGGCGCTGAAGACGACACCTATCTGGCGATGCAGCCGCCCTACCTCACCGCCAACAGGCCGCTGACCGATGTGGCCGAGCTGGCGCTCGTGAGCGGCTTTGACGAGGGCGTGCGCGCCCGCCTGCGCCCGTTCGTCGCCGCCCTTCCCCGGCACACTCCGGTGAACGCGAACACGGCTTCGCCCGAAGTGCTTGCCGCAATCTTCGACGGTCTGGGCCTTGACGGCGCGCGCGCCCTGATCGCACGCCGCGGACGCGCCTACTTCAGCGACAGCACCGATTTCGTCAGACAACTTCCCACAGGCGTCCAGGTGGAAACCGGCGACATTTCCTTCGGCAGCGATTACTTCCTGGCCACCCTGCGCGTGACCATCGGCGGCGCGCAGGCCCGCGGGGTCGCGTTGCTGGCGCGCGACGACGCCGGCTGGCCCGACATCGTCTGGCGGAAAGTGCCGTGAGCCTGCTTCGCATCCACGGCTCGCTTCTCGATCCGCCCCAGCGGTGCCAGTGGGCGCTCATCGGCAATGGCCGCGAACCTGTTTTGGGAGAGGGGCGGCTCGATGAGCTGCCGCGCCGCGCCGACCGCATTCAGCTCGTGGTGCCCGCCGCGCAGGTGCTGATCGTCCGCGCCCGCGTGCCGAAGGAGGCCAGGCGCCGTGCCGGATCCGCACTGGCTTTCGCGGTGGAGGAGCAGACGGCCGGGGAGCCCGATGCGAACCACGTAAGCTGGCTCGGCACCGTGGGCGACGACGATGTGCTCGCGATTATCGACAAGGCGGGCCTCTCGCGCTGGCGCGATGCGCTCGCCGCCGCCGGAATCCGTGGTTACGAAGTTCACGTCGAGACGCTGTTGCTGCCCCGGGTGACAGGCGAATGGAGCCTTGCCTGGAGCGGTGGTGAGGGATTCGTTCGTACCGGCGAGTTCGAAGGCACCGCGACCGATTGCGGCGATCGCGAAACCCCTCCGCTGTCCCTGCGCCTGCTGCTCGAGGAAGCGGAAGCACACCGTGCGGGCCCGGCGTCGCTTGCACTCTACCCAGCCGAATCCGATGCGGTGCCCGACATCGAAGCCTGGACCCGGGAACTCGGCATTGCCGTGCGCCTCGCCGGAACCTGGGACTGGCGCACCGCGCCGGCCGACGCCGGCGTCAGCGTGGCGCAGGAGCGCCAGCGCTGGCGCGCCTTCACCGGTGTGGCTGCGCGACTGCGACCGGCCGCCTGGATGCTGGGCGCCGCACTGGCGATTCAGGCAGCGGCGCTGGTCATCGACTGGACGTCGCTCGCCGGCGAGCAGCGGACCCTGCGCCAGCAGATGGACTCGCGGTTTCGCGCCGCTTTTCCCGACGCCGTCGCGGTGGTCGATCCGGCGCTGCAGATGCGCCGCAAGCTCGCCGAGGCCCGCCATGCCGCCGGCGAAACCGACGTCGGCGATTTCCTGCCGATGATCCGGAAAGTGACGGTGGCAATGGAGGACCTGCCTGCGGGAGGATTGCGGATCGTGTCCTACGAGAGCGGGCGCATGACGCTGGAACTCGCCGCCGGCGAGGAGGCTGCGGTGCAGCGTATCGTGACGCAACTGGTGCGGTCGGGCCTCAGCGTCGACCCCTCTGCGGCCTTGAAGCGCCCGGGCAGCGCAACGGTAGTGATCACGGTGCGGGCATCATGAGAGCGCAGTTGCTCAAGCTCTGGGAATCGCGGGCGCCGCGGGATCGGGCAATCATCGCTGCGATGGCCGTGGTGCTGGGAGCCGCCCTGTACGCGGCACTCGTGCAGACGGCGAGCCGGGCGCGCATGCAGTTGGGCACCAGCGTGACGACGCTTCGGGCGCAGGCGGCCAACCTCGACCGGCAGGCAGTGGACCTCGAGCGTCTGCGCGCCGGGCCGGTTATATCAGCGTCGCAGACCGATCTGCGCACGCTGGTGCAGGCCCAGGCCGGTGAGGCCGGACTGTCGCGCGCGCTGGTGCGTATCGATGCGCTGGACGCCGATCAGGTGGTGGTCGTTTTCGGCGCAGTGGCCTTCGCAGACTGGATCGCCTGGATCGGCGCCCTGAATTCGCAGCATGTCCGCCTCGACACCTGCCGTGTCGAGGCAATGTCCACGCCGGGCCTGGTCAGCGTGACGGCCACCCTGGTCCGCGCGAAACCGCGATGAAGCTCTGGAGCATGCTCGCGATCGGGATTGGCTCCTACGCCCTCGTCCTGTTCGCCACGGCACCGGCGACTCTGGTCGACGCCGTCCTGCAGCACACAAGTCAGGGCAGACTGCGGCTGGCGGAGGCGCAGGGCACGCTATGGTCGGGGTCGGGGCAGATCGAGGTTCGCGATGCAGCCGGGCGCGCGGGAATCGCCAGGGCACTGGACTGGCGTGTCCGGCCCGAATCGTTGCTGCGCGCACATCTGGTTTGCGAAGTCGGGCTGGAACATGCGACCCGGCGCTTTCCGGTGACGATATCGCTGTCCCGCATCGAACTGGCGAACGCCGATATCCGCTTGCCGGCCATGGTGCTGGGCCTGGGTGTGCCCAAGCTCGCGCCGCTCGGGCTTACCGGCGAGGTGCTGATCCACGTGGCGAACCTGTCGATCGCGCGCGACACGCTGGAGGGCAATGCAACCCTGCAGTGGCTCGCGGCCGGTTCGACCCTGACGACCGTTGCGCCGTTGGGCAACTATGAAGTCCGCTTCGACGGCGAAGGCATGACGGTTCATGCGTACCTGCGCACCATCGAAGGTCCGCTGCGGCTCGAAGGCGAGGGATCGTGGACGCTCGGCAACAACCCCGCGTTCCTGGCCAAGGCCAGCGTTCCCGCGCAGCACCAGCAGCAGCTCGCACCGCTGCTGCGCCTGATCGCGGTGGAGCGCGGCAAAGGAAATTTCGAGCTGCAGCTCAATTGAAAACCGCGCCGGCCTGCGGCCGGCTTTGTGCATCGTTCGCCTTATGTGAGCCAGCGCACGGTTTGTTTGCGGCAAACGGGTCAGTACTGCGGAATCCCCCGGGCGATGCGGGCAGGCCGCGCAAGGCGAATGCGGACGCGGGCAGGGCACGGAAGAACAGGAGCAGGATGATGACAGCGCCAACTACATACCTGGTGGCGGCATTGGCCGGTCTGGTGACGATTTGTTCCGGCGCCGCGACCCCGCGAGACGCGCGGGCGGGAGAACTAAGCCCCGCGTTAAACGCCCCGCAAGAGCTGGCGCAGTGGCAGTCCAGATTGCTCGTTACCGGCGGCGCCAAGGCCAGTCCAGAGTGGGAAAGCGCGGTGCAGTTGAAGAGCTCGCCGAAGTGGGAAAGTACTGTTGGCGCCAGCGCTCCGGGCAACGCCACGCAATTACGAGCAACACACGGCACTATCGCTCCGCGTAACGTGCCGCCGTAAGCAATCCGTCAATTGTCCGGCTCCTTCGACGCGCCGGAAAGCGCTCGCAGATCCGCGCGCGATCCAGCCGGACCCCGGCGCGGCCATTCGGCTATCGCACGCTGATCCCAAACCTCTCGCACACTTCCCTCACGCCGGCCGGCGCGGCTTGCGCTGGCTCGCGCCCGAAGACTGAATTTGTTACGGTTGTGTGACCGTATTCTGGTTGAGGTTGATCGAGCCCGCCGCCAGAAGCCTGCCGTTTATCGACGCGCCGGCCCCCATGAAGATCGTTGTCTCGGACAGGATGATGCCCTGGAACTGCGATGCCGCTCCGAGTTCCACGCCGTTGACCAGGGTCTGCCAGAACACGTTCTGTGGCAGTGCGCCCTCGAGGATGATCTGGACGTTGGGACCGACGATGAGGTCACGCTCTATCAGGAAGATCCAGACATCGTTCGGCCCGCCGGTGAGCGTGAGATTGGCCGGTATCTGGACGCCGGTGCTCCACTTATAAACGGCAGGCGGCAGACGGATCCCGCCGATGTTTCCGGCCCTCACATCCGTGTAGTCGGCCACCAGCGAGAGGGCGCCGTTCCACGCGGCATGTCCGTCTGCTACGGCCTGGATCAACAAAGATTCGGCATTCCTCTGCCTGCATGAAGGAGAACCCGCGGAGTCGACGGTGTAAATCGTCCCCTTTACTTCCGCGCAAGTCAGTTCGATATTGACGCCCGGCGCCGGGGCCAGGCCCACATTTCCGGTGACCGCGGAAGTCGCCACGTTGGTAATCGCCGTTTCCGCCAGGACCGCAAAATTGCCGGCAGTAAAAAGTTGTATGGGTGCCGGGCCCCGGCCATCGCCGCCTGTGCCGTTGCCTGCGCCTGGTGCGGTGGGTACGGCTGCGCCGGGACCCGAGC
>Ga0163151_10003073_pt1 | contig 24534 bp, 16 predicted proteins | sample OliLakLV19MP5IB2_FD_145596 | JGI IMG/M metagenome (GOLD analysis project Ga0163151, IMG submission 145596) | Freshwater microbial mat bacterial communities from Lake Vanda, McMurdo Dry Valleys, Antarctica - Oligotrophic Lake LV.19.MP5.IB-2 | ecosystem: Environmental > Aquatic > Freshwater >...
TGAAGGGAGCGTGAGTCCTGAGTTTAGGTTTTCTGCTACTCAAGTTTTGGAAAATGGTATTTCGCTAGTGGATGCTCCTGATTCGTATATTGTGATGTGGACGACGTGTGATGTTCTGCTTGAACGTAACTTTTTAGATTGTGTAAAAACTAAATTACCCCCCTTTAGTTCAGGCACCTCATATCCACATATCATATATCCCGATACAGCGAGCCACGAGCAGCAAAAAAATAAAACTAAGTTTTGGGCTGGGATTGATATCATCTTCTTTGACGCTGACATGTTAATAGGAAGCGAGGCAACATCAGATATTAAAAATTATCCTAACTTAGGATGGGGATTTTTTGAATTCTTTCTTACCGGAATAGGGCTAAAATACGCAAAAAACATGGTAAACATTTGGCCTGTAAAAATAGAAAAAATAGATAACGATAGAGCGGTTAATAACGAAACATCCGTATACCTCAACACAACATCTAGCCATAATAGGGGTTTTCTAGAAAAGTTTATACTTGATAATAAAATAAAAGCAAACTTTTTTAGTTGGCTGGCTGACTACAAATATTCACCTAGTCAAATTGTAATAAGATTTATTTCACTCATTAAAATATTTCATATTGAGCACAAGATAAAAATGTTTATTAAAAATATATTACCAAAAAAATTATGACTAAGAAAATAATCATCTGCACCACCTTTCGAGAATTCAATGGTAACTCTAACGACCAGATCCAACGACTATTTCTCAAGAGCCTCCGAGAGCAGACGTATCAAAATTACATACTGGTAGCCACAACTTTTGGTGAGAAGAATGTAGAGAAAGCACTCATTGAGGAAAACATACCTCATAAAATGTTTGAAGGGAGCGTGAGTCCTGAGTTTAGGTTTTCTGCTACTCAAGTTTTGGAAAATGGTATTTCGCTAGTGGATGCTCCTGATTCGTATATTGTGATGTGGACGACGTGTGATGATATCTTTGAGCCACATTTTTTTAAAAAAATGGTTGATACTATGTCCCCGTTATCATGTGCAACTTCTCTTCCTCATACAGTTTATCGAACAATCGGTGACTACAACAAAAACAATATCAGTTCTTACTGCTATGGAGGAATAGATATGGTTTGCTTTGAGGGTAATGTTTTTTTAAATCCAGAGGTAAAACAAGTAATTCATGATTATCCAAATCAAGGATGGGGATTTTTTGAATATTTTCTTAGTGGAATTGGAAGAGTCTTCTGTAAGGAAATGATAAATTTATGGCCTATAAAATTAGCGCGCATCAACAATAACCGTGCAGCAGGAAACGAGACAAGTTATTATTTTAACCTATCAAGTTCACACAATGGAAAGAACTACGAGGCTTTTGCCAAAAAATTTAAACTTCGGGGAGATACGAGTAGCTCTATATTTTACTATAGGACTTCATGGAAATATGCCGGAATAAAAATCAAAACTTTTTTGATGATTACAAAATACCGCATTGAAAATATTTTTTTTAAAAGTATTATATTTACAATGATTCCAAAAAAAGTAAAAAGCGGTGTCAAAAAAATACTAATTACTTTTTCTATTAGGGACACAAACGAAGACAGAATTAAAGATGAAAATATTAATTGAAAAAATTAAAATAAAGGTGAGAAGATTTTTTACTTTTCACTTTTCTTCCACACCAAGAAGAGGAAGTTACCCCTATATTAGTGGAGATACTTTTCGCGAATGGGCAGATTTGGTGTACGAAAAAGATAATACTTTTACCGCAGACAAAGTAAAAAAAGGTAATATTGTTTTCTTAGCGGGAGGATATATTGATGAATTCTTTACAACAATTCATCCTTTTATAAAAACGAACTACAAACTAATCACTCACAATAGCGACAGGTCTATTGGAGAAAAAGAAATTGGATATATAGATGAAAAAATTATTCAGTGGTTTGCACAAAATGTACTTGTTTCCCATCCAAAAATTACACCCATTCCAATTGCTCTAGAAAGCTTAAGTTATAGTAATGCAGGAAGACTTCATCTTTTTAACAACAAAAATTTACCTTTAACTAAAAGAAATAGAATACTGGTGAATTTTAAAACAATAACTAATCCATTGGAAAGGAATACCTGTCTTGAATCCATGAAGAAGTGCAATCTTTCTCATATTGTTACAGAAAGATTAACACAAAAGGAGTACATCAGGTTACTTAAGGATTCCAAAGCAGTCACATCACCCCCTGGTAACGGACCAGATTGTCATCGTACATGGGAAGCTGCACTTTTTGGAACTGTATCTATTGTTAAAAGAAGCTTTTTTATCGAGCATTTTGCTTCTCTAGGACTTCCTGTGTGGATAGTTAGAGATTTTACAGAACTAATAGGTATATCTGAAGATGAATTTGTACAGAAATGTGAACAGATTATTGCATCATCTAAGGATCCCTCAAGCACTCTTCTTTCATACAATTACTGGCATAATATTATCAAGAATACAAACATACCACATGACTAAACTCTCCATCATTATTCCATGCTACAACTGTGTAGAAACTCTCAAGGAGGCTTTCGACTCTTGTTTTACTCAGAATCTCACACTAGAAGATTTTGAAATCATCATGGTGGACGATGGATCTAGTGACACTACTTGGGCACTCATAAATAAGCTTGCTGGTACCAAGCAGAATGTAAAAGTGTTATTCCATAAAAAAAATAAAGGTGGTGGTGCTGCCCGCAATACAGGTATCCGAGAGTCGTCAGGAACTTTTATCTTCTGCCTCGACAGTGACAACATTCTTGAAAAGAATACCTTTTCAAGAATGATTAGCTTTGCTGAAAATTTTAATCTTGATGGTGTTGCAATACATGACCGACGTTTTTTTAGTAGTGACACAACTCGTTATAAATCTTCGATGAATCTAGTTTTTGATCGTAATATAACACTTGAGGATCTCTTCAATGAAACACACGTTCTTCTCGACAATTTTTTGTATCGTCGCACAGCGTACAACAAAACAAAAGGCTACCCAGAACATCATGGTTTTGACACACAATGCTTCGAAGTACGTTTTCTTTCTGCGGGAAATAAAGTACAAATATGTCCGGAGACAATTTTTTATCATCGACAAGCCGCAGCAACCGCCTCGTACTACGAACGCGAATACAATAGTGGTAACTTTTCAAAGAATTATTACCTCATTTTTGAGGAAATAGCTCCTCTTCTTTCCGACGAAGCGGTGCTCATGCTTATGAAGTTTGATATTTTTACAAAGTGGTCAACAAAAGAGAACTTATTGACTGAAATATTCAAGCTTGCGCGAGCAAATAATCTTTTTAAGGAACCTTCAATAAAAAGAACTTCTATCGACGCAGTGAGATTCGAGCAGGCTATTGCTCTTCTCTTAGCTAATAATTTTATTGAGGCAATTGCGAGCCTTGCAGAGCTTTCACATTCTGAAACAATTAAAACCCAACCTCTCTGGTACGCAGAAGTGCGGGCCAAGGCGGGTATGACTGGCACAGACCCTGAAATAGTCCTTAGGGTGGCCTATCCCCTCAAAAATGGGGGATCAAGGTTTAAAAAGCTCTACCGTCACCCTCTTATATCCCCTATCTTTAAACTTCCTTTATTTTCAAGTATAATCGACAAATACATCACATGGAAAAGCTCCCTTTAAACATAAAAAGAAGACTCGCCCGATCATTTTGGCTTGCTACCGCTCGTGCTATGCTTCGCTGGTTTATCTATTTCCCACCCTTCATTCAAGACTATATTGCTTTCAAGATGAAGATTTCTGATAAACGGTTTGCTCTTAGCTACACTGATTCATATCCCTGTCTTTTTGATAAAACATCCACAACGGGTTTCGACCCCCATTACCTCTATCACCCCGCTTGGGCAGCTCGTGTTGTTGCAAATATCAAGCCTGCTAAACATATCGATATCTCGTCAATCTTACATTTCTCTACTCTCGTATCAGCATTTATTCCTGTGGAGTTCTACGACTATCGCCCCGCACAGATCTTCTTACCAAACCTCAAGACTGGAGCTGGTGACTTACTCAATCTTCCTTTTGAGACGGGTAGTGTTGAGTCACTTTCATGCATGCACACCATTGAGCATGTCGGACTTGGACGCTATGGTGATGTTATCGATCCCACTTCCGATCTTAAGGCGGCAAGTGAGCTTGAACGTGTCGTGAAGCCTGGAGGAACCCTTATCTTTGTTAGTCCTATTACAGGCAACCCACGTATCGAGTTCAATGCGCATCGCATTTATTCGTACGATCAAATTTTAGCCATGTTCCCCGAAATGAAGGTAAAGGAATTTTCACTAATACCTGATGACTTCAAGAGGCAGGGTATCATTACGAACGCAACCAAACAGGTGGCTGATGGACAAGACTGGGGATGTGGATGTTTCTGGTTCGTGAAAAATTAATATGATAATCATCCACCTCAAAGGCGGTCTCGGCAACCAGATGTTTCAATACGCTTTCGGGCGGGCGTACGGCTTGAAGCACGACGTAGAGGTCAAATACGACACCTACGGCTTCGGTACACAGAACTTGCGTCTCTACAGCCTTGCTCACTTCAATATCAAAGAAAACCTTGCGACCTTCGAGGAAGTGGAGGTTATCAAGAACCCGTACGGATTACTTTCCAAAATACTTCGCTTTTTTCGATTTAAGATACTTCGTCAGTTCTATCTTGACTGGGATGAGAAGCTTTTTAGTACTTTCCGAGACAACTGCTATTTCACAGGCTTCTTCCAAAGTGAGAAGTATTTTATTGATATTAAAGAAATAATTAAAAGAGAGTTTACTCTTATTCACCCTCTCAAACCCGCAACGCTCGATGCTTTAATTAAAATAGAAGAAGCTCCCCTTCCCGTCTCTCTTCATATTCGTCGCGGAGACTATGTAGCCGACACTAAAACTAGTTCAGTGCACGGTGTTTGTGATCTTGAGTATTACGACAAAGCAATCGAGACTATCACCAGTGGATATCCCGAAGCTACTTTTTTTGTCTTTTCTGATGATATTCAATGGGCAAAAGAAAATCTTCACACCGGCTTCCCTGTTGCCTTTGTATCAAACTCCGACATTCCAGACTATGAAGAGCTCCATCTCATGAGCACCTGTAAGCACAACATCATTGCCAACAGCTCATTTAGTTGGTGGGGCGCATGGCTCAACCCTAATCCCGAGAAGATTGTTATTGCTCCAAAGAAGTGGACCAACAAAATTCCTGACGGTCATCCTTATATAATTCCTGAACTATGGACACGAATTTAGACATACAAAGAAATGAGGCACAAAGCGTAGCTTTGTGCCTCGTAAGTATCACTCTTGCAACACGCAACAATGCAGGTTTTTTGCAAGAAGCTATTGAAAGTATTAAGAATCAAACCTATGCCAACTGGGAACTTATCATTGTAGATGACGGGTCGACAGATGGGACTGAAGAATATCTTAAGAAAATATGTAGCGAAGATTTACGAATTTCATACACAAAAAATGAAACTTCACTTGGTATCTCGAAGAGTCGAAACATTGCGTGTGCCAAAGCAAAAGGAGAATTCATCGCCGTGATAGATAGTGATGATATGTGGAGCTCTTCTGAAAAACTCCGCAAACAAGTAGCCTACTTCATCGAGAATCCTGATTGCGAAGTAGTGGGAACCTTTGCACAGCTTATAGATGAAAATGGGGAGCTCACCCATACTCGTGTTGCTGGAGTGATTCTAACCAAAACACTTACTTTTGAAACTGAAGACATTGCTATCCGTAACAACATCCTTCTTCGTCAGCAGTTTGTTCACTCAACTGTCGTCTTTCGTACTAATTCATTCAAAAAAGTTGGAGGCTATGACGAATCACTCGTGGTAACAGGAGACTATGACCTTATTCTCAAGCTCGGATGTCAAAAGGAATCTTTGACACCAGCGACACAAAACACACTTCACAATATCCCTGAGGTTCTTTCTGGGTATCGTATCCACACTAACAACATCACCAAGAAAGCAGTGGTGGCGGCAGACGAGCACCTTTTAGTGATCAAACGCTACAAGAACAAATATCCTCATTACATTCTCGCCTACCTCAAAGCAAAGTTACGCATTCTAAAAGCTATTCTTTAGTGTAGAGGATGTCAAAGGTGCCCTTTGACATTGACACTCACTCTACTCAAGCATCTTACGAAGCACGTCTTCTGGGATTTCTTTTACTTCACGAGGTTTTGGTGTTGGAGCTTCTTTCATTGGTTCAGGAGATTTTTGTTCATGGGCTATTTTTGAACCTGCTTGCGTTCGTGAATAGGCTTCCGCATTCCTCTGCTCAAACATCCTGTTTTCAGTAATTGAATTAATTATATTTTCTTCACCCGTCTTCATCTCACCAAGAACAGATTTTAAAACACTTTGCAACGCTGAAATATTTTCTGGAGTTGGTTCCTTTTTGTTTTTTATCACATCACCTCTTTCAGGACGATCAGACTTGCGAGCATACGAAAGAGACATTGCTTTGCGAAGCTCAGTTTCGCGCTCTTCTGCGTCTTCCGAAGATTGGTTTCTTTTTGGTGGATTACTAAAAACAGTTTTAAAAGGTTGGTACACTTCTTTCTTTTCTTCACGAGTAGGTTGTGGAGGCTGTGGAGGTTGTGGAGACTGTGCGTCGTTAGTAATTTTAGCAAGAGTTTGGTTTGCGGAATTGTTTGGATACGCTCGCTGTTCACGAGGTGCGAAATTGCCGTTATTACCTTGAGGAGCCCTTCGCTCACCCCGCTCACTTACATGCATTTCTCCTCCCTTTTTACCTGTATTACGCTCACCACCCCTATTATCAGCCACTATTGGGCTTGTAGACACAATAGGAGCATGCCACTCTCGAATCTCATCCTCAACAATAGAACGGGGCTTAGCGTAGTGGGCGCGGGAATACTCAATGATTTCCTTTGCATACGAAATAATAGGCTTCTCAATCTGAGGAAGAGTAGAGGCAGAAAAAGGCGGAGAAGAAACTCCATCAATCATGAGCTTGAGATAGATCTGGAAACGTCCAAGATTCACCATGTCTTCCATCGTGAACTCTGGAGCAAATTCCTTTTCGAGTACTTCGGCATCAAACGCCCCCACACGAAAAGACACCATAGTTCCCACGTTTCCAAAAACCGCTGCGCGCACTTCTTCTGACATCTGCTCGATATACTGGTGGGCAACAGTGAGGTTGAGTTTGTATTTGCGGGCTTCGGAAAGAATGTCAGCAAATGACTCGTTAGCAAAATTCTGAAACTCATCTACATATAAATAAAAGTTAGGAAGGTTTGCTAACTCTTTCTCAGAAGAGTCTGCTCGAGACATAGCAGCAAGATACACTTTAGTAATAATCATTGAACCAAGAAGGTTGGCATTCGCTTCTCCAACTCGTCCTTTTGATAAGTTAATGATGAGAATCTTCTTCTCATCCATAATCTTGCGAAAATCAAGATCGCTTTTTGGTTGACCAATGATATTACGTACAAGCGGGTTGGCAATAAACTGCCCGATCTTGTTTTGAATAGCTGCGGTAGCTTCCTGCGCGTATTTGTCATTATATTTTGCAAACTCATCAGTCCAAAAAGTCTTCACAGATGGGTCAGTTACTTTGGACACCACTTCCTTCCGATAGTCTTTGTCTGCGAACATGCGGTTGATACCGATAAGTGTTGAACCAGGGTATTCAAGCAGAGCAAGCATGGTGTTGTTGAGAATGTATTCCATACGAGCACTCCATGCATCCACCCAGATTCTCTTAAACGCTGACATAAGACCGTTGGCAACAAGATGACGCTTGTCGACGCCCACATCCTCCATTACATTGAAAGCAATCGGGTGATCAGTGTCAAATGGCGCAAAATAAATAACATCTTTCTTTCGTTCTTCTGGAATATATTCAAGGAAAAGATCGGCAGTCTTTCCGTGTGGATCGATAAACGCCAGACCATTGCCGTTTTGGATATCTTGAACCGCCATGTTTTCAAGCACAGTAGACTTACCCATACCCGTCTTTCCAATGAGGTACATATGACGAGATCGGTCGTCAAGCTTAATACCAAAAGGGGTTCGCTTGTTACGCGAATCAGTCTCTGCAAAGTACGTGATACCGGGAGTCTTATTCATTACAAGATTATTATACATTAAAAATACAAAAGGTTCACAAACACCTTCTCCTAAAACACTTAGTTATTGTAGATGGGACTCTCGGAATGTTTGAGAGCCAGCAAATTTTCAGCAGAAAATTATGCGTGCCCAGATACGATAACTAATGTGTGGAGGGAGAAGTGTTTAAAGATTAGTAATTCTTCAAACGATTGATCTTATCATGCTGACGGATCTTCTCATGAGCCTTGGCTTCGATCTGTCGAATACGTTCACGAGTAACACTAAACTGCTTACCTACTTCTTCGAGTGTATGCTGAATACCGTCAGTGAGACCATGTCGAAGCTCAAGAATCTTGCGCTCCTTTTCAGAAAGATCGTTAAGGATTTCTTTTACTTGATCAGTAAGGATACGTCGTGAAGATTCCTGATCTGGAGAAAGTATTTTGTCATCAGAAAGGAAATCTCCGTATGTTGAGTTCTTATCATCATCTCCGTCTCCAACAGGTGTATCAAGTGAGAGTGTGCTTTGATCAATCTTCTCAATGTTATAAATCTTTTCAACATCAAGTCCCATCTCTATAGCAACCTCATCTGGAAGCGGGTCACGACCAAGATCTTGAGAAAGGCGTCGTACGACCTGCTTATACTTGGCAATAGTTTCTACCATGTGCACAGGAACACGAATGGTTCGGCTTTGGTCAGCGAGCGCACGAGTAATAGACTGGCGAATCCACCAAGTGGCGTAAGTCGAGAACTTGAACCCCTTTGACCAATCAAATTTATCCACGGCTTTGAAGAGTCCTAGGTTTCCTTCCTGAATAAGGTCAAGAAGCGTAAGGTCGGCTGAACGTCCGACATATTTCTTAGCAATAGAAACAACGAGACGAAGGTTGGCGCGCGCGAGCAAGTTCTTTGCTTCTTCATCCCCTGCTTCGATACGTCGAGCAAGAACCTTTTCTTCTTCTGCTTTGATGAGTGGATACTGTCCGATCTCTTTCAAATAAATTTGGATTGAGTCGTAGTTGGAGTCATTGCGATTATATACGTATTTCTTAAGAAGATCCTCTTCTTCAGCAACATCAAGCAGACCCCCTCCTTCGAGAACATCAATACCAGAAGTTGAGAACTTTTCATAAAGAGTATCAAGAAGCATTACATTGTCTTCGATATGTGGAAACTCTTTGAGAATATCGTCGTAAGTAACGAACCCACGCTCTTTACCCTTCACCATAAGGCGACTAATTCGGGCTTCAGTATCTTTGTTCTTTTTTTCCGGTTTTAGTACAGGAGCAGAAACTTTCTTTACTACTTTTTTAACATTTTTTACAACCTTCTTCACTTCCTTCTTTGTAGTTTTCTTAGGAGTGGTCTTTGTACTCTTTACTGCTTTCTTTACCACTTTGGTTACTTTCTTTACAGCTTTCTTCACTGGTTTTTTTACCACTTTTGTTTTCTTCACTGGTTTTTTATTTTTCATGTATATTTATGTAAATTTAGCTAACTTGTTTTTAATCTCATCAGCTTTTTTAAGATCTCCCTGCTTCATTGCGTCATCAAGTTCTTTCTTGATTGATTCCTTTTCTAACGAAGTAAGAAGACCTTTGAGATGATCTTCCAAAGAATGTTCACTTCTACCAATCCATTCCTCGACACTAAACAGTAATTCATCCTTGATATCACTGGCGTTTTCAACAAACTGCTTTGCTTTTTCTTCCTCATTGAGGAGAAGATAAATGCCGGCGATTAGCCGGTGTTTTGAAAAAATATTATGTGCCGATACAGTATCATTTTTTGTTTCATTTGGCAATGATACGGGTGTCGATATGGTTACCGCAGATACCTTCTTGAGAGCCTCGATAAGCACCTCCTCTTTAATAGAAGTTTTCGCTCCCACCACCGACACAAAGTGACGCTGATCGATTGGACTCTCAATAGCCTTCACATACGGAAGAACTTCAGTTTCTACAGCCTTGCCCAAGTCGCGTTGCGACAATCCTCGTCCAAGAAGAACATTCAGATAAAATTCGACAATATGCTCACTCTTTCGAAGCGCTTCTTTAAAAACATCTGGTTGGTCTTTGAGAATATCTGCAGGATCTTGACCCTTTGGCAGTCGTACCATCTTCACATCCATCCGAAGTGAAAGAGCGAGAAGCCACGCGCGTCGTGCCGCTTCGATACCAGCATTATCAGCATCGTATGCAATCATTAAATTGCGTGAGAAGCGGCAAAGCATCTCTAATTGGTACTTGGTGAGTGCGGTACCTGAAGTGGCAACAGCATTAGTGTACCCTGCCTGTTGTGCCATGAGTAAATCCATTTGTCCTTCCACAAGCAAAGCAAACTTCCATTTTGAGATAGTAAGCTTCGCTTTGTTGAAACCGTACAGAATACGTGACTTATCAAAGAGTGGTGTGTCGGGAGAGTTGAGGTACTTAGCAGGTGGAGGTCCGACCTCTATCTCAGCTTCCCACTCCTTAAACCGCCCAGTGAAAGCCACAGTCTTACCAGCCGGATCAAAAATTGGGAAAATAATACGCGAGCGGAAACGATCGTATATCCCTCGACTTCCCTGCTTACCAAGCCCCGCCTTCTCTATTTCAGCGTCAGTGTACCCCTGAGATTTAAGCGCATCATAAAGATGGTTCCAACCTTTTTTAGTCGAACCAATTCTCCACTCCTTGATAATTCTATCTTCAAGTCCACGAGACTTAAGATATCCTTTTGCCTTCTCATCACTACTTAGAACGTCTTCAAAGTACGACGTCGCTGATTCCATAATCTTACGAAGCTTGTCCTTCTCATTATCTTCCTGTTTAGAATCCGTTCCTGAATATGTCTCAAGCACCACCCCTGCCCGATCAGCGAGAATAGAAAGTGCTTCCTTAAAATCAACCTTCTCGAACTCCTGAATGAAAGTAAAGATGTCACCCTTGGCACCACATCCAAAGCAGTAGTAGGAGTTGCGTTCTGGAGACACAAAAAAGGAAGGTGACCTTTCATTATGAAATGGACACTTTCCTTTTAGGTTTGCTCCCGCACGGTCTAGCTTGATGTATGACGAGATGAGGTCGGAAATCGGGAGCCGTTCTTTGATTTGTTCAACGGCTCTTGATGACATGGTTTATGTATTATTCGCGACCTTCGTCCTTTCGAGAAGCTCGTTCCACCATTTTATACTTTTCGCTTCCTGGGAATCCTGATCCTGCTGGGATGAGACGTCCGATAAGGACATTTTCCATGAGACCTTGAAGCTCATCATTGCTTCCTCGAGCAGCTGAACCAATAAGAATCTTGGTGGTGTGCTGGAATGAAGCAGCTGAAAGGAATGATCGTCGTGAAAGAGAAACATCTGTGATACCCATCACTACAGGATCTCCCTTAGCTTCGATACCTCCTTCTTCTTTGATCTTTCGGTTCTCAATAATGAATTCAAAGTTTTCAATAACATCTCCAATAGAGAATGAAGTTGTTCCCGATTCCTTGATCTTGAGACGTGTGAACATCTGTCGGATGATAACCTCAATATGCTTTCGCGATACGTTTTCACCTTGGAGTTCGTAAGGCTTCTTTACTTCGCTAATAACGTAGTTCTGAGCTTTCTCTTTTCCTCCATACTTGAAGAGTTCATCGATATCGCATGATCCGTCAGTAAGAACATCTCCACGCTTCACATGGTCTCCCACCTTTACGTACACAACTCGAACTGGGTGAACTGAGAATTCAACTTCAGCTTTTCCTGCTTTTGATTTCTTTTCTGCAATCTCTGGTACAACCACAACAACCTTTTCCTTTCCCGTATTTCGGATTTCAGTAACTACTCCATCAACATGTGAAATGGCAGCAGGGTTCTTTGGTTTTCGCTTTTCGAAGATTTCCTCAACTCGTGGAAGTCCAGATACGATATCTCCCTTGAGAGATGCGGCTCCTCCGGCATGCTTTGTGTTCATAGAAAGCTGAGTTCCTGGCTCTCCAATAGCCTGAGCAGCAACGGTTCCCACAGCTTCTCCAAGATCAATCATTTTATTCTTTCCAAGATCAAGACCGTAACAGAACTTACAAATACCGTTGAGAGTCTTACATGTCATTGGTGATCGCACCACAACCCGAGTAACATCCTTTGACTCAAGAAGCTTTGCATCCGCTTTGGTAATCAAGTGATTTCGTTCAAAGACTACCTTTCCATCAACAACTACGTCTTCTGCGAGTACTCGTCCGTGAATGTTTTTGGCAAGTGGAGTTTCGATTCCTGAAGCTGTCTCTTTTACAATAGCAACGCCTTCTTTAGTTCCACAATCTTCCTCTGTAATTACGATACTCTGTGCTACAACGAAGAGCTTTCGAGTAAGGTAACCAGCCTTGGCTGTGTTAAGAGCGGTGTCAGTAAGTCCCTTTCGTGATCCGTGTGATGAGATGAAGTACTCAATAGGGGTGAATCCTTCTTTTGAAGAAGAAAGAATAGGAACTTCAATAACTTCTCCACGAGAGTTCTGAATAAGTCCTTTCATACCCACCATCTGAGTAATGTTTCCCAGTGTTCCTCGAGCCCCAGAAAGAATCATGTCTCCGACAGATCCGTTCTTTACAAGAGTCACAGGAATAAGTTTTTCAATCTTTGACTTTGCTTCGTGCCATACTTCAACATTCTTTCGCTCTTTTTCTTCTTTTGAAAGAAGACCTTCTTCGTATTGTTGGTATACAAGCTCTGATTCTTTCTTGCTTGCTTCGATAATAGCCTCCTTTCCTTCTGGAATAAGAACATCGTCGATACCCCAAGTAATTCCAGATTTTGTCGCGTAAGTGAAGCCGAATTTCTTAATGTCATCAATAATAGTTGGGATAATTTCCACACCATACGTAGTGATGAGCTCATCAACAATTCCCGCCATTACACTTCGAGTAACCTCAGTGTTGATGTATCGATAGTCTTCAGGAAGAACTTCGTTAAAGAGAATTCGTCCTACAGTAGTGTCGATAAGACCTTCTGATTTTGATGAGAGCACCTTAATAGCTGCGCGAAGTCCAAGTTCTCCATAAGTGTATGCAGAGATTGCTGCTTGTTCGCTTTCAAAAATATTTCCTTCTCCTTTGTCTCCTTCAACAATCTTTGTGGTCCAGTAACATCCAAGCACAACATCAAGAAGCTTTGCTGTAATAGTTGGGTCTCCAGATCCAGGCTTTAAAATGTTCTTGTCAGATGCCATGATTTCTCGAGCTTCTGCTTGAGCCTCTTCTCCAAGAGGAAGGTGAACGGCCATAGTGTCTCCGTCGAAGTCAGCATTGAAGGCTGAACAAATAAGTGGGTGTACTTGAATAGCATTTCCTTCAATAAGGATAGGCATGAAAGCCTGAATACCAAGACGGTGAAGAGTAGGAGCACGGTTGAGAAGCACGTACTTGTTTTTGATTACTTCTTCGAGGATTGCCCATACTTCTGGAATTCCATCATCAATAAGACGAGATGCTCCACGAATATTGAAAGCTAATTCTCGTTCAAGAAGTTTTGAGATTACAAATGGTCGGAAGAGTTCGAGTGCCATGTGCTTTGGAAGTCCACATTGGTTAAGCTTAAGGTCTGGACCCACAACAATAACAGATCGTGCTGAGTAGTCTACTCGTTTACCAAGCAAGTTCTGTCGAAAGAGTCCTCTCTTTCCTTTAAGACCGTCAGCTAGAGACTTAAGAGGACGGCGTTGAGCTTGGTTTACTCCAGCAAATAGCTGGTTTCCGTGACGAATAGAGTTGTCGATGAGTGCGTCCACTGCTTCCTGAAGAATACGCTTTTCGTTTCGAAGGATAACATCAGGAGCAAGGATTTCTTTAAGCTTCTTAAGACGGTTGTTTCGGTTGATAACTCGTCGGTAAAGGTCGTTCACATCTGAAGTAGCGTGACGTCCCCCGTCTAGCGCCACCATAGGTCGCAGTGCTGCAGGAATAACAGGAATATGAGTAAGGAACATCCATTCTGGACGGATGTTTGCCTGAATCATTCCTTTAATAAGAGCAACTCGCTTGTTGAGCTTCTCTCGCTCTGTTGAGCCTGCGGTTTCAAGAGACTTTTCTAGAGAAACAAGTAGTTTTGCAAGATCAATTTTCTTGAATAGGTTGTATACTGCTTCTGCGCCGATCTGAGCTTCAAAAATAGTTCCAAATTTAAGAGAAAATTTGTGGTACTCGATTTCATCAAGTACACGACCTTCCTGTAGGGATTCAATGTCTCGCTTTGCTCCAAGAAGAAGACCACTTACCGCTTCCTTTGTCTTCTCATCCTGAATACCCTTCACTTTTGATTTGTATTCTGAATCAAGATCCTTGAGTACGCGAATTCTTTCGTCTTCATTAACTTTTGTAATTAAATAACCTGCGAAGTAGATAACCTTCTCGATATCTCCTGATGGCATTCCAAGGATAAGAGCGATTCGAGATGGCATGCTTCGAAGGAACCAAATGTGTGACACAGGAGTTGAGAGTTCGATATGTCCCATTCGTTCTCGTCGAACGATTGAACGGGTGATCTCCACCCCACACTTCTCACAAACAATTCCTTTGTATCGAATTCCTCGGTATTTTCCACAGTAACATTCGAAGTCCTTGTCTGGACCAAAGATTTTCTCGTCGAAGAGACCGTTCTTTTCAGAGCGCTGTGTTCGGTAGTTCATAGTTTCAGGCTTTGTCACCTCTCCGTATGACCATTCCAAGATTCGAGCAGGCGAAGCTACCTTTAGTGAGATTGCGTCGAAGTCATTTAGTGATTGTTCTTTTTTAATCATATATTTTTATTTATTTTCTTCGTTAATTTCTTCGACTTTATTATCACTGAGCAATTCAACATCTAGTGAGAGGCCTCGAAGGTTATTCAATAGAACGTTAAATGATGCAGGGATGTTGCTTGCCGGAATCTTCTGGCCTTTAACGATTGCATCGAAGGCTGCTGAACGACCAGTGATGTCGTCAGACTTGATTGTAAGAACTTCTCGAAGAGTGTGCGCCGCGCCATGTCCTGAAAGTGCCCAGACTTCCATTTCTCCGAATCGCTGTCCTCCTCCTTGTGCCTTTCCTCCAAGAGGTTGCTGTGTAATGAGTGAGTATGGGCCGATTGATCGCATGTGAATCTTATCTTCAACCATGTGGTGAAGCTTGATCATGTACATGTATCCAACTGCAATATTCTGATCGAAAGCTTCTCCGGTTCGTCCGTCAAAAAGTTTCATTTTTCCATCTTCAGGATATCCTGCAGCTTTGAGTTCTTGTTTGATTTCAATATCAGTTGCTCCAGCGAAAGCAGGAACGATAGCCTGATAGTTGAGAGTGTGAGCCGCCATTCCAAGGTGAAGCTCAAGAATCTGTCCGAGGTTCATACGTGAAGGTACTCCAAGTGGTGTAAGAATGATGTCGATAGGAGTTCCATCTGCCATGTAAGGCATATCTTCTTCAGGAAGGATTCGAGAGATAACTCCCTTGTTTCCGTGACGTCCCGCCATCTTGTCTCCCACAGATACAGAACGTAGCTGTGCAACTTCAATGTGAATTCGTTTAATGATTCCAGATTCGAGTTTGTCTCCCTTCTCTCGTGAGAATACTTTTATTCCGATGACACGACCCTTCTTTCCGTTTTCCATTCGTTTTGAGCTGTCTTTAACGTCGCGAGACTTTTCTCCGAAGATAGAACGAAGAAGTCGTTCTTCAGGAGTAAGTTGAGTTTCTCCCTTTGGAGTAATCTTTCCGACAAGAATATCTCCGGGACGAACTTCTGCTCCAATTCGTACGACTCCTTCTTCATCAAGATTCTTGAGTCGTCCTTCTCCTACGTTTGGAATGTCGTGTGTAGTAACTTCGGGACCAAGCTTGGTATCACGAACATTTACTACGAATTCTTCAATGTGAATGCTTGAGAATTTGTTGTTCTTAACGAGACGCTCAGAAATAATGATGGCATCTTCATAGTTAGCTCCTGACCATGTCATGAAAGCAACAAGAGCATTTTGTCCTACGGCGATCTCTCCATGGTCTGAAGTAGACGCGTCAGCAAGAACATCTCCCTTTGCAACTTTGTCTCCAAGATTTACTGATGGACGCTGATAGTAAGCAGTAAACTGGTTGGTTCGAGAGATAGGAACAAGATTGAATTCAGTTTCCTTTCCATCTTTGTCTCCCTTAAGAACAATTTTCTTTGCATCTACTGCGGTAATAGTTCCAGCAACTGGTGCAAGAACAACTCGTTTTGTATCTGCAGCTGCTTTTGCCTCGATACCTGTTGCAACAATTGGAGCTTCAGGAACGATACACGGTGTTCCCTGCTTCTGCATGTTTGATGCCATAAGGGTTCGGTTAGCATCATCATGGTTCAAAAATGGAATCATTGATGTTGAGATTGAAAAGGCTTGGTTTGATGCAACATCCATATAGTGAATATCTTTTGTATTCACGAGAGTAGGACGACCCTTCACTCGAGCTTCAACCTGATCATCTGTGATATTTCCCTTCTCATCATAGTTGGTTGCGGCATGCGCGATATTGAACCCTTCTTCTTCAAGAGCGTTCATATATACGATTTCTTCAGTCACCTTTCCATTAGTTACCTTAACGTATGGCGTTTCAATCATTCCAAATTCATTGATACGTGCATATGCAGAAAGGTGAAGCACGAGACCGATGTTTGGACCTTCCGGTGTGTGAATAGGACAAAGTCTTCCGTAGTGAGATGGGTGGACGTCACGAACCTCGAAGCCGGCTCGCTCTCGTGTGAGACCTCCTGGTCCAAGCGCTGAAACGGTTCGCAAGTGCTCAAGCTCTGTAAGAAGATTCTCCTGTTGCATGAATTGTGAAAGCTGGTTGGTGGTGAAAAATTCCTTGATTCGAGCCTGAAGAGGTCGAGGTGAAATGAATTGAACAGGAAGAGATGCGTCGGTATCAATAGTAGACATTCGGTTCTGAATGTTTCGTTTGATTTGAGTCATACCAACGCGAATCTTCTGAGCAAGAAGTTCTCCCACATAACGAACACGTCGTGATCCGAGGTGATCAATATCATCAGCTTCTGCTCCCGGTGTGTTGTTGAGAAGTGTAAGGTGGTTGATTGAAGTGGTAACATCAGTAAGATCAATAGTCTTTCGTTCAAGATCCTTTTCATCCATTGATTTTTCAAATCGCTGATTGAAGCGGAAACGTCCAACACGAGAAAGGTCATAGCGCTCTGGGCTAAAGATAGACTTCACGAACTCTCGAGCGTTTTCAACTGTAGCCAGGTCTCCATCTCGAAGACGTTTATGAATTTCAATAACTGACTCATCTGCTGATTTAGCGTGATCCTTGGCAAGAGTAAGTTCGATTGCATGCTTCGCTTCAGGGTTTCCTGTGAAGAGGTTAAGAATATCTTCATTACTTCCTGCTCCGAGCACTCGAAGGAGTGTAGTTACAGGAAACTTTCGCTTTCGGTCGATACGTACATATATAGCACCATCTGCGTCAGACTCAATTTCAATCCATGCTCCACGAGCTGGGATAATCTTTGCTCCGAAATAGTTCTTACCCTTAGATTCTTCTGAGGTGAAGAAAATACCAAAAGAACGCGCTAGCTGTGGCACTATTACGCGTTCAATACCGTTTATGATAAAAGTTCCGTGATCAGTCATCAGAGGAAAATCCGCCATAAAAATCTCTTGTTCTTTAACAGATCCGAAGGTCTTGTTCTTCACTCGAACCATCACCTTCAAAGGAGCTTCATATGAAAGCTTGTTTGCCTTAGCATGTGTTTCGTCGAACTTTGGTGGAGTGATTTCAAAACCAGTGAAATCAAGTTCGAACTTCTTTTCTGAATAGTCTTTGATTGATGAGAACTCTGCAAAAGCTTCCTTAAGTCCATCTTTAAGAAGCCAATCAAAAGATTTGATCTGGGCTTCTACAAGGTTTGGAAGTTCTGCGAGAGGTTTTTTGAATTTACCGAAATACTTTTTCTTAAACTTGGGTGAAGTAGACGCCATATGTGCTATGAAAATTATTGTTTATAAAGTTGTTAAAACCAGCTGACTAAACAGTCAACCAACCTTACTGACACCTACAATTGCGCAACAATAACTCATTCGAGGCAATAAGAATCCCACCGTATCATGTATCGCTAAAAAAGGCAAGAGAAAAGCCCTCTTTTGGGAGGGCTTTTCTACTATAAACCTTCTTTGAACTTAAAACTCCCCGTAATTAGGGTTCACTTTACACTGGAAGGTTCTATTAATAATAGTATTCAAACTATCAGTACATGACAGAGTGTAGGTACCTGGGGTGAGAGACTGTGATCCTGAAACCGTAGTAGCAACATTGTTTAATCTACAAGTAACTGCAGGAGAACACACTGCACCGGAAGATGTATTACTATTGGCGGAGCTTACATTCCATGAGAGAGCACAGGTGTCTTGAGGTGTATCCACAATTGAAGGGTTGAGAGAGTAGTTGATACCATTTCCTGTGAAGGTACATGAGCCTGAGGTGGGACCACACGAGGCAGAGTTCAAGATACAAGAGTTTGAAGTTGAGCAGTAAGTATTACCAGTTGAACATCGAGGTGCTTGGCAGGAAACCGCAGGAGACCCTGTTCTGGTGCAGGCCCACGTATGTGGCGCACCAGTAGTTGAGGTTACCTGACTTGATGCTGTGTTACTTGTCGCACAGAGACCAGATGAAGGAAAACCAAACGATGCAACAGTGTTGGCGGTTCCACAAGAAGAAGGGGTCGGCGTGATGTAGGATACAGAAACTGTTTTAGTTGCTCCCCCTGTTACAGATACATCACAAGTTCGATCAGATAAGCTAGCTAAGTCACAACCAGACCATGAACTGAATACCGCGCTACCACTAAAAGCAGGAGCGGTAAGAGTAGTGGTGATGGTTGAGGCTGAGGTCCTGGTATAGTTGGTGGTCCCGTTAAAACCTGTAGTTGTTGAGTCCATAACAACAGAGGTGGCTCCAGAACTATTAACATTGAGTGTGTTTACTAAAGCATAGTTGGCAACAACTGTTTGAGTTGCTCCCCCCGTTACAGACACCACACAAGTTCGATTAGCTAAGTTTGTTGAGGTACAACCAGACCATGAACTGAATACCGCGCTACCACTAACAGCGGGAGCGGTGAGAGTAGTGCTGATATCTAAGGCTGAGGTCCTGGTATAATTAGTGTTGCCCGCAAAAGTCGAGACTGATGAAGTAATAGCAACGTTTGATGCTCCGCTGCTTTGCACGTTAAGTGTTCTCGGAGTTACCACTGTTACCGAAACTATTTTACTTTCTGACCTCAAAGCTTCTCCTCCGCTATGCTTATTGCATGTAACAGTATGAAAATAAGTACCAGGGACACCGGCCGTAAAAACCCTTGTATAGTCTCTTGTGTAGTCCACTGTATTGTGTGAGTCACTCACTTTTGCTACATTGGTAACACCAATATTCTGTATATCGGTAGCAGGGTCAGATGATATTGCTCTTGGTCCACTAATGGAACCGTAGAATGCGCCTCTCTTATTTAGACAAATCTGGTGAACACAATCAAACCCAACAGTATAAGATTGACCTGACACTACAGGATTGGGTGAAGCATAGGCTGCTCCAATATCAGCAGAAGCCGATTGATACGCAAACAGACCAGAGAGAACAATAGCTAATCCAAGAAGCAAGGAAGCATTTCGGCGATTTTGAATCATTTTTATAATGATGAGTACAACCAAGAGAATACCTAATATTGAGAGGAGAATTTTAATGAGAGAATTCCATTTTCCCTCAACTGCTTCTACCTCCACAGAGTCTCCCGAAAGATTGGTCACTTGAGTATCGAGCACTTTGCCGTCTTTTTTCTGTATAACGGTAGTTACTTCTAGTGACGCAGCATCATTTGTAAGAGTAACGTCAATATTTTTCTTAATTTTATCCTCCTTTGCTTCATCAAAATTTATATTCTCTGTATGTTCGCCGACAATATTTCCTAATCCATTTCTAAGAGTAACTTTTAGATCAAGGTCTCCCATTTGGGGGAATTCGTTGGTTACAATATCAAAAGGGGCTCCGTATGCTTCGACAGAAAGGTTGACCTTGTCTCCTTTTGATCCAGAAATTACGTCGGAAGTAACAGCGCGAATAGTGGCGCTGTCTCCCCATATAATGTATCGAAACTCTATATCCTCCGATACTTTAACTCCATTACTATTTTCAAATGTAATCAGCCCAGCATATACCTTGGGGTTATTATCAAAGCGCTCCAACGGATAATTTAATTTTGTTTCCACTCCTTTTACTAATGATACTGAAGATAGTTTTGATTCAAAAATAGGTTTTCCGGAATAATCAAAATCATACACAGACATGCGAGGAGTGACTGTGGTATTTTCAGGAGCTTTTACTTTCAAATGAATAGAAGCTTCATCACCTTCTCGTATGGCTGGACCTTCACTGACAGCAAAACTCTTATCAGCTACAGAAACATAGGCCTCCAAAATTTCAAGTGATGAAATGAATCCTTTGACAGTTACTGGCAATACGTTCAAACCAGCACCATAACTGCTTTGTGTATATACTTCTACATAGAGGGCATTTTTATTTGCATCACCGCTTAAGGGGAGCATATACGAGAAAGGAATTTTTTTAGTTTCCCCTGCTTTGATGTTAAATTCGGTAAGAACTTTCTTATCAAGTAGTTTGCTAAAATTAAAGCCATTCAAACCGCTCACTAAAGACATTTGTAGAGAAAGATTATTAAGATCCTTGTCATATGAATTCCAAATAGTAATGGTTCCGTTTACTGTTTCGCCAGCGGTCAAATCTGTTGAATCAATTTCAATACTAGAAACATTAGCTTGAATTGCTAGTTCAATTTCAGGAGGAGGTGTTGTTGTTTGTGCAGAAACTATCGTTGATGAAAAAATAGGGGACAATAATAATACCGCTAATAAAAAGAATTTTTTTAATTTCATGAGAAAATTATACCCCACCACATTTAAATATGCACCTTACTTATCCCCAACTCGCCAATCATTCGCCAATCATTTATTTAAATTTTATTGTGTAGAAAGTTTTTGGGTATTAAAAAAGTCCGCGAAGGCGGACTTAAGGTTAAGTTATAACCATCTCTTTTGATTGTGCATGGCTACAAACACAAAGTACGAGTATGCCGCATTCACAGCAAACCAAGTAGTTGTTGAAGCAAAAACAAACCCTAGCAACACTGGCGTCCAGAAGAAGAAATGATCTAGTAAATCAGGATTTGGAGGCATTCCAATCTTCGGGAAACCAGCGGTCATCCAGGTAATACAGATGTACCCACCAAGGAAATAAAGACTCGCTAGAAACAAAAGGGATATTTTAAAGTAACGTTTCCAAGCTACGGAAAGCTGTTTACCTGTATACTTCGCCTGCAAATACAGGATGCATATAAACACGGCAACACTCCCGAAAGCCAGGATAAAGATAGCTGACAAAGCCACCCAAATAATATTGGAGTCTGTGGAATCAAGGTTATTCATTTTATTAAGGTTCTATTTTTTATATACCACTAAACATAGACATTCGTCAATTATCTTTGATTATTTTGTACCTTTCTCCAAACACTTAACACACTGACAACCTTTGGGCTTTATGTATTCTTTCCAGAATTCTTTTCCGTAATCGTAAGAAAATTCTTCACCAGTCTTAATATTTCGTCGAGACAGTATATATACCCTTCCCTTATGAACCTCCACTTCACAGTTTGGTCGACACGAATGATTGATGTAGCGTGCTGTATTTGAACGCGCGACTCCGTCAATTGTTTTCTTTGAACTAATTTCAAACAAGTATTGGCTGGTGATAGTGTACTCTTCGTCTTTTTCTAATTCTCTTCCAATGTACTCAATAATACCTACACCTTTAGGGATATCCTCTTCAGCAAACAAGCCTAGTCCTGCGGTTGAGCGCCTTACTTTGTATTTATAACCCGCTGGTTCATATTTCTTTCTTTTAAGCTTGGTTTTCTGCATAACGACAAATGTAACATGTTAGAATACTTATATGCAAAAAATTAAGCCTTTACCCGCAAGAAAAGAGCTTGGCCTAACTCCGCAAGAATATTCCCTTCTCAGGAAACTAAGCACTCCTATCAAAATACAGGATTTTCTAGATACATTACCAAAAAACCTCGAGAAAAAAGGTGAAACATATTATTCTCCGCGTATGGTTCTACGGGAAAAAAAGGCTCATTGTTTTGAAGGGGCGCTTTTAGCCGGGCTCGCTTTATGGATACAGGGACAGCCCCCCTTGCTTGTTGATCTCAAGACCGAAGGTGATATTGATCATATAATCGCGCTCTACCAGATAAATGGATATTGGGGAGCGATTAGCAAGCATGATGGTACGACTCTGCGTTTTCGTGATCCGGTTTACAAAACAATAAGAGAGCTCGTATTGTCATATTTCCATGAGTATTTCGATGTAAAAACCAAAAAGAAGACATTGCGTTCGTATTCAAGAAATCCTCTTGATTTAAGAACATTTGACGCATCATGGATTACCTCAGAAAAAAATCTTTTTAATATTGTGAAGAAACTTGATTGGTCAGCACACATACCACTTCTTCCACTTAAAAACAGGAAATACTTGCGCAAGGCAGATAAAATGGAAATGCTTGCAAGTAAAATAGAGGAATGGAAAAAGAGTGACCCTCGTACCTAGGAATGGTACAATTAGCTTACATGAAGTATGTTCGGATTAGCATTTTATGTGTAGTTCTTCTCTTTTCATTATTTGCTACGCGTCTTGTTAACACAAACCCTTGCAAATCCGTTGTTTCTTACTCTGTCGGTAATTTTGATACTCGTTTTGGAATTTCTGAACAAGATTTTGTTTTGGCACTACAAGAGGCGGAAAGTGTCTGGGAAGAAGCTGCGGGGAAAAATCTATTTGAATATACAGAGGAGCCTAATAAGAACACCCTCCTTGTAAATCTTATATACGATTACCGCCAAAAGAATACACAAGTACTCAATAAAACAGGGGGAACTATCGACAAAAACCAAGATGAATACAATGAAGCAAAGAGAAAATATGATGAGCTTTTGAAAAAGTATGACGAAGAAAAGATGATTCTCGATAGCAAAATTTCAGTCTATAACAAAGAAAAAAAGAAGTATGATGAGGAAGTTGATTATTGGAACGACCAAGGAGGCGCTCCTGCCGAAGAATACAAAGAACTTGAAAGGAAACGTCAGAGGCTTAATGATCAAGCCGACGAAATTGGCACTGATCAAAAATCCCTAAATACCGTAGCGCGCAACATTAGTGAATCTGCTGGGGTATTAAACGAACTAAGCAAAAACATTAACCAACACATCGAAAGCTATAACCAAACTCTGAACTCAACAGCCGAGGAGTTTAATGAAGGAGTGTACCAGAGCGACAAAGACGGTGTAAGGATTAATGTATACCAATTCGAAAATACAACCATCTTAGCCCGATTGCTCACCCATGAATTCGGGCACGCAATAGGACTTGATCATGTTGAGAATACAGAGGCAATTATGTATCGTCTAAACCAAAGCAATAATAATAAATTAACTGAAGAGGATCTTAATGAGCTTTCATCAAAATGTGGTTTGCCTAACTAAGAATTAGATTTATCAACCTTATCAATGAGTGTTTGATGTTCAGCAATTTTCTTTTTGCTTTTCATCTCGTCTTCCTGGAGTTGTGCAAACACCTTTTCAAGGTCGCTGATTTCTGTTGTTTTCTTCTCAACTTCTTCTTCGAGAGTCCACACTTTTTTCTCTGCTTCACGTAGTTGCTTATCAAGTTCCCAACGGCTTGCTTCTGTTTCGTGCCTATCAGACTCGTTTATCGCGCTTCCTTCCCTTTCTTCAAGAACCTTTATTTTTTCTTTTAACTCCTGTGATTGCTTAGTGAGATTTTCAGTTTCCTTTTGGGTGTGCTTTATTCCCTCCTTTGCCTTAATCCAATCAGTCTCAAAAGAACGTTTCTTTAATTCTAAGCTTGCATAAACTTTTTCTTCAGCTTGTTTATCTGCTTTTGCTTTCTCTCCTTGTTTCTTAACTTTTTCCGCTTCAAGCTTCTTTTCAAGAAGACTCTTTTCATCTTCTAACCGTAGCCTTTCTTTCTGGTTCTGTGTAATCAGAAGATCAACAGCATCAATTGATTTTTTTACTTCAAAACGCTTTTTTTCTACCTTCTGTCGTTCATCTTCAATTAACCAGCGTTTTTCTTCTAATGCTTTACGAGCGCTGAGTCCGATTGTAGTTTCTGCTTTATTCTGCAAATCAGACTCGTCTGCTTCAAGCTTTCTTTCTTCAGCTCTTATTGATTCCAAAGATGAGAGTGTGTTGTTCTTCTCATAAAGAATTTCTTCTATCTTTTTATTTGCTAATCCAATTTTGATATCTAAGTTATTAATC
>Ga0163151_10003074_pt1 | contig 24520 bp, 23 predicted proteins | sample OliLakLV19MP5IB2_FD_145596 | JGI IMG/M metagenome (GOLD analysis project Ga0163151, IMG submission 145596) | Freshwater microbial mat bacterial communities from Lake Vanda, McMurdo Dry Valleys, Antarctica - Oligotrophic Lake LV.19.MP5.IB-2 | ecosystem: Environmental > Aquatic > Freshwater >...
TCAAACGCAAGGGGAGCGACCAGCGAGTCTACTGCGTTGTTGGCGATGGCGAGATGAACGAGGGCCCCATGTGGGAGGCCCTGCTGTTCGCCGCGCATCAGAAACTGGACAATCTCGTCGTGATAGTGGACGCGAACCAGTTTCAGGCGATGGGCCGCACGGAGGAAGTGCTGGGCCTCGAGCCACTACCTGCGAAGTTCGAGGCTTTTGGCTGCCGCACGATCGAGTGCGACGGTCATGATCCGGTGGCCCTGGAGCGGGCGCTGGTGGCTCTGACTGAGTCTCGCGGGAAGCCTGGCGCGATCGTCGCCCGCACGATCAAGGGACATGGCGTGTCGTTCATGGCGGGCGATAACCGTTGGCACTACACGCGGCTCTCGGACGATGTCTACGCTCGCGCCGTGGCGGAGCTCTCCTGATGCGGGACGTCCTCTCCGACCTGATTGTGGGAGCCGCTCGCAACGACGACCGTTTTCTCGTGCTGTCGGGCGATCACGGCTACACGCTCTTTGATGCCATCCGAGCGGAGCGACCGGACCAGTTCGTCAACGTGGGCGTCGCAGAGCAGAACATGATCGGCGTCTCTGCGGGACTGGCCAAGGTGGGCTTCCGGCCGTGCGTCTACGGTCTATCTGCGTTCGTGCCGATCCGGGTTCTCGAGCAAATCAAGCTCGACCTCTGCCACTCGCGGCTGCCTGTGATTCTGCTCGGCGATGGCGCGGGGCTCGTCTATTCGACGCTCGGCGTATCCCACCAGTGCGGCGAAGACATTGCGTGTCTGCGGCCGCTGCCACACATCGCGATCTATTCCCCCTGCGATGCGATGGAGCTCGCGGCATGCTGGCGAGAGGCTCGGGCGGCTGATCATCCTTCCTACATCCGGCTGGGCAAAGCCGATCGCCCGTCGGTGCATGCCGAGCCCCTTACGGATACGGCCCCGGTATTCACGCACCGTCCCGCGGATCGTGACGGCGGGGTGGCGATCATCGCCACGGGGTCGATGGTGAGCCCGTGCACGGATTTCGCGAAAAGACATGGCGTCTCGTGCGTATCAGTGCCGAGGATCAAGCCGTTTCCAGATGAACTTGTCGGGATGGTGCGTGGCGCCGGCCGTGTGATCGTCGCCGAGGAGCACTGCGGAACCGGGGGGCTGTGGACGAGCATTCTCGAATCCGCAGCCACTCGAGAAAGTAGTCAAAGTCACCGGCCGGCCATTCGATCGTTGGCGTTGAAATCCCAATTCACACGCACCGCAGGGTCGTGGCAACAATCGCTGTCGGAGCACGGTTTAGACGATCGACAGATCCCTCTCGTATTGACAAACTTGTGCTTCAAAGATGACTAAGCCTGGCACGCTCCTTCGATGGCCGGCGCCGCGAAGCGCGTATGCCGTGGCCCGGCGGATAGCGACAGCATTCGTACACGATCGTGCTGTCCTCGTCACAGCGGGCTCCAGACTCCTCAGCCTCGCCACTGCTCCTTTGACGATCTTCTTCTCCGTCAAGTATCTCACCGACGCCGAGCGTGGCTACTACTACACATTCTTTTCGCTCCTCGGATTCTCATATCTTTTTGACGGGGCTGCAGCTTTCACTGTGCAGCAGAAGATTTCGCAGCTGTGTGCACGCACGACTCTCAGCGGCAGTAGCACACTTGAGGGCGATCACGAGAGCATTTGCCAAGTGGCTGAGTTGTTTCGCGCCACGGCGCGATGGTATGGACTTGCCTCCTTTATCTTCGCCGGATGCGTTGCGGCAATCGGTGGCCTGTTCTTCCTCGTCACGTCAAGTGATTCAGTCGAAGTGTGGGGCCTGCCATGGCTCTTGAGCGTGCTCACGGCAAGCCTTTCACTGGCCGCGAGCCATGTGCCCGCGCTCATTCACGGCATTTCGCGGGTCGATTCCGTCGCCATTGCTCAGGTGGGGAGAACCTTGTTTTCGTCAATTGTTTTGTGCGGGTCGCTGGCGGCGGGCTGGCGGCTGTATGCGGCACCAATCAGTGGAATTGTTGGGGTCGTTGTCTGGCTAGGAATCCTCAGGTTTTCCTGGCGATCTTTGCTTGGGCAACTGCGTGAGCAGCCATCTCCAATCCAATCCATCTCATGGGGGCACGAAATCTGGCCAATGCAGTGGCGGATGGCGCTCAGCAATACGGCGGGCTTTTTCATTTACCGCGTACTTACGCCAATCGTGTTCAGCCTTTTCGGCCCGGTCACGGCGGGCCGCTTCGGAATGACGCAGATGGCGATCGATTACGTAACGCAAATATCTTATTCATGGCTCACTGTGCGCACGCCACAGATGTCGATGCTGTGGGCCACTAAAGCCTATGTCGAACTTGGCCGGGTGTTTCGTGCAACGACCGCGATGACCGTGGTGACGTTCATTCTGGGCATCATCGGAGGCATGGCTATGCTGGCGATTCTTCGGGGCGTCATACCTGCAGTGCCGGATGCTTTCCTTGCCCCGTCAGAGTTCCTGACCTTGGCGGCTTGGGGCCTTGCGAATGTCTTGATCGCCTGCTTCGCGACCTTCGGCCGGAGTGGCGGAATGGAAAGATTTACTCGGCTCTCACTGGTATTCGCCGCGTCGACGACAGGTGGCGGAGCGTGCGTCGCCTACCTCTTCGGCGCCGTCGCTCTGTATTGTTGGCTGGCACTGTCGTCGTTCTGCGTCTTCGTGCCGTGGGCTGCCGCCATCTACCTGGCACAGTTGCCGCATCCATCCAGAGCCGCATCCGCAATCCCTGCCTGACAGATTATGCAAATGCTGATCCAGAAATCAGATATCATCCTTGTGACCGGCCATCGCGGCATGGTTGGCAGTGCCCTGATTCGCACGCTCTCCGACTGTGGCTACGACAATCTTGCGACGGTCGGGCGAGAGCAGGTGGATTTGTGCGATCTGCCAGCAGTGGAACAGGTATTCCGGGATATAAAACCCGCAGTCGTCCTCCACGCCGCGGCGATGGTCGGAGGAATTCAGGCAAACATCGACCACCCTGCAGACTTCCTCAGCGCAAACGCATCAATGGCGCTCAACGTGATTGGCACTGCCGCACGTTCCGGCGTGAAGCGATTGTGCTTTCTAGGAAGCTCGTGCGTCTACCCCCGTGCGGCGCCTCAACCCATGCCGGAGGATTGCCTCCTCACTGGCCCGTTCGAGCCGACGAACGAAGGGTACGCCCTTGCCAAGGTGCTCGGTCTTCGTTTCGCAGAATACTGCCATCGTCAGTTGGGATTGAATGCGTTCAGCGTCATGCCATGTAATCTCTATGGCACCAAGGATCACTACGATCTGCAGCGTTCACACGTGGTCACTGCACTTGTCAAGCGATTCGTGGATGCGGCAGACGAAACGAGAGGCTCAGTGACCCTTTGGGGAACCGGCAGCGCACGCCGCGAACTGATGCACGTGGAAGACGCAGCCAAAGCCATCGTCTTCCTCTTAGAACGGTATCTAGGCAACGACCACATCAATGTCGGCACTGGTGAGGATGTCACGATTCGCGAGTTAGCGGAGCTAGTGGCGGCATGTACTGGCTTCCGAGGCAAGATCGACTGGGACGCTACGAAGCCAGATGGCATGCCTCGGAAGTGTCTCGACGTGAGTCGCCTTCGAGGTCTGGGATTCAAACCAACGGTAACGCTCGATAGCGGCATTGAGCGGACCGTTTCGGAGTACAGGGAACTCAAGAGAGAGGGAAAAGCATGATTCCGTTAATGAAGTCAGCTCTTTCGCAGGAGTACGACACAAAACGCGCCCTAGCCGATTTCATCATGCGAGCCAACCGTTTGAGTATGGATCAGGAGTGCGCGCTGTTCGAACGAGAGTTCGCAGCCTTCCAGGGGTCCAAAGATGCCGTTCTCTTCAATAGCGGCGGCAGCGCGAACCTTGCGATGCTCCAGGCGCTGCTCAATCTCGGGAGGCTGCAGCCGGGCGCAACTGTACTGTTCTCTGCACTCACGTGGTCGACGAACGTGATGCCGATCCTTCAGTTGGGCATGAAGCCAGTAGCCCTGGACTGCGATCCCTCGACCCTCAACACATCCAGCGACCGGCTCGAGGAGTATCTCGCTCACAATAGCGCTGAGGCATTTCTGATTACCAATGCGCTAGGGTTTTGTGGTGATCTCGACAGAATCAGGCAGGTGTGCGATCAAAACGGGGTAATTTTTCTCGAGGATAACTGCGAAGCGCTCGGCACCGAACTTCCTGCGGGCCGAACCGGACGCTTCGGAGACATGGCGAGTTTTTCGTTCTTTGTCGCTCATCACATGTCGACAATCGAAGGCGGGATGTTATGCACCGACGATCCAGAACTGAGCGAGATGCTTCGTATCGTTCGTGCTAACGGGTGGGACCGGAATCTCGCGGTCGACCAGCAACGACGACTCCGGGAAAAGTTTTCGATTGGGTCTGAGTTCGATGCTAAATATACGTTCTATGACCTCGGCTACAACCTGCGGCCGACGGAGATAACTGGCTTTCTCGGCAGAAATCAACTGCATTTCCTACAGGATAACATCAAGGTGCGGCAGTCGCTGTATGCAGAACTGGAGGCTGTCGTCGCCAGAAATCAAGATCTCGTCCCGATGAATCGCAGTCATATTTCGACCTTATCGGCCTTTGCGTTCCCAATCGTCTGCCGTACTCCGGCGCTCCGTGATCGCTACTTGAATGAGTTCTCAGGAGCTGGCGTTGAGATTCGCCCGATGATCGCTGGCAACATTCAGCGACAACCCTTTTATGGAAAATACGTCGCGGAGACCCAGGAGCTTCCTGGGGCGGATATCCTTCATGAGTGCGGCTTTTACTGTGGACTTTATCCCGAGCTGACCTATTCCGACGTCAATACACTCAAAGGATGTCTCGATACTGTATCGTGAGGTGCGGTAGCGGGGGGCCTCCAGCCAGAGTACGCAGCAGTCATGAATACCGTCGTCGTGCACACCGATCATGATATCCATAAAAGCAACGCCATCTTTAAGGCCGGGGCGGTGCTGCAGGGGTCGCACGCGGCCAACACGCACTGGCTGGCTCCGTATCACCAACTTTACCAACTGGCTGCTGCGCAGAACTTTGAATTGACGACATGCGATTTGCCACCTCGAGCTCATGTCGAGGCGGTGCTCTACCTCGACTTTCCGCTACGGCGGCAGACCGTCAGCGACTATGAGACGTGTTACCCAAGGGTTCCGCAGGTATGCCTGCGGATTGAATCGCCCCTGATTCGTCCTGAGGCGTTCAATGGGCGAAATATGCGACTATTCGACCATGTGCTTTCTTACGCGCCCGCGGATGAGCACCGGCCCGGGTATTCCCCATTCCGGCTGTCGTTGGGATTGCCGCCCGATCGACCGGTGGCCGTGCCGTTCAGCGAGCGGCGAACGGCGAGCCTCATCAGTTCTGATCACCGTGCCGATATTCGCTATCGCCTCGGTCGATTGCGAGTGGCCAAGCGCCACGGATGGTCGGTCGGACCGAGGGACGTTCTCGATGCCATATTCTGTCCGACAGAATTGTACTCCCTGAGGCGTCGGATGGCACAATCCTTGTACGCGATCGGCCCTGAATATATTTCTGTCTACGGTGTTAAGTGGGATTGGTTTCCGGGGTGGCTCGGCGTCCTCCAGACGGATAAGATGGATACCATCGCTCAATACCGGTTCAACATATGTTTCGAGAACTGTCCGGGGCATAGACTTTCGGAAAAGCTCTTCGATGCGCTCCTTGGCACGTCTGTTCCTGTGTACCTCGGCGATGAATCCATCGATCGGGAAGTTGATCCCGCATGCTTTGTCGATCGGCGACGGTTTGGGAGCGATGCCGAGCTTGCCGAATATCTCGTAGCGTGTCCTGAGGAGGAATGGCAGGCATACCGTGAGGCCGGCGAGCGATACCTCGCAAGCGATGCCTTCAAGAGGTTCTTGCCGGATGCTTTCGCTCACGCCGTTGTTGAGGGCATTCAGGCGGCAATGTCGTGAGCGGAAATCGCGTAAGTGTGTTGATCCCGACGCGTTCGCGGCCCGACTATCTCCGACGTGCACTCCAGTCAGTTGCGACTCAAACAGCGGTCCGCGGGATTCACGAGGTGGTTGTTATAGAGAACGGTGGGGATCTTCGTTCGCAGACGGTCTGTGAGGCGTTTACTGATCTCCCGATTCGATACGTCTTCAATGACCCGCCGGTACCGATGAGTCACTGGGCCGACCGGGTGTTTGGCACGCCATCATCAGCGTCGGAGTATATTGCGTTCTTGTGCGACGACGATTGGTGGTATCCGGGCCATCTCCAGACTGCCACCACATGCCTCGACGTCCGGCCGGCATGTGTCGCCACGTGGTCGCGGGTACTCGAAACGAATGAGACCCTCAGAGCGGCCACCGTTCGTGGAGGCACGGTCTGGCTGGTCACGAATGCCCGTGGGGACGAAAGCGAGTGCGAAATCGATGCCGCACAAATGCTGACTGCCAATCTGTTGACGACTGCGGTGCACATATCCGGGTTCGTGGGCCGGCAGAGTGTCATCCGCACGATTCTGCCCCGCCTCTGCAATGGTAATCCCTTTGATATCGACCGACATCTTGCGGTGCTGATGGCCGTGCAAGGTGAGAACGTGTTCCTCATGTCGCCGACCGTGGGCGTCCGGCAACACGGATTGCAGGAGTCGCGCACACTGGGCGCGACACGTGAAGCCCGAACATGGTGGCAGACGACCACACGGGAAATCGTCGCCCTTGCGGAGGCGCGCGATATCGATTTGTCCCGTGAACTAGCGACACTCGTGGAACGCTCACCTGAGTGCATGGCAACGTTGCTGAGAAACAGCTATTTCGATGGACTCTCGGACGTCGGGACTCTTCTCCCACTGCCGCAGGCAGTGCGCTCCGCACAGCGCTGGCTTCTGGTGGCACGTTGGATGAAGAGGATCGTTCCGCCGATCCTGCTGCGCGTCCTGGGGATTCGAGGATGGGTCGATTCCGCCCAGGGCCAACCTTCGTTGGCCTGACGGAGGAACTTTACGGTGCGAATCGTGTACGACCATTCAATCTTCATGGAGCCTCGCATCGGCGGCGTGCTGCGGCACACGCTGGAGCTCGTCCGCGGAGTTCATGGGCTCCCGGAGGCGGGTGACGTGACCATCGACGTTCAGGCTGGTTGGCATCATGCGCCCATCTCTGCAGCCGACCTTCCGGCGGGTACGCTTCATGGCGTGCGCGTGCCCCAGTTCAAGGGATCAGGCCGCTTTTTGTCGGCGCTGAATCGCATGCGTCTCAAACGATTGCTCGCTGCAATTTCGGATTGCAGTGTTGTTCTCCATGAGACGCTGTACGGGGACGTGTTTCCATCACCGCCAAACGTCAAGCGTGTGGTCGTTGTTCACGACACGATCTGGGAGGACAGCGATGACCGTGCGACGCATGCGGCGGCGCTCGCTCGCAAGGCATCCTCGATCGCCGCCGCGGATGGGATCATCTTTGTCTCGAATGCCACGCGGGCCGGCTTCTGCAGGCACTATCCGGCTCCGAAACTGGGTGCGGTGATCCATCACGGGTGTGAACTGCGTATCACACGCGAGCGACGAGCCCTGAACATTCCTGGGCCGTTTGTGCTGTATGTGGGACAGCGCGGCGGCTACAAGAATTGGGCGAGGTTCGCCGAGGCATTCGCGGGAAGTGATCTCAGTCGCTCCCATTGGCTGGTTTCGTTTGGACCGAAGCCAACCGCCGACGAGCAGCGGCTCGCCGCCTCGCTCCCGGAAGCTGAGAGGCTTCTATGGCGGGGCGGCACAGACGATGAGCTCGCCGATTTCTATGCCGCGGCAGACTGCTTCGTGTACCCTTCGCTCGCCGAGGGATTCGGCATCCCACTCGTCGAAGCGGCAAAGCTAGGCTGTCCGGTGGCGTGCAGCGACATCCCACCGTTCCGCGAGGTTCTTGGCCAGGACGCGTATTTTTCCTCGCCGCTCGATCCCCTCGCGATTGCGGTCGCCATGAAGGCCGCTATCAATGCTGGGCGCGGGGGTGCGGTGGTTGCTGCGGCCAAAGCGGCATGTGGCCGGTACACGTGGCATAACACGGCAAAAGCCACGCTCAACTTCTATCGGCAGGTCGCATCCGAAGAGTCCTGCGACTCTCGCTTATCCAGAGGCAATGTGCTGTGATCACGAAGACAATAAAAACTTTGCTCCGCAGCTGCGGCTTCGATGTGTCGCGGTATCGGTCAGACACTCATCATGGCGCCCGGTTTCGGCACTTGCTGCGGACCGCCGGGATTCGCCAGGTCATCGACGTCGGCGCCAATGAGGGGCAGTATGCCGGATTGCTGCGGTCGGAATATGGCTACGCAGGCGACATCGTGTCCTTTGAGCCGCTTCCGGAGGCCCATGCCCGATTGACGCAGAGAGCAAGCCGGCATTCGGCAGGCCGCTGGCGCGTCGCGCCCCGCATGGCCCTGGGAGCGTCGACTCAGCGCAGCATCATTCACGTTGCCGGAAACTCGGTGAGCTCATCGCTCCTCCCCATGGAGTCACTGCATCAGCAGGCTCTTCCAGGGTCGGCAGGTTGCCAGAGCGAGGAGATCCTTGTTCAGCGGCTCGATGATGTCGTGGCCGAGCTCGATCTTACAGTCGACGCAGGAACGCTGGTCAAGGTAGACACACAGGGATACGAACTCGAAGTGCTCAAGGGCGCTCCCGACACGATCGCGAAGGCGGGCATCATCCAAGCAGAGATGTCGCTCGCCGTTCTCTACGCGGGCCAACCGCTATTTGCTGAGCTCTTCGAGTACATTACGAGCAGGGGCTTCGACGTATTCGACATGATTCCTGGCTTCTGTGACACACGGTCTGGACGACTTCTCCAGATCGACGGAATATTTGTGCGCCTATAGGACGACGGCGTCATGCCGCAGCTCGGTCATATCGCTCACACCGTGAATTCGAGGACCGTGATCACACGGAGGGGAGGAAGAATGCCTCAGGGCGCCCCCAGCGTCCGGGCAAGTCGTCTTCATCGACTGGTCGCGTTGCTTTTCGGGCTCGGCAGCAAGCTCAATGTTCGCATCATTGGCTATATGCCACTGTCGGAAATCGCGAGTCTCATCGTGGTGCCGTTCGTATTGCCCCGGATTACCAAGCCGGCAGTGGTGCGGCTGACCGGCTGGGTATTGCCACTCGCCATGCTGTGGCTACTGAACGCGATGCTTACCGACCTGTATATGCAAACCCAATGGTCGCTCGCTGCGCGCGGTCTCGCGCGAATCGTTATCTATCTCGTGTGCATTCCGCTTTTCATTGTCTTCTTGCAGCGTGACGCATACGCAAAAACTGTCCTTTTCACACTCGGCCAGGTCCTGTCCAGCATCATCTCCGCGTACGCCATGCGGTCCGGCGTACAGGAAGGCCGCGCACTGACGTACGGCGGTGACGGCGACATGGGATTCGAGACCCATTGGTCGCTCGTCTTCGGTCTCGGAACACAACTTGCCATCCTTCTCGTGTATCCGCGTTCGCGGCTCCTGGCGTATGGAATTGGCATCGCGATGGGTGCTTTCCAATTGATTGGCGGTTCCCGATCCACGGCAGGCATCTACATTGTCGGCGTCGCCGTGTGCATGGCGCGTGATGTGGTCGAGGCGCGCGGTGGGCTACGTAGGCGAGAAAAGAAACTTCTCAAGTGGATTGCCGTAGCCACGTCCGTAATGATCCTTGGGTCGGTCGGGTACCGCGCCTACCAAAACGCTGCCGGCTCTGGCCAACTTGGCGAGAAGGCATATCAAAAGTATCACAGCCAATCCCGCAGCGCATACGGAATTGTATTTGGTGGGCGGCCGCAGATTCTGGGTGGCTGGCTTGCCGCCGCCGAATCACCGATTATCGGCTATGGCTCGTGGCCAACCGACAATGGGATGTTTTTTGCGCGGGCGTGTGAAATTTTGGAAGTAAACCTTGACCCGAGCTACTACACCATGGGGCCCCAGCTCATCCCGTCGCACTCGCACGTCCTGTGCGCCTGGGTCGAGAACGGAGTTATGGGGCTCGTGTTCTGGAGTTATGTCTTTTTCATCGTGACGCGATCGGCGGTGGCACGGTATCATGACGAAAAACAGTTTGGGCTGTTCCTGGTTGTCAGCTGTGTGTCCTTGATGTGGCACATAGTCTTTTCGCCGATAGCGGGACGGCTCGACGAGTCTTTTCTCTTAGCACTTCTCATGAATCAGACAGCAGCCGTCCCGCGTACTAGGACAGCCGTGGTCCGCACGTGAACGTCGGGGAGGGACGCTACAGTGTGAACGAATCGCCGTTACGATATTTGTTTGTGTCAACAGGCGACCTGAAGCAGAACTCAAGCTTCATGAGACTGCGCGAGCTTGGTCGCTGCCTGCATGAATATGGAGTTGACGTTCACTACATAGTAGATCAGAGCTTCTTTAATGACGCGCTGCCATCGCAACTGTCATACGCTCACGTGCATCGCGTCACTGGAATCGGAAGGATCGGGAGGCTAATTGATCGTCGGCGTGTGATAGACCGTATCAATCCGAATATCGTTCATATTCTCAACCCGCAGATAAGTAACTCGGCTACAATACTTGGATGCCGACGGTTTGTTGTTGTTGATTGGGATGAAATGCTCTCGGCTCGCATGGCGAAGGTATCCGCGGCAATGGTGAGTCGCCTATGCGAGCATTGGTGCCGAAGACGCGCTGATCTTACGGTCGTCGCGAGTCGCCATATGCAGAAGCTATTCAGAGAGCAGTATGGAGTGAAGAGTCTCTATCTACCGTACGCGACCTATGTTGAGCCTCTCGGTGACGGTGAGCCACCGACTGTAGGGCCAACTGTCGCGTATTTGGGCAACTTTCATGCAGATGGAGACCACGATATTCTGATTGACGCATGGCAAGAGTTGGGGCAGGGGCTAAGGGTTCCGTCCCTTCATATGCTGGGCGGGGGCGTGGGACTTAACTCCGTCCGGACTCAAGTGGTGCAGCGGGGCCTCGGAAATGTCCACGTGCATGGATTCCGACCGTGGCCGGAAGTGTGGCGTTACCTTCGGCATGCTGACTTACTTATCTTTCCTATTCGTGATTCGCTCGCGAATCGGATGCGATGCCCGGCCAAGATCTTCGCGTACATGCAAGCGGGGCGTCCGATCATCACGAATCGTGTTGGTGAGGTGGCGGAAGCCCTAGGGAACCGCGCGACATATGTGGAGCCAACTCCGACGGCATTTGCCGCCGCCGTTCGCGAGGCGTTTCAGCGGCCTTCGTGTACAGTAGACTACGATGTCGCGAAACATCAGTGGTCAGCTCGAGCAAGGCTGCTTCTCGACGCGGTGACACCCCTGCATGAGTCACGAAAGGCACGATAGACCGATGGAGGCGTCAAAGGACATTGGATCGCTCGGTCCGCTGCAGACTAGTTGGGTCGAGCTTTGGCGCAACCACGGCTTGACGCTCTGGAAGGCGATCTGTCTCGGCTTGTACTATGTCGTCGCGAGGAAGCTGCCTGACGTGCCGATGCCGGGGGCCTGGTTTGGCCAAACGCTACGACGAGTTCTCGCACAACAGATCTTTGACCAGTGTGGACGGCACGTGCGGATCAATGGTGGCGCGAAGTTCGGTACCGGCTCCCGCTTGCGACTGGGCGAAAACTCATCGATTGCTATGGATTGCTGGGTCGCAAGTGATACCTGGATTGGCGACGACGTGATGATGGCGCCTCAGGTGATCATTTTGTCGAATAGCCACTCCTTCTCTCGGACCGATATTACGATGCGGGCACAAGGTGCGCCTCCCCCTCGACCCGTACGTATCGGGAACGATGTGTGGATTGGAACGCGTGTAATTATTCTCCCCGGTGTCCGCGTTGGCAATCATGTGATCATCGGCGCGGGGGCGGTCGTGACGAAGGATGTGCCCGATTGGGCTATCGTCGGCGGGAATCCCGCGCGGATCATCAGACTTCGCAATGATGGTCAAGGCAGCGCGGAGACAGCGGAGGAGCAGTCGTGACGAGCGAGATGCAACGTGAATCCGTTCGTGGTGTCAGAGGAGTCGATGGTTGTCCCGGACTGGTGGCAGGACGCGAGCGCGGGCTTGCCATGAGCCTCGGCATCGTGATCCCGACGCTTGACGCCGAGGAGTTTCTCGAGCCCACGCTGGCGGGGCTTGGTCCACTCCGGGCGGCGGGCGCAAAGGTCGTGATCGTGGACGGAGGTTCGAGCGATCGCACCTGTGCGATCGCGCAAGAGTGGGGGGTAGACGTTCGCCTGGCACCTCGGGTTGGTATGTACGCTGCGTTGAATGACGGCTTCGCGGCGCTCGAGTGTCGATGGCTGACGTGGATCAACTGCGATGACGTCATTTTTTCACGCACGATGATCGATCGGCTTGACGATGCAGAGGCCGCGGACGTGCATTATGGCGCTGTGGATTTCATCGATGCCTCAGGGCGTTTCGTCCATTCATGGCAAACCGCTGCCCCTAGTCGCTTGTTGAAACTGTTTCAGGTGGGGTGCAGTCCGCTGCTCCAGCAGGGCACCATTTTCCGCCGTCTGGTTTTCGAGAAGCTTGGTGGATTCACGGAGTCGTATCGATTCGTCGCCGACGCTGACTTCTGGTGGCGAGCACTCGAGCATGGATTCGTTTTCAAACGGCTGGAGTCGCCGCCCGTGGCTGCATTTCGTCTCCACCACAACCAACTGTCGCAGCGACATGCGGACGTGATGCAGGCCGAGCATAGGCGCATGGCTCAGCAGCACGGCGCGGCTGGGCCGTTGCAGTGGTGGTCGCCTTCAGTACTCCGATTTCGGCTCGCAAATAGCCGCCGCTATCTTCTTCGAGCGATCCGATCAGCCGATTTGGGCGGTCGCATGCGCTGCTCCAGAAGCTATGAAGTGGACTCGAGGTGAACGCGACTGTCCTTACGCTCGGCTTGTATCGAGGCTCAGGGGGGCCAAACAAGTCGATCAAAGCATTTGCTGAGGCACTCCACGCCAAGGTGATTTCCTGGGTCGATCCGGACCAGTACGCGAGCGAACCACTGATTTGGGACGCGTCCACGATCGTCCGGGGGGTTCGATTTCCCGTCCTGCAACAACTTCTCATTCCTCGCCACCGTGACCTCGCCGCGGCGGAGAGAATCGTCGCGGAGAGCGATGTTGTGTCGTGCCATTCCTTCTGGCGATGGCACATCCCTTGGCTGCACCGCGTGGCCAAGAGACATCGCGTGCCCTATTGGTTCGTGCCGCACGGGATCCTTGACCCCTATGCGTTCAAGTCAGACAAGCTCTTCAAGAAGGCCTTTCTCGAGGGCTGCGCCCGAGGATTTCTCGAGGACGCCGCCGCCGTCGTGTGCTCAGCGTCGCGGGAATATGAAAAGCTTCGCGATGTGGTGCCGAACGTGCCGCCTGCAATCATCCACTGGCCGCTTTCCGACGCTGATTTCCGGGAGCCGTCTCCGACAGCACGTCAACGGTGCCGGCAGGATCTCGGCATTTCCGAGGACGCGTTTTGTCTCCTCTACTTCGGCCGCCTTGATCCCATGAAGCGACCGCTCGAGACGATTGATGCGGCGGCCGAGGGCGGCGGTGCCACAACGCACTTGATCATTATTGGCAATGATTGTGGTGTCACGCGCAGCCAATGCGAGCAGCGGGCATTCGATCGTGGGATGGCGGGACGTGTGCATGTCGTCGGCCCCAGGTATGGGCACGAGCGTACGCCGTTCTTCGACGCGTGTGATGCCTACATTTCCCTTTCCCAGCGGGAGAATTTCAACTTCACTGCGATGGAGTGCCTGGCCTCCGGGATCCCGGTCATGTTGTCGTCGGGTAATGATATCGCTGGGGACATCGCAGACGTCGGATGCGGCTGGATGATGACCGCGGCCGACGATCCGGCCGGCATGGTCGAGGCGGTGCGGGGGACGTCCAAAGAATCGCTGCGCGCCATGGGTGTCGCCGGTCGCGAATGGGCTTTGCGCCACTTGCGAACCTCGCATTTCCAGCACCAACTGACCGCCCTTGCTTGGCAGTGTGGGTCGCGTTCCGGCTAACCAAGGGCGACCAGCCGAACGTGAACAAGTCTATTGAATAGGGGGGCATCTGCCATTGTAAACGACGGACACAATCGTATGGGATACTCGACAGTCATTTTGACATACAATGAAGAGTCGAACTTGCCTCGCTGTCTGGCGGCGCTGGCGGGCTGCGACGACGTCGTTGTGCTCGATTCAGGAAGTAGTGATAGGACGCAGGAGATCGCTCGGGCCGCTGGTGCACGAGTCTTTGAGAGGAAGTTCGACAACTTTGCCGCCCAGCGGAATTTCGCGCTCGATACCGTCCCGTTCAAGCACGCATGGATTCTTCACCTCGACGCAGACGAATGCATGACTACGGAACTTCACGCCGAAATCGAGGAGGTATGCCGAGGGGACTCCAAGAGCGCGTTCCTGATAGCGAACAAACTCATCTTCATGGATCGGTGGATTCGGCACGTGACGACCTACCCGGCCTACCAGGCCAGGCTCTTGCGTCTTGGCCAAGCGAACTACAAAGTCGCCGGCCACGCGATGGCGCTCGACCGCTCCGATCGCGGAACGGGAACACTAACCGAGCCCTACATTCACTACAATTTCTCGAAGGGCATCTCGGACTGGCTCGCGAGGCACAACACGTACTCGGCGTCGGAGGCGGACCGGATCTTGTCCGAGACTTCGACCCTGATGCAGGCGTGGGGGGAGTTTCAACGCGGCGAGACGCCGGAAAAGAAGAAGCAGGCACTCAAGCGATGCGCCGATTTCCTGCCCTTCCGGCCGCTCGTGCGGTTTATGTACCTCTACATCTGGAAATGGGGCTTCCTCGACGGCCACGCGGGATTTGACTATAGCGTCCTGATGGCATTGTACGACTATCTTATTAAACTCAAAGTGCGCGAACTGCGGCAACGGCGAAGAGGTAACCATGAGTGACAGGCGGCGCGTGGCGATCGTAGGAGGCGGCCTTTTCGGCGTGATGGCGGCCCTCAAGTTAAGCCAGCATGGATTTGCCACCACCATATTTGAAAAACAAAGCAGCGTTCTCCTGGGGGCGTCATACATTAATCAGAACCGCCTCCATATGGGGTACCACTATCCCCGGAGCGACCAGACTGCCCGTGAAGCCTGTCTCCACCAGGCGGAGTTCCAGAAGCTCTTTCCGGAGGCGGTCGTCGCTGACTTTGAGCACTACTACTGCGTGGCACGCGAGGGAAGCTATGTCTCCGGCACCGAGTTCAAAGCGTTTTGCGATCGACTGTCGCTCCCTTACGAGGAGACGTGGCCCTCGGCGATCACGCTCAACTCCGAAACAGTCGAAACATGCCTTCGCGTTCCTGAGAAACTCTACGACGCCAACGTGCTCCGCCACTTGCTCCGGCAAATGCTCGAACGAGAGCCGCACGTGCATGTCATGGTCAACACGGAGCTTCTCGGCATCAACCAGTTTCACGACGGCTTCGAGATCCACTACCACGGAGTGGCCGGTATTGAGCGGATGACCTTCGATGCCGTGATCAACGCGACGTATAGCAACATCAACCGACTCATCTCGATGCTTGGCTGCGCCCCACGTACGTATCAGTTCGAACTCTGTGAGGTGGCTGTCGTGAAGGCGCCATGGGAGGGCCGCGTGGGCTGCGGCGTGATGGATGGCCCGTTCTTCGGAATCCTCCCATTCGGAAAATCCGGGTCGTACCTGCTGTACGATGTGGAGATTTCCGTGCTCGAGCGAAGCTTTGGCACGAGCCCGGCCTTCAATCGGGAAATGTCCTACTACGATCACGAGATTATTCGGGCTGAGCGGTTTCGTCGGTATCTTCAGAAAGCTTCTCAGTACATTCCGGAGATGATGAAGTGCCTCCACCTCTACTCCATTTATGTTCCGCGGGTCGTGCTCGCCAATCGCGATTCGGACGATGCCAGGCCTACCGAGATCCTTAAGCACGCCAACGGTGTGTGGTCGATCTTCGCAGGCAAAATCAGCCTGGCGATTCCGACGGCCGTGCAGCTCACGCGGGAGATCCAGAATCACCTCGATCAGCGAGACAATAACACCGGTCGTCAGGCGTCGGCCTCGGCGTGATTCAGGTCACGATCGTCGGAGCGGGGCACTACGCGAGGTCGATCGTCGCGCGGAATTACCACGAGTGCCCACGGTGCACGCTCAAGGGGGTGATCAGTCCGCACGCATCGGCCGAGCGTTTGGTAGGTACGCCGCTTGCCGGTGTGCCGCTTGTTCAAGACGCAGACCAGTGGCGACGACTGCATGGCACACCGAACGATCACGACGTATTTGACCTGTGCGTGCATCCCGACGCGATCATGCCGGCCATGCGGCCACTCGTGGCCTGCGGCGCGCGATCGTTCGTGCTTCCGAAGCCCCTCGCGACAACGCGCGAGGCACTCGAGGCGATCACCGCCATCGCTGCTGGACTGCGTGTGGCCGTGGCGTCGCAGTGGCATTATTCACAGGTCACGGCAGGGCTCCGGGACGCCGTGGCTGGGATGACGGGGCCACTGCGAATCGAGGCAACTTTCTCGCAGCGTTTCGACCCGGGCCAATTGCGGTTCTACACCCCGTACACGGCCCTCTTGCCGCACATGCTGCAGATCCTACACTCTACGGGGCTGTGGCAGCCTGATGGTCGTGATCGGATCACAAGAACGGAATCAACGACACGGCTCGCCGTGGAGATTGCGTCGGCGCAGGCCGACACACACATCGGCCTGGTAACGGACCTTGACGCGGCCACTCGGCAACGTGTGGTGAGGGTGACGGATGCCACAGGACGGCGGATCGAGGCCGATTTCTTGGGGGTCTTCACTGCCGGTATTGCCGAAAAGCTCCCGGCCATCGTGATCGATGGCCACCGTGAGGAGATTGCGGAAGACAACATCGCTGTCATGGTGCGGCACACCATTGCCGGCATGCTGGACGGCAGTTCATACCTCGATCTCGATGCCTATCGGCCCGTCAACGAGATGCTCCTGGCTCTCAGCGATACGTAGTGGTCGCGGCCCCAGCGCACGATCGATGGTGAACTGGTCTTTGCTTTTCAGGCGCGTCACGACGAGTGGTAGCTACCTACCAGCCGTTGATGGCCTGCGGTTCCTGGCGATCACCGGCGTGATCTTTCATCACGTCGTCGGGTATTGGACCCAGCGCGCGGGCCGCACGTACACAATGACAACGCTTGATCAATGTGTCGCACACGTCATCGATTTCGGAGCCTACGGGGTCCACCTCTTTTTTGTCCTCAGCGGATTTATTCTGGCGATCCCCTTCTGTAAGGCGGCCCGTGGTGACACGCCCGTTGATCCGCGGAAGTACTTGTCGCGCAGGGTCACTCGGCTGGAGCCTCCCTTTTTGCTTTCGACGATCCTATTCTTTGCCGCCGACGTGCTCACGGGAAAGTATTCACTGGCAGAAGGGCTTCCACATCTTTGGGCAACGTTGACGTACCTCCATGAAATCGTGTTTGGGTATGGCAGCACCATCAATAATATGACATGGACGCTCGAGGTCGAGGTGCAGTTCTACCTGCTGATGCCGCTCCTTGCGCCAATCCTAAGAGCAACCCCATTGGTCCGACGATGCGTGCTCGCAGCCGCCATCGTGTTCTTCTCGCTCAATGGCGACTGGCTCCCTGTTGAACACCCGAGGACGATCCTGCGATTCGCCCAATATTTCACAGCGGGAATCCTCCTCGCTGACCTGCGAACAAGCGGCGTGGTTCCACCGTCACCGACACGACTCGGAGATGCGCCAGGCATTCTCGCCATCGCGGGCTTCGTGTGCGGCGGTGTCCTCCAGCAACACCATTTGATTGTCATGTCAATGCCATGGCTTCTCGCCCTCCTCTGTTTCTCCGCGTTGTACGGCAAAACGTTTTCCCAGATGTTGTCGTGGGGCCCCGTGCCACTCATCGGCGGAATGTGCTATTCGATCTACCTCTACCACGGCAAGACGCTCGCTGTCCTCATCCACGGATACCTGGCCAAACACGAGTGGTTGGGATTCTTTACGGGCGATGTGCTCTTCGTATTCATCGTCACATTTCCGTTCGTGGTGGCGGTCGGGGCGTTCTTTTATTTATTGATCGAGAAGCCGTGTATGGCCCCCGACTGGCCGGCGCGGCTCGTGCGGAGGTTTCGTGGCCGACCGGGTGCCATCGGCGAAGAGCCGAAACGACGGCATCTGATTCAAAGAACCGCAGACCGTTGACGGTGGTCATCATCAGTCAGGTCTACGTGCCCGACGCGATGGCCGTTGGCCAGCAGATGGTGGATGCGGCCGAGGAGATGGCCCGGCGTGGTTGGCGAGTTATTGTGTACACGTCCAACAGGGGTTGCGACGACCCTGGCATTCGCTTCCCTTCGCGAGAACGACGGAACGGCGTCGACGTCCACAGGTTGCCGTTCTCGAGCTTTGGAAAGACGTCGATCGTCGTGCGGCTCTTCGCCCAGTCGTTGTTCTTGGCCCAGGCCGTGCTGAGATCGGTTTGTGTTCGCCACCTGTCGGTCGCTGTGACGACCACCAGCCCACCATTCGGCGGCATCGCCGGCAGCTTTCTTGCGATGGTCCGGCGTGGGGCCACGAGCAGCATCTGGAGGTGATTCCGCGCTCGGAAAACCCATTCCGCCGCGAGAATGGGCTCGACGGCAAGTGCGTGGTGATGTACTCGGGCAACGCGGGCCTCTCGACGCCCTTCTTGCTGCGGCCAAGCGGTTGGAGCAGGCCCCGCGATTTCACTTCATGTTCATCGGAGGCGGGTTCGTCAAACGGCAGATCGCCGAGATGGTGCGACGCGAGTCGCCGTCCAACATCTCCTGTATGCCCTACCAGCCGCTCAAGAGGGTAAGGTATTCACTATCCGCGGTAGACATCCACATGGTCAGCATAGGCGACGCGAGCGTGGGCATCATTCACCCCTGCAAGATGTACGGCACCATGGCGCTCGTCAAACCAGTCCTCGCTCTGGGCCCCGGTGCCTCCGATCTTGGAGGCATCGTGCACGAGAGCGGGGCGGGTTGGATTCATCCGCATGGCAATGCGGAGGGCGTGGTCGCGATGCTCGAACGATTCGTGTTGATGCCGCCGGGCGACCGGGATGCCGTCGCGGTGCGGGCAGAGGCCTTTCTGCGTGCTCGGTACAGCCCAGCCGCCCTTCTCGGCCAGTTGGTTGACGTGCTCGAAGCCGGCACCAGCGAGGGCCAGCCATGACGGGTGGCGTTCGTGCATCACTGCGGCCTCCAATGGAGGCATTCGCCGTGTGGGTGCTTGCGGTGGCCATCGTCGTCAGCCCCCTGTTTCTGGGCGGCACCTGGGTGTGGGCACGGCTGGGAATCGAAGTGGTGACGGCCTTCGCGATTGTGTCGTGGGCGTGCAGCGGACCGCGGTCATTGCCGCTTCTGATCGTGCCACTCCTGGCCGCGGCCATTCCGCTCGCTCAACTGGTGCCACTTCCAAGCGGGCTGCTCGTTGACGTCGCGCCGGTGTCGGCTGGGGCGTGGAAGGTCGCGGCACCGGACGCCTGGGGCACGATCTCGATTGATCCGGCGGCTACCGCAGCAGCAGGGAGACGGCTTCTGCTTGGACTCGGGGTCGCAGCAGTGGTGGCCGATCTCGGTCGGCAACTCTCCAATCGCCGAATCCTGATCGGCGCCCTAGCAGCTTCCGGGCTGGTTGTCTGGGCGCTGGCGATCGCTTTCCCGGTCGACAATCTCGACAGGGTGCTGCTCGGCTTCGTCGATCTCAAAAGCCCAACGGGGTTCTGGCAGACGAGCGTCGATCCCTTCTGGCAGTCGGCCGGAGTGGGATACGTCAACTGGGCAGTTGTTGGGGATGTGCGTTATGTCTTCGACGCTGGCGTGATCGGCGACGGTATGGGGTGCTTCATCTCGACCAACCAGTTCTCGAACTGCCTCGTGATGACTGTTCCGGTCTTGATCGCAGGATGGCTTTACCTCACACGCGGCGTGCTCCCAAAGGCCGTGCGGATCACCGCGGCGTGCATCCTCGTGGCCGCAGCCCTGTGGACGACAGGGGTGTTCGCGAAGTCACGAGCCGGTACAAGTGCGCTCGCCTTCGCGTGCGTGGTGCTCGTGACGCTCGTCGCCGAACGGGGCTGGACGAGGAGGCTAGCCGAGATCGCTACGGTCGGTGCCACTTCTGCGGTCGTGCTGTTCTGTGGCCTGCTGTATGGGCCTTTTGAGAATGTCGCGGCCTGGTTTCCCTCGGTCGTACAACCGCAGGTCGCCGCGTTGTGCAGCGATCCAAGGATTGTTGCGGCGAAGGTGGCGCTACGGATGTTCTTTGCATCGCCGCTGCTCGGCACAGGACTCGACACGTTTAGCGCGGTATTTCCCCGGTTCCATCCGGGGGGGACAACATTGTTCTATGCCCACAATGACTATGCCCAGTTGCTTGCCGAGGGCGGGCTTGTTGGGGCCGCGTTGGCTGCCGGTCTCGCCGCCATCCTCGTCGTCCGTGGGAATCGGCTCTACAGGCTGGTGCCGCCTCCGGCTCGGCTGTTGGAAGCCGGGCCATGGGCTGGCCTTGCCGGCATGGCAGCGCACGCCGCATTCGACTGGAACATGCATCTCCCCGCCAACGCGCTCATGGCGGCCGTGCTGGCGGGATTGTGCGCGGCGACCGGCGGAAGGGCGGTGCCACAATCAGCGACTTCGCTCGCGCGGGCGGCTCGCCTGACATGCACAGCGGTCTGCGCCGTCGCGGCCTTGTTAGCGGTCGGGACGCTCGGCCGCGACGCGGTCTCCGAAACGGTCGAGCGAGAACTGCGAACAACTCTCACGCACGTGCGGAAAGCAGATAACGACAACGCACGTGCTGCAGCCGCGGACGAGCTCTCCGCCGCCATCGTCGCAGGTGACCGGATGGTCGCCTGGGATCCCCGCAACTCGCGGCTCCCGCTGCTCATGGGGCAGGCCCATCTCCATCTTGCTGCGTTCACGACGGAAGCAGCTGCCGCCGGCCACGCCGTCGCCGCAGCGGAAGCCTTTGAGCGGGCGAGGCGGCGCTCCGCAATGCTTCGTGGTGCCCCTGAGCCAGTGCCGCCAAAGCCGCGGTGAACGATGCCCGTCGGCTACGACCGCTGGACCGCCGTGAATGTGTGCCTGACGCACGATCCGTCGCTGGCCGGGCTTTACCGGGCGGTCAATGACTTTGCTGTGGCTCTCGATGCCCCGATCGTCTCGTTCGACGACGGACGGATGGATCGCACGGGGCTCGCCGTGGCGGAACAGCGAGAGGTGAGGCGGATCCCTCCCGGCCCGGGTTGGCTTTCACGAGAATGCCACGTCTTGGCCCGCGATGTCGCGCGGCTGGCCGAGCAGCAGATAGACGACGCCGACCTGCTTGTCGTGCACTCGCTGTTCCGAGCCCATGCCCCGTGGGCGGCGCGGGTGGCGCGCAGGCGTGGCGTCCGCTATTGGGCTGTGCCGCACGGCTGCCTCGACCCATGGGGCCTCGCGCAGCGGCGGTGGCTGAAGCGCGGGTGGCTGGCACTCTACGGAGCTTCGTACTTCGCTGGAGCGGAGAGGGTCATCTTCGCCACTCGCCGCGAGGCCGATAAGGCAAGGCCATGGGTTCCGACGGCGCGAGCGGCCGTGGTTCATTGGCCGATGCCGTTTCGAGACATCGACGATCGGGAGGCCCGCCGTCAGCGATTTCGCGACGCGATCGGCGTAGGCGAGTCGCACCGCCTTTTGCTCACCGTAGGAAGGCTTCATTCGATGAAGCGGCCGCTCGAGACGGTGCGGGCTTTCTGTGCGGCCAACGCGCCCACCTGCCACCTCGCCCTCGTGGGCATGGACGACAATCTGACCGCTGCCCAGGTGAAGGCCACTATTCCTCGCGACTGTCGCGGACGTGTGAGCGTCGTGGGGCCACTCTCCGGCGATGCACTGACCGACGCGTACCTGGCCGCTGACGGCTACATCTCGCTCTCGTTTCGTGAGAACTTTGGGTATGCGGCAGCCGAGGCCATCGGGCACGGGTTGCCGGTGATCCTCTCGCCGGGGCATGACCTGGCCCATGAACTTCCCCGCCTGGCTGACCAGCTTGCATGCGGCTGGCTCCTGCCGGATGATTCTGAAGCTTCTGCGGTGGCGGCGATCGAAGCCTTTTCTCGCATGGGCAGTGTTGACGCGAGCCGCCAAGCGATGGCAGGGGCGTCATGGGCGCGAGACGTGCTGTCGTTTGATCGCTTTCGAGACTCACTACGATCGCTTGCAATTCAAGGGAAGACGCCGCACTGAGCAGGCGTCCGACGGTCATGGCTATTTCGCGTCCAGTGGGCAGGAGACATCGGGTTCCATGACTTCTCTTGCACCATCCTACGGGTGGCAATCGGCGGCAAAAACGTATAGCCACGCCAAGTTGCTGCCGCTCGTAGCCAGACTTGCGCGCGACTACGGAACGCAATCGTTTCTGGATATCGGCGCCGGGAACGGGAGTGCGCTTCCGTTCTGGCAGCAACAGGGTTGGCGAGTGGCTGCCATGGAGCCCGATGAAGAGGGCTATGCATTTTCAAAACAGGTTCCAGGCGTGGACGTGCGCAGGCTTGGCGTCGAGGACGCTCTTCCGCCGGAATGGCACTCCGCATTCGACACGGTCGTCTCACTGGAGGTTGTGGAACACCTCTTTAACCCCGAATCGCTCGTTCAGGTGTGCGAGCGTGCCCTGAGGCCAGGGGGGCATGCGATGATCTCGACGCCCTATCACGGTTACCTAAAGAACGTCGCGATATCGATGGCAGGAAAATGGGACTACCACCATCATCCCTTGCGCATCGGCGGCCATATCAAGTTTTGGTCGGAGGCGACGCTTACGAAGTTGTTTGAGAAGCGAACGTTCACCAAGGTCGCATTTCATGGCGTTGGGCGATTGCCCTTCTTGTGGAAATCGATGCTCCTCGTCTTTCAAAGAACGAGCTAAAAGCAACATGGCTTCAGTCAGGGCGAGATCGCTCGTGCGCGCCGTGGTCTTGTCCGATGCCGTAGCAGCGAGGACAGATGTGGGATGACGCATATCCCCGGAACCCTCCTCGTTATCAGTCAGGTCTACGCTCCGGATCCGGCCGCCGTGGGGCAGCATGTCACCGATGTTGCCGAAGAGATGGCGCGACGCGGGCGGCGTGTCGTCGTGTACACATCGGCGAGGGGATACGACGACCCATCACAGCGATATCCTCGACGGGAACACCGCAACGGCGTGGAGGTCCGTCGCTTGCCGCTATCGAGTTTTGGCAAGTCCTCGATCGGGGTGCGGCTCTTGGCCCAGGCGATCTTTCTCACTCAAGCCGTGTGCCGTGGGCTCTGGACCCGTGGGCTGAGGCTGGTTCTTGTCAGTACGAGCCCCCCATTCGCGGGCCTCGGGGGCAGTATCATCGCAGCGGTCCGTTTTGTACCGCTCGTCTGGTGGGTGATGGACTTGAACCCCGACCAGATGATCGCCGCTGGTAAGATCGCCCCGCGGTCTCTGCCAGCCAGAATCTTCGACTGGATCAATCGCGTGACAATGCGACGGGCACGCGACATCATCGTGCTCGACCGATTCATGAAGGAACGCGTCCTTTCCAAGCTATCTGTCGCCGAGAAACTGCACGTCGTGCCGCCCTGGGCGCACGACGATCGCCTCGGCGTTGTCCCGCCGCGACCCAATCGCTTCCGAGCAGCCCACGGCCTCGAAGACGCTTTCGTCGTGATGTACTCGGGTAACCATGCGATCCAGCATCCCCTCGACACGGTACTCGCCGCGGCTGCGCAGTTCGAGGATGAGCCGCGTCTGCGGTTCGTGTTTATCGGTGGCGGCGCCGGGAAGGCTGGCGTCGAAGCTCGAATTGCTGCCGGGGCGAGGAACATTGTTTCACTGCCGTACCAGCCGCTCGAACGAATAGGCGAAAGCCTTTCGGCCGCGGACGTGCATATCGTCACGATGGGTGACGACGTGGTGGGTATCGTCCATCCGTGCAAGATTTATGGGGCGCTTGCGGTGGGCCGGCCCATTCTGTTCCTGGGTCCCGAGGAATCGCACGCCGGCGAGATCATCGCAGCGGGGCGATTCGGCCGAGGGCTGAGGCACGGCGATGTGGTTGGGGTAACCGCCGCGATTCGAGACTTCATGTCACTGAACGAGGTCGCGCTGGCGGATCTTGGCCGGGAGGCTGCGGACCTGGCGGGCGATCGCTATGCTCGGTCGGCTGCACTAGGCCGCATTTGCAAGATTCTCGAAGGCTGAGCTGACTCATCGGGGGAGCATTGGTGCGTCATGGGCGCGAGACATGCTCTCATTCGACCGCTTTCGGGACTCGCTGACGTCGCTTGCGGCCGAAGGTACGATACCCGGAGGCGGGGCGTCCCACTTTCGGTGACCGTCTTCAGAGCCGACAAACACGACACACACGTATGGCAGCGGCAACACAACAGAGCAGCGAGAAGGCGACGCTGAGCG